>Ga0187810_10000314_pt1 | contig 20081 bp, 15 predicted proteins | sample NC_wetland_sal_i_9_FD_132963 | JGI IMG/M metagenome (GOLD analysis project Ga0187810, IMG submission 132963) | Wetland sediment microbial communities from Neuse River Estuary, North Carolina, USA - ASW_5 | ecosystem: Environmental > Aquatic > Freshwater > Wetlands > Sediment | place: USA: North...
AGCGATACTGCTTCTTGACCAGATGGTCGAAATGACGGCGGATCGGGACTAGCGCCTTCGGCAGGCTCGGTTTGACATCGTAAGAATCAACCGCGAGGTTCACGGTCGCAATTCCAGCGTCCGCAATCCGGTCGATCACCTCTGGGCGCAAGAGCCGGGCGTTCGTTGGCAAGTAAGGCCACAATCCCTTCTTGGCCGCGTAGTAGATCACTTTGTGCACAAACTGGGGACGGAGAAGCGGTTCGCCGCCCATGAGGGCGAGCACACCAGCCCCGCTGTCGTGCAACCAGTCGATCGATCGCCGCGCCACCTCTTCGGTCATGCCTTTGACACGATTGTCATACGCCCAACAGTAATGACAGTCGAGATTGCACTTATACTCGGTGAACAAGTAGGCGATGATAGGATGAAAATCGCCCGGCAAGACGCGGGACCGCACATAAGGAAACAGCCAGCCTCGCATTGTGTGGTAGATCTGTGGAGCGCTCCAATAGCGATGTGCCGGCGGGACATGTGGCTGCTCGAGGAATCCTGGAGGATCGTTGAGTAGCTTCGGATACTGGGGGAAAATGGGCTCCGGCAGAGAGGCCGAAGCGGGCGGCTGAATAATGGTCTCTGGCATTCTTCTTCTCCTCTGGTGGGCACTAAGAAAGAGCTGCTCTGAGAATCATCTCTTCTTGATGCGGGCAAGCTGCAATCTGCATGCCGCCCTAAAGTGAAGAGGTCAATCAAGCGCAAGATTCCAATGAGCGGGCACCTGAGTGACTTCTGAGTGATATCGCTCAGAGAGATTGGGGCTAATCGCCTTACTTCGGCCGCAATGTCATGCAAAAGCGAGTTGCTGTTGTCCGCGAGAGCTGGATGCACAAGGAAACAACTGGCGCTTTTTTTGATCAGATGAGCGTTCCTTTGGGCGAGAGTTCACACTTCGTTTCGTCACTCACTCCGTCTCATAACCCTCCGTTTGCCTGAGAGGCGAACGGGGCGTGCGTCGCCCCCCATACACTCCGCAGTCCTAGTAACCAACGCGAATGGCAGCGAGCAACGCGGCCCCGGACGACCCCGGACCCAAACGAAGACCCAGGATCTGGTGGTCCGCATGGCGACGGAGAACCGGGATTGGGGCTATCGCCGGATACAGGGCGCGGTGGCCAATCTGGGCGATCTCAGATCGCTCGAGCATTCAGCACCGAAGAAAAAGCGGCGCTACTGGCGGAAGCGAGGTTACGACTATCGCCCGCGAGCTATCCAGCGCTCTGTCCGGCCGCCAGCTTTAAGACGGCATGGGCGAAGGTGAAGGAACAGGCCGGAATAGCAGGCTGCTGGCACGATGGCAGGCACACCTTCATCACAGACCTTGCCGAGAGTGGCGAGGTCTCTGATGAGACCATCCGCGACATGGCAGGTCACGTCTCGAAACCCGTTCCTTCAGGTCAGCGGACGGTTTAGCGGACGAAGCTTTCGATCTCAGCGGGCGTTCTTCCTCTCACGATGTGCGGTATCAGCGTTCTCGAACGCGTCCGGTTCGTGATGAAGGATGGGAACGCCTATAGGCAATTGGCGCAGCCATTGGTGGCAATAAAGACCATGCCCTACCAACAGTCGTATGAGTTCGCTAGAATCGTTCAACTGGCGCACGTTAACCCGTTGAGGCCCGAGCGTGAATCATCAGATAAGCAAGAGCGCGGAACAACCGCCGCGCAAGACCAGTTACGGTTACGAATGGTACGTCGTTTGTGTCCTGGCAGCGTGCTATACGCTGTCCTTTGTCGACCGTCAGATCCTAAGCCTTCTGGTCGGCCCGCTGAAGCACGATCTCGGCATCAGTGATACCCAGATCGGGTTGCTGCAGGGCTTGGCATTCTCGCTGCTTTACACGCTCATCGGTCTGCCGCTGGGCCGGTGGGCCGATGTGACCAACCGGCGCAATCTGGTGGTTTCCGGCGTGCTGGTGTGGAGCGCGTTCACAGCCGCGTGCAGCGCCGGGAGAAGCTTTTTGTCACTATTTCTGGCGCGCGTTGGCGTGGGCATCGGCGAGGCGTCGCTTTCACCATCGACATATTCCATGGTCTCGGACATGTTTCCGAGGGAGCGGCTCGGAGTGGCGCTCAGCATTTTGTGCATGGGTGTGTTCTGGGGCTCCAGCACGGCGTTGATGGTCGGCGGAACCGTGGTCGATCTACTGGGCCGGACGCCGATCGTAACGGCGCCCATCTTGGGAGCGGTGGCGTCCTGGCGGCTAACCTTCGTAGCTGTAGGCGCGCCCGGCGTGATTTTCGCGCTGTTGCTGCTCACCGTGCGGGAGCCGTTGCGGAAAGGCCTGTTGCAACTCCAGGGTGCCGAGAAGCTGAGCTTTCGCGAGGGCCTTCGGGAGATTCGCCTGCGGTGGCGCAGCGTGGCCTTGATCGCCGGCGGAATGATCTTCCAGGCCACTTGCCTGTTCGGCTTTCTCGGTTGGGCGCCAGCTTTCTATCAACGCCTGCATGGGTGGTCGGCAGGACAGGTCGGCCGTGCCTTGGGACTGACCGTCCTCATCTTCGGATGCTTGGGAATGTACTGCGGAGGGCGCCTGTGCGACTGGTATCAGAGCAAGGGGGTCACGGACGGCGCGATCCGTGTGGGACTGCCGAGCGCATTGGGAAACTGCGTTCTGTTCGCCGCGGCGATGCTCGCGCCCCAAGCCGGGTGGACACTAGCGTTAGGTTGCGCAGCCATGTTCTTTGTCGCGCTGCCGATGGGAACTTCCGTGGCGGCGCTTCAGTTGATCTTTCCCAACCAGCTTCGCGGGCAAGTGTCGGCGCTCTATTTGTTCATCATCAATTTGGGCGGCTTGACGCTCGGGCCCCTGTTACCGGGCCTGTTCAACGATTATCTCTTCCGGAACGAAAAGATGATTGGCGTATCGCTGGCGATCACCACCACGGGCGCGGGGATCCTGATGTTGCTGCTGTTTAGCGCGGCGCTGCGCCCCTACCGAGCGCATTATAAGCTGGCTCCCCGAGAGATCCAGTCCCTTTCCGTTCATGCAGGCTGATCACACTACTCAAGAAGACTTCCTCGAAATCCAGCGGTGGGCCGCCACCACGCCCGGAGCGGTGGCGTTGGCGTCACCCGGGCGCGAGGCGCTGACCTACGCCGGCCTTTGGGATCTCGTCCGCGCCAGCAGTGAAGCTTTCTCCCGGGCCGGACTTCGTTCTGGCGCCGTGGCCGCTATAGCTCTGCCGAGCGAGCCATCCTTTGTAACCGCGGCTCTGGCTATTACGTTGCGATCGGCTTGCGCACCGCTCGATCCAAGCCTGACGCGGGATGAATATCAGGCCTACCTGCAACGCCTCGGCGCTTCGACTCTTGTTGTTGCTCAAGGTGCCGCATCGGCGGCCGCGGAAGCGGCACGCCAGTTGGGTATCACGGTGATTCGTATTCGCAGCTCGGAGGAATCCCCGGCGGGCGTGTTCTCAGTGGCGGAAATCGAGACCCCGCGGGAAGCAATCGCCGCCCGCGAGACAGACGCCGTATTTATTCTGCTGACGTCGTCGACCACTGGCGTTCCGAAACTGGTCCCCTGGAGCCGGGAGAACGTTCGCGCGGCGGTCCTGCAGGATATTCGAGCCTTCCAGCTTACTTCCGCCGACCGTTTTCTGGCCTTAATGCCGCTCCACGCCTCGCATTCGATTTACACCTTGCTGACTCAACTCGCGTGCGGCGGCAGCGTGGGTTTCCCGGTCTCTCTGGACGCGGCCAGTATTTTCGCCGCACTTGAGAGTTTTCGCCCCACCTGGTTTTCCAGCGGCCCGGCTACTCACACCATGCTGCTGGCGCGTGCGCGCGAAAATCCGAAATTCTTCCAGGAAATTCCGCTGCGCTTCGTCCGCTCGGGGGGCGCGCCGCCCGAACTCGGCCTGTTGGCCACGCTGGAGACGCTTCTGGGCGCTCCCGTCCTGGACAGCTACGGACTCACCGAAATTCCGGGTGTCGCTCGCAACACGCCTTCCGAGCGCAAGCCTGGCTCCCTGGGACGAAGCGTGGGCACCGAGCTGGCCATCCTGGATGACTCGGCCAATCTGTTGCCGCCGGGCCAGGCGGGCGAGATAGCGGCGCGCGGACCGACGCTCATGCGGGGATACCTCGGCGATCCGGAGGCTAACCAAGCCGCATTTCACAACGGATGGTTTCGAACCGGCGATATCGGGCATATCGATGGCGACGGCTTCCTGTTCCTGACCGGGCGCAAGAAGGAAATGATCAACCGCGGCGGCACCAAGATCAGCCCGCGTGAAGTGGACGACGTGCTCGCGCGGCATCCATCCGTGGCCGATGTGGCGGTTTTCGCGATCCCGCATCGCACGCTGGGGGAAGACGTCGCGGCAGCCGTCGTGCTGCGGGCGGCCGCCGAGGTATCCGAACTGGACTTGCGGCGGTTTACGTCCGATCATCTCGCCGCCTACAAAGTCCCGCGCCGCATCGTGTTTGTGCAAAGCATTCCGAGGACGGCCGTGGGGAGGCCCAAGCGCGGCGCGCTCACCGAAGAGTTTGGGGACCTGCTCACCTCCCGGACGGCTGGCCAGCCTGGTTCGCCAAGCACGCAGCGTCCACCCATGCAGGCTGAGGCGCAATTGATCGAGATCTGGAGACACATTCTCGGCGTGGTGCAGATTGGCATCGAGGACAACTTCTTCGATCTCGGTGGTGACTCGTTGTCAGCCACCTTGATGCTGGCCCAGGCCGAAACCCTGGTTTTGGGCGGGCGCCACCTGGACGGGTCCGATTTCTTTGATCAGCCGACCATTGCCGCGCTGGCTCGCATTTTGGCGGAGGCTGCCTCCAATGCCCAGGAAACCACTCGCAACCAGCGTAATCTGGTGCTGCACGGAGATGGCAGCCGCAATCCATTTTTTTGTTTTACCAGCAGCATCACCAGGCCGTATGAGTTGCTGCATCTCTCTCGCGAAGTTGGCCTCCAGCAGCCTTTCGTGGCGCTATCTCCGCCGCCGGCCCATCAGAGCAACCGGCTACTCACGGTGCAGGAGGTCGCCAGTCAATCGCTGGACGCCATCCGCGGTTTGCAGAAACATGGTCCGTACGTAATCGGTGGATACTGCTACGGGGGAGTGGTCGCGTTTGAAGCAGCATTGCAGCTCGCCGAACAGGGCGAGGAAGTCGCCTTGCTCGCTCTCCTGGATACGCCCGCGCCCGGTTATCCAAAGATCGCGCGGCACTGGAAGCGTTATGCGCGGCAGAGTGCGGACGCTTTGCGGGGCCTGCTGCATGGGAAGGCCGTCATTACTGCAAAGGATGTGGCCGCCCATGCGTTGGCTCTCCGCCATATCGTGGGCCGGAGACTTGGCGGGAAAGTGAACCGTGCGCTAGTGGCGCCCGGCTCGCCAGTGCCGCGGACCGACGACGAGTGGAATCGAGTGGTGATGCGCGAGTACGTTCCGCGGCCCTTTCCTTCCCGGATCGTTCAGTTTCTCGCCACGGACACACACGTGAGCATCGCCGTGCTGGACGATCCGCGTTCGGCTTGGCAGGACTTTGCGCGGGACGGGTTCGAGACCCGTAGTGTTCCCGGCGACCATGTCACTATGCTGCACGAAGCCAACGCCCCGATGCTTGCCGCTGAACTGGAACGAGTCTTGGAGGCCGCTGTCCCCGCATGTCAGGGATCCGGCCGGTGGGGGATGCATTGACCTTCGGGACTCGCTCCGGGCGGCAGGTGCATCCTGGCGCTACTCTGCGTGCGGCGGCGTGCGTTTGTGGTGACCACGGATTCGCGGCACAACCTGCCGGTGTATCCGAATCTGGCCGGTCAAATGGCGCCCGCAGCCATCAACCAGCTTTGGGTTGCTGACATCACTTACATTCGCCTTCGCAACAATCACACCCGCAAGGTCTATCCGAACTTGGCACGCCACATGGTGCTGACCGGTATGGATCAGCTCTGGCGGGCTGATATTACCTACATCCGGCTGCGCGAGGAGTTGTATTCCTGGCTGTGATCCTGGATGCCTATCCTTGAGACGCAAAGAGACGATTGGGAGCGACCGCCCGATGACGATTTAGCAGTGACTCTAATCCCACTGCAAGACTCGCACGAACACATGTTTATAACCTTGATGGTCGAAATATCACCAAAAGATTTCAGCGCATCCTGAAGAACGCCAAGATCCCTGCACATCGCTTCCACGATCTGAGGCACACTGCGGCAACGCTCTTAGCCGTTCAGGGCGTCCCCCCCAAGGCGATTCAATCAGTTCTCGGCTGGGATCAGGTATCGATGGTTGATCGGTACGCTCATTTTGTCGATGAGATGCGAAAGGACGCCGCCACCAAGATGGACGCCATTCTGGATCCGGTGGCTGTCAATCTGGCTGCCAAAGTCCCTGACTCAAAGGTGATCTGAGGAAGAAGTGATTTAGAATCTTGGAGCCACCCGCCGGGATCGAACCGGCGACCTGCTGATTACGAATCAGCCGCTCTACCAGCTGAGCTAGGGTGGCCTGAAAATCAATCACTAACGGGAACAAGACCAAATTTGAGGTGCTGACATGGACTTGTTTGACCGTTTCCTGCGAGAGAGAACGTACCTGAAAGGTGTCTCTCCTGAAACACTCCGCTACTATCGGTGGGTCCGCAGGGCATTCTCTTCAATACTACCAGACCCAACGAAATGACGAAGAAGCCCAGGGTGCCGGTGATGGAGTTGTTTGATTTCCGTGAGCAGGAGCGGGTATCGATCAACGGAAGAACCCTCCGCCCTTTTCCGTCCTACTCCGGCTGTGAAAGCAGCGGATCTCCACTCAAGAATCGGCCAGAGCCTTTGCGCACGGACGGGGCTGGGTGTATATTGGGTCGCCCGTATCCGAAGGGCAGGCCGAAACTTCCGGTTTCGGAGTCCAAGAAATTCCTAGAGGGAGATCACATGAAAAGTAAAACGATCCTGCTGACTCTAGCAGTGCTGTTCGCTGCCGTATGCTGCGCCGCCGATCTGAACATAGGCACCTGGAAGCTGAACGATGCCAAGTCCAAGATTAGCCCCGGAGCAGGGAAAAACACCACCGTTGTCATCGCCGCTGCGGGCGACAGCATGAAAGTCACCGTGGACGGCGTTGACGCCAATGGCAAGCCCGCGCATGACGAATGGACGGGCAAGTTCGACGGCAAAGATTACCCGGTGACAGGTGATCCAGACACCGACACGCGGGCGTATAAACCGATCAACGATCACACTCTGGCGATGACCCAGAAGAAGGGCGGTAAGATTACCGATACCGGTCGCGTTGTCTACTCTGCCGACGGTAAGACCCGCACCGTCACCGTAAGCGGAACCGTCAATGGCAAGAAGATCAGGGTCGCCTCCGTTTACGACAAGCAGTAGCCGGTTGAGTTTGTCGTGCTCGGCAGTGTGACTCAGCGGACATGCCGATCAGCCGAGAGTTCCCGGCCGGCTACGGAAGCCAGGGCGTGAAGAGAACATCCGCCCCATAGATCGGAGGAACCGAGCTGCATGTAGCAGCGCCAGGACCGCCCGGGCAGCCCCAGTAATTCAAGGTGGCGTTAATGACTCCTCCGCAGACGGCACTGTCAAAGGCACAGATGTTGGCAACGCCGATATGTCCGCCCAGCAGACTGTTCAGATGAATCTCCACCGTCGCGGGAGTGTTGATGGCGATATCGACATCTTCATCGCTGATGAGGTTGAATGTGATTTTCGTGCCCGTAACGGGAGAGCCGCCACCGCCGCTGTTGATGTTGATGCCGACGCGGCCTGGGGTGGCCGTGTCGAAGGTATCCGCGAGGTTGCTCGCGATGTAATTCCCCGTGATGGTGTTGTTGTCCATATTGTCGGCCGGCGCCCCGAAGGAGGGACCGACATGCGTGTGGAGGTTAACACCGCCGATGCCGTTGCCGATCAGCCTGTTGAAGCTGATGACGTTCTCCGACACTCGGCCAGGGCCGTTGCCGTCGGAGAAGAGTCCTATGCCCGAGCCGCCGACTGCCACGCCGTTGCCCGTGGAGACGTTCCCGGTGATGGTGTTGCCGACGACGCCGTGGTGGGGCGCGAAATAGGGACCCGAGGAGCCGACCGGAGGATGCGATGCAAGCACGATGCCGCACTCCAGCGGGTTATTGACGAAGTTGTTTTGGGTCACCAGATTCCCCTTGCTCATTCCAGTTTCGTCGCTAATCAGGAGGCCATCCGCGTTGCCGGTTACGTAATTGCGGGAAACACTGCTGTTGGAAACGCCGATCAGGTGAATGGCGCCGCCGCAGTCGCCAGTTTCGTCCATCTCGTAAGCGGGCTGTCCGGGGCACCCGTTAGCAGCGCCGGTGAAGCTCAGCCCTGGGCTTTTATCGTTGTTGATCACGCTGTTGTTGCTGATGGTGACGTTGGTAGCGCTGACAGCTAAAATTCCTTCGAATAGCGCGTTCTCGACCGTGAATCCCTCAACAACCACATTGTGGAGACCGGCATGGTCGAAACCATCGATCAGGACGCCGTTGGGCTGGCCGGTCGCATCAATCGTGGACTGGCCCGCGCCGGCGCCGATCAGTGAGAGCGGTATGCCGATCACAACACCCTCTTTATAGGTGCCGGGACCGACCTTGATCACATCCTTGGCCGTGGCGTTATTGACTGCGGATTGAATGGTGGAATAACACCCGCCGGAGCCACCGGGATTGACGCAAAGATTGGCAGCAGCGGCCGGGAGCGAGAGCGCTGCCGCGAGTACGGCGGCCCCACCAGCGAAGGACAGAAGTCTTTGGTGAGCGGCGAAAGTGGACATGGTTACCTCCTTATGCGTTCGCCGATTATGTCATAACGCGCGCCGGTTTGGAAGGTGCAAAGCCAGTGCAACGGTTGCATTTTATACGCTCAGCGTCGCGCGCGCTTCTATTTGTCGCTCGATGACGTTGGACGCGAATGCGCGCCAAGCATGGTAGAACATTTGTTATGGCATTCGTGAAAGTCGGTTCACTCGCCGCGTTGCCGCCCGGCTCGGTGACCGAAGTGACGCTCGGCGAGAATTCTTACGCGATCTGCAACCTCAACGGCGAACTGCACGCGCTGAACGGCATCTGCCCCCACGCCGGCGGACCGATCGGACAAGGCAACCTCCTAGACAACCTGGTGATCTGCCCCTGGCACGAATGGGCTTACGACTGCCGCACCGGCGAGAACGATTTTGATCCCACGGTGAAGCTGGATCGCTTTGCGGTGAAAGCCGAAGGGGACGACATTCTGATCGATCCGCAAGTCCGCGCCTGATGCCGGAGCTTCCTGAAGTCGAGACTGTCGTTCGCACGCTCGCGCCCAAGCTCACCGGGCGCCGCATCATCGACGCGCAATTCTTCTCGCGCCACGTGGTGCGCCAGAAATTTCCGGAATTGCGCAAGCGTGTTCGTAATCAATTGGTGCGATCGGTGGAGCGGCACGGCAAGTTCATCGTGCTCACGCTGGATAAGGGCGTACTCGTGATTCACTTGGGCATGACCGGAAAGTTGCTCGTTGATTCTGAACCCGGCCCGTACGCGCGCGCCATCTTCGAACTCGACCGCGGCCTCCTGGTCTACGACGACATCCGCCATTTTGGACGCATTGAATGGAGCGCGCAACTGCCGGAACGCGCCGCCGCGCTCGGTCCCGACGCACTGGATGTGTCGCTCGATGATTTCCGCAAGCTCCTAAAGACGCGACGCTCCCTCATCAAGCCACTACTGCTCAATCAGCGATTTCTGCGGGGCATGGGCAACATCTACACCGACGAGGCGCTGTTTGAAGCGCGCATCCATCCGCGCGCCATCGCCGCGAGCCTAAGCAAAGAGCGCGCCGCCCGGCTGCACGGCGCAATGGTGGACATTCTCTCGACAGCGATACGGTTGAAAGGCTCGTCGATTTCCGATTACGTCGATGCTGACGGCCAGCGCGGCAGTTTTCAGCAACAGCACCAGGTGTACGGACGCGCGGGCGAGCCCTGCCCTACTTGCGGAACGCCGATCCGCCGGATCGTGGTGGGACAGCGGGGGACGCATTACTGTCCGAAGTGCCAGCGAAGCTAGGGGCAAAGTAACTAAAGACTTGATCGGCCACCAGAGCCGCGGCCTTCATCTCGAGAACATCGTGAACGCGAACCAGATGTGCGCCACTGAGAATGGCTGCCGTCACGGCAGCCGCGGTCGCGCATTGCAGAAAGCCCTCCGACGGCTTCTCCAGTTGCGGCAGGAACGACTTTCGCGACGGCCCCACCACCAACGGAAATTCGAGAATCGCCAACTCGGCAAGGCGTGCCAAAATCTCTGCGTTCTGTTCCTTGCGCTTCCCGAATCCGAGGCCAGGATCGATGGCGATGCGCGCGCGATCCACACCCGCACGGACTGCTCGATGCGCGGACGCGTCCAGATCCCGCCGGATGGTCCCCATGACATCCTTGATGGGCGCAAGCTTGGCCCAAGTTTCGGGCGTGCCGCGCATGTGAGTGATGATGAGCCCGGCATCGTGCTGGGCCGCGACTCGCGCGAGTTGTGCGTCGAACGTCAGGCCGGAAGGATCGTTGATCAGCGCCGCGCCATGCTCCAGCGCTTTTTCGGCCACAGCCGATTTGTAAGTGTCGACGGAAATCGGGACCGTAAGCTTGCCATGCAGGCGCTTCAGCACTGGGACCAGGCGCCGCAGCTCTTCGGCTTCCGCAACGCGTTCCGAACCCGGCTTGGTGGATTCAGCGCCAATGTCGATGATGTCGGCACCCTGCTCTTCCAGCTCGACGGCGCGAGCGAACGCGCGATCGGGATCCAGATACTTGCCGCCGTCGGAAAACGAATCGGGCGTCACATTGAGCACGCCCATCAGCAGTGTTCGTTCGCCGAGCAGCAACTCGCGGCCGCGAAGTTTCCAAACGAAATGTCGTTTCTCCATGCCTAGGGCTCGATCCTTTTCCACTTCTTGCCGACGCGGAACACGGCGCCGCCGGGGGGAATCACTACCGTGAGACTGGTGTGCTTTTCGCCGTCAATCTCCACGGCGCCGGCTTTGATTTTCCGTTCGGCATCCGTGCGGGAATCCGCCAGCCCAGCCGCGAGCAGAATCTTGGGCAGACTGTTTCCAACGTCATTCGGCAGCTTGAACGTCTCGATAACCGCAGGCTGCTGTCCTTCGCGCACTTCACGATCGAAATCCGCCTGCGCCTGATCGGCCGCCGCGGCCGAATGAAAATCGGTCACGATTTGCCGCGCCAGGCACATCTTCACCTGCATCGGCTCCTGGGCTTTCATCGCCGCGATCTCGGCCAGGCTCTTATCAGTAAGCAATTCCCAATAGCGCCACATCAACGTGTCGCTGATCCCCATCACTTTGCGAAAAATCACCTTGGGCGGCTCGGTGATGGCGATGTAGTTGCCCTTGGACTTCGACATCTTCTCGACGCCATCCGTGCCCTCGAGCAGCGGAACGGTCGCGACAATCTGCGGCGGCTGCCCGGCGTCGCGTTGCAGTTCGCGCCCGACCAGAAGATTGAAACGCTGGTCCGTCCCGCCCATTTCCACGTCGCATTCCAGCATCACGGAATCGTAGCCCTGCGCGAGCGGGTACAGCAGCTCATGCACGGAAATCGGAAGGCCCTCTTTGAATCGTTTGCTGAAGTCGTCGCGCTCCATGATTCGCGCCACGGTGTACTTGGAGCACAGCCGGATGATGTCGGCAAACTTCATCGGCTCCAGCCACTCACTGTTGAAGCGCACTTCGGTTTTCGCCGGGTCGAGGATTTTGAAAACCTGGGTCTTATAAGTTTCAGCGTTCTTGTCGATCTCCTCGCGAGTCATGGGAGGGCGCGTCGTGTTGCGGCCGGTGGGATCTCCAATCAGCCCGGTGTTATCGCCGATCAAGAAGATCACCCGGTGCCCGAGATCCTGGAAGTGCTTCATTTTGCGCAGCAGCACCGTGTGGCCCAGGTGTAGGTCGGGCGCGGTGGGATCGAAACCCGCCTTCACGCGCAGCGGACGGCCGCTTTTCTCGGCTTGGACCAGGCGCTCGCGCAAATTTTCTTCACGGATCAGGTCCGCCAGGCCTTTCTTCAAGTACGTCAGTTGTTCGTCGATGGTCACCTCCTTTATTAGAGCAGGGTGTCCGCGATCAATTTCGCGGCCAGCTCGGGCGCTTCCATGGGGATGAAATGCGAGTGCTCCAAAAGAAGCGTGTCGGCGCCGCGCGCGAAGCTAGCCGCCAAATCGGCCGCTGTGGGAGAGGTGCCCATCACGTTCGCCGGATCGCGATATCGTCCGGCGCGGACCACGTGGACCGGGATCCGGATGCGAGCGATCTCGGGATAAATATTCGATTCCGGCACCGAGCTGTTTTCGTAGATGGAAGCTTCGATGGCGGGCGGACACGCCAGGATGTAACCGTCGCCGGCCGGCTCGAGGCCGTAGTTGCAGTAGTCGAGAAGTACGCCGCGGTCCCAGGCGTCGAACGGCGGACGGCTTCCGAAGCGCTCGAACATCTCTTGAGGCGAGGCCCATTGATTGCGCCTCTTCGCGACGAACCCGGTCTTCCCCCAAGGTCCGAGATACTGATCCTTGGCGCGGATCACAGGATCGAATAGCACAAGCGCCGAGAAGGCGCTCGGGTGAAGCGACGCCGCGACTGTAACTGCATGTCCTCCCATGGAGTGTCCCACTCCGACAGCTCCCGCCAGGCCCAATGATTCCGCGATCGCCGATACGTCCCGGCCGAAGTTTCTCCAGGCGTAGGGCGGTGCGGGCTTGCTGCTGCGCCCATGCCCGCGCGCGTCAAAGGCGAAGCAGTGGCGTTCACCAGGAAGATGCGCGATCACCCGGTCCCAGATCCGCGCGTGAAAGCTCGTGGCATGACAAAAGAAGACCGGAGGTCCTTGGCCCGGCCATTCCCAAAGGGCGATCTCGACACCATTGACGACAATTCGGGATTCGACCGGAACACGAGGCATTCTTCAGTCTAAGCTGACCGGGACGTGGGCTTGAAATGATTAACCGTGAACGGGCTGGGAGGGTTCTTCCACCGGGGCCTGACCGCCGTGCGCGAGCACAGCTTCAATGGTCTCGAACATCTCGTGCGGGTGAACAGGCTTTGAGATATAGCCGTCCATGCCGGCTTCGAGACACCGCTGGCGGTCGCCCACCATGGCGTGAGCCGTCATGGCGATGATCGGAAGGTGCGCGCCGGTCGCCGCCTCCAGGCGCCGGATTGCGGCGGTGGTCTCGAATCCGTCCATTTGCGGCATCTGGGCGTCCATCAGAATCAAGTCGAAACTCTGCCGCTCCAAGGTTTCCAGCACCTGCACCCCGTTTCCCGCCACCACCACGATGTCTCCATGGTTTTCGAGCAGCCGGCACGCCAGCTTCTGATTCACCACGTTGTCCTCGGCCAGCAGGACACGCAGCGGAATGCGGCCTTCGCGCAGCGTGTGCCTGGTGATCACCGCGGCGGGCTTCGCGACTCCATCATGCGCCGACAATACCTGTAGCAGCGCCTGGAGCAAATCGGCCTGGAGCACCGGCTTGATCAAGTAAGCAGCAATGCCGAGCTCCTTGCAGCGCAGGCCGTCGCCACGTTGGCCCCCCGAGGTCAGCATGAGGGTGATCAGACCGGCCAACTCCGGCGAGTGTTGCACTTGTTCCACCAGCATGAATCCGTCGACTTCGGGCATGTGGCAGTCCGCCAGCATCAAGCTGAACGGAACGCCGGACGCCTTGGCTTCCCGCAAAAGCGCGAGCGCATCGGAAGCGTTCGACACCGAGGTCGGCCGCCCACCCCAGAAGCTGAGCGTCCTTTCGAGGATCTGGCGATTGGTTGCGTTGTCGTCCACCACCAGCACGCGCAAGTTGTGGAGAATCGCCGGATCGGTGAGCACCGGCCGCGCCAATGCGCCGTGCGCGACCCCAAATCGCGCGGTGAAGTGGAACGTGGATCCTTCGCCCACTTCGCTCTCCAGCCAGATTTTGCCGCCCATCATCTCGATCAAGCGCATGGAGATGGAGAGCCCTAGCCCGGTGCCGCCGTATCGCCGCGTAGTGGATGTATCGGCCTGCGTAAACGGCTCGAAGATGAGCTTCTGCTTCTCGCGTGGAATGCCGATGCCGGTATCCGTTACGCTGAAGTGCAGATTCAAGCTGTCTCGGTCGCCCGGCTCCGCCTCCACACGCAGGACCACCTCGCCCTGGTCGGTGAACTTGATGGCATTGCCGGCCAGGTTTAGCACCACTTGGCGCAGACGTACTGGATCGCCGATCACGAACTCCGGCAGTTCGGGCGGAACGAAGCAGGCCAATTCCAGCTCCTTCTGATGCGCTCCCACCGCCAGCGACTTGATGGCGTGCCCCAGATGATCCCGCAAGTTGAATTCGATGGGATCCAGGCTCAACCGGCCGACCTCGATCTTGGAGAAGTCCAGAATCTCATTAATCACACTGAGCAGCGAATCCGCCGAATACTTCACCGCGTCCAGATATTCGCGCTGCGTCAGGTCCAGTTCGGTCTCGAGCGCCAGCTCCGTCATGCCGATGATCCCGTTCATGGGCGTGCGGATCTCGTGGCTCATATTGGCCAGGAACTCGGATTTGGCGCGATTGGCGGCGTCGGCAGCCGCGCGGGCCTGCTCCAGCCGCAACAGCATTTCCTTCTCCTGCGTGATGTCGATCATCGCGCCGCTGATGAGCTTGGGCTGTCCCTCCTCCTGCTCCACGCGCGCCTGGCTGCGCATCCAGCGCACCGATCCGTCCGGTAGCACGACACGGAACTCGCCGCTAAACGATCCGGTCTTCGTCATCCCCTCGTGTGCGGCGTCATCGAGCGCCTCGCGATCGTCGGGATGAATCATCTTCCGCCATTGGTCCAGGTGCATGTGCAGCTTTCCAGTGAGACCGGTGAGGGCCGCGAACCCTTCGGAAAACGAAACGACTTCCGACGGAACATCGATCTGCCAGATCCCAAACGCCGCGGCCTTTTCCGCCATGGCGATGCGCGCGGCATTTTCCCGCAGCTTTTCTTCGGAGCGCAATCTCTCAATCGCGTTTCCAGCTAAGTGCGCGCCCGCCTCCACCACCCGCAAGTCGCGATCCCGCGGACTGGCTGGCTGCTTGTGATACATCGCGAACGTGCCGAGCACCTTCTGGTTGGAATCGCGGATGGGTACGCTCCAGCAGGCTCGCAAACCAAAGCTCATGACGAATCCCTTGGCCGCGCCGAAGCGAGGATCGTTGGCGATGTCTTCGATAATGGTGGTCTCGTTCCGAAACGCGGCCGACCCGCAAGCGCCTACCTCGGGCCCAATTTCCAGCCCGTTTACGCCTTGCATGTAGGCTGCCGGAAGACCTCCGCCCGAGCCCTCCCACAGCCGCTTACCCTCCTCGTCGAGCAGCAGCACCGTGCAGTAGCAGTCGGCGGCCATACGCTCAATCGCGGCGGTAAGCGCGTTCAGGACTTCCTTGAGAGACGCGCCCTTGGCGATGAGCTCCAAGACGCGCCGTTCTTCCTCGATCACCCGCGAGGAGCGCTCCAGCTTTTCCTGATCCCTCTGTCGTTCCTTCAACCTCCAGGTCTGGAGCCAAGCCACGGCAAGCGCAAGAATTGCCAGGCACAGCACACCCAGTCCGACCGGAGACGCCATCGATAATCTATCGGCTGCCAGCCGCATCTTTCTTAGGGCACGCGCCGGGCGAGCCCCGGCCATACCGTGTCACAAGTTGTTCATTTTTATATCTTTAACCCGATTTGACCTGGAGCGCGCGCCCAAGTAGAATTGACAGCAGGCGATTATCGGAATTCCCAGTAATTTTGCATCGATTCCAACGCTGTCGCCAGTTTTTTGCAAGGATTCAATTTGGAACAGCGCGCCGCCGCCTGCGAGCGATTTCTCCATCGACACAAGTTCCTCATCCTTTCAATCCTGACGATTTTGTACTTCGTCTTGACGATGCTCCGCGCGCGGGGCAAACCGTTCTGGTATGACGAAATCCTCACCCTTCTCGAGGCGCGCCAGCCCAACCTATCAGCAGCCTTGCAGGCCGGCGGCAAGGCCGACTGGATGCCGCCCTTAAGCCACCTGGTGTTTTACGCGACCGACAAACTGGTGGGGCATGGCGAAGTCGCGTTTCGACTCGGCCCCATGATCGGGTTTTGGGTGTTTTGCCTCTGCCTTTTCGCATTTGTCGCGCGCAGAGCCAGCATATCCTTCGCGTTCATGGCGATGCTGCTGCCCTTCGCGACGCTCTTCTCGGCCTACTCGTTTGAAGCCAGAAGCTACGCATTGGTGCTCGGCTTCTGCGGGATCGCACTGCTGGGATGGCAAGCCGCAGCCGAAGGAGTGCACCGGCCCGTCGCCTTGATAGCGCTATCGGCTGGCATCGCGGGGGCGCTTCTGAATCACTATTGGGCGGTCTTCGTCTACTTGCCGCTCGCGGGAGGGGAAGCGTGGCGGAACTACCGTCAGCGCAAAATCGATTGGCCGGTTTGGATTGCATTCGCAGCCGGCGGCATACCGTTGCTGATCTCGCTGCTTGTGATCCTGCGAGTGGCCCAGACCAACACGCATCCCTGGTCCTGGGCCCGCCCCCGGGATTACTACAGGTTTTATTGGAATTTCTGGCCCTTAATCGGATTTCTCATACCCATAGCGCTGCTAGTCGGCGTGTGGCTGCTGCTAGGAGGCCTCAAAGAAACACCCGCAGGCCCTCGGCCATCCACATTTCGCGACTACGAACGGCTTGCGGCGGCATTGTTTCTCGTGGCGCCCATCGTCGCCATCACGAGCGCCCTGCTCATTCCGCCGCACATTTACGTCGATCGCTATCTCGCGCTGTCAACCGCCGGCTTTGCTTTATTGGCGACATTTGCCGCGGCTCGTTGGTCCGGGCAGCGGGCCGCCATCGGAATCGCCTGCTTCATCGCAGCCTTGGCGCCCTTCCTGTTCCACTTCACCCAAATCCACAGGCATCCCTTACGGGATCCTTATCTTCGCGCGCGCCTCCTGCGCAAGGAACTTGAGACCCACGACGATCCGGTTGTCGTCAGTAACTACATCGCTTTCTTGGAGCTATGGTATTATGCCCCCGATAACGTCAAGCCGCGCATTCTCTCCCTCTATGACGAAAAAGCGGCGGTCAAGTACCGGCACATGGATGATGTCGCCGGCGACTCCCTCCGTGACATCGGAGTCCCTTTCCACCCCTACCGAGAGTTCGCCACTTCCGGGAAGCAGTTCGTGATCTATTTCGTCGATTGGAGCTGGATGACAAGTAAGATCCTGGAGGATGGCGGTAGTGTGGAATGGCTCGACGCAAGCGATCGATCCGGCGGCCTGTTGCGAGCGCACATCAAATGACAGCTTCCCCTCCAAAATCCGGTTGGCGGCTGGAGCCCCGGGCGGCGGCGCTGGAGCGCTTTCTCGATCGGCGCCAAATTTTGATGCTGGCTATTTGGAGCCTAGCGTATTTTGTCGGTACGATCCTGCGGGCGCATGGAAAACCGTTCTGGTATGACGAGATTCTCACGGTGCTGGAAGCGCGCCAGCCCAACCTTTCAGCGGCCATGCGCGCCTTAGGCGACATGGATTGGATGCCTCCCGCCAACCATCTCACGTTTTATCTCTGGAACAAGCTAGCCGGCAGCGGAGAAGTGGCATTCCGTATCCCGGTGATGATCGGTTTTTGGGTGTTCTGTATCTGCCTCTACCTTTTCGCGCGCCGGCGAGCCGGCGTCCTCTTCGCGTGGATGGCCATGCTTCTTCCTTTCACCAGCGCCTTTCAAACGTATTCCTATGAAGCCCGCAGCTACGCCTTCATGCTTGCCTTCTGCGGACTCGCCCTGGTCTCGTGGCAAGCGGCAGCTGATAAAAGCATGCGCCCTTGGTCGCTGATCGGGCTGGCATTGGGGATCGCCGCGGCGATCTCCTTCCAGTATTGGGCTGTCTTGATTTACCTCCCGCTGGCTGGCGCGGAGGCCTACCGCAGCATCCGGCTCCGCCGTGTCGACTGGTCCATTTGGGCGGCGTTTGCAGCGGGCGGCCTGGCGTTGCTTGCCTCTTTGTTCTTGCTCTTGCATGGACTGACCAGTTGGACTGCTCACGGGGGCAAAAGGGTGCATCCCGGAGCCTTCCTGCATTTCTACTCGGACGCGTTTCGACTTTGTTTTGCCTTTGCGGTTCCGGCGGCTCTGATGCTGGCCGCCTGGTTCGTTTGTGGAGGCCGCAAGGAACAACCGGAGGGTGTGCGCTCAACCGCCATCCCAGGCTACGAATGGGTGGCGGTGGTGATCCTGTTGCTAATCCCCCTGGCCGTGGTTTCGATCGCGTTGGCGGTGCCGCCTCACGCATTTTGGCCACGGTACGCGGCGCCGGCCATCGCCGGATATGCCCTCCTGGCATCGTTCCTGGCGGCGCAATTCGCAGGGAAGCGCGCCTCCATCGGCGTGGTTTGCGTCCTGGCGGCGCTGGCGCCCTTCCTCTATTTCATGACTCACCCCGTGCGTTTTGAAAATCCCTTTCGGCGGGTTCGCGGATTGCAGCAGCAGCTTCAAGACGGTCCCGTGGTGGTTGAAGATCTCCTGTTCTACATGAAAATCTGGTATTACACGCCGGATCCTCTGAAGCCCCGCCTTCTCTTTCTAGCGGGTAAACATGTCAAGGGACCCGGCGCCGCTCGCTCTGGCGAATTCGCTAAACTTGGCGTTCCCGTTGTCCCGTACAACGACTTCGCCCTCCCCGGAAAAGACTTCCTGTTCTATTCGGATGTAGGCCGACGGAGCAGATTGCAAAAAAAGATCGTGGACGGCGGCGGAACCGTAGAAACCTTGGCGCGCTCCGGCCAACACATACTCATGCGCGCACACGTCGGCGGAGGACCATCGCCACTGCACAGTGTATACTTCATGAAGACCGACGCCCCTGAAACGGCGAGCGGGAAATAATGCACTTCCGGCTGGTTCTAAGCCTGTCCGGAATCCAGGAGACATCAAAGAATGAGCGAAGTACTCAGTGGAGCTGAGTTTAAGAAGCAACTGCGCGCAGGACAGACCAAACTCGGCTTGTTCCTGAATTCAGCCAGCCCGACCGTCGCCGAGCAGCTTGCCCATACCGGCTACGATTGGCTGCTGGTGGACACGCAACACGGACCGATGGGTAATTTGGAACTGTCGGCCATGCTGGCTGGAATTTCCAGCGGCGGCGCGAAGTCCATGGTGCGCGTAGCCGGCTATCATGATCGCGGCGGTATCCAGCAATCTCTCGATATGGGCGCCGACGGCGTCCTGGTCCCGTACATCAACACCGCTGAAGAGGCCGTCCAAGCCGTGAGTTGCGCGCGCTATCCCACGGCCGGCACGCGATCGGTCTATTTCCCGCAGCGCAGCATGAACAAGTTGGGTCTGCTCGGTTACGCCGGCGCCGCCAATGACAACGTCATTCTCGCATTGCAAGTGGAAACCGCCGATTGCATTAAGAACATCGACGAGATCGCGGCCGTGAAGGGCGTCGACATGCTCTTCCTCGGCCAAAACGATCTCTGCATGTCCATGGGACTGTTCGAAAAATACAAGTTCCCCGACATGTACTTCTCTGACGAGCTGAAAGCGGCCACCGACAAACTGCGCGCCGCGGCCAAGAAGAACAACGTGATCCTCGGCCTGTTCCTGTTCGGAACTTCACGCGTCGGCGAGTTCCTAGAGAAGGGCTTCCCGTTCATCAGTATCGGCAACGACCTGCATCACATCCTCACGCAAGCCGGCGCGTACGTGAAAGACGTCGAAGCGGTCTCGAAGGAAAAAGGCAAGGGCTGGACCCGGCGCGACACGGCGCTGCTCTAGTCGATTGTCCATTTGTGATCACCCGGTTTCACTCGGGCTACGCACAGCCGCGTGAATCCGGGCTCGGTCATTTTCGGCTTCCGGCGAGTTTGCCGTCGATACAAGACCTTCCACACAACTGCCCACGCTAAACCCTATTCCGCTCCCCAGGCCTTCAATTTGGTGAGATATGCTAGCATGTGCCATTTATGCCGCCCGATCCCGACAGCGTCGAAACACAAGCCGCGCCGGCTTCGCAGTCCCGCTCGCCAAACGG
>Ga0187810_10000315_pt1 | contig 20019 bp, 14 predicted proteins | sample NC_wetland_sal_i_9_FD_132963 | JGI IMG/M metagenome (GOLD analysis project Ga0187810, IMG submission 132963) | Wetland sediment microbial communities from Neuse River Estuary, North Carolina, USA - ASW_5 | ecosystem: Environmental > Aquatic > Freshwater > Wetlands > Sediment | place: USA: North...
CCGGATCACTCCCTCCTCGACCCCGTTCTTCCTGCAGCCGTCGAAGAACTTCTCCTCGTAGGCCTTGAGCCTCTTCGCCGCGTCCTTCTTGGAGAGAATCTTGCGGAGGGCGTCCGCGTCCGCATCGCTAAAGCCGGCGAGGGCGACGGCGGTCTTCGAGACGTCCTCCTGGTAGCAGAGGATGCCATAACTGTCGGCGAAGATGCCTTCCAGCAGCGGATGTGGCGCTTTGTAGTCCCCGCCCTTGAGCCGCCTGACATATTCGTTGATGAAGGTGTTGGCCGCAGGGCGGATGATCGAAGAGTGGATGACGATATGCTCGTAGTCGCCGCGGCCGGTCTTTTTCTGGAGCTGCCGCATCGCCGGCGACTCGATATAGAACACGCCCATCGAGTCGCCGGCCGCGAGCATCTCGACCGTGGCCGGATCGTCGATCGGGTTCCACGCGACCGGATCGATGACGACCCCTTCCTCGGCGAGGTTGGCCAGGGCGTCGCGGACCACGGCGAGAGAGCGGTTTCCGAGGAGGTCGATCTTGACGAGGCCCGCGGCCTCGGTACCGTCCTTCTCCCAGGCGAGGAGGGGGTAACCCTCGGCCGAATATTCGACGGGGACGTAGCGGCGCACCGGCCCCGGCGTGATCACGAGGCCGCCGCAGTGCATGCCGAGCTCCTTGGGCAGACCCACGAGGCGGCGCGCCACGCCGATGATCTCGGCCCACAGCGGATCGGCGAGGACCGCGTCGCGCTGCCCGAGATGGAAGTACCGGTGCTCTGCCTCGGTGATCTCCCCGTTCGGCACTCCGTAGGCTCTGGCCGTCTCCCTGAGCGCCGAGCGGGGCCGAAACGTGTTGTGGTTCGCGACGCGGGCGCAGCGGTCGGGGCCGAAGCGCTCGATCACGGCCTTGATGATGTCGTCGCGCTCGTCCCAGGCGAAGTCGACGTCGATGTCGGGAGGATCGGGCCGCTCCGGGCTAAGGAAGCGCGGGAAATACAGATTGTGCCTGATCGGGTCGACGTTCGTGATGCCGAGGCAGTACGAGACAATGCTCGCCGCGCCCGAGCCGCGGCCGCAGGTACGCGACGCTAGAGAGACGATGTCGGCGACGACGAGGAAGTAGTCGGTGAAGCCCTTCTTCGAGATGATGCCGAGCTCGAGTTCGATGCGTTGGGCGACCTCGCTCCGGAGCTCGCCGTAGCGCAGAGCCGCGCCCTCGTACACCCGCGAGCGGAGGAACTCTTCGCCCGTCCGGCAGGCGGGGGATTCGTACGCGGGGAACACGAAGCTCTCGAATATCCTGTCGAGGGCGCAGAGCTCCGCGACCTCTTCTGTGGCGCGCAGCGCCTCGGGGTAGGAGACGAAGACGCGCTCGGCCTCCTCGGGGCCGAAGAGGAGGGCGCCGGGGCTCTCGCAGTCCGCCTCGTCGAGCCGGCCCAGGGTGGTGTTCTTCGCTATGGCGCGGAGAACGCGGTGGACATCGCGGTCGCCCGCCTCCAGAAAGGTGGCGTCGCCGAGAGCGAGGAGGGGAATGCCGAGCCGTCGCGCAGCGGAAACGGCGCGCAGGGAACGCGGCGTCACCGCCGCATACAGCCGCTCAACGCGCCCCGCGAGAGCGGCGAGGACCGCAGGCTGGTCGCTCGCGAGGACGAGGCCGGTGCTCCGTCGCGCATCGCCCCCCGCAAAACTTGAGGGAAGGGAGGGCGCCCTCCCCTCACGCCTCGCTGTCGAGCCGAGGCTGAGGAGCTCGCAGAGGTTGGCGAAGCCCTCGCGGTTTCGGACGAGCGCCACGAGGCGGCCCTCGGCTCCATGGAGCTCGGCGCCGATGATGGGCCGCAGCCCCGCGTCGGCCGCAGCCTCGATGAAGGCGTGCACGCCGTAGAGACTGTCGATGTCGGTCAGCGCGAGGCGTTTGTAGCCGAGCTCCTTCGCTCGGGCGACCAGAGCCCCGGCGCTCCTCGTGCCGTACAGGAGGGAGTAGGACGAGTGTACCTGGAGCTGGCTAAACACGGCTGTAGGCCGCCCTTCCGAGCGCGGCGCAGAGACCGAGCTTGTCCGATCCGAAGCGCGTCCGCGCCGCATCGACCGCGCGCTGGAGCCGCTCGAGCTTCGAGGGCTCGGGCGGCGCAAAGAGATCGATCTGGGGACTCGAGGGCGAGAGGGCCGACAGCGCGAAGCGGAGCGCTCGGACGCGGACGCGCCGCTCCCCCGCCTTGGCGACGAGGCCGTCAGCAGCCCTCACGAGCTCGGCCTCGCCCGAGAGGGGCCGGGCGCAGGCACACGAGGCCGAAGACTCGAAGCCGTCGGTGTAGGTGACGCGGAGGGAGAGCCGCCCAGCGACAAAGGCCCCCCGCCTGAGCTCGAGCCCGGATTCCTCGACGAGGCGCAGGAGGGCCGCTCTCACCTCAAAGGCATCGAGGACATCGGAGTCGAAACGGAGCTCCCGCGCTATGACGCGCTGTGCGAGACGACCGTCGGCCACTTCGCGGGAATCCAAGCCCCGCGCCGCGTCCCTGAGCTCGGGCCCCCCCTTGCCGAGGAGGGCTCGGCACTCCTCGTCCCCGACGCCGGCCAGCTCCCCGATCTCCCGCATCCCGACGGCGCGGAGGATGCGCAGAATCTTGGGGCCCACCCCCGACAGGAGCTCGACGTCTTGAGGCGCGAGGAAGGCCGCCTCGTCGCCTTCACGGACGAGGACGAGGCCGTCGGGGCGGAGGCTTCGCGTTCCGACCTTCGCCACGAGCTTGTTTCTGGCCAGGCCGATCGCCGGCTCGAGGCCGACCGTCGAGCGGATGTCGTTCTTGATCTTCGCGGCGCTGTCGATGTACTCGCCGAAGAGCCGCCGCGTGCCGCCGAGGTCGAGGTAGAAGTGTCCGCCCGAGTCGTTCTCGATATGGGGGGCGTAGCGGGCACAGATCTCTTCCACAACGGCGTTCGCGCGCCGATAGTCATCGAAGGAGGGGGGGACGACCGCGAGACCGCGGACCAGGGCGCGGGCCGCCTCGAGTCCCATTCCGATCCTGATCCCCTCCGCGAGCGCGTCGCGCGAGGCATCGAGGACGAGGGCGCGACTGGCGCCGGGGAAACCCACGACGAAGGCCTTCCCGCGGCGCTCGGGGTCGGAGAGAGTCTCTACGGCCGCCATGAAACCCACGATATTGACATGGATGACGCAAGCTTCGGCCCTCACGGCGCGGCTCCAGGCCCTGCCCCCGCATCGCCGAGGAGCCTCTTGAACATGGCCGCATTCAGGGGCGCCGCGCCGTTGAAATGATTGTTGAAGTAGATGAGGAGCCGCACGGCCTTGCCGGCAATGTCCTTTACGCGCTCGATCCAGGACTCGAGTTCCTCGTCGCTGTAGAGGTAGGCGTAGCGCAGAGCCGCGTCGCCGCTCCGCCAGGTCTCCGCGTTGCGCCCGTGGAAGCGGATGTAGGCCGTGGGAGCCGTGACGAGGTCGACGGTCGGCGGCAAGCCGCGGAGCTTAGGCAGGTCGAGCGACACGAGGCCGACGCCCCGCTCGCGGAGGGCGTCGAAAACCCGGTTGTTGTACCAGCCCATGTTTCGGAACTCCACGACCACGGGGAGCTCGGCGAGCTCTCCGAGGAGCTCGGCGAGGTAGCGCCGACGCTCAGGCTCGTAGTGGAAGGACTGGGGAAACTGGAGGAGGACGGCGCCGAGCCGCCCGGCGGAAATGAGGGGGGCGAGGGCCGAGCGATACTCCGCGAGACTCTCTCTCCAGCGAGCTGGATCGACCTCGTGGGTGAATGAGCGGTTGCCCTTGATCGAAAAGAGACAGCCCGAGCCCGCGGCCTCCACGAGCTCGGCCAGAGTCTTCGCCCGGGGCATGCCGTAGTAGCTGAAGTTGAGCTCCACCGTGTCGAAGCGCTGGGTATAGAACGAGAGGAAGTCCTTTCTGCGGAGAGCCTGCGGATAGAAAGCGGCCTTCCACTCGGGATAGTCGTAGCCCGAGGTGCCGACGCGGATCTCGCAGGGCTGTGGCTGCGTCGCGGTCATGGGATAAATATGCTATACATGGGTTAAGTATTCAAGACGACAGCGGAGAGTCGGTCGGTGGCGCCCCTGCCCTTCCGTCTTGATGCGTCACATTTGACAGACGCTTCTTGTGCAAGAACAGTACCTTTGGAATGCGCCCGAAACAACTACTAAGGAGTCAGTACATGGCATCAGCTAAGATTCTTGTCATCATCGGAACGGTCAGGCAGGGTCGCGTGGGACGAAAGATTGCGGACTGGTATCTCGGCTTGGCGCGGGCTGCCGCTCCCGAACTCGAGTTCGACGTCCTCGACGTCGCGGAGCTCGACCTCCCCCTCTTTTCGGAGCCGATCCCGCCCGGGATGCACCAGTACTCGCCGACGCAGAACAAGCTCGCACAACGAGTCTCAGCCGCGGACGGCTTCGTATTCGTGACCGGCGAATACAACCACTCGATGCCGGGCAGTCTCAAGAACTTCATGGACTACATCGCCGCGGAATGGGCGCGGAAGCCGGCGGCCTTTGTCGGCTATGGCGGAGCGGGCGGGGTTCGCGCGATCGAACACCTGGTCCAGGTGCTCTGCTACCTCGGCGTGGCGAGCCTGGGCAAGAACGTTTCGATCAACGCCGTCTGGGAGGCGCTCGACGACAAGGGAGTCCCGAAGCCAGGCTACGTCTTCGGCGACGTGGCGGCCCAGCTCAAGGAGCTCTCCTGGTGGGCGCAGGCCCTCAAGAAGGCGCGCGGCTGATTCCCCGCGCCCTTCCCGCGCCCTTCCCGCGGCGATAGAAGAGGCGCGGCTATTTCAGGTACCTGTCCATCCACCTCAGCATGTGCTTGAGCCGCGCCACACGTCGGTCCGTGCGCCCGGCGCGCGAGAGGCCGTGCGGCTCCTCGGGGAAGCGGATGAACTCCGTGTCGACGCCGAGGCGCTTGAGCGCCACGAAGGCCTGCTCGCCCTGCTCGATCGGGCAGCGATGATCGTTCTCCGAATGGATGATCATCGTCGGCGTGGTCGCGTTGCCGATGTGCTTCATGGGCGACAGGTCCCACCATTTCTGGATGCCCTCATACGGCGGCCCTGCCTGGACCTCGTGCTCGAAGGTCCAGTTGTAGTCGCTCGAGCCCCACTCGCTCACGAAGTTGCTGACCACGCGCTGGGCCACCGCCGCCTTGAAACGCGCCGTATGTCCGATGATCCACAGCGTCATGTAGCCGCCGTAGGAGCCGCCCGTCACGCCCATGCGGTCGGGGTCGACGGAGGCCTCCTGAGCCACGTGATCGGTCCAGGCCATCAAATCGGCGTAATCGGCGCCGCCCCAGGCGCCCCAGATCGCTTTGGTGTGCTCCTCGCCGTAGCCCCGGCCGCCCCGCGGATTGCAGAAATGCACGATGTAGCCCTGCGCCGCAAGGTAGTGAAACTCGTGCATGAAGAAGGCGCCGTATTGTGTCTGCGGTCCGCCGTGAATCTCGAGGATCGACGGGTAGCGTTTCGACGGATCGAAGTCCGGCGGGAACATGATCCAGCCCTGGAGGTCGCTCCCGCTCGCGCCCTTGAACCAGACTTCCTCGACGCGGGGCAGGCGCACTCCGGCGAATAGGCTCCGATTCGCGCGGGTGATGGGGCGGACAGGCTGGGTCGAGGCCAGCTTCTTGAGACAGCACTGGCCGGGGTCGTGCATCTGTCCAAAGAAAAAGGCAAGCTTCGAATGCTTCGCATCGAATGAATAGGAGCCGACGGCCCCGCCCTCCCCCGCCACGTCCTCGAGCTCGCCCCCGTCCACGGCGATGCGCTTGAGCAGGGAGGCGCCGCGCACGGCCGCCTGGAAATATATGTACCTGCCGTCCGGCGACCAGGTGGGCGGCATCTGCTCCAGAGATCCGCAATCATTGATCACTCCGGCCGCGCAGTGGATATCGTGGCGGCAGGTCGCGTTGCGCGCGGGTTTCGCGCCGTCAGACGGGACGATCCACACATTCGTGTTCTTGTAGCCTTCGCGCTCGCCCTCGTTTGCGAGATACGCGATCCAGGCGCCATCCGGAGAAAAACTGGGATTCGACTTCATGCCGAAAGGCGTTTCGAGCCTGCGAGCCCCGGAGACATCCTTGGCGGAGGCTGACACGATGAAGAGGTCCTGGTGGTCGAAGGCCAGGTCCGGGTCTTCGGCCCGGTTCGAGACGAAGACTATCCAGCGCCCGTCGGGCGAAAAGCTGGGATTGAGCTCATCCCAGACGGGATGCTCGCCCAAGGTCCGCGCTTTGCCGCTCCGAGCGTCCACCAGACAGAGGTGGGTGCGCCCGTGGGGCAGGAATCCGTAGCCGTCCAGTTTATAGAACACGCGCCCATAGCTGCGGCAGACTACTCCCAGTTTCTTGGCCTGCTCGTCCTTGGCGCGCCGAAGATCCTCGGCATCGATTTTGCGGAGGGTGCACAGGAGCGCGCGCCCGTCCGGCGACCAGGAAAGCTCGTCGATCTCGCCCTCGGCGTGGGTCAACGGACGCGCTTCGCCGCCGTCCGCGGGTATGACGCATATCTGGGCGGGCTTGTCCTTGTCTGCGCGGTTGGACATGAAGGCGATCTGCCGTCCATCGGGCGACCACCGGGGCGACGAATCGCGCTGGTCGCCGTAGGTGAACTGATGGGGCGGACCGCCTTCGGTGCCAACCATCCATAGGTTGGCGTATTTCTTCTCCGTCTTTCTGTCCACACGGGACTGAGCGTAGATCACGCGTCGCCCATCGGGCGAGATGCGCGGCTCCGAGATCAATTCGAATCTGTACAGATCCTCCGCCGCAATCGAGACCATAGTTTTTGGCATGGGTCCTCCCGCGCCCGATTCTAAACCGAGATTCCCATTGGCGCAAATTCCGCATAACGCCTCTCTTGCATGGATATGCCTTAGAGCATGCTCCGTTTCCTCTGTTCCATTTCTTCATACATGGTGCGCCGGAAATTCCCATCCAAAATGACCCTGAGCCCCATTCTCGCCAGGCCCTTGGCAGCCTTTTCCATCGGTTTCCAGGCATTGGGCCCTCTCGCCGCTTTTGAAAACTCGACGGTATGGGGCGGTATTTCCGTGTCGGAGACATTTATCTGCAGCTCTATGGTCGGAACCCGCCATGATATGGCGCCCATATCGGTGGAACCCGTGAGGGTAGGGTTATCGTTGATCGGTTCGCCGACTTCATTCTCCATGATGGTTTTGAGCATTGTCTCAGCCGCCTTATTGCGGAGCATGTTGGCCATGCTGTTGCCGAATTTCCTCCACTCCACTTTCGTTCCCGTTGCGAGCGCGGCTCCGCGCGCACAATCGAATACGTGTTCCAGCAATTCATTCAAATAGATCCTCCAGGGAGCCCGCAATAGGAAATGTGCCACGGCTCTGCTAGGGACGATATTCGGAGCGGAGCCGCTCTCGATGATAATCCCATGCATCCTGACCTCAGGCCGTACATGTTGACGAAGCATATCGATTGCATGATAGAACAGCTGCAATCCATTCAAGGCGTTAATCCCATCCCAGGGTGCCGCAGCTGCGTGCGCCGCCTTGCCGCTAAATATGAACTCGTAAGGGTCGACGGCAAGAGTGTTGAACCACACATAGGAAGATGCGCTTGTCGGATGGGCCATCATGATGAATGTGCAGTCGTCAAAGAGACCCGCTTCCGCCATGGGGACCTTCTCGCCCGTGGTCTCTTCCGCCGGAGTTCCGATGACACGGATCGTTCCCGAGAGTTTTTCGGTCGCCAAAACCTCTTTCAACGCCCCTGCCGCAAGGATCGACATGGGGCCGCACATATTGTGTCCGCAGCCATGGCCCACCTCCGGCAGTGCGTCATACTGCGCCAACAAGCCGATGACTATAGGCTTCTCCGAACCGACGATGTGTTCGTAGCGGGCGTTGAAGCCCGTTTCATATCCCGCATAGGGACGGTCAACCTTGAAGCCTAATTCGGAAAGCGACTGGCACAGCACGCGGGAAGTTTCATATTCTTGGTTACTCAGTTCGGGATGATCCGATATCAGATCGCTAAGTTTCCCCGCTTCAGCGATGTGTTTTTCGATAGACACATCGATTTTTTTCGCAAGTCGTTCGTATGATTCCATTGCTCGTCCTCCTTTGCCCAGCCCCTCAGGATTAGGGCTCGTACAATTGTAATGGCTTCGCTACCTACTCCACGTAACGCATTAAATCTTCCTTCGCCATTCCTTCGATACCAAGCGCCCTGCATGTTCTGCCTTCATCGAGTTCTGATTGCAGCATGCCTCTCGCCAACTGTACAACCGCATCAATACAGGGAGTGACAACCCCCGCAATTTTGGCAAGCGACTGCAAACCTACGAGAGAATAGGGGATGTCTTCGAGGACATACCGCGTGCGTAATGTTTTCGGTGCATTTATCCCTTTGTATGCCACCACTTTTTTGCACAACTCCGATAAGGTATCTTTAGGACGCATATCGCCACTATCATACATTTCGATGTAACATTCTTTCAGTGTTTTCATGTTTAGTCCAAAGGCTCTTCCAAGAGCCATTCTCTCTTTGTCCATCTGTTCAACAAACGCGCCGATAGTTGGAGTAATGCCGTCCCAATAATACAGGTAATCCTGTTGTGCTTCGATTCTGGACGCATTTAAAAGCGATGGAGCTGGATGCATCATGGCATTTGTATTTGATATGCTCGTAAATAATACATTGGCACTCAACTTGAAATTGGGGAAACACCCGCCTAGTGCCCCCTCAAGCAGTCCTCCTCGTGACGCAGGGAGCGCAGCCATGTATAGAGAATCTTTTATTCCAAACATATCCACCGTTCCTGACTTTACGCTACGAGTAGAATAGAGCAGCGTATTGGCAGCCCCGATGGTGATATCGGCGGTGCATCCTGCGTCTCTCATCGCCTTTTTGAACGCAAGCGCGCCGCATGAGGCCTCGGGATGCAGGAAGACGATCTGGCCGTCCTTAAGATATTTTATGCACCGTTCATCGACACTTTTGTGATATAGAGACGGCAGAACGATCATGATGATGTCCGCGTCCTGCATCGCCTTGCCCATATCAATTGTGGCGAATTCCAATTTCCCAAAACCATTTACAGCACCGCTGATATAAATACCGCCTTGCTGATTTATTGCATCAACGGTATCGGGGAACACATCAAACAGGCGCACTCTTTCACCCATGAGCGCCAGATGACCTGCCATCGTTTGTCCGCCGTTGCCACCGCCGATTATTGCCCATGTATTGCGCATAAAGTTGTACCCCACCAATAAGACCTACGAAAGCTTGAAGCCAGAAACAGCTTCCCCTTACTGTTCTGATGTGCGCAGAGCCCATTCTTTCTTTAATCGAATGGCGGTTGGTGTAGAACTCAGACCACCCCCCATGGTTCCTTTCAATTCCGGGGGGAGAAGTTCTTGCGTATTCGCGAGAGCGCCGATTACCTCATCGGGCGGTATGCCGCTCTCGAGTCCTGCGAGTGCCATATCCGCCGCCACGAAGGCATTGGCGACGCCTATGCTGTTGCGCTTGATACATGGTATTTCGACCGGCCCGGCGACGGGATCGCATATCAGGCCAAGCAAGTTTTTCAGAGCGAAGGCCGTGGCCTGTGCTATTTGGCGGGGGGTGCCACCTGCGAGCTGCACCAAAGCCGCGCCACCCATGGCCGATGCGACTCCGATCTCGGCCTGGCATCCGCCGACCGATCCGGAAAGGGAGGCTCGCATGGCGATGAGTGTCCCCATGAGAGCCGCAACAAGCAACGCCTCGATGGCTTCTCCATCGCTCAATCCCAAGTTCTCGATGGCCGTTATGATGGCTCCTGGCACAACGCCGCAGGAGCCGGCGGTGGGGGCAGCGACGATGCACTCCGCGCAGGCGTTCGTCTCCATTGCTGCGATGGCGCGAGCGATCGCCTTTCCCAATATTGGGCCGCTCAACGTTCTGCTCCCATCGACAGCCCTCATCATCCTCGCCGCGGAGTCCCTGGAGACAAACCCGGCGAGCATCTTGTTTTCACCCTCGAGTCCTCTTTTGACGGAGTCCTTCATTGTCTTCCATATCTCGGAGACGCGAGCCCGAACCTGTTCTTCCGTTTGCCCGCTCCGCCTGCGCTCGTAGGCTACCGCCAGTTGAACGATGGAATTACCTCCCTGCTCTGCAAGGCGTAACATTTCGGCGATCGATCCGAAAAGAGGGTTAGCATCCATCAATTTATAATTTAGAACAGACTCAAGCCCAAATACCGCAGAGACACCCTGAACATTGGCAAGCTTGTCTATGGCCTCTTGTATGGGCACGGCATCGAGCACAAAGATATGAAGAACGGAGGCGCCGTTTTTCGATGGGATCGACCGCGCATGCACGGCTCCCAGAATCGGTTCCAGCTCTTCGATCCGGAAACTGCGATCGGCGATGAGCATGACCCCGTCTTCGTTCCCTCGTAGGCTGACAGGGAAATCTTCGATCTCTGTTATCAGTATCTCTCCCCCGCCCATCGTAATCCCGACCACTTTGAAGGTTCTGCCCTTCGAAAGAAGCCGCATGTCAACCGTGTTGGGATCTCTCTTGGAGGAATACTCGCTGTGGCATACCACGCGGATATTCCTGCGCTTCGCCTCTTCGAGAGCCGTCTTGACTTCGAGGGAGTCCTCCAGATACCCAAGCAGCCCGGCGACAATTGCCGAATCGCTCATATGGCCCTTGTATGTTTGAGCGAGGGCGCCGCCGTAGAAGTACAAATCTATTTTCTCGGGATCGCCACCGATGAGCGACCGACCGAATCTCCCGATTCTTAAGACTCCGGCCGTATGGGAGCTCGACGGCCCCACCATTATCGGTCCGAGAGTATCGAACAGACTTACAAGACGACCACTATCGCTCATTATCTCCTCTTTCGAACCTTTCTTGTGAGGCGTCTAGAGGGAAGCCCCACGTGTACCGATCGCTCTATGGCAGGGCACAGTCTGACATGCCCGTGCAAATTCACGCCAGTTGTCATCTTAGGCGGCCTCGTTGAGCGGCCGCCTAAGAATCGGGCTACGGGACCGAGCCCGCCCTTCAGTCATCTATGCCCAATGGCATCAATACTCGACGAATGCGTACTTTCCGCCGACCTGCTTGGCTCTGGCGCGCTCCCAAGCCAAGGTTGCGACCGAAATATCCATCGCCCCCGTGCCGATCGGGAGACAAAGGATCCTTTCGTTCGCGGAGGCAACGCCAGCCTTCTTCCCCGCCGCGAGCTCTCCGATTGTCGCGGTGATGTCCTGCGACGTGAATTGCCCCTTCCCCGCCAATTTCGAGAGGGCTCCGCGGTGCAGCACCTGGCCGATATGATCGACGTATACCTTGTCTGCTTTCAGGATGCACTCATCGTTGCATTCCTGGTACGAACCCATTGGGAAGAGAATCATCCCCGGCTTGAACCAGCCGTAATCGAAGAATTCCGTTTTCGCCTGTGTAACGCAGACAACAACGTCCCCATTGGCAGCATCTTGAGGCTTCGTGGCGATATGGATGGGGCCATGGACATAATTCTTCATGTCTTCCGCATATTGCTCGGCCGCCTTTCTGCTAACGTCGTAGACATTGACCTCGGATATTTCGAATAGCTCGGAAATGGCCATCGTCTGCGTGTGGCCCTGCATACCGGCGCCGAAGAGACCCAAACGAAGCTTTTTCCCCCCCCCATAGACATACTTCAAGGTGACGGCAGTCTGGGCTCCCGTTCGGTAATTCGTGATGAACGCCCCGTCCATGACCGCTCTGAAATGTCCTAACACAGGGTCAATCAGCAGGATTAAAGAAGTGACGTACGGGAATCCCTTTTCCCTACGCGCGCCAAGGAACCCACCGCCCCACTTGATGCCCGCGCTGTCCAGCCATCCGACGTAGGCTGGCATTGCATTCATAAACCCTGCATAGGCGGGATAGGTCGCCGTTTCCCCTAGGTCAAGATTGACCTTCGTAGGGTTGACGACCGTCCCGTTTCCCATGCCTTGATATGTCTTATCGACGTAATCGACAATGTCGCTCATTGAGATGAGGGATTGAATTTCCTTCTGGCTCAAAAGCATTGTCTCAATCTTCATTTCAGATCCTCCTTACTCGAGGGCCGCTGATATACCTCGCCCTTCAGATGCTCCGCCTTCGGATCATCTTCAAACATGAGTTGTTTTGTCTGTCTGCCGAGCACTGCTTCCCAGAATGAAGTCCGCTTAGCGACTCGATGAGCTCAGTCAATTCATTCGAATTTCTTCCAGAAGAAGTTCACGTGTTTCATCATGACTTCCCAGGCTTTCTGCGGCGATCCAGATTTCACTGCGTCCAGGATCTTCCAATGTTCCTCTCTGTCCGAATCGGGCAAAACCAAACTATGGAATCGTCGCTGCGCGAGGATTTCCGCTCTCATCGAATCAAGAAGCTTCATAAGCAGACGATTCCCCGACAGCTCGACGAGCGCGAGGTGAAATTTATCGTGAACCTCGTAAAGACTTTCTCCGCGCTCCTCGCCCTTGAGTATTTCTTCGAGTCTTTTGATGTCCTCCGGCGTCGCTCTCTCGGCAGCCCAACACGCGGCCTGTCCTTCGAGCAGACGTCGGATCTGCAATAATTCAGTATAGGAATACTCGGAGAAGACAGCCGCAGTCATCTGTGTACTGTTGAGAATCTTGTCTGCTTCGGGCGATAGAAATGTGCCCTGTCCCGGACGAGACTCTAAAATGCCGGAATACCCCAGCGCCTTCAATACTTCACGGATAGAGGCTCGGCTCACTCCAAATGTAGCGGCCAACGCCTGTTCCCCAGGGAGCTTGCTACCCGGAGCCCAGTGATTTTCCTTGATCGCCGTGATCATTTGCTGCATGATATTGTCATACAGCGTCGATTTATTCGCAGGCTTTAGCACGCTACTCCATGCTCCTTTCAGCATTATGCAAGCACTCTAACAGTCGTTCGTCGTCCTAAAGGATCATCATAGCCTTTGGGAAGCTATTCAGTATCTCCGTTCCCGCCTCCGTAATCATGACGAGGTTCTCGATGCGTACCCCGAACTCGCCGTTCAAGTAGATCCCCGGCTCAATGCTGAAACAGTCGCCGACTTCAAGGGGAGCCGTGTTCCCTGCAACGATGAAGGGGTCCTCATGCGGGTCCATGCCTGTGCCGTGTCCAACTCGGTTGAAGAAGGCTTCTCCGTATCCCGCCTTCGCGATGATCGAACGCGCGGCTGCGTCGACTTTCTCCGGAATGGCGCCCCTACGAGCCGCCGCCTCACCGGCGCACTGGGCTTCGAGCACGATGCCGTACACCTTCCGTTGTTCCTCCGTAGGCTCGCCAACGCAGAACGTACGCGTCATATCGCAACTGTAACCTTGGTACCAAGCGCCGGAATCGACGACGACGACATCTTGCTCCGTGATCGTGCGGTCCTTATCTCCGCTATAGTGAGGGTTGGCCCCATTCGGGCCCGAACCCACGATGGGATACCGCGGCTGCCCTCCCTGCTCCTCATGGATAGCCATGACCATTTTTGCGATTTGCTTCTCGGTAAGCCCGGGACGGATGTACTTAGAAATCTTCTCAATCATGGCATCGTTGTGCTTCGATGCCTTCCGCATCAATTCCATCTCGCCAGCGTCCTTGCGTCGTCGAAGCGAAGATGAGAGAGAGACTCCGCTGACACAAACCATCTTGGTTCCCGCTACAGCCTCAAGCATGTCGACGGCCCGCACTCCGCCGTTGAAAGCCACTTTCCCGTCGAGCACTCCTAGAACAGCAGCACCTTCTCTAAATGCGTTCACGAAGCCACGTCCGTCCTCCCACACATGGATTGGTACCTTACCGAGCTTTTCCTCCATATCGCTTCTATAGAGGGACGGACAGAGGGCAAAAAGACCACCCGCTGCTGAGATCATCACGCCCTTGAAGCGGCTATCGGGGTGGAGTCTCATGCCGGTGACGTACTCCAAATCTGAGGACGGAGCAAGAAATATCGCATCAATTTGCTCCTTCCGAAGTAGTGAAACAAGCTTTTCTAATCTGACCTCGTTAATCATCGCAACCTCCCAAGCGGGAGAAGAGCGGGCGTTTCTTTCTCTCCTCCCAACTTCAAACCGACACCGTTTGGCGTACGGCTATTTTATCTTGTAATACTTTGGAGGAATCGTTAGATCGGTAAGATGCAAGTACCCTTTGCCGAGTACATAGGTATCCTCATAAAGTAGAAGATAGTTCTTTTCCTGCACGCCGGTGGTCTTATCGGTATAGCACATGCACTTCCAAGCCACACCGGGCGTAGCGACTTCCATCGCCTTCACAAGGTCATTCTGATCGTTGAGCTTGGCCCTCCCTTCAACGATAGCCTTCCCATATTCCGCTAAGCCAACAACTATCGCGTAAGATGCCGAATAGGTCCACGTGCTCATCCTTCCGCCAGCCCCTGCAGCTGCGACGGCTTTTTCCACCTTGGCCGTAATCGCTGGGAAATTGCCTTTCTCTGCCGTGAGATCCAAATGGAAGGCTCCTGGGTAGCCTTTAAGCGGAGACGGGCTATCTCCCTCGGCCCAATAGCCGCCATAGTGAGCTATCTGCTTGAGCAATGGTTCAATAAGGCTCTGATTGGTAGTGAAGAAGCTGGTCTTTTTGCCATATTTCTCGATCCACGCCGGTGTCTTCTCGAGAATATATTGCTGGGCTCCGGCAACACCGACATCGGATGTTGGGTCAGGCGCTGTCTCCTGCGCGAACTTCAGCCCGAGGTCCTTGCAGGCTTCTTGCATGACGTGCATTCTTCGTGAAATGATTTCGATCCCAAGGTGGCGGGGAAAGGAGATATGGACAAAAGTATCGGCACCCATGAGTTTCGCGCCGTAAACGATCGTATACCCCCTACTGACAGGATCCTCTGTCACACAGAGCGAGGCCGCGTCGCTGATCATATTAGGATCCTCTTGCGGCTCTCCTGCAAGGAGTATAATATCCGGCCGTTTCGCCCTTATCCTTCGAAAAGCTTCCGTTGTACCAACGACCGATTCGTCGACTACTATCACTTTCATCTTGGGATCGTCGGCCAGGCTAGCGATCTGAGAGATCGTGGTTTCCATCTCAGTGGTGAAATTGTCCGGCGTCGTCACCTGTTTCACCATGCCGCCATTGGCGACATCACCGTATTCTTTCAGTAATGCCTGTCCGCCGCGGAAGGCGTCCTCGGATTGGGACACAGTGCTAGTGGCAACGCCTATGTGAAACGCAGCTTGGGCGAAGGCCAAGCCGGGCAAAAGGCACGCCACGAGACCCACGAACAGGACAAGCTTCGTTCTCTTAGTCATCGCACTCGCCTCCTCTGTGCTTGCATGAGATGCTACAACGCAGTTTCTGCGTTTTGCTCGGATCATAAAATCGCTTAAGGGCCGTTTGAAAAATCGCGATCACGCCTCCTTTCTTTTCTGATATCTCGGTTCATCTTTCATCTCGATCTCGCACTGCAATTCTGCGCCGTCTCGGCTCCTACTCAAGATGATTCCATGAAAGCTGCTCCAGTTATTCAGGTAGAAAGGCATTCGACTCGCCGTTTGCAAGCATTGGGAGAGAAACGATGACCGTCCTTTCGAACTTCAGAGCGAGGTGTATGACTACTCGCTTGCCCGCCTCACTGGAAGGATCGATGAACTCTAGCGTTACGGAGTTTTTCGCGCCGATGACTTTCACTGCGCATCTATCGTCGGCCGCGACGCTCTCAGTCGTTCCGTCGATCGTTACTTGCACCCCTTCGACAGCAGGGAATACAATGCTATTTCGAGTCACCTTACAGTTGTCGAAGATGATCGTGTGTTGCATGCCTGCGACTGTTAGCCATTCCCCAAGGGCGATTGCCGCGATGCAGAGAAGCACACGCAGTATGTTTCTTCTGATCCCGGGCCTCACAGCGCGGCTCCTTCCGACCGGGAATCATCTACCGCCGCAGAGTCCTCGGCTTTCCTGCGGTCGCGCAACTCCCGCCGATGCTTCCAAGCATGCAGAAGCAGGGTGACCGCGATGATGCCATATGAAACAAATACCCTGAAATACTCTCCCAGCTGGGCATCCCCGATGAGATTCTTCCCGGCCATAGGCGAAACCACAAACATCACGTGGAAGAGGAGAACCCCGATAAAGACATTAGGAATTGTGGCCTTTTCGACGCTCCCTCCACCGACGAGAAGGGCTGCGATGGCGAAGATACCTACCTGCTGATGGCTGCTATAGGTATTGATCGTTCCAAGATTCTGTAGGGAAACGATCTGCCCATAGCAAGCGAGCAAAGTTGATATGACGATTGCGATGATACGCGTGCGCGCCACTGATATCCCCGCCCCATCGGCCACCGCCATGTCCCTCCCGAGAGCCCTCATGTCTTGGCCGAGCTTGGTTCTAGAGAACCACACTAGTATCAAGCAGAGTGTCGCGAGGAGGACGAAGCTGGCCACGGGGATCTGGATGCCTCCCACGCTGAGCGGAATGAGATCATCGAGTATCTGCCTGATTCCCAAGAGGTCAACCGTATTGCGAACACCGTATCCACGGGAGAGTAGAAGCTCAGGGTTCCTAAGAATGATGAGCGATCCCATGCAATAGAGGATGAAAAACTGGTACGCTCCATCCATGAAAAAGCCCAGGATATAGGAGGTCACCATCTCCCGTCCCTTGGCACGGTTCATAATTGAGCCACAGAAGAGGCCTAATGCTATAGAAATGGGAGTCCCAATTAGGGCGGCGACCAAAATCCCCGGAACCCCTACGACTCCCCAATCAGAGATAAAAATGAGCCCGATCTGGCCAGCCATCGCCCCGAGGACCATCCCGAAGTTGAGGCCCATTCCAGCCATGACCGGCACGAGCAGCGAAAGGACAAGGAAGGAATCACGACCCAGGCGTGTCATTATCTCCTGCACGAGATAACGGACGCTGAGGCCGGACAGCGGCACCGCAATGAAGGCGAAAATCAGGAAAACAATGGGAACCAGATTTGAAATCACTATTCCACTGAGAGAGAAGCGTCTTTTCATCGCTTTCGCTCCTTCCCTTTGCGGGTGAGGGCGTATACAATCATGCCATTGGAAACCACAATCCGGATCACTTCGGACATGTCCGTCTTGAGGCTCTCGTTGATGACCGAGGGCGTCATCGTGAGAATCCCCTGGAAGAGGAACGTGCCGATGATGACGTTGGCAATTGTCGCCTTGTTGATCGTCGCCCCCCCAAGCAGGACCGCCGCCACGGCCGGGAAGGCCATATAGAAGGGCCCCATGTATAATTGAATGAATCCGTAACTTTGTTCGTAGACCACCATTCCGATGGCTCCAAAGACCGTAGAAATCACAACTGAAAGCATGCGCATTCGATCGACATCGACACCGTTGGCCCGTGCGAATTGTGGATTGCTGCCAGCGGCTGTCATCGCTACTCCGGTCTTGGTCCTAAAGAACGCCCACATGAGAAAGCAGCCAATCGCAAAAATGAGGAACGTGCCCGTTGGAAACAGGAAGTGATTTCCTATTTTGATGGGAATGAAGCTGTCGAGCATCCTGTTCCAAAACCCGTCGAGGCTTATCGTCGTCCTCAATCCTTTGCCGCTGAAGCCCCAGACCATGAGCGGGTTTCGATACGGTAGGATGAGCCACATTATGGACATGAAGGCGACCGAGGAGAATCCCACATAGGTGGCAATCATCATCTCCTCTCCCTTGGCCATGTTGAGCAACCAACCGTAGAAGAAACCCAGAACAGCAGCGAGAGGAATCGAGAAGAGGACCGCCATGCAGAACCCGTCTGTTCCCTGCCAGTTGAATTCCATGGAAGTCACGGCGCCCACGAGTCCAGCGATTACGCCCAGTGGAAGCCCAAAATTCAGACCGCAGCCCGACTGGATCATGGGAACCATGGCCAGAACCAAGATCCCATTCATGCCGACGCGGATGAGCATGTCACTTAGGGACGTATCTAATCGCATGCCTATGATGGGAGTTATCGCGAAAAGTATGACGAGAAAAATGGCGATGATAATGCGAGGCCAACCGAAGCTGTCTATTACACGCGATACTCGGTTATACATGCGTTGCTCCCCCTGCTTGCTTGCTTTCACCCATCATGAGAAGGCCGAACTCTTCAGAGGGGGTGTCAGAGGGCAATATTCCTGCGACTTCTCCCTCGCTGATGATAGCGATTCGATCGCAGAGCTCGCGGAGCTCCTCGAGCTCCGAGCTGGTCACAATGATCGTGGTTCCATAGCGCTCATTGAAGTCCTTCAGGACATCGAGGACGAGGCGTTTCGCGCCAATATCAATACCACGCGTCGGTTCCGAAGCGAAAAGCACCTTCGGAGACATCGCCAGGACCTTCGCAACGCAGACCTTCTGCTGATTCCCTCCGGAGAGTTCCGCGACTCTTTGATCGGGGCCGGTACATTTGATCATCAGATGATCGATGTATTCTTTGGCGCTACTTCGAAGCCTGGGCTTATCACTCCATTTGATGAAACCAAGTATCCTCCTCAAAAACTTCCCCTGCACTTGCATTGCAGCGAAAGCTATGTTCAGGGCGATAGACTCACCGAGCAATAATCCTATCCCTCGCCTGTCCTCGGAGATAAAGGCGAAGCCTGCGCGGATGGACTCGAGCGGCGCATTGAGGGCGATTCGCTTGCCGTCAAGAGTCACATCGCCTCCCGCCGGATAGAGCCCCATGATGCCGTTGGCTATGCCCAGTTTTCCTTGCCCTGCGAGCCCCCCGATCCCGAGGATTTCGCCCTTCCGGACCTCCAGCGAAACGTTGCGCACTTTTTCCCCCGGCATGGTCACGCGAAGCTTTTCGATCGTGAGAATAGGTAAAGCGTCTCTCTGGGCCCTGGCGCGCCGGCGCGTAGAGTCCTTCATTTCATGCCCCATCATCCACGATGCGACACTGGGTACGTCGGTCTCGGCCGTCGGAGTATCCTTGACGACCTTCCCGTCCCGCAAGACGACGATCCTGTTGCACAACTCGAATATCTCATGCAAGCGGTGCGAAATGAAAATCATGCCGATGCCCTTGGCTGCCAGCCTCTTCAGCGCACTCAGGAAGACGCCCGCCTCCGATTCGGTCAGGACGGCCGTCGGTTCGTCCACCACCAGTATTTTCATCCGCGTCCTGTCGATTTCCCTAGCGATCTCGGTGAATTGCTTGTAGCTGACGGGCATCTCGGAAACAAGGGTATCGGGATCGATAGTGACGCCTAACGCGCTGATGGCTCGCTCGGCCCTCGCTCGCATGGCCTGCCGATCGAGGCTTCTCAGTCGATCGCCGAAAACTTCGACCAAGGGATTGTAGCGGGTCGCTTCCCTGTTTAAGAGGATGTTTTCAGTGGCCGAGAAGCTGGGAATCAAAAAGAACTCCTGATGGACCATGCCGATCCCAGCGTCGATGGCATCTACCGGATTTTTGAAATTGGTCTTTACGCCATCGACAAATATTGATCCGCCGTATCCGCCCGTCGCTTGGATAATCGGCATGCCGAAGAGGATGTTCATCAACGTGGAATTCCCGGCGCCATTTTCGCCGACCAAGCCGAGTATCTCGCCGTGCTTGAGAGAGATATTGATGTCCTCGAGAATTCTATTGCCGTAGAAATCCTTCTGAATATTGCTCATACGAAGAAGTAGCTTCTCTTCGGACATATCGCGGTCACCCCTATTCGGCATGGTTTTCGAAAGCTGTCCTATCGGCGTACGGACGATGCGGAACTGGACGGTGGAACCCGACGTAAATGTCAGACCGCCTGACAGCCATACTGTATTACCTGTACTTTGAGCCGTCAAGTAGAAAAAGGACTTATGCGTCATATTGCAGTAAAAATATGTCACATAAGTAAATAGCGTGTCACGAATGCAGCCACGGTCGCTGCGATGCTGGCTCCGGCGCTTGAACGACGGCGCCTGAGCCGAGTTGACAACCACGATTGCCCTCAAGTAGCCTCTAGGAGAGAGGACAATGCCGATGCAGCCGCCATGGACCAA
>Ga0187810_10000316_pt1 | contig 19996 bp, 21 predicted proteins | sample NC_wetland_sal_i_9_FD_132963 | JGI IMG/M metagenome (GOLD analysis project Ga0187810, IMG submission 132963) | Wetland sediment microbial communities from Neuse River Estuary, North Carolina, USA - ASW_5 | ecosystem: Environmental > Aquatic > Freshwater > Wetlands > Sediment | place: USA: North...
AGCTCTTCGGGGGCATAGCGCGCCAGATCTTCGGGCGCGGCGTTGCGCGTCAGGGATTCGAAGAAGCTCAGGAACGAAGGATCGGTGTCGCCGCACCGCGCCAGCAGGGCTTTGGCGCGATCGGTGTTCGAAACAGCAAATGCCATGGTTGCCCGTCGAGGACGAATGTCGCAGCCAGTCTAAGCTTCGCGGTTTAAGGAAAAAACCCGATGCCTAAGGCAGCGACAGCATGGCTGGCCTGCTTGCGGCGCCCGTCATGCGGTCGAAGTATAGCGCGACGCCGGCGATTGCCGCAGACGCGAGCGTTACCAGCCCCGCGGCCAGTACGCCGTCGGCAAACGGCTTCAGGAAGCACGCCATCAAGGTCAGTGCCGCGACGGGCGCAAGAAACAGATAGAGGGCTTCGCGGTCCCGCAACAAATACGCAATGATAATGGAGGGCGCAGCGGCAAACGTGATCGCCGCCACGGCAGACGTTCCCACGGGCAGCGCCAGGAAGGCACCCGCGCCCCAGGCGATGCCCGCGAACAAGAGGATCGCGCTCAGGTCCTTGGCGAACTCCTTCAACACGGGGCGCTCGAAAGGCTTGCGCATGGCGCGACGGTAAGCGATCAGCATCGCTAGCGAGACGATCGCCAGGAACCCGCACCAGACCAGTTGCGCCGCCGGATTGACTCCATCGCATAGACCTATCGCCAAGATGCCGAGCACGGGCAGTGCGATGCCGGCATACAGGCTGCGTCCGAGCAGGTTGGCGAGAAAAGCGGTTTCCGCGGCTTCGGAATGAAGGGCCTTGAGGCGGGCGATGGCGCTGGTGCGCTCGTCGGTCTTGGGAAGGCGTTCGGGCCGCTGAAATAACTGTGTGATTGCGACCATCTGGCTCTCCACCGGGCAAAATCCCGACGCTAGCCTGGGTCCGGACCCTTAAAAAAGTGTTAACGACGTTAACCTCTGATTCGGCCTCCATTCGGATTGCGCAATGCCGGTTTCGCCGCAGCCTGCTGTTCCCAGTGCCGTCGTGTTCGATCTCGAGTTCACGGCCTGGGAGGGCTCGTGGGACAGCGGTTGGAATCGGCCCGGGGAATACAAGGAACTGTTGCAGATCGGCGCGGTGAAAGTGGACGCCGGCTTTGGCCCTCTGGCGCAGTTCGATCGCATCGTGCGACCGCGACTCAATTCCGAACTTTCCGGCTTTATTCAGCGGTTGATCGGTCTCTCCAATGACGATGTGCGGACGCGCGGGGTCGATTTCGTGACGGCGTACCGGGATTTTGCCGACTTCGCCGAGGGCCTGCCGGCGTTCTCGTTCGGGCGCGACGATCGCGTCTTCGCCGACAATATCAGGCTCTACGGGCTGAAGGACTTGCCGCTCCTTCGGTATTACGACCTGCGCCCGTGGCTCACCGCGCAGGGCATCGACATCGTGCGCCCCAACTTCCATGCTTGCGATGTGGGACCGGCGGCGGGCGTGCCGTTCCGGGGTCACCAGCACAACGGCCTCGCGGACGCCTCATCGGTGGCGGAAGGCGTGGCGGCGCTTATGGCGCGTGGAGCACCATGGCCGGGGTCCGCATGAACGAAGAAGCCGAACGCATCATCGCTGTTCTGCAATTGGCGCCGCATCCCGAAGGCGGTCATTACCGGCAGATGTTCCTGGATAGGGCGGGCGTGGGCGGGCGCGCGCATTCGACCGCGATCTATTATCTCCTGCGCGACGGCGAGGTTTCACGTCCCCATCGCATCGATGCCGTCGAGATATGGCATTACTACCGCGGCGATCCGCTGGAACTCATGATCGCGGAGGAGGGCGCAAAACCCGTTCGCCATGTGCTCGGCCCGGCTGTCGAGCAAGGGCAGCGTCCGCAGGTCGTCGTGCCCGCGCACGCCTGGCAGGCGGCAAGACCGCTTGGCGCGTACACGCTTGTCGGCTGCACGGTGGCGCCGGGCTTCCGGTTCGAAACGTTCGAGATGGCGCCGCCCGATTTCCGGCTGAAGTAAGGGTGACATAAATCCTCAACGTCATGGCCTGCGAACGCAGGCCATGACGTTGGGGACGGCCGAGTCATCGACGAACGCGCATCTTCTGATGGGCTATACCTGTGTCACATGGATGGCCCGCAGTTGCGGGCCATGACAGATGTTTTTGTGTTTGCCGGCAATTGCGTACGAACCCTGCTCAATTCGCCGGAATGCCGAACATCTTGCCCAGCGCCGTGGCGATGGCGCGCGAGGAGGCGCGGCCGGCGTAGCCCGTGTGCGGGTTGAAGGTCACGGTCAGCACGCGGTCGGTGATCTTGATGAAGGTTCTGTCGTTGAGCTGGAGGCGCACCGAAGCGACGCGCTGGCTGAAGATGTTGCGGCCGTTGGAATTGGTGGTGAAGCGGTCGATGCCGCGCGCGGCATTCTCCATAGCATCGAATGCCAGGGCGCGAACGCCGTTGTCCGACACCGCGTTCGGGTCGGCGAGGAAACCGATATGCAGCCCGCGGACATACGACAGGTGTGCCGTCTCGTCGTCGGCGGCGTTCTGCATCTGCTGCATCGAGATCTGCGGCAGGGACGGCGGTGTCGAATCGCCCACGCGCGACGTGGGCAGCCCATCCGGATGGTCGTCGGTATAAACCGTCATGCCGCCCCAGCCGGCGACCTGCAGCGCGATAGAACCGTTGTCGTATTGCAGCACGCGCCCGCCGAGAGAACCGAAATTGGCGTAAAGCACGAACACTTCGGGTTGCCCCGCGAACCGCAGCAAAAAGCCGTTCTGATAGCGATCGAGCGAGAAGCGGAGGTTGTCGCCGGCCTGGTAGGTCCCCGGCGCGATGTCGCTGAACTGACCATAGATGCCGGCACGCGCCTGCGTCGCAGCCGCGCAAACGGCGGCTACGCCGAGCAAGAGAGCGAACCTACGATGGAGCATCAGCTTGTGACTCGTCGGTCGCGCCCCCACATGCTTTCCCTTGAGGAAGCGAAATTGACAGAAGAAATCGGGCAATTTTATGCCCTTAGGCGGTGGTAGGCGATGCATAGCACCACCGTCGGTGCGGCCTGCGTCGAAAAGCGCGGCTTGCCCGAGTCGGAGCGGCGCGGCCAAACCCTTCTTTTCGCGGCAGAATCGATACTCCCGGCTGGGCCCTCGAAAATAATTCGCATACGGACGAATAAACGCGCGGCGGAGCGGAGACCGCGGCGGCAACCGGTGCCGTCACAGCCTTTGGGAATCGTTTTCAAGCCCTTGCATTCTTTTGGAATTTGACTAAACCACGGCTTCTTCCACTCCATGCAAGGGCGCTTTTCGTGACGACGAGCCTCGACACCTTCAAATCCCGCCGGACGCTGACGGCGGGCGGTAAAACCTATGTCTATTTCAGCCTGACGCACGCCGAGAAGAACGGCCTCGCAGGCATCTCGCGGTTGCCCTATTCGATGAAGGTGCTGCTCGAGAATCTGCTCCGCCACGAGGACGGCAAGACGGTCACGGCCGACGACATCCGGGCGGTTGCAGCCTGGCTCAAGGACAAGCGCTCAACCCGCGAAATCGCCTTCCGCCCCGCGCGCGTCCTGATGCAGGACCTGACGGGCGTTCCCGCAGTGGTCGACCTCGCTGCGATGCGCGACGCCATGGCCGATCTCGGCGGCGACCCCGAGAAGATCAACCCGCTCGCCGAGGTCGATCTCGTCGTCGATCACTCCGTGATGGTCGACAATTTCGGGCAGAAGGCATCGTTCAAGCAGAACGTCGGCATCGAATACGAACGCAATCGCGAGCGTTACGCCTTCCTGCGCTGGGGCCAGCAGGCTTTCGACAATTTCCGCGTCGTTCCTCCAGGGACCGGTATTTGCCATCAGGTGAACCTGGAATATCTGGGCCAGACCGTGTGGACGCGGAAGGGCAAGAACAAGAAGGGCGAGTCCGTCACCTATGCCTTCCCCGATACGCTGGTCGGCACCGACAGCCACACCACCATGATCAACGGTCTCAGCGTGCTCGGCTGGGGCGTGGGCGGCATCGAAGCGGAAGCCGCCATGCTGGGTCAACCGATCTCAATGCTGATTCCGGAAGTCGTGGGCTTCCGCCTCATCGGAAGGCTGCCCGAAGGCGTCACCGCGACGGACCTCGTGCTGACCGTCACGCAGATGCTGCGCAAGCAGGGCGTGGTGGGAAAGTTCGTGGAGTTCTACGGCCCCGGCCTCGACGAGATGGCTCTGGAAGACCGCGCCACGATTGCCAACATGGCACCGGAATACGGCGCGACCTGCGGCTTTTTCCCGGTCGACGCGGAAACCGTGCGCTATCTGAAAGATACCGCCCGCAAGCCCGCGCGCGTGGCGCTGGTCGAGAAGTATGCCAAGGCGCAAGGCCTGTTCCGTACCGCCAAGAGCGAAGATCCGGTCTTCACGGCAACGCTGGAACTCGATCTTGGGTTGGTCGTGCCGAGCCTTGCCGGTCCGGCCCGTCCGCAGGACCGCGTGCCGCTGGCGAATGCCGCCGCGGAATTCGCGGATGCCCTCGCCAACCGCTACTACAAGGACGCTCCGCAAAGCCGCGTGGCGGTCGAGGGCACCGATTACACGATGGGCCACGGCGATGTCGTGATCGCCGCCATCACCTCGTGCACCAACACCTCCAACCCCAGCGTGATGATCGGTGCCGGGCTCCTCGCCCGGAATGCGGTGGAGAAGGGCCTCAAGGTCAAGCCCTGGGTGAAGACCTCGCTGGCGCCGGGAAGCCAAGTGGTGACGGAGTATTTCGCCAAGTCCGGGCTCGACAAATATCTCGACAAGCTGGGCTTTTCGCTGGTGGGTTACGGCTGCACCACCTGCATCGGCAATTCCGGCCCGCTGCCGGAGCCGGTCGCCAACACCATCACCAGCAACGATCTGGTGGCCGCGGCGGTGCTGTCGGGCAACCGCAATTTCGAGGGCCGCGTGCATCCCCAGGTGCGCGCCAACTACCTGGCTTCGCCGATGCTGGTGGTAGCCTACGCGCTCGCAGGCAGCATGACCGTCGATTTGACCACCCAGCCGCTCGGCCACGATAAGAAGGGCAATCCCGTCACCCTGAAAGACATCTGGCCGAGCCCGAAGGAAATCGCCGATACCATCCGCAAATCCGTGAAGGCATCTTCCTTCCGCGCGCGCTACGCCGACGTGTTCGAAGGCGACGCCAACTGGAAGAAGGTCAAGATCCGCAAAGGTCAGACCTACGATTGGGATGCGGGCTCGACCTATGTGAAGCATCCGCCCTATTTCGACGGCATGACCAAGGCGCCGGTGCCGCTCACCGATATCGAGGGCGCGCGCGTCCTGGCACTGTTCGGCGATTCCATCACCACAGATCACATCTCGCCGGCCGGTTCGATCAAGCCGACCAGCCCCGCCGGGCTTTACCTGCAGGAGCACGGCGTCGCGCTGAAGGATTTCAACTCCTACGGCTCGCGCCGCGGCAACGACGAGGTGATGGAGCGCGGTACCTTCGCCAATATCCGCATCCGTAACGAAATGCTCGGCGGCAAGGAAGGCGGCAATACCATCCACTATCCCTCGCGCGAAGAGATTTCGATCTTCGACGCGGCCCGGCGCTACAAAACCGAAGGTGTGCCCATGGTCGTGATCGGCGGCAAGGAATACGGCACCGGCTCGTCGCGCGATTGGGCGGCCAAGGGCCCCAAGCTGCTCGGCGTTCGCGCGGTGATCACCGAGAGCTTCGAGCGCATCCACCGCTCCAACCTCGTCGGCATGGGCGTGGCGCCGTTCGTGTTCGAGGCGGGCAAGACTCGTCACGATTACGGTCTGACGGGCGAGGAGATCATCGACATACCCGGCCTTTCGGGGCCGCTCAAGCCGCGCATGGCGGTGACGGCAACGGTCCACTACGCGGGAGGCCGCATCACGTCGCTGCCGCTCGTTTTGGCCCTGCAGACCGCCGACGAGGTGGCTTATTTCAAGAATGGCGGCATCCTACCTTACATGCTGCGTCAGCTCATGGCGGCGTGACGGCGCGAACTGGAATACGTCAATATTAGCCGAGGCGGCACGCCCCATGGCGAAGTGGCGTTCGGGCCGGTAAGCTCTCCCCATAAAAGGGGAAGGGTGGGGCTATGCGCATCCGTTTCGGGATGCTGTTGCCGCTTGTGTTGGCTGCGACCGCATGGGCGCAACCCCCGGCACCGGCGCCGTTCGAAGTCGTCAAGGACCACGTTGACATCGAAGTGGCGCCCGACGGGTCCGACATCTCTTCGCACGAGGAGGTCTTTCGCGTTCTGGACTCGCGCGGCATCGACCTGTTGCACGAGCGCCGCATCGCGTTCGCCCAGCGTTACGAGAATGTGCGTATCATCGATGCCTATACGCTGAAGGCCAATGGCCAGCGCATAGCGGTGCCCCGCGGCAGCGTTCTGGCCGGCTTCGGCCAGACCTCGCGCCCGGGATTTCAGGACTACATATATCTCAGCATCTTCTATCCCAACCTCGAGGTCGGCGATTCCGTTGTGCTGTCGACGGTTCATCGCCAAGCCACACCGTGGTTCGCGGACCACTTCGATTATCGCATCGACTTCACCCGGACCGTGCCTGTGCGCGACGCCCGCATCGCTCTCAGCGCGCCATCCGCCATGGCGCTTACGTTCGATCAGGCCGGGCTCGAAGAGGGTGCCGCGCAGACCGCGGGTGGAAAGACACGCTGGACATGGCAGTTCCACAATGACGTGCCGGTGACCTATGAGCCTGATGGGGTCGCCGAAACCGACTTCGGCCCGCATCTTGCGGCCACCTCCTTCCGAGATTACGGCGAGGTCGCGCGCGCCTATGCCGACCGTTCGCGCGACGCGTCAAAGATCACGCCGGAGATCGCCGCGCTGGCCGAGGAGCTGACCAAGGGGGTCACCGACCGGCGCGAGCAGACCCGTATCCTCTACGAATGGGTTTCAGCCCATATCGCCTATGTCGAGATCGTGCTCGGTGCGGGCGGTTTCACGCCGCACGACGCAAAGGATGTGCTTTCGAGCCGGTTTGGCGACTGCAAGGATCACGTGGCGTTGCTGGAGGCGCTGCTGAAGGCCAAAGGCATCGACAGCACCGGCGCACTGATGCGCGCCGGCGCTCCCGCCTACGCGTTGGCCGTGGCCGCCATGCCCCACGCCTTCGACCACATCATCACCTACGTGCCGGAATTCGACCTCTATCTCGATTCCACCGCCCAGATCGCGCCGTTCGGGGTGCTGCCTTATTCGGAGGTAGGCAAGCCCGTGCTCAAGGTCGCGACCGGCGCGGTGGCGCACACGCCAGTCCCCACACCGCTCACATCCACCGTCAAGGCTTCGTCTGAGATCACCTTGCAGAAGGACGGAACCGCGAAAGGCGTCGCCAGGGTCAGCGCCACCGGCGCGATGGGGGTCGGCCTGCGCGAAGCCATGCGCAATGTCCAGGCGGGCGACGAGGGCAAGTTCCTGCGCGAAAAGCTTGGTCCCGGCGCGGACGGCACGCTCGACCGCGGCGATCCCATGAAGATGTCCGAGCCTTATCTCGTCACCGCAAATTACACGGTTCCTGCCGCCATCAGCGTTCCGGGCCCCGGCGCCGTTCCTTCGACTTTGGCGCTCAAGCCATTCCTCTTCACCCAGTTGGTGTCGGGCGCGTTGCCCGCCGTGCGCAACAGCGATTACGTCTGCCTGTCGATGTCCGCCGAACAGGACGTGAAATTCACGTTCCCGGAAGGGTTCAAGCTCCTGTCCATTCCCGATCCCGGAGTGTTCACCGCGGAGGGGATTCGCTTGACGATCGATTACGACCGCCTCGACGCGCGCACGCTGAGCATGAAGATCGCGCTGAACTTGCGGCACCCGCAGGCGACCTGCACGACCGAATTCTACCGGCAGGCCCACGGCGCGCTCGAGAAAATGGTCAACGCGCTCAAGGAGGAGATCATCTATCGCGGTCCCAAGAGAGGCAGCCAGTGACAACGTATCGTCCGTCGTTCTTCGCCTTGGCGCTTCTCGCAGGCACGATGGCACCGGCCTGGGCCGACGATTCCGCTGCGGCGCAGCCAGTGCCCCCGCCGTTTTGCGTGGACATGCCCGGCGTCACGCAGCCGCGAACGGCGAATAGTCACGTTCCCGGGGAATATCCCATCCTCTCCGTCATGACGGGCGAGCAGGGTACGACTGTGCTGAAGTTCACGATCAAGGATGACGGCACGGTCGGATCGGCGGTGGTGCTCAAGTCGAGCGGTTCGATGCGGCTCGACGATGCGGCGGTACAGTCGGTGACCGGGACATGGCGCTACACCCCGGCGCTGTCGCGCGATGGCAAGCCCTTCGCCTGCTCCTGGAAGGCGGAAGTGAAGTGGGTGCTGCACGGCAGCGACGAAACCGTGCCGGCGGGCCTTGTCAAGCTCGCTCTCACCATGAAGGCCGAGGATTATCCCCCCGATGCACTGAAGCGGGGCGAACATGGAACCGTGGGGTTGGTGGTCCTGCTCGTTGACGGGGAGAAGCACGTGATCGTGCTCAAATCGAGCGGATTCGCCGATCTGGATTCGGCTACCATCCGGATCGTGCAAGACAGACTGAAGCTTACGGCGGCGGAATTCGACGGCCGACCGGTTGCCACGTCCGCTATTCTGTTGGTGGTTTGGCAGCCTCCGGCGCAAAAGCAATAGCCAGTGCCCGCGCCCGAAGCCCCTGCTAATATCTTATCGTTGCAGTCATTTCGGTCGCCGAACTGGTGCGGTCTGTCACGTGCTTCAAGCCGAAGTGACTGGAGAAGGACGGCTCGACGATCTATCGTCGTGCCATGAAATACGCAGCGCTAGCGCTCGCCCTGACCGTTTTCGCCGGCTCGAGCGCCCGGGCGGGCGATGTGCGGCCGATTGTGGTCGAAGTTTACACCAGCCAGGGCTGCAGCTCCTGCGTCAGCGCGGATGCGCTTGCCGGCAAGCTCGCCCGGCGCCCGGGCCTGATCGTCATGACGTTGCCAGTCACCTATTGGGACATGTTCGGCTGGAAGGACACACTGGCGAGCGACGACAACACGCGCCGGCAAAAGGCCTATGCGGCGGCGCTGCATCATGGCGGCGTCTACACGCCGCAGATGATTATCGACGGCGCCAAGGACGTCGCGGGCAGCCGCGAGGATTCGGTGTCCTATGCGCTCGATCTGGCGACGCTGGCGCGCGACGACGGCATGCAACCCGACAAGAACACGGCGCCCGCGATCGCCAGGAGCGACGGGCTGCCCAAGGGCGAGATCGCGATCGTCGCCAGCGCGCGCATCAAGACTTGGGCGCGGTCGGCGTGGTCGGTCGGAGTCGATCTGGCGAAGATGCCCAAAACGCTGCGCGTCGGCATTGCGCGGGCGCCCGACGTCGCCAGGCAGAGCAACGTCGACGCCACGGTGTGGCTGTTCCGGATGCGCTCGAACGCGACGGTGAAGATCGGCGGCGGCGAGAATGCGGGACGCCTCGCCAACTATCGCAACGTCGTGACCGACATCAAGAACATCGGCCGCTGGCGCGGCGAGCCCGTCGCCATCGAGGTCCCCAAGCCGGACTTCAAAGCGACACCCGCGCACGATAGCCTGGCCGTCGTGGTGCAGCAGGGCGGCTACGGGCGCGTGCTCGGCGCGGCCTATCTCAGCCAAGCCAATTTCTACGCGCCGCAGTAAGGCACGCATCTTCCTCCATCGGTATTTCCAACCCTCCCGGCTTCGCCTTTGGCTTCGCGGCGGCAAGTGAGGCACGCTTGGCCCGCCGAAACTGAAAGCGAAGGCGGCCCTCAAGGGGAGGGTGGGATAGTCGAGAATCACCGTAAGCTTCTGCCCATGACCGCCTTCGCCATCATGCTGTTTCTCGGCGCCGCTGCCGGCTGGATCGCGGCGGGGGACGCGGCAGCGCGGCCGCGATCTTATCTGCGCTTGGCGGCCGTGCTCGATGCGGCGCTGGCGGTCAGTGCCGCGATCCCCATCGCTACGCCGGCCGTTACGGCAATCGTCGCCACGCTGGTGGCGCCACTGCTTGCCATCGCCGCTGCGGGCGCGTTCCGCCGCGCGCCGCATCCCGTCCTTGCGGCGACGATCCTTGCCGCATCGTGCCTGGCCGGAATTGCAGCGGCCGCGACCGGCGCCGCCGTGTTGAGCGCGGCACCGCAGGTTATCGCGGTGATCGCGATCCTCACGATCGCGCAGCCAGTCTTACGCCGGCGCGCCCGCTTGTATCTTGTGCTCGGCGCCGTGTCGCTCGTCGGCGGGGCGGCCTGCGCGCTCGGCGAGGCGATGGTCGCGCGTGCGGGCGTGCTGTTGTTCTCCGCGGCTGGGCTCTTGGCGATCGCTCTGGCTTCAGACGCTGCGGTCGAAAAGCGGCAGCAGGACAAAGCCGGATTTGCGATACGCCGCGCCCGCTGAAACCGCCGGCTTCTCATTTACCATCGCCTGACCGAGCACCTGGGCCGCGAATTCCGCTTTCAGCGGCGGACCGTCCCAGAAGGAGCCATCTTCCACTGTACCGGACTGGCACGCATCGCGCTGCCGGCAAGGGCTGCAGATCCGGCTTTGCGGCGCGCGGCGTTCCTCGTGTTCACCATCGAAACGCGTATGGGCGTTGATCTTTTCGACGGCCCGCACACTCCTGCGGAAGCGCGGCTGCGCGCCCGAGGTAACATGTGCATACGGGACGATCGTCGTCATAACCCGTTCTTAAGGCAAAGTACGGGCCGCACATTCGTCGGTGGCGTTTGTCTCAAGAGTTACGGGTTTTTTAAGACGGGCCGACCATTATCGCTCCATAAGGCCGCCTAAACAGGCCAGGGGTGGTGGAAGTGTTGGAACAGTCGCTTCAGAAGAAGCCTGCGGAGCGTGTTGCGTCTCTGCTTGTAGTCCAGGAAGCTGAGCGTCTTCAGCTCGCCATCTCCAGCGCCGGACTTGTTGCCTTCCACTGGACCGTCGCCGACGACCGCATCATCTGGGACGGTGCCTGCGATAGCCTTCCACCCCAGATCCAGCCGGGAAAGAAAAGTCTCGGGCGCGACCTGCTCGCGGTATTGAGCAACGAGGCGCGCCAGAGCTTCGACGCGCTGCTCGACAGCCGCGTCCGCGAGATCACGCCTTTCGAAATCGATGCCGAATTCGCTTCGCCGATGGGTTCGGTGTGGTACCTGATGATCGGCTCGCGCATTCCCGATGCCGACGGCGCCACCGAACGCCTCGTCGGCCTGATGCGCGAGATCACCGAGCGCAAGCACGAGGAGCATCGCCTCGATTATCTGGCTACGCGCGACGAACTGACGGGGCAGTTGAACCGCAACTCGCTGCGCGCCGAACTCGCCGAGGCGATCGCCTCCGCCCAGAAGGAGGAGCACAACTGCGCCTTCCTGGTGGCCGCCATCGACCGGCTCGCCATCATCAACGATTCTTACGGTTTCGACGCGGCCGACGAGGTGATCCTGGCCGTCGGCGAACGCCTGGCGCGTACGCTGCGCCACAGCGATGTTATCGGGCGGACCGCCGGAAACAAATTCGGCGTCATCCTTAAAAACTGCACCGAGCCCGATATCGAGATCGTGGCCGAACGGTTGCGCGACATAGTTCGCAGCGAGATGGTGGACACCCGCTCCGGCCGCGTCGCGGTAACCTCGTCGGTCGGTGCAGTGTGGCTGCCTGCCGTGGCTGCTACCAGCCAGGAAGCGATGCTGCGCGCCGAAGAGGCCCTGGATAAGGCCCGTTCGACCGGACGCGACGGCTTCGTGATCTACAAGCGCTCCGAACTGCACGAAGGCGCACGGCTCAGGATGATGAATGTGGCCGACGAGATCGCGGCCGCGCTCAAGGAGGACCGGCTCGTCTTCGCCTATCAGCCGATCGTCGATGCGGTAAGCCGCAAGCCGATCGAATACGAATGCCTGCTGCGGATGCTGCGCCCCGACGGCTCCATCGTGGGCGCGGCCCAGTTCATTCCGGCCGCCGAGCAGCTCGGCCTGGTGCGTCTGGTCGACCGTCATGCGCTGGAAATGGCCGTCGCCGCTCTGCACGACCATCCCGAGATAAACCTGAGCGTCAACGTCTCCGGCACCACGGCGCACGATTCGGCGTTCCTCAAATCGTTCGTCGAATACGTCCGCAGCAATTCGGAGATCGCGAACCGGCTGGTGGTGGAACTCACGGAAACCGCGGCGCTGCAGCATTTCGAGGAGAACGCGCAGTTTGTGTCGCGCTTGCGCGAAATGGGCTGCCGCGTGGCGATCGACGATTTCGGCGCGGGCTACACCTCGTTCCGCAACCTGCAAATGCTGCGGGTCGATACCGTCAAGATCGACGGCAGCTATATCGCGGCGCTGTCGACTTCGCCGGAGAACCAGATCTTCGTGCGTACGCTGGTGCACCTCGCCAAGAACTTCAACCTGAAGACTACGGCGGAATGGGTGGGCTCCGAGGCCGAGGCCAAGATGCTGGAAAGTTTCGGCGTCGACCACTTCCAGGGCTTCTTCTTCGGCGAACCCTCGCTCACTCCCGAGTGGAAGCAGAAGTAGGACTCGTCACGCCCGCACCTGTCATGGCCCGCAGTCGCGGACCGCGACACCGAGTTTTGGGATCGGCCGGGTTACTTCCTTTGCTGGCTCAGTTCGGAGAGCTGCTGGCGCATCGCCTCGATCTCGCCTTTCAGCTCGCTGATTTCTTCCGAACGTTGCCCGTTGGCGCCATTGGCGCGCGGCGGAGGCTCCTCGGCACGCGGCGGGCGGGCGGCGAAAGGCGTGAACATCTGCATGGCGTGCTCGAACATCGCCAGATTCTGCCGCGTCAGATTCTCGAGCGCCTGGCCGCCGTCGCCGAAGGCCTCGGCGAGGCGGTTGCGCATCTCTTCCTGATTCTTGGTGAAGCTTTCCATCGAGAGGTCGAGGAAGCCCGGCACAAAGGCCTGCATGCTGTCGCCGTAGAATCGGATGAGGCGGCGCAGGAAGCGGATGGGCAACAGACTCTGCCCCTTGGCTTCCTCCTCGAAGATGATCTGCGTAAGGACAGAACGGGTGATGTCCTCGTTGGTGCGTGCGTCGTGCACCTCGAACTCGACCCCCTGCTTTACCATGTCGGCCAAGTGATCGAGCGTCACGTAGCTCGACGTCTGGGTATTGTAGAGGCGCCGGTTGGCGTATTTTTTGATGATGACCGGTGCTTCCGTCCTAGGTTCTTCCGCCACCGCACGTTCCCATCCGTTGCCGGCCTTCTATGGGCCGAAGCCAAGCTGACAAATCCTACACTATCCAGCCCTTTTGCGCATGTGCAACATGCAGTGCGCGCGAATGTCCCCGCTAACTCGCTGAGCATACTGACAAATTATCAGTGGCCGTGGGATACTCGCAGCCGCGGCAATTTGGGTGCAGCCGCAACAGAGCTGCTCCGGTCCGCGCCGCGCGGTCCGCGCCCGCGCTTCGACAAGCCCGGCATGAGGGTTTAGTAATCCCCTCACCCTGAGCCGGGTGAGGGGCCCCGCCTTTGAAAACCGTCGCCGTCGCCGTCGAAATCGAAAGCCTCGCCTGCATCCGCGCACATCGCGTGCTGTTCCGCGAGCTGGGCTTTTCCGTGCCGGCGGGCGCGGCGTTGTGCATCGAAGGTCCGAACGGCGCCGGCAAGACGTCTCTGCTGCGGCTGGTGGCGGGATTTCTTCAGCCGGCCTGCGGAACCATCCGGATACGGACCGAGACGCAAACGCTCGACGATGCGGAAGATCGCGCGGCGTTCGTCGGCTGGCTCGGGCATCAGGATGCCGTGAAACCGCAGATGAGCGTGCGCGAGCAACTTTCCTTCGCCGCACAGCTTTATCGCGCACCGGCCTCGTCCGGGGAGGCGATGGAGGCGTTCGATCTTTCGGCTTTGGCCGACGTTCCGGGGCAGTTTCTCTCGGCCGGGCAGAAGCGGCGCGTGGCGCTGGCACGGCTGATGCTGTGTGCTCGCCCGCTCTGGCTGCTCGACGAGCCGCTGGCGGCGCTCGACAGCACGGGCAAAAAGCTGGTTGCAGAGGCGATCATGGCGCATTGCGCCGTTGGCGGCATCGCGCTCGCCGCCACCCACGAACCGCTGGGCATCGCCTGCGAAACCCTGCGGCTAGGGGCGCCGGCATGATGAAGTCGGCATCCCCCCACCCGAAATGCTCCGCTGCGCTTTGCATTTCGACCTCCCCGCCGGGGGGAGGCGAAAAGGGTATGATGATCTTCCTACCCTTCCCCGATGCGGAGAGGGCCGATTGCGAGCGGTGCGAGCAATCGGAGTGGGGGGGAGCATGAGCCCCTTCGCCGCGCTGCTAGTTCGCGACATCCGTCTCGCCGTGCGGGCGGGCGGCGGCGCCGGGCTGGCGCTGGCGTTCTTTGCGGCGGTGGTGACGCTGGTCCCGCTCGGCGTGGGGCCGGATCTGAAACTCCTGGCGCGCATCGCGGGGGGCGTGCTGTGGGTGGCGGCCGTGCTGGCGGCATTGCTCTGCCTCGACCGGCTGTTCCAAGCCGATTACGAAGACGGCAGCCTCGATCTGATCGCGCTGTCACCGCTGCCGCTCGAACTTGTGGCGCTGGCCAAGATCGCGGCGCATTGGTTGGCGACCGGCTTGCCGCTGACGCTGCTCTCGGCGGTGCTCGCGGTCCTGTACGGACTGTCCTGGGCGGGAACGAGCGCGCTCGTCGTGTCGCTGCTGATCGGCACCCCCGCGGTCAGCGCCATCGGCGCGGTAGGCGCGGCGCTCACGCTGTCGATTCGGCGCGGCGGCCTGATCCTGCCGCTGATCGTGCTGCCGCTGTTGGCGCCCACGGTGATTTTCGGCAGCGGCGCCGTCTTGGCCGCGCTCGACGGGTTGTCGAACGGCTCGCTCAGTCTCTTGGCGGCGTTCTCGCTCATCTCCGTGGCGCTTGCGCCCTTCGCAGCGGCCGCCTCGGTCAGACTCAACCTCGCAAGCTGAGATGCTATAAGGCGCGCCGAGATGTTCGAATACGCCAATCCCAAACGGTTCATGAGCGCGAGCGGTGCGGTTCTGCCGTGGCTTTCCGCCGCGGCCGCGGCCGCCTTGATCGCGGGGCTCTGGCTCGCCCTCTCCGCGCCGCCCGATTACCGGCAGGGCGAAACCGTACGCATCATGTTCCTGCACGTGCCGGCCGCCTGGACGGCGATGATGGCCTACGGCTTGCTGGCGGTGGCCTCGATCGTCGGCTTGATCAACCGTCATCCTCTGGCCGACGTGGCAGCACGGGCGGCCGCGCCCCTCGGCGCCGCGTTCACGGCCCTGGGGCTCGTCACCGGCTCATTATGGGGCAGGCCGATGTGGGGTGCCTGGTGGGTGTGGGACGGCCGGCTGACGTCGTTCCTGCTGCTGCTCTTGATCTATCTGGGCTACATCGCGCTCGGCAACGCCATCGAGGACGAGACCCGCGCCGCGCGGGCCTGTGCCATCCTGGCCATCGTCGGGGCGGTGAACCTTCCCATCATTGAATTTTCCGTCGATTGGTGGACGACGCTGCACCAGGGCGAAAGTATCTTGCGCAGTGGCGGGCCGCTGATCGCGCCGGTATTCCTGTGGCCGCTATTCCTGATGGCGCTGGGCTACACCTTGCTGTTCTTTGTCCTGTGGATAATTCGCATACGGACGGAAATCCTCAACCGGCGGGCTCGCGTCCTGATGCTGAGGGAAGCGGCATGAGCGGACCGTTTGTTGCCTATGTCTGGGCCGCCTATGGCATCAGCCTCTTCGGTCTGGCTCTGATGGTGGTGGTTACGCTCGCCGCATACCACAAGGCCAAAGCGCGCGCCGCGCAGGACGTTCAGGATTCGGAAACCAAACCCTGAGATTGTTCGGGGCATGCAGATCAGCGCCCAGAACGTGTTCGCCACGCAGCACCAGGCCGCCCACGCGCAGAAACCCGCGTCGCAGCCGGCCCCTTTCGAGCCGCCGGAGTTCAAGCAAGCCGACAAACCGGCCGAAGGGCAGGGCACACACACACCCGCGCCTACGGGCTATGTCCGCCCAGGCAGCCAAGTCGACATCAAAATCTAGGAACTAACTCCGGCGCTTGCGGGTCTTGGCGCGCGGCTTGGCGGTGTGGCCGTTCGCCTGGTACTGCTCGCCCGCCGAGGCGATGGCCGAAAGCGCCTTGATGAACTTGGTGCGATCCGACGGCGGCAGGGGATCGAGCAATGCTTTTTCGGCGCGGTCCGCGGCCGAACGTGCCACGCGCAGCGCCTTGCGGCCGTTGGATGTGATCGCAACCGCGTTGGCGCGGGCATCCTTTTCGGTGCGCTCGCGCGAGACCAGACCGCGTTCCAGCATGCGGCGCACCATTTCTGCGAGCGTCGAGCGGTCGATGCCCGTCATCTCGACAAGTGCGGTCTGGCTGACGCCTTCGTTGTTCTCGAGCGCGGCGAGCACCGTGAACTGCTGCTTGGTCAGCTCGCACGAGCCGGCTTCGCGAGCATAGAGATCGCCGAAATACTGCTGGCAACGCTTAATGAGATGGGAAGGTGCTTCCGCCAGCTCGAAGCCCCCGTTCGTCCTGCGCTGACCCTTCATGAACGACCCCTGCCTTGCAAAATTTCTTCGACAGACGTCACGCGTCTGCTCGAACATTCAATAATTCCCTCGAGACGCCGGACGCAACGCGTCGACGGCTGGCACGACGGCGAACACTAGACCAACCTCAACGCTGCCGACAACTCTTTCTCTATATCGTTTGGGTGCGCTCTGGCAATGCGGAACAGACCGACTTTTTGTCTCGCAAGCGACTTGCGCGGTTCGCAGTCCTAATGGTCCGTGTTCTCAATTTGATGCTTCAGAAGGAACGGCACCTGGCTCATCGAGAATAGGAACGTCAGCGCCACGGCCCCAAAGACGTGGAAGCCCACCCAGATATCGTTGGAAAAATTTCGCCATATCAATTCGTTGATGGCGGCCATGACGAGAAAGAAAATGCCAAAGCGCCAAGTTAGAACGCGCCAGCTTCCGTCTTTCAGAACAACCGCGGTTCCCAGAACATATTTTACAAACGGACGGTTGAAATAAAGGCCGCCCAGCAATACGGCGCCGAATAGCGCATAGATCATAGTGGGTTTCATCTTTATAAACGTTTCATTGTTCAGATAAAGCGTCAGCCCACCGAAAATCAGTACGATAACGGCCGTTGCCACCGGCACGGGATGGAGCTTGCGGTCGAACCAATAGCCCAGGACCGCCGCGGCGACCGCCGCAACCATGACCGTTGCCGTCGCGGCGTAGAGATCAAATAGTCTGTATGCGACGAAAAACAGCAGCAGGGGCGCAAAGTCGACCACGCTGCGTCTCAATTGCGAATTCATGCCGCCCCCGTCAGCGCTTTTGCGAACGCCTCTGCCTCGAACGGCTGGAGATCCTCCTCGCGTTCGCCCACGCCGATAAAGTGAATCGGCACGCCGAACTTGGCGGCGAGCGCGACAAGGATGCCGCCCTTGGCGGTGCCATCCAATTTGGTCATCACCAGTCCTGTCAACGGCACGGAGGCCGCAAAGGCCTCGACCTGGGCGATCGCATTCTGCCCCGTCGTTGCGTCAAGCACCAAAAGCGTGGCGTGCGGCGCGGTTGGATCCTGCTTCTTGAGCACGCGTGCTATTTTCTCCAGTTCCGCCATGAGCCCGGCTTTGTTCTGCAACCTGCCCGCAGTATCGATCAAGAGCACGTCCGCCCCGCTTTGGCGGGCGCGGGTGAAGGCGTCGAAACACAGGCCCGCGGCATCGCAACCGGGGGCGCGGGCCACCACTTCGGCACCGGCGCGCTTGCCCCAAATCTGCAACTGCTCGATGGCGGCGGCGCGAAAGGTATCGCCCGCCGCGAGCACGACCTTGGCGCCTTCGCGCACAAGTTTGGCGGCGATCTTGCCGATGGTGGTGGTTTTGCCCGTGCCGTTGACGCCGGCGACCAGGATCACGAAGGGCTTGTGGGCGGCATCGACGGTCAGCGGCTTTGCCACCGCTTTGAGGACGGAAGCGATCTGGTCTGCCAGGATGCGGCGCAGGTCGTAGGTTGCAATGTCCTCGTCGTAGCGGCCCTGGCCGACGGCAGCGGTGATGGCCTTGGCTTGGGCGGCGCCGAGATCGGCGCGGATCAGCGCTTCCTCCAACTCGGCCAGCGAGACATCATCGAGCTTCTTCTTGACCAGGGCATCGAGGCCCAGCGCGCCGGCGCTCTTGGACAATCCCGCTTTCAGGCGCTCGAAGAAGGTCAGCGGCGGAGGGGCCTCTCCGAATTGCCTCATGACAGAACCTCTCCGATGAGCCGGCCTTCGGCCGCCCCCGTGATGCGTACGCGGACAAACCGGTCCCCATCGCCCCTGAACGAAACGGGCGCGAAGCAGGCGGTGCGGCCGAGCCCGGGCTTTTCGACCAGCACGGATTGCTGGCTGCCTGCTAATTGGGCAAACCTCGCGGACAAGGCTTCGGCGCCCTTCCGGCGCAACCGCGCCGCGCGCTCGCGGATTTCGTCACGCGGTACTTGCGGCATGCGGGCGGCGGGCGTGCCCTTGCGCGGGCTGAATGGGAACACGTGCAGCATCGAAAGCCCGGCGTCGTCCACCAGACGCAACGTGTTGGCAAACATCTCTTCGGTCTCGGTGGGAAAGCCTGCGATCAGGTCGGCCCCGAAGGCGGCGTCGGGACGCAGGCGGCGCACGGCGTCGCAGAACGCGATGGTGTCGGCCCGGCTGTGGCGCCTTTTCATGCGCTTTAGGATCATGTCATCGCCGGACTGGGCGGAGAGATGGAAATGCGGCATCAGCCGCTCCTCCTCGGCGATAGCGGCCATCAGGTCCTCGTCGGCCTCGATGGAATCGATCGAGGACAGCCGCAACCGCTTCAGCTCCGGCACCAGCTTCAGAATCTTGCGCACCAGCGAACCCAGCGTGGGTCTGCCGGGCAGGTCGGCGCCGTAGGAGGTGAGGTCCACGCCGGTGAGCACGACCTCGCCGTAACCGCCGGCCGCCAGCCGGCGCGCCTCGTCCACCACCGCGCCCATGCCGACGCTGCGGGAATTGCCGCGCCCGAAGGGGATGATGCAGAAAGTGCAGCGGTGATCGCAGCCGTTCTGAATTTGCAGGAAGGCCCGCGCGCGGCCTTCGAAGCCTTCCACGAATGCGCCGGCCGTTTCCTTCACGCTCATGATGTCGTTGACGATCACCCGCTCGCCCACATCGAAATAGCGCGAACGGTCTAGCTTCTCGCCGTTGCCGAGCACGAGATCGACTTCGGCCATCTTGGCGTAGGTATCGGGCTCGGTCTGTGCGGCGCAGCCGGTGACGATGATGCGCGTGCCCGGGCGTTCGCGGCGGAGCTTGCGGATCTGCTGGCGCGACTGGCGCACGGCTTCCGCGGTGACGGCGCAGGTATTGACAATGACGGCGTTCTCGAGCCCCGCCATGCGGGCCTTGATCGCCTCCGATTCATAGGCGTTGAGGCGGCAGCCGAAGGTGATGACGTCGACGCTCATGCTGCGAGCGCCCCGAGGTCGATCTCGCCGCAATAGGCCAGAGCGGCCGGGCCGGTCATCAGCATGTGACCGTCCGCTTCGCGGATTTCGATGGTCAGCACGCCGCCGTCGAGTTCGACGTCCGCTTTGCGGTCGACCATCCCGCGCCGGTGCGCCGCGGCGACCACGGCACAGGCGCCCGAGCCGCAGGCTTGCGTGATCCCCGCGCCGCGTTCCCACACCCGCATGCGCAGATGGCCGCGGTCGCGCACGCTAACGAACTCGACGTTGGTGCGTTTGGGAAACATGGAATGGGTTTCGATGTGCGGGCCCAAAGTCGCCACCGGCTCCGTCTCGGCGTCGTCCACGAACAGCACGCAATGGGGATTGCCCATGGACGCGGCGGCGACGGTGTAGTTCCTGCCGTCCACCTCGATGATGAAGGCATTGGTGTCGGTTTCGCGGGCAAGCGGCACCTGATCCCACGCAAATCGCGGGGCGCCCATGTCGACGGTGACGAAGCCGCTTCCGGCGTCGCTGCAGATCAGC
>Ga0187810_10000317_pt1 | contig 19955 bp, 16 predicted proteins | sample NC_wetland_sal_i_9_FD_132963 | JGI IMG/M metagenome (GOLD analysis project Ga0187810, IMG submission 132963) | Wetland sediment microbial communities from Neuse River Estuary, North Carolina, USA - ASW_5 | ecosystem: Environmental > Aquatic > Freshwater > Wetlands > Sediment | place: USA: North...
GGCGTCGCGGGCCCGCTCCACGAGCTCGCGCTGGGAGAAGGCGGTCAGGATGAGGACGGGGGCGAGTCGCTCCGCTGCGATCCGCTCCGCGGCGGAGATCCCGTCCAGGATCGGCATCTTGACATCCAGGATGGCCAGGTCCGGGCGCAGGGCCGCCACCCGCTCGACGGCGGATTCCCCGTCCCCTGCCTCGGCCACCACCTCGTAGCCCTCTTCCTCAAGCATCTCCTTGAGGTCCATGCGGATCAGCGCTTCGTCTTCCGCGATCACGACACGGAGTTGGTTCTCGCTCACCCCACGAGAGTACCGTCATCAGGTAGATTGTCATCGGGCAGCTCCAACCATGGTGACCTGCTGTGCCCCGGTACCCCAATGGCAGAGGGAGCGGATTCAAAGCCCGTAAAGTGTGGGTTCGACTCCCACTCGGGGCACTATTACCGGACGCATTGACGCGTCCGGCTGCGGCCTGGTTTTGTCAGTGCCGCCTGTCACAATGTGATTATGTATAGCTCCGAAGTACGGCGTCATGCACTGGATCTCATCGGACGCGGGATTAGTCTTCGCAGCATCAGTATGTCGACCGGAATATCACGGGCAACACTGCATGACTGGCGTGAGCGCCCGGACGGAAGCATTTACCAGCGTCTCGCCTGTCCCCGGTGCACGGCCAACCCAACGCTCCCTGAACCTCAAGCCGACTACGCATACCTGCTCGGGCTCTACCTCGGAGATGGGTGTATCAGCAGAGCCAGCACGAGAGACAAAGACGTATGGAAACTGCGCATCATGTGCGCGGACGCTTGGCCCGGGCTTATCAGGGAGTGCGAGCGAGCCATGAGCACCGTCCGGCCCGATAACAAGGTCGGGACCCAGCAGCGTGTGGGCTGCACCGAAGTATTGTGCTGCTCGCGGCACTGGCCATGCCTTTTCCCGCAGCACGGGCTGGGCAGGAAGCACATGCGCATGATCGAGCTGCAACCATGGCAGCGCACCATTGTGTTTAACAATCCTGGCCATTTTGCCCGTGGGCTCTTTCATTCGGACGGTTATCGCGGGGTCAACCGTGTACGGGCACGTCTCGCGGACGGCGAGCGCTGGTACGAGTATCCGCGGTATCTGTTCACCAATGAATCCAAAGACATTCTCCGGTTGTGCGGCGAGACGCTCGATCAGCTCGGGGTGGCCTGGCGGTTCTCGCGGCGGAACACCATATCCGTCGCGCGGCGGGAGGCAGTGGCGCGGCTCGACGAGTTCGTCGGGCCGAAGTACTGATCCGGTCAGACCTCGCCTGGATTGGCGTACGGGACCAGGATCGCGGTGATGTTGTCGGCGCCGCCGGCCTCGACGGCGAAGTCGACTAGATCCCTCGCGGCGGCTAGCGGGTCGTTCAGCGCCTTGGGCAGGGCTAGTTCCGCCAGGTCTACGGCCTCGGGCAGGTAGTTCCACAGGCCGTCCGAGCACAGCAGCAGGGTGCCGCCTCCCGGCGGGGAATACTGCTCCACGTGCGGGGCGCGCTTGGGGTCCCCGTCGAGGTCGGCGGCATCCCCGCCGAGCCAGCGGGTCAGCACGTGCGCGTGCGGCGAGGCCATGGCTACGGCCTCGGTGGCCAGGCCGGCCTCGACCATGCCCCCGGCGACCGAATCGTCTCTGGTCAGCTGACGGGATTCCGACTCGGGCTGGGTCAGCCAGTACGCGCGGCTGTCGCCCAGCCAGCACAAGGTGACCAGGCCAGGGGCCGCCACGGCCGAGACGAAGGTGGTCGCCGAGGTATCGTGCGAGGGCTCATGCAGCTGGGCGACCGATTCACGGCTGGCCGTGACCGCGGCCCGTGAGGCCTCGATGAGGTCCCGGCCTTCCCGGACCGCCGCCATCAGGATCGGCAGCGCCGCCTGCGCGGCCACGTATGACGCCTCAGCGGGCCGCGGCGAGGACGAGACGCCGTCGCACACCACGGCCACCACTACCGGGCCGTCGGATATCACCTCGCAGTCCAGGGCCATCGCGTCCTCGTTGCGGTGGTGCCGCAAACCCCGGTCACTGACTCCGGCGGCATTGCCGAGATCAACCTCGCTGTGGTCGTGCGAGGGCGGCTGGTTAATCATGTGCATACGCTAGTGCCTTCAGTCGCCGCAGGCCCAGAGGCCCCGGCGAATATGTGCTGCTAACCGCGGTGTACCGTGATCGCGGTCCAGGCGCCGACGTTGATGCGATCGCCGTCGTGCAGCGGCACCCGGTTCCCCGTGGGTATCTCGTTGCCGTTGACGGACGTGCCGTTGGCCGAGCCTGGATCAAGGACCGACCAGCTGCCGTCCGGCTCGGCGATCAGGACGGCGTGCAGGCGGCTGATGCCGGGGTCGGCGGGCGGGCCGGTCAGGTCGATCTCCGGGTCCACGCCGCGTGACACGCTGCGCCTGCCGATCCGCATCTGGCCGCCCGACAGCCGGAACCGCCGCTCGGCGCAGTAGGCGGGGAAGTCTATGGATTCCCCCTCCGGGCCGCTCGCGGCCCGGACGCTGTCGTAATAGTCGCGATCCGCGGACACGACGGCGGTCCAGTCGACCGGAGCGTAAAGCGGCGTGGCCGCGGTCGGCGGGGCGGACGAGATCGGCGGCGCGGGTGGGGCCGCGGCCGGGGGCGCCGACGCCGGGGGCGAGGCCGGGGCGGACGGCGGGGGGGCCGACGGCGGGGGCGCGGGCGGCGGCGTCACGGGGACCGATATCTCGGTCGGGACCGGGCCGGGCATCACCGGAGGATCCCAGGATACGGACGGGAACCCAGTCGCTGAAGGGGCTGGAGTCGCTGGAGGGCTCTGGGATGCGGTCGGGGTGGGAGGTGGCGGGGCCGGGGGCGCGGATGGGATGGGTGGCGGCGGCGGGGTCAAAGGTGCGGACGGGATGGGGGGTGGCGGCGGGGCCGGAGGGAAGGCTGACTGGGCGGTGGCGAAGTTGAAGCCGCAGGACTCGCAGAACTGGCCGATCCTCGCGGTGCCGCACACCGGGCACGACTGGTCGGGGCCGGCGGCCTGCGAGCCGCTGCCGGAGGAGGAACTGGCCGCGGCTCCGGCCGGCGAGGGGGGCGACGAAGGGGGCGGCGGCGACCCGGGAGACGACGACCCGGGATAGGGCGACGCGGGGGGCGAGGACGCGGAGGCCGGGCTGAGGATGCGCATGCCGCATACGTCGCAGAAATCGTCGCTCGCCGAGTCGTGCCCGTTAGGACAAACCGCCATGCCCGTCTCCTCCTCGGGTCGCGATCGCTACTTGCGCGCCCGGACCGTCTTGGTCGACCTGGTGTCGAGCGCCATTTCGTCCGCGTCCTCGACCTGCTTCTTCAGGCGCACCGTTCCGGTGTCCACGTCGACCACGTCCACCACCTTGGCCAGCAGCTTCGCGGTGTCCTCGTTGCCGGACTGGTGCGCCAGCGCGACGGCCCGGCCCAGCTTGGCCGTTGCGGTCTCCTCATCGCCCTGCTTGCGCGCCTCCAGGCCCTCCTGGATCGCCTCGGCGAGCTCGGCCTGGCCCGTGTAGTGGGCCACCCGCTGGTTGAGCTTCGTGGACAGCGCCTCGTCGTCGGTCCAGATCGCGCGGATCAGCCCCTGGCCCAGGATCTCGTCGCCGGCCGGCGAGCTGGCCACCAGGCTCACCCGGGCGGCGAGCATCTCCTGCCCGATGCCGGCCGGGGTGACCTCGACGCCGACGTGGTAGTCGCGGCTCTCGCCTGGGCCCCACGCGCCGGTCGGGTAGTCACCCGCCTGCGGGTTCCGGGAGGTGCGCCTGCCGGTCAGGTCATCCACCGCCGGCGCCACCTGCTTGACGAACGAGACCGTGGCGCTTTGCGGGGTCCAGACCCGCAGGGCCACGTCGGCCACCTGCTTGCTCATGGCGGTCTGCATCATGGCCGCGAAGTCGGCGGCCAGACCGGACGGGTCGGGCACGATGTCCACGGTGCCCAGGAGCGCGGTCGATATCCGGCGCAGCTCGCTGACCTCCCAGTCCGTGCCGACGCCGCGGCAGTCGCAGCTGAACACGCCCTCGCACTGGCTGATCGCCGCCGCGAGCTGCTCGGGGGTTTCGTGCTGGTTCTTGCCGTCGGTGAGCAGGATGGCTTGCCGCAGGCTGGCCGGGTAGGCCGAGAAGGTCTGCCTGGCCAGTCCCAGCCACTGCCCGATGGCCGTGCCGCCGCCAGCCCGCAGGCCCGCCACCGCCTGGCGGGCGGCGGCCCGCGAACCCTGGTCGGCAACGGCCATGCTCCCGTCGGCAGGGAACACCGGCCAGGCCAGGTTGGTGCCCGCGATGACCGCGAACCAGGTCCCGTCGCGGATCACGTCGATGGCGGCGGCCGTCGCCGCCCGCGCTTCGGCGATCTTGGTGTGCGGGTACTCCATCGATCCGGAGCAGTCGATGATGATGATCTCCGCGCTGCCCGTCTGGCCGCCCGCCGGGCCCGCGCCGGAGAACCCGGTCGCATCTGCGGCCGAAGTGACGGTGACGATGGCGCTGACGTCGCGGCCGCCCTCGGGCAGGTACTGGTTCTGGTCGACGTCGATAGTGAAGCCGGACTCGGTCATGGCGCGATTCTCCTCGGTTACGTCGCCGAGCTGACGGGCGGGAAGGGGATCAGTACCACGGTGATGTTGTCGACGCCCCCGGCGTCGAGCGCGAACTTCACGAGGCTGGCCGCGGTGCCGAGCGGGTCGCTGAGCGCATCGGGAAGAGCAAGCTCGGCGAGACCGGCCGCCTCGGGCCGGTAGTTCCACAGCCCGTCCGAGCACACCAGCACGACACCGCGCCCCACCGGCTCGAACCGCGACAGGTGCGGCTCGGGCTCGGTCAGGTCGGCGCCGAGCCAGCCGGTGATGACGTGGGCCTGCGGGGACGCCATGGCTTCGGCCTCGCCCATGGCACCCCGCGCGACCAGCTGTTCGGCCACGGAGTCGTCGATCGTCAGGCGGGCCGCGGTGCCGTCGGGCCCGGCGGGCAGCCAGTAGGCGCGGCTGTCACCCAGCCAGCACACGCTGACCGCATCGCCCGAGACCACGGCCGAGACGTACGTGGCCGACGGCGACTCCCCGGGCGAGCTCAGGGTGGTCAGCGCCTCGTGCGCCGAGCGCACCGCGGAGAGCGAGGACTCCGCCGGGTCGTCACCGCGCCGCGCCGAGGTCAGGAGCACGCGGACCGCGGTCTGCGCGGCGGCCAGGGACGCCTCGTCCGGGCGGGGCGAGCTGGACACCCCGTCGCAGACGACCGCGATCGCGACCTGGCCGCCGGGAGTCGCGGCGGTCGCCAGGGCCATCGCGTCCTCGTTGCGCGGGTGCCGCAGGCCACGGTCGGTGACCCCGGCGAGCAACCCGAGGTCAAGCTCGGCATGGTCGCGTCCGGAGGGGACCTTGCGCCCGCACGACTCGCAATAGCCGTCGGGGCTGATCGCACCGGGCGGAGCCGACGGGTCCACCGAGCACACCGGGCACTCCGGCGTGTACCCGGGGGACGCGGTGCTCGCGACGGCCGGGGCCAGTTCGGTGCCGCAGGACTCGCAGAAACTGTCCGTGGCGACGATGGGCTGACCGCAGGTCGGGCAGGTACCACCAACCTCGGCCGTCGCGCCCGTCACGTCAGGGTCCTCGGCCTGATGGCGTTGGCCATATCGACCAGCTCGATCCGGCGGGCCTCGTCCGGTGTCAGCCGAGCCAGCGCCCGGTAGGTGCGCTCCAGCCCGAAGCGCACCGCGCGGGCGTTCGGCTCGCAGCCGAGGATGCGGGTCCCGCCGACCGGCTGCCCAGACGTGCACCAGGCGAGCGCAGCGCGCAGGACCTCGAGGGTCAGCTGCTGGCGCCGCACGTCGTCCAGGACCAGCTGGGTCAGCCGGCCGTCGGCTTGGCGCAGGTCGTCCCCGCTCACCCCGCCCTGACCACCGTCGGCGACCAGGATCCGCACCGCGGTGATCTGCGCCTCCGCGTGATGGCTGGAGGTGTTGGGCACGCCGGCCAGCGCCGCGATGGCGCCGGGGCGGTCGTTTGCGGCGAGCCGGGCCCTGGCCAGCCCGAACGCCGCGCTGATATACGCCTGATCCACGGTCCAGACCAGCCGGAAGTAGCGCCCGGCCGCCGCCGGGTCCCCCGCGGCCTCGGCGGCGAAGGCCAGCGCGAGCTTCGGCGCGAGCTCGCCCGGCAGCTCGTCGTACACGGCGTTGAACGCGCCCTGGGCCGCCTGCGGCTGGCCGGTCGCCAGCTGGCGGATCCCGGTGTACCAGGCGATCCGCCAGTCGGACGGATCATCGGCGGCCAGGTCGGCCAGGACGCCCGCGGCCGCTTCATAGTCGCCTGCGTCGATCCTGGCCCGGGCCAGCGCCAGGCGCGTTTCCGCCGACTCGGTCACCTCGCGTGGGATCGTCGGGTCGCCCGCCACGGCCAGGGTAAGCGCGACGACCCGCTGCGCCGGGTTGAGGCCGGCGAACGTGGCCAGGTAGCCGGCGGCCGGATCGGTCCTGTCGACCTGAGGCAGCGGGAGGCCGGCCGCGACCTCCGCGGGCCCGGGCGCGGGCAGCGCGGCCGACGGGTCGGACCCGTCGCCGACTCCGACCCAGGTGGTCCCGATGGCCTGAACCTCGGGGCTGAACAGGGTCGAGAAAGCCGGCCTCGGCACCCCGTCGGCGACCGCGAGTACCTCGCGGAGCACCCCGGTAAGCTGCTCGGCCATCTCGTTCGCGGAGCCGAACCGGCGATCGGGGTCCTGGTGGGTGGCGCGCCTCAGGAGCCTGGCGAACGACTCCTGCTCGGCGAGGACCGGCACCCCGTCCGGCAGGGTGTACTTGTAGGCGCCCTGGTAGCCCCTGAAGTCGAAGGTGAGCACGGCCAGGGCCCGGCCCACCGTGTACAGATCCGAACTCGGCGAGGGCCCCTCGGCCTCGATCTCGGGCGCCTGGTAGCCGACGGTCCCGTAGATCGCCTCGTCGCTGTCGATCCGGCGCACGCCGCCCATGTCGATGAGCTTGAGCTGCTCTTCGGTCTGGATGACGTTATCGGGCTTGAAGTCGCAGTAGACCAGGCCCCGGTCGTGCAGGTAGCCGAGCGCGGGCAGCACCTCGATCGCGTAGGCCAGCGCGTGCGCGACCGGGACGGAGCCGCCGGAGGCCCTGGCCTCCTGCAGGATCTGCTTGAGCGTCTTGCCGCCCACGTACTCCATCACGATGTACCCGGCCGACTCCCCGGTCCGACGGTCCGCGTACTGGACGAAGTTGTAGATCCGGACGATGTTGGGGTGCTCGACCTCGGCCAGGAACTGCCGCTCGGCCAGGGCGGCCGCCATCGCGTCGGGGTCCGAGGTGTTCAGCAGGCCCTTCAGGACGACCCACCGGTCGCTGACGTTGCGGTCCTTGGCCAGGTAGATCCAGCCGAGCCCGCCGTGGGCGAGGCAGCCGAGCACCTCGTACTGGCCTGCCACCAGCTCGCCCCGATCCAGCTTCGGGCTGAACGAGAAGCGGGTGCCGCAGTTACGGCAGAAACCGTCGGTCAGGCCGGGACGGCCGTCGTGGCCGCGCCCGACCGGCTGGTCGCAGTTACTGCAGAAGCGCTTACTCTCCGCGACCTGCGGATCCACCAGGATGGCACTGGCCGGGTCGCGGTAAGGGACGGGCGGTATGTCCACCAGGCCGGCGCCCAGCCTGCCCCGCGCGGACCGGACGGTCCCCCGGCCCGCGGATCCCCTACCCCGGGAGCGCGTGCCCTGCGTAGACGCGGAAGACCCGGTAGGTCCCGAAGGTCCCGAAGACCCTGAACGTCCGGAAGGCCCGGACACGCCGGATGGCCCCGCGGCCGGCGGCGGGCTGGCGGCGGCCAGGCCGCAGGTGGTGCAGTATCCGTCTTGGATGGTCCCGTCGCAGCCAGGTTGCGTGCACCTGACCATGGCCGTGGTCATCGCGGCTATCCTCCTAGCGCCAGGACGGCTTGCTGGTAGCCGGTCACGGCTTCGGCCGCGGCCTCGAGGTCACACGGTGCCGTCCACAGCAGCCCGTGGGCGCGATCGTAGCGCTCGGTCAGGCGGGGGTCTTCCGCGGCACCGAGCCGCGCCGCCTTGGCCTGGTAGGCGCCGAGCAGACCGCGCAGCTCATCCCGCCTGCCGACCAGGGCCGTCGAGGTCCGCTCGGCATCCCGGAAGCCGGCGGTGGCCTCGGCCAGATCGCGTTCGAACTGGTCGAGTTCGGACGCCAGCCGGGTCCAGCGCCCGCCGTCCAGCAGCGCACCGAGGTTGGCCAGCCGCGCGGACATGTCGGTGACCAGCGGCGGCTGGGCCGGCAGTGACGCCGCGGTGACCTTCGCCGCGGCACGCCGCCAGGCGGCGGCCGCGTCCTCGCCTGCGGCGCGCGCCGCAGCGACGGCCGCCGTCACCTGGGCGACGCGCTGCCGGGCGTCGTCGCGCAGCCGAAGGAGCTCATCGACACGCGTCACCGTGGCCGCGACCCGTTCGGCCAGCCGCTCCGCGCTCGAGGTATCGACCTTCCCCGGGGCGGGCCCGCCCAGCCACAGGGCGATCGGATCGGTATTCAGGGTCTCGCGCAGCTTGGCCAGCTTGCCCTCGGCCGCCGCCACGTTCCCGGTCAGGGCCTCGTCGCCGAACGAGGCCGCCAGCGGCCTCACCCGGGCGAGCTCGCTAGCGATCGAGTCGAGCCTGCCCGCCATCTCGTTCCACACCTGCTCGGCGCCGGAGGTCACCTCGGTGATGTCGGCGAAGGCGCGCCGCATTCTAGTGACGGCGGCGACCAGGGTGAGGGTTTCGCGGCCCGAGTCGGCGAGATCGCGCCCGCCCAGGGGGGCCGGTCCTGAAGCCAGCTCGATGGACGGCCCGGTGAGCAGGGCGGTGATCGCGGCCAGTTCCTTGGCCCCGAGATGCCTGGTCACCGCGTCGGCGGCCCGGTCCACGACGGCCGAGTAGGCCGAGAAGAGCTGCCACAGCCGGCCCAGCGAGGCGGAGGCCAAGTCCCAGCGGCGTTTGGTCTGCCCGGTGAGCGCGGCACCCTCGAGCACCCGCTTGCCGAAGCTGCCGTCAAGCTCGAGCAGGTTCGCCTGGATCGCGTCGCGCTCGGAGGCCGCGGCCTGCACCACGCCGGGGGCCCGCTCTCTGGTCAGTACCGGGGCGGCGCTCATCGGTACTCCGCGAGCCGGAGGGACAGCCCCCAGGCGCAACCGGCTGCCATCAGCAGGGCCAGCACGATGAGGCCGACCTCCAGGCCGGTGAACGCATCGGCGCCGGCCGCCGCGTTGGCGGCGAACACGCCCTGATCGGTGTTGACCGCGGCCCCCAGGTCCGTCTCGAGCTGGCTGAAGTAGGTCCCGGCCGTGCCCGGGCCCGACCCGATCTCCAGTTGCGTCTCCCCGCCGTAGTCGAAGACGGCGTCGAGCGCCTGGGCTTGCCGGTTAACCGTGAACCAGCTCGTCGCCGCGCTCTTGGCCGCGGCAATCTGGCTCGCACCCGCCGTGTTGCTCTGGGCAGCGGCGTTCGGCAAAAGAGTGTCTAGCCTGCTCTGGGCGGCGCGGAAGTCCTGCTGGAAGTTGGCGTCGCCGCTGCGGGAGATCAGGTTGAGGGTCTCGTCGCCTCGGGCCTGCAGCGCCTCAATATCGGCCTGGGCCAGCGTCTCGGCCGGGGTCGAGCCGTGCCCGGTGGCCTGCAGCAGATCCGAGCGGCCCGCGACGAACGCGACGACCAGCCAGATCAGCGCCGCGAGGATGGCGACGAAGGCGAGGAACACGCCGGCGTTGACGGTCCGGTGGGTACGCCGGGACAGCCAGCGCTGCGTGCGGAACAGGAAGAAGGCGGTGACCAGGCCGGCCACGATGGCGATGGCTGCCAGCGGGAGGCCGGTCGCCTGCGCGCTGGCCCGGGTCAGCTCCGCGTTCTCCTGTGTGTACACGCTGCGGGCCGCCGGCAGGAGCGTCAGGTGCATTTCCTCCGACGCCACCTCAATGAACGAGCCGCCCGCCGGGTAGCCCAGCGAGTTGTAGATCTCGCCGTCCTCGACGTAGCCGGTGTAGATCGGCAGGGCCGCGGACAGCGTGGACAGGCTCCCGCCGATGCTGGAGGTCCCGCTCGCGGCCGTCACCGCCTTCAGGTCGGCCGCGGCGACGGCGATGTCGCTCTGGTATCGCTCCCGGTCCGCGAACGGCCCGGTCCGCCCGTACAGGTACGCCGTCGAGACCGTGACGTCGGCGTCGGCCAGCGACTGGTACATCTGCCGGGCGTCCAGGCTGATCGGTTCGCTGCGACCCGACACGTCGTCAGCGGCCGACGCGTGCTGGCTGACGGTGAGCGCGGCCAGGGCGCCCCAGGCCAGGCACAGCACCACCAGGGCGGCCTGGACCAGCCGCAGCTTGCCTGGCGTCGTCGAGGCACGCGGCAGCCCGATCCTCCGCTGCCGCCGCACGGGAGCTTGCCCCGGCGGTGCGGCCGGCCCCCGAGGCGGGTTGCCCGTTGCCGTGGCCGTCATCGCCAGCCCGCCATTTGAGCTCCCGTCATCGGAACCGACGCACCATGACGTTCTCTATTTTGCCCGTACTCGATGGCTACTTCGGCGCAACGCTCCTAGCCGTGATGCACCGTGATCACGGTCCAGACGCCGAGGTTGATGCGGTCGCCGTCGCGCAACGGGACCAGTTCCCCGACGGCGACCTCGCGGCCGTTGAGGAGCGTCCCGTTGGCCGAACCCGGATCGAGGAGCGACCAGCTACCGTCCGGGCCCGGGATCAGGACCGCGTGCAGCCGACTGATGCCCGGATCGGCGGGCGGGACGGCCATGTCTATCTCCGGCTCGAGACCACGTGCCGCGCTGCGCCGACCGATGCGCATCTGCCTGCCCTCGAGCGGGAACCGCCGGGTACTGGTGAAGGCGGGGAATGCCACGTCGGGGCCCGTCCTGACCCCGACGAGCTGCATCCTGTCGTAGTAGGCCCGGTCTGAGCTGATAACGATCGTCCAGGTAACGGGCGTGATGGCCGGCGCCGGTCGGGTAGTCGGAGACGACGATGCCAACGGGACGGGCGGGATCGATGGGGCCCGTACGCCTGCGTAGGACGACGAGAACGCCGGGGCGGGGGGCGGCGGTTCGGGCGGAACGCGAGGCGGGGATGGCAGCTGGGGCGACGCTGGCTGCGAGGACCAGGAAAATTCCTCAGACGCGACCGGCGGCACGGGCTCGTCCGGGGTCGGGAGTTGGTCCGCCAGCGCGGCCTGGTCCGGGATCGGAGACGGCGCCTTAAGCGCTGACCGGTCCGCGATCGGGGGCGGGTCGGCAAGCGCGGGCAGGTCCGGGATCGGAGGCGACTCCGCAAGCGGAGGCCGGTCCGGGGCAGAAGGTGCTTCCGCAACCGCGGACCAGTCTGGGATCGCGGGCGGATCTGTGAATTCGGGCTGGTCCGAGATCGGTGACGTTTCCGGGATGGGAGGCAAGTCCGCCACCGCGGGCAGGTCCGGGATCGGGGACGGGTCCGTAAGCGCCGACCGGTTCGGGATCGGGGACGAGTCTGAAAGCGCGGGCTGGTCCGGGACAGGGGGTTTAGCCGGGAGCAAGGCCTCGTCGGGGACCGAGTCCTGTTGCGGCGGAGCATACGAGTCCCAGGACGGCTGAGCGTGCGAATCCGGGGACGGCTGAGCGTGCGGGTCCGGAGGCGGCGGGAAGGAGGGCTCCGCGGGCGGCGGGAAGAAGGATGCGGAAGCAAACGGGGACTCGGACAGCAGTTCGGGCAGTGTGACCGACGCTGGTGGCGGCGCGGGTGGGGGCGCCGGTGCGGGTGGGGACGGCGGCTCGGGCCAGTCCCATGAGGGCCCCTCGGGCCGGGATAGGGGCGGGAACAGCGATTCCGGCGGACCGCTGCCCGTACGCGGCGGGCCGGGCGGGGTGATGGGCGGGAACAGCGATTCCGGCGGTCCGGACTGGGACGGCGGGCCGGGAGGGAAGGCCGACGCCGGGGAGGAGGCCGACCCCGGGGAGGAGGACGACGCCGGGGAGGAGGCCGGCCCCGGGGAGGAGGACGGCCACGCGGGTGGTGGCGATGGATCGTAGGACCAGGGCGGCCCCGAGGAGGGCCCGGAAGAGGGGAACGGCCCCGTTGGGGAGGAGGACGACCCCGGGGACGGGAACGGACCCGAGGGGGAAGCCGGACCCGGAGCGGGGAACGGACCCGAGGAAGAGGACGGCCCTGGGGAGGGGAACGGACCCGTGGAAGAGGACGGCCCTGGGGAGGGGAACGGACCCGTGGGGGAGGACGGCCTCGGGGGCGGGGCTGGGTCGGAGGGCCAGGGCGGCGCCGAGGGGAAGGGCGGCGCCGAGGGGAAGGGCGCGGTGGCGGCGGACGAGAAGGACGACGCCGACTCGTCCAGGGGGGCGAACGGTCGCCGGCCCCAGAAACGGTAACCGCATTCGGGGCAGAGCTGTCCGGAGCTCACGGCGCCGCACCTCGGGCACGTGCTGGCCGAACCCGCCGCCTGGCCCGCCCCGCCGACGTGGTGCTTGCCGACCATGCGGCCCGGGTCGGACGGAGACCTCCTGGCGATGTGCTTGCCGCACACGTCGCAGAAGTCGTCGCTCGCCGAGTCGTGCCCGTTCGGGCATACCGCCATCACCATGAGCTGCCCTGAGACCCCCTCACATCCCGTTAGATGCGTGGATCTCAGGATAAGTTGACGAACGCGTTTTTCCTGGCCATTTGTCAGGGTCAGGCCAGCGGACGGGCGGTCGGCGGGATGGGAGCGGGCAGGGCGGACGTCCCGGTCAGGTAGCGATCGACGGCGGCGGCGGCGCTGCGGCCCTCGGCGATGGCCCAGACGATGAGCGACTGGCCGCGGCCCATATCGCCCGCGGCGAACACGCCGGGCACCGACGTCGCGTAGGCGGCATCGCGGCCGACGTTGCCGCGCTCGTCGAACCGAACGCCGAGGTCGGTGAGCAGCCCGGGCCGCTCCGCGCCGGTGAAGCCCATGGCGAGGAGGACCAGGTCGCAGGGCAGCTCGCGTTCGGTGCCGGGGACGGGGTCGAACCCGGCCGCGTCGGCCAGCCGCAGGGCGCGGACCCGGCCGCTGGCGTCGCCGAGGAACTCCAGCGTGGACACCGCGTAGGCCCGCTCGCCGCCCTCCTCGTGCGCGCTTGAGGTGCGGTAGATCATCGGGTAGGTGGGCCAGGGCTGGTGGCCGGGGCGTGACGCCGATGGCCGCGGCATGATCTCGAGCTGGGTCACCGACGCCGCGCGCTGCCGGTGCGCGGTGCCCAGGCAGTCCGCCCCGGTGTCGCCGCCGCCGATGATGACCACCCGCCGCCCGCGGGCGGTGATCGAGGGCGCGGGCCCGGAAACAGCGCGGTTAGCGAGCGGCAGGTACTCCATCGCCTGATGGATGCCGGCCAGGTCCCGCCCGGGCAGCGGCAGGTCGCGCGGCACCCGGGCGCCGCCGCACAGCACGATGGCGTCGAAGGCGGACCGGAGCTCGGCGGCGCTGATATCGGTCCCGGCCGCGACTCCGCAGCGGAACCGCGTGCCCTCCGCCTGCATCTGGGCCAGCCGGCGGTCCAGGTGCCGCTTCTCCAGCTTGAACTCGGGGATGCCGTACCGGAGCAGGCCGCCGGCTGCGTCGTCACGCTCGAAGACGGTCACCGCGTGCCCGGCCCTGGTCAGCTGCTGGGCCGCCGCCAGCCCGGATGGGCCGGAGCCGATCACCGCCACCGTCCGGCCGGACAGGGCGGCGGGGGGCCGCGGGACCACCCACCCGGACGCGAACGCGTGGTCGATGATCTCCACCTCGACCTGCTTGATCGTGACGGGGTCGGCGTTGATCCCGAGCACGCAGGCGGACTCGCACGGGGCCGGGCAGAGCCGCCCGGTGAACTCCGGGAAGTTGTTCGTGGCGTGCAGCCGGTCGGCGGCCTCGCGCCAGTCGTGCCGGCGGACCAGGTCGTTCCACTCCGGGATCAGGTTGCCCAGCGGGCAGCCGTTGTGGCAGAACGGGATCCCGCAGTCCATGCAGCGGCCCGCCTGCCGTTCGAGCCGGCCGGGCGGGAACGGCTCGTAGACCTCGCGCCAGTCCATGAGGCGCAGGTCGACGGGGCGCCGGGCCGGGGTCTCCCTCGGCGTGGTCATGAAGGCCTTCGGGTCAGCCATGACGGCCCCCTACCCGTGGGCCGCGGCCATGACGGCCTCGTTGACGTCGCGGCCCTCACGCTCGGCCTGCGAGGCGGCGGACAGGACCCGCTTGTAGTCCTGCGGCATGACCTTGGTGAACCGGCCGGGATCCCAGTCGGCCAGCAGCCGCGCGGCCACCACGGAACAGGTAAGCGCGTAATGGCGCTCCACGACGTCGCGCACGAACCTGGCGTCGGACTCCTCCAGCGGGTCGAGGTCGACCATCTCCCGGTTGACCCGGCGGGCCGGCAGGTCGAGCACGTAGGCGATGCCGCCGGACATGCCGGCCGCGAAGTTCCGCCCGACCGGGCCGAGGATCACCACCCGGCCGCCGGTCATGTACTCGCAGCCGTGGTCGCCGGTGCCCTCGGCGACCGCGAGCGCGCCCGAGTTGCGCACGCAGAACCGCTCCCCCACCAGGCCGGACAGGAAGATCTCGCCGGCCGTGGCGCCGTAGCCGATCACGTTGCCCGCGATGACCTGCTCGTGCGCGGCGAACGGCGCGCGCGCGGGCGGGCGCGCGACGAGCCGCCCGCCGGACAGCCCCTTGCCCAGGTAGTCGTTCGCGTCACCTTCCAGGCGCAGGGTGATGCCGCGCGGCAGGAACGCGCCGAACGACTGGCCCGCCGACCCGGTGAACGATACGTCGATCGTGCCGTCGGGCAGGCCCTCGCCGCCCCAGCGCCTGGTCACCTCGTACCCGAGCATGGTGCCGACGGTCCGGTTCACGTTCCTGATCGGCAGCTCGAGCCGGACCGGGCGGCCTTCCTCCAGCGCCCCCTCGGCGAGCTGGATGAGCGTGTGGTCCAGCGCCTTGTCCAGGCCGTGGTCCTGGCTGCTCACGCATCGGCGCTCCGCCCCTGAAGGCAGCGGCGGCGCGTACAGCACCGGGGACAGGTCGAGCCCGGAGGCCTTCCAGTGGTCCACCGCGAGCGCCGCGTCGAGCAGGTCGACCCGGCCGACGATCTCCGCCAGGGTCCGGAACCCGAGCGCGGCCAGGTACTCGCGGACCTGCTCGGCGATGAACTCGAAGAAGTTCACCACGAACTCGGGCTTACCGGTGAACCGGGCCCGCAGTTCGGGGTTCTGGGTGGCCACGCCGACCGGGCAGGTGTCCAGGTGGCAGACGCGCATCAGCACGCACCCCGACACGACGAGCGGGGCGGTCGCGAAGCCGAACTCCTCCGCCCCGAGCAGCGCGGCGATGATCACGTCCCGGCCGGTCTTCAGCTGGCCGTCCGCCTGCACCACGATCCGGTCGCGCAGGTTGTTGCGCAGCAGGGTCTGCTGGGTCTCGGCCAGCCCGAGCTCCCACGGCGCGCCGGCGTGCTTGATCGAGGTCAGCGGCGCGGCGCCGGTGCCGCCGTCGTGCCCGCTGATCAGCACCACGTCGGCGTGCGCCTTGGACACCCCGGCGGCCACGGTGCCGACCCCGACCTCCGCCACGAGCTTGACGTGCACTCGCGCCGCCGGGTTGGCGTTCTTCAGGTCGTGGATGAGCTGGGCCAGGTCCTCGATCGAGTAGATGTCGTGGTGCGGCGGCGGGGAGATCAGCCCCACGCCTGGTGTGGAGTACCGCGTCCTGGCGATCCAGGGGTAGACCTTGTGCCCGGGCAGCTGGCCGCCCTCCCCCGGCTTGGCGCCCTGGGCCATCTTGATCTGCAGGTCGTCGGCGTTGACCAGGTACTCGCTGGTGACGCCGAACCGGCCGCTGGCCACCTGCTTGACGGCCGACCGGCGCAGGTCGCCATTGGATTCCGGGGTGAACCGGTCCGGGTCCTCGCCGCCCTCACCGGTGTTGGACCGCGCGCCCAGCCGGTTCATCGCGATGGCCAGGGTCTCGTGCGCCTCGGCCGAGATCGACCCGTACGACATCGCCCCGGTCGCGAAATGGCGCACGAGGCTCGAAACAGATTCAACCTCGTCAAGCCGAACGGGCGATGGTGGCTCTCCCGCGGCGGGCGGAGCATCGACGCCGCGGATGCGCAGCAGCCCGCGCAGCGTCATCAGCCGCCTGGACTGGTCGTCGATCAGCGAGGTGTACTCCTTGAAGATCTCGTACCGGCGGCTGCGCGTCGCGTGCTGGAGCTTGAAGACCGCCTCGGGGCTGAACAGGTGCGGCTCGCCCTCCCGGCGCCACTGGTACTCACCGCCGGTGGGCAGCCGGCGGTAATCCGGCTCGGAGCCGGGGGCGGCCCGCTGGGCGATCTCGGCGGCCAGGGCGTCGAAGCCCACGCCGGACAGCCGCGAGGTGGTCCCCGCGAAGCAGGTCTCGATCACGTCGGCGCCCAGGCCGACGGCCTCGAAGATCTGCGCGCCGGTGTAGGAGGCGACCGTGGACACGCCCATCTTGGACATGATCTTCAGCAGCCCCTTGCCGAGCGCCTTGCGCAGGTTGGCCTCGGCCTTCTTCTCGCTGACGCCCTCGAGGTCGCCGGCCCGGACCAGGTCCCTGACCGTCTCGATGGCCAGGTAGGGGTTGACGGCCGCGGCGCCGTACCCGATCAGCAGCGCCAGGTGGTGGCACTCGCGCACGTCCCCGGCCTCGACGACCAGCCCGGCCCGGGTCCGCGACTTCTCCCTGATCAGGTGGTGGTGCACGGCCCCGGTCAGCAGCAGCGAAGGGATGGGCACCCAGGCCGAATCGGTCGCGGTACGGTCCGACAGGATGATGAGGCGGGCGCCGCTGGCGATCGCTTCGGAGACCTCGGCGCAGATCTCGGCGAGGCGGGCGCGCAAGGCGTCGCCGCCGCCGTGCGGGTCGTACCGGCCGTCGATGACGTGGCTGGCCAGCCCGGGCAGGTTGCCCTCGTCGTTGATGTGCACGATCTTGGCCAGGTCCTGGTCGCTGATGACCGGGTAGGGCAGCACGATCTGGCGGCAGGACGCCGGGATCGGCTCCAGCAGGTTCTGCTCGGGCCCGGTGATCGTGCCGAGCGAGGTGACGAGTTCCTCCCGGATCGCGTCCAGCGGGGGGTTGGTCACCTGGGCGAACAGCTGGGTGAAGTAGTCGAACACCAGCCGGGGGCGGTCGGACAGCACGGCCAGGGGCGTATCGGTCCCCATCGACCCGAGGGGCTCCACCCCGGTCCGCGCCATCGGCGCCAGGATGACCCGCAGTTCCTCTTCGGTGTAGCCGTGCATCCGTTGCAGCGTGGTGAGGCACGCGGCTCGGCGGGCGGGCAGGGCGCGGTCCGGGAGGTCGTCCAGGTGGACCAGGCCGGCGTGGAGCCAGGCTTCGTAGGGGTGTTCGGCGGACAGGGCCGCCTTGACCTCCTCGTCCTCCACGATGCGGCCGGCGGCGGTGTCGGCCAGGAAGATACGGCCCGGCTGCAGGCGGCCCTTCCTGACCACGGTGGCGGGGTCGAGGTCGAGCACGCCCACCTCGCTGGCCAGCACGACCAGGCCGTCGCTGGTCACCCAGTACCGGCCGGGCCGCAGCCCGTTGCGGTCCAGGACCGCGCCGATCACCGAGCCGTCGGTGAACGCGATCAGCGCCGGGCCGTCCCACGGTTCCATCAGCGCCGCGTGGAACTGGTAGAACGCGCGCCGCGGCACGGTCATCTCCTCGTGGTTCTCCCACGGCTCGGGGATCATCATGAGCACGGCGTGCGGCAGCGACCGGCCGCCCAGGTGCAGCAGTTCGAGGCACTCGTCGAAGCTGGCCGAGTCGCTGCCGGCCTCGTCGAGGATCGGGAACAGCCGCTCCAGGCCCCGCCCGTCCGCCGAGGCGGGGATCAGGTCGCTGGCCAGCATCGCCTCCCTGGCCCGCATCCAGTTGCGGTTGCCCCTGATCGTGTTGATCTCGCCGTTGTGCGCCACGTACCGGTAGGGGTGGGCCAGCGGCCAGGACGGGAACGTGTTGGTCGAGAACCTGGAGTGGACCAGGGCCAGCGCCGAGGCGTACCCGGGATCGGACAGGTCCGGGTAGAACGGCTCGAGCTGCGGCGCGGACAGCATCCCCTTGTACACGATGGTCCGGGCCGACAGGCTGGCGAAGTACGTTCCGGCCTCGTGCTCGGCCCGCTTGCGCAGGCAGAACGCCATCCGCTCGAGCTCCAGGCCATGCTGGCCCTCGGTCCCGGCGACGAACAGCTGGACCAGATCCGGGCGCACGGCCAGCGCGCCCTGGCCGCAGGCGGCCGGGTCGTACGGGACCTCGCGCCAGCCGAGCACCGTCAGCCCCTCTTCGCGGGCGAGGCGTTCTATCGAGGGAGATACCACCGCTCGTTCGGGATAAGAGAGAAAAGCCAGGCCGGCGGCGTAGTAGCCAGCGGCGGGCAGCGCGAAACCGCAGACGGCGCGGAAGAACGCGTCGGGGATCTGGGTGAGGATCCCCGCCCCGTCACCCGTGCCAGGGTCGCCGCCCTTCGCGCCCCGGTGCTCCAGGTTGCACAGGACCCGCAGCGCCTTGGCCACCACGCCGTGGCTGGGGCGGCCGGAGAGGTCCGCGACGAAGCCGACGCCGCACGCGTCGTGCTCGAACCGGGGGTCGTAAAGGCCAGCCGCCATGCGCGCTCCCGTCGTCTCGAATACGCCTGTCAGGGTGTTCGGGACGACACTGGCCCTCTACGGGGACATTACATCACCCGGAGAATCGTCTACGAAAGACACCGAGTCTGACCTGGGGTGCAGGCGGGGCGCGGGCCCGGGCCTGGGCCTGGTCAGGTACAGGGCCGCGACGGCCACGACGAACACGGCGGCGTACTCCACCGCCCCGTACCGGAGCCCGAGCACGCGGGTCAGCGGGCCGATCCGCGCGACCTGGTCCCAGAAGCTGCCGGCCGCGACGGCGGCCGCGGCCAGGAGGAACGTGCGCTCGCCGGACAGCGTGAACCGGCGGGCGGCCCAGATCACGGCGAAGCCCACGGCCACGTCCCATAGGGCCTGGTAGAGGAACAGGGGCTGGAAGGTGGCGTAGTTCTCGTAGCCGGGGGCCCGCCGGGTGGGCGAGATTCGTACGGCCCACCACCAGGACGAGGGCTGGCCGTAGAACTGCTGCGTCCACCAGCTGCCCAGGCTGGCCAGGGCGAGCCCGAACGCGACGGCGGGCGCGGCGGCGCCCGCGACCGGGCCGAGTCGCACGCCCTGCCCCTGCGGGGGGGTCTGGGGGGGTCGTCCCCCCGGGCTAGCACGGCGGCACGCGATCCACGCCCCGGCCGCGCCGAGCGCGATCGCGCCGGGGACGCCGAGGAGGGCGATCCCCACGGTCGCGGCGTGCCAGAGCCCGCCGATGGCGGTGAAGTCGTGCTTGCCGTCCAGGAGTACGGCGTGCACGACGGCGCCGGCCAGGCCGAAGGGGACCGCCCAGGCGGCCACGTCGAGGATGAGCCCCTTACGGTTTGTTGTTGGTGGTCGGTACCTGCGGCTGGCCACCACGATGGCGACGATGATCCCGGCGATGACGCACAGCGCGTAGGCGTGGATCGGCAGCGGTCCTAGGCGCCACGACGCGCGCGCGGGGCTGGGGATCGACGCGAGCGGCACACCCGGGAATTTACCGCGTGTTTCTGTGGACGGCCTGCGCAAGTTCGGCGGTAAGGTTCGCGACCGCGGCGGTGCCCGCTTGGGGGTCGCCCGCGTCGGAGGCGTCGAGCAGCCTGCGGACGAAGGCGGAACCCACGATCACGCCGTCGGCGAAGCTCGCCACCTGGGCGGCCTGGGCGCCGTTGCTGACGCCGAGGCCGACGGCCACCGGGAGGTCGGTGTGCTGGCGGATCCGCTTGACCAGGGCGGGCGCGTCGCCGCTGACCGCGTCCCTGGTCCCGGTGATGCCCATCAGCGAGGCGGCGTAGACGAA
>Ga0187810_10000318_pt1 | contig 19954 bp, 17 predicted proteins | sample NC_wetland_sal_i_9_FD_132963 | JGI IMG/M metagenome (GOLD analysis project Ga0187810, IMG submission 132963) | Wetland sediment microbial communities from Neuse River Estuary, North Carolina, USA - ASW_5 | ecosystem: Environmental > Aquatic > Freshwater > Wetlands > Sediment | place: USA: North...
AGTTGCGCGTCGAGAGCTGGTCGAGCCGCATCGAAATCAAATACGCCACCAGCAACAACGCCAGCAGCACCACACACGTCAGCACGATCAACAACGCCGAACCGCGGTCGGTGCGCGGATATCGGGAGGGAGTTCTCTTTCTCGCACGGGTTGGCATAATTTCGCGAAACAGGTCTATGCAAAATACATACACAGATAAAATACCATGCGCTGAAATGGAGTGACTACTTATAAAAATTAAACGTTCATATTTTTACTGTCGAACAGACTCTTTGCGTTTGAATTCTCGCATTTTCTCGATGTTATTTGGGCTTGGGAACCATGAGAGTGCGCCCATTATGCCACGTCCCGCGGATTATAATGTCCTTGGATAAGGCAGGTATGCCAAATTGATGATTTTGCTGAAGGAAGACCACTCTCTCCACGGCAGTCGCACCACTCTCTCTTTTATTGGAATGAATGCCAGCCCAGTCGTTGACATCGCCGTCTGTGGAAAGGTGAACAATACCCACTTCTTCGGGAACGCGATACCCGGCATTTTTCACAAAATCCCACATGGAGTTCGTATTACAGACAATGACGTCCGGCTCATGCTGCCTGAGCCAGTCTGCAATTTGTCTGATTCCGATGGATCGCGCGCTACCCGACTCTCCCAAATAAATCAAGGGTGAAACTCTGTTGGATTTTGGAATCGTTGTCTGGAAATGGTAAAAAGCGGCTTGGGCGGAGTAATTGGTGACATGATTGAAGTGTTCGGAAAAACAGGTTCCAATACGACGATAGCCGAAACGTTTGATTGTTTTAAGGGCAAGAAGAATATTATGAAAAGTATCGACCTCGACCCGGTCAAGACGGGGAAGCATCAAGTTACTCCCGATGGAGACGCAGGCCAACTGATCCCAGTTGAGTCGGAGGTGTTTGGCCTCACCGGCAACGATGACGGCCTCAATGCCCCGCTGATAGATGATTTGGGCAAGACGCCGATTCGTCAAACCCGACTCATGGCACCACATCTCCTCGAGGTAATAGCCGAGTTGCCGTGCCCGGGCAGAAGCACCCTCCAGATAGGGGGCGGAAAACGCATATTTTCTCCAAAAGTTTTTTTCCGGATGGGTATTCAGCCAGACGATGGGCAAAGGATCTCTCGTTTTGGCCGCTTGGATTTGAGCCATCAGTGTATTCAGGTGGGCGTCCGGAACATAGCTCATTTTCTGGGCCGCCTTGAGAACCCGATCCCTCGTTTTTTCACTGGGCCCTCGATGACCTCGCAGAACATTACAGACGGTCGCCTTGGAGAGATTCAAGGCTTTGGCTATGTTTCCTAAACTAACCTTGTTTGTGGAGTTCTGTTTTTTCATCCAATGAAAATCCAGCCGCGACGCGCCACTTGCTGGCTTGGCCACCTACCGACCACAGGATCGTAAGCCTTGAACAAGTCAGATTCAGCCCCGTTCCCGCATGAAATACATTCCGGCTATTGCTGGCCTTTTACCTGCATGGTTTGTGGGCCTTGCGGTGTAAGGACGGGGGTGACGGAACGGGAATTATCCGGACGTTCGGTGAGTTCAAACTCAAAGGTAAGCGTCTTGCCATTGCGAACGATTTCCACGGGGAGTTTCTCTCCTACACGGGCGAAAAAAGCCGCATCCAGAATGTCACTGGGGCTCTTGATCACCCGGTTGCCGATTTTCAGGACTTGATCTCCAATCTGAATGCCGCTTGTCGCCGCAGGAGTGTTTTCGTAGAGGTTGGAGATGCAGAGGACGTGGGCGGGTGAATCCTTGACGCCGATACCTACCCAGGCATGGCGAGCCTGACCGTACTTGATGACCTCGTCGACGATTCTCCGCGCGGCATTGCTGGGAAGCGCGTAGCAGCCGTCCTTGAATGCGACCACAGTCATGCCCACGACCTCACCCTTGGAATTCAGAAGCGGCCCGCCGATTTGTCCCGGCTGGACGGGGAGATTGGCACGAATGTGGGTGGTGGCAAAATAGTAGTTGAGAAATTGCACGTCGAATCCCGCGACTGTTCCAAAAGCCGGAGAGACGGGACGATCATAGGCGTAGGCGACACTGACCAGACCGGAGGCGATTTTGACATCATCCGAGTTTGCCAGTTTCAGAAACGGAGTGTGGGTCTGCTTCGTCTTGAGTACCGCGACTCCGCTGCGGGTGTCCACGCTCAGAACGAGGGCGGGATATTTTTGGTCCCCCATCTGGACGGTGCAGAGGTTTGCATTTCCCACGACCAGAGCCGAGGTCAGGATGGTGCCATCGGAATCAATAAAGAATCCGGTTCCCGAAAGATTGTGATCCTCCGAGGAAGTTTGGATGCGGACAACTGCGGGAGCGGCAGCTTCGAATATCTTTGAAATTTCCGATGACATCTCATCGATAAAACTGCCCTGTGCAGGAGCCGGATCGGCGGACGCAACCGGGGCAATACCAAGGAAAGCCACCAGAATATAGAAGGAAAGAAGGGTGAAACTAGAATGTAACAACCGTTTCATAATGCCCCACAGATGTTCCGGTGACGTAGGTCGAGGCGCGCTCGGGAGTGGCTGACGGTAGCAATTCGGGTTGTTGATGAGAAGCATCTGCGTAGGTGGTGAAAGTCGCCAATTGCTGATCGGGTGTGAACGGAGCCATGCTTGCCGTTGAAAAAGATGCCTGCTTTACCGGTAGAAGGGCAAAAGCACCCGCCGCGAGCAGGGCCAGAGCCGCGCAACCCGAGAAAGCATACGTCATCCGGGGAGTGGGGAGGAGCTGGGTGAACCATTCTCCCAATTTCTCTGAGAAGGTCGGCTTATGGAGAATTTCGGCTCTCTGATACCTGTGGAATTCCGTCAGGAATTGCGAAAAATAAACTTCACCAGGCGTCTCAGCCTTTTTCAACTTGAGCAGTTTGCTTAATTCCTGATCGGTCATATCAACTTATTGGACGAACTTTTCTAAATACCTTTTTAGCTGCTTGTGAGCGTAATGCAACCTCGAACGTACGGTACCTTCCGTACACCCGAGGATCTTGGTGATCTCGGCATGCGACATGCCTTCGACATCAAACAAGACCACTACGGCCCTATGTTCTTCAGACAGTTTTTGCAGCGATTCGTTCAAACGAATTTGCAAATCTTTCAAATGTGCCTGTCTCTCCGGGTCGGCGGCAGATGAGGCATCTGGTATTTGGAATTCCATTCCGCTCTCAGGGTCTAAGTCATTCAGACTGAAATTATTAGCCGTCTTCGACTTGCGCTTGGAATGGTTGATGGCCTTGTGCACGGCGATGGTATAAATCCATGTGTAAAAGCTCGATTGTTTTTTAAAGCTGGCGAGGTTCCGGTACGCCTTGTCAAAAGTCTCCATTAGCAAGTCGTTTGTATCATCATGATTCGACGTCATGTTGTAGAGGACGCTGTAGAGTTTTTGCTGATAACGGAGCACGAGTTGGTCAAAAGCCGTGATTTGTCCGGCTAAAACCATGTCAACCAGCTCCTCATCCGAAGGATTCGGAGGAGTCTCTTTGCCCTGTGCCATCGGGGACAAGGTATCTCTTTTGCGTAAAAACGGAAGTTGTAAAACAAGTGACACTCGATCGTCACATGGCTTTGAGAAGGGCTGCTTGATTTCATGTGTATTGCTGATATATAACACTATATGGGCGTTTTGCTCCATCTCAATCCCACCAGCGGCACTCCTCTTTACCGCCAACTGGCCAATTCCCTGCAACAGGCGATTGCCGCCGGGGATTTCAAGCCGGGGGATCGGCTTCCTTCCGTCCGGGAACTCGCCCGCACCGCTGGCGTGAACATGCTCACCGCCGCGAAGGCTCTCCAATCTCTGGAGACTGAAGGATTGACCGAAACGCGCCGGGGTGTGGGGGTGTTTGTTTCCGTCAGAGCTGTGGAGGAGTCGTTGGAGAGGAAGCAGGAGCTTTTGAAGGATTCCGCCTCCCAAGTGGCCGCTCAGGCGGTGAACTTCGGCCTGACGGAAGGTCAGACGCTTTTTGTTGTCTTGAATGAATACAGGAGATTCCAGAATGAAAGAACCCGTCCTACAAATTGAAAAAGCCTCGAAGAAATTTGGCGGAGTCGCAGCCGTCGAAGATTTTTCACTGAATGTCGCGTCCGGCTCCATCTACGCCTTGATTGGGCGAAACGGCGCGGGCAAAACCACGGCGCTCCATCTCATGAGCGGGCTGCTCAAGCCGGACGAGGGAACGGTGCGGGTGCTGGGGACGAATCCCTTCAACGCCCCGCCCGAACATCGGCAGCGGGTGACCTTTGTGGCGGAAAATCAGATTCTCCCGGTCAATGCGAACCTGGGGCAACTGGCGAAATTTTGCGCTCCGCTTTATCCCAGATGGGATCACATCTGGTTTGGGACGATGCTGGCCCGATTTGGTGTTGGTTTGGATATTGATATAAAACATCTTTCGCAGGGGCAGCAGCGGCAGGCGGCGATCATACTGGCCATGGCTCCCAAGCCGGAACTTCTCCTGCTGGATGAGCCTGCCTCGACTCTTGATCCCATCGCCCGCCGGGAAATGATGGAACTCGTTCTGGCTCTCACCCGTGAGTGGGAATGCACGGTGATTTTTTCCACCCACATCCTTTCGGATGTTGAGCGCATTGCCTCACATGTCGGATTCGTCACGAATGGGAAGGTCACGCTTTCTTCCTCCCTCGATGAAGTAAAGGAAAACGTTCGCCTCGTCCGTTTCAACGGTGTGAAGAATTCCGATAATATACAAATACCCGGTGCCATCCGCGTGGAAAAGGGGACAAACTCCATCGCCGCCGTGGTGCGGGATGTGAAGGAGGAGGAACTTCTCGCCCTCGCAGCCAAACTGGGAGCCAGCTACTCTGCCGAATATCTTCCACTTGAGGACATTTTCATCGAAATCCAGAAAGGATGCAGGGTATGAAGAAGGCAAAGCATGTTCTCTATCTGTTGTGGCACATTGTTTCGATGATGAACGGTTTTATCTTCGGAATATGGTTATTCCTTATTTTAATATCCATTCTTATAATGATTCAGGATATCTATATCTTTAAACACTCGGGAGATATGACAAACCATTTGCCACTACAACCGCATGGTGGTGCTTCCCTCTGGTTATTTATTATTATAGGGTGGTATTTAACGCTTGCTGATTTATTAGGCATGAGGTCAGACAATGAATCATTCGAGTCTCCAAACGAAGATACGAAAAATGCAAAAAAAGGGATGTCATTTTACCGTCTGCTTCCTTTGGAAATGGAGACGCTTTCTCTGACTTTGGCTATAGGATTGGTGCTTCCTTTGGCTTATTTAACGTTTTTTTATTTTAGCGTAGCAGCCCTAGATCCTGATATCGTCTATTTGCCGAATAGGAATAACTCTGAAGAAAAAGCGTTGGCTAATATTCAGGAATGCTACCCGGGTATTCAGGTTGTAATTCAAAAACAGGCAACAGGAGAAAATGCTTACAAGCTTATCGGTGTAGGTTGGTACGATGCGTTAAGTTGTGCTCTTCAAATCGTATTGGTTGGAATTACGGGAGGAATTGGATTGGGGCTGTACAAATCCTTTCGCGTAAAATATATGAATGCGAATAACTGGGTTTGGATTCTCATTGTATTAGCATACGCCTGTTTTGGGGATAATTGGGTTTGGGATCTCGTGGTTTTCAGTCGATTATTGAGCGCTCTCATTCTGATGTTTTTGCTCGTGGGTTTCTTTTTTGGATCCAAATGGTATTTGGAAAAGGAGATGCTGTGAAACAAATCTGGAATCAGGCTTTGCATATTTGGACGGCAGGAAAACCTAAGTACATATGGCCGATTCTTGCCGTCATTTTGATTGCGATAGGTCTCGTGAATTATCTTGTAAAATCAAACCGGAGTTATGATTTAACGGGTGATATGTTTCATCTTTCCAGTATGCACGCGAATGGCGGTACTCCTTTTATTTTCATTTTTGTTATTGGCATTCTCTACGGGCAGTCGAGAATCAAATCGCGCCAGTTTTACTGGCAATTATTGCCCATTCCAAAAAAGAATTTGTGTCTTATCTTTCTGCTTCCCGTTGTGTTAATAACATTTTTATATGTCATGGAATGGTGGGCGGTCTGTGAATGGGAAGAACCGGATGCGCGGGTCAATCTCACCTGGGACAAGGCGGCGGAGCGAGAACTGCAAATGGCGAAGTACAAAGAGCAGTTTCCGGGCGCGAGTCTGGTTCAGGTGAAGACAAAAGACATGAAGGAAGCGGAATTCGTGGCTGTTTTACCCCATGGAAGAGTGGGGCAGGTATTGGTAAAGCTTGTCATCGATTTGGTAGTGGTCTAGTTTGAACGGTGCCTAGGAAATCATCTCATTCCAGTGCATTTAAGATAGGCATTTTTCCAACTTGGTAATTAATTCAAGGGCTTTCTCGACTTCGTCCTCGTATAGTGGGGCATCGCCGCCGTGGGCTCCGGGGTTGAGGACGCGCTCGGTAGTAGCAAGGACTTCGTCGATGAGTTTGATGTTCTCCATCACCTTCCAGTTTTCGTGTTTAAGAAGGGATCTCAGGTTCTTGCGGGCACTCATGAGCTTGCCTTGGTCGGCTGGGGTGAGACCGAGTATCTCATTAATGTCATCGTCGTTCGCGGGGATGAGGTGGTCGCGATGAAGTATAGGTGTGCCGTTGAGAACGCGGCTGTAGAGCTGGGTTGGAATTTTTTCCAGTAGCTTGTTTTTCGCAGCGCGGAGGTTCTCCGTAAGCGAGAAGAACTCGCCCGGTGGCAGCTTCTTCTTCTCAGCCCATTCACGGTAACGCTTGGCCATGTCCTCGGCGGCTTTGCGGAGACAGATCGAGGCTTCGTCGAGGTGGTGCCCGTGAAGATAGTCCTCGGCTTTTTGTAGCTCTGTCTTCTCAGTCTGGCAGATGATGGCGGTTGATGGGGATCCTACCAAACGGATGAAACACCAATCTGGGTGGTTCGGGCCGATGGTGCGGGCGAACTCTCGAAAAAAGCCGTAGTCGTGGGTGAGGATGATCTTTTGGTAGTTGGCGAATGTGTCGGTGAGTAGGATTTCGACTACCTTCATCCGGTTGCTCATGTCGAGACTGACAAGCAGGTCGTCGAGGACGAGGAGCTTGAGGTCGGAATCGTGCAGATTGACGAGGGATGCTGCGAAGCGGACAGAAAGGGCGAGCTGGGTGAGTTTTGCTTCATTCAGGAAAACCTGGGGGCGGTTGACTACTTCTGTGCCAACTTTGATGGAAAAACCGATCTCGGGTGGGGTGAGCTTGCGTGCAGCAATGTCGAAGCTGGGAGCAACGGTAACACCAAGTTTGATCTCAATCTTGGTCAAATCGTTGGCGGCAAAATGAGTATCATAGAATTTTTGGGCCTCGGTATTGATGCTCTCTACAATCCCGGGGAGAATTGCAGCAAAAGCGTCAGTGTTGTCCTTGTAGCGTTTATAGGCGCGAGTGCCACCTTCTCCACGGGCCTTCATCGGATTAGCCTTGCCTAATCTTATCTTGTTCCATGCCTCTAGTGGTACCTGCCCGCTCGTGGAAACGCAGAAAGGCAGAATCTCTTTCTCAAACAGCGGCCAGAGGTTGTAACGGTCAGAATTTCGAAAATGGGAAAAGCCGAAGAAGAACCGGTATGTGATGAAGTCGCTCGCGAGATCTCCTTTTTCGATGACCGGCTTTCCTTGCGTGCCGTGGTTAGTGGCGGAAAGCTGGAACATCGTGTCAACGTTAGAGACCATGTCACGGAGGGTCAGTGCGATCTCCCCGGGCTTGGGGGCTGAGGAGGCTTGTTCATGTATGTTGAGGAGCCTTTGGGGATGTTCCGGATCGAAATATTTTGTAATCCCTGCATCACCCGTCGTCGGTTTTCGAGCGCTTTGAAGGAAGGTATAGAGAGCCCAATAGAGGGAGGATTTTCCGGCTCCGTTGTCGCCGTAAACGAGGAGATGGCGGCCTTCGAGATTGAGAGTGAACTCGCGGAAGGCTTTGAAGTTGCGGATTTCAATTCGTTGAAGGCGCGATTTCATTATTTTCTACTATCGATAATATTGTTTATGCGGCCTGCGAGATGCTATTAACTATCTTACCTCTTCGCCTCCAATTATGGAAACAGCGGGCTTCTTTTATTTTTGCATAACGATAAGACTGAGGAACGACGAACGTAGTAAACAGTTTTTTTAAATGTTCAAGTGTACGGGGGGATTCGTATTCCCATACGTCAATGATTTCTATGGCAAAGGCAACTTTTGATCCCTCATAATAATCGTCAAATGTCTTTCTAGTTACACCAGCCAAATGTGACACCGTTGACCATATCTTTTCAGGTGATCCAGCCCATACTTGCCCAACCCGAAAACCACCACGTAGTTCTTTGACTGGACTAGAGACATAAATAAATACGTCCCTATTGACAATATGTTCTGAAAGGCGACGACGCAGTTCAGCAGTTTTTAGTCCACTAAATACAAGGTCTGCATAGTCAGGTTTTAGTGAAATAAGTAAAGGTTGGGCAGTGTTTTTCATGATAAATTTGAAAATCCAATTTTGTAAAGTTTTCCAAGAGTGTTGAATGAGACGGCGATGGGAGAAATCAGCAGCAAAGGAAGGTCATCTTCTGAAAAGATTTTTTTCATAGTTTTCAGTGAAATTTGCTTCTTAAACAAAAAAGTATGTGAAAACCGGAGAACCATAATCTCCTTATCTACTCTCTTCCCACACATTGAATAGAGATCCCGCCATTCCAGAATGCCAAACTTTTGATACTTTTTAAACAGGTTCTTGGGAAGTCCGACTTCTACCTCATCCAAATGTGAAACGGCCACAATGCTACCGATATTTCCACTTACATACCATAGAATCCTACCGGGTGAACGAATCATTCTGTGGCGACTTTTCCCTCTGAAATAAACGTTATTCCATCTTAAAAGAACGGAAGGTTTTCCGCCGAATAAATCATCGGCTGCCTGTTTTTTATTGATGAGTCCCATTGCGAATGCTGGTTTGATAGGAACTACATAAGTAGGTATTGTTTCATTTGATGCCAGCGGAGCGCAATCGCGGTCAAAATCCAGATCGTTCAGCCTTTGATATTCTGAGCTTAGATCTGGCGTAGATGTTGCTATACATGCCTGTGCTTGGTTGCGACAACAGGATTGGGCTATGACCAATTTAATCCACCCGTCTTGATGTGTTTTAAACCCCATATTGACCAAAGTAGGAAATAGGTATTCCGGTGATCCATGAGTAGAGAAAATAACTACTTTGGAGAATTTTTCTATGGATAGAGACAGGGTATCAGCAACTAAATATTCAGCAAAAAGATCAACTTCAGCATTCCTGGAAATCCGTGATAGAACAACATTGAGACTTTTTTGTTGCTGGGTGTCGAGAACGCGGATAGCTACCACTTCTTTTTGAGACCAGAGAAATTCGCATTGATATCTGTTTGGATGAGAAAGGTATGATCGAATCGTTTCCGTCAACTTCCCCTTGCTTTCGCCCGCGTGCTGGAAATAGCCATTGCTAAGACTGGCGCAATCTTCATCTCGAATTCTCCGCCAATGCAGATTTATTCCTGATACACGAGAAGGGGAATATGAATGTTTTTCCGAGATTTCATGAAGCGATATAATGAGCTTGGATGGATGAATTACAGAAACTCCCGTAAGCGATTTGATCGCGGTGGATTTACGTATCAGTTTTTCATCTTTGGTGACAAAGGTTCTTACATCTGAAGCTGCTGTTTTCGCAAGGTGATGAATATCAGATTTTTCGCTGGGATCTCGGTAGGGCAAGACGCTCTGCAAGATTTGGATAAATTGATCCACTTGATCCTGACGATGAGATAATCTTGCCATTCCACGCGCCCGTTCCAGAGATCGCTGACGTACCTCATCCGATTTCTGACGGTTAATCTCGATAAAAAGTTCGTCGGAAACCCAAATATTCAGGGAATCAAGGAGATAATCTTCAAGGAGACCTTTTGATATGGTGGTACTTGAGGTTTCCTCTGCATCAAAATCGTAAAAAATCTGGGCATCGATAACGATATCCAGAACCTCATCTGAAGTTTCCGCCCTCCACAAACCAAGTTCGTCATCTTGCGCTATCCGATTACACCACAGGGTCAAAGGAAGCCCCTGTGCAGAGCGTCCAGGTTTCTCGTCGAGGGGAATAAAACCCAGCTTCGGCCACATATCATGAGCGGGAAAATCCCGACGACACCGTAGTTTGATAACCTTTTGCGTAGTGGCCGTCTCTTTAAGTTTGTCAATAAGCTGACGTGCTATACCTTTCCCTCTAAAAGCTTCTGAGACACAGAGCTGTGCAATACGGAAACGGTCATAATAATCGGCGAAAAGAACATAGCCGACCAATTCACCCGTCGCTGTTCGTGCGCCTAGGACACCACCTTTACTTAGATAATCTCGGTAGGTTTCCATAGTGAGAAAACCTAGCGTGCTTCGATAATTGCGGCTCAAATCGTCGATGCGCTGTAAATCAGACTCAGTCAGTCTTGCGATATTCAATTTCATACACGGCCTTCAGCTTTGATGAGGGCAAGGAGGTCGGGGCTGTCGGCGGTGAGACGGATGAGCCGATTTCTGACTGGGTGTTTAGGGGCGTTGAGTGTCTGGTGGAGGTGGCTGAGGAAGTCGCGCTGCTGCACTTCGCTGGCGGCAGGATCGTAGGCGGCTAGGTGCGGGGTCACGAGGTTGTGGAAGAGCAGGTCGCGCTCTGCCATGTGCTCGCGGAAGTAGCACTCCATCACGCAGGCGTCACTCAGATCAGCTATGAAACTGGAACTTGCATTTACTTCGAAATCCAATGCAGCGGTCGCTCTCAGACGCCCGAGAATATCAAGATTCTTTACAATCCCGTCCTCAACAACAGGGATCGGAATTGTTTTGAGTTGTGGAGCCTGAAACGGAAGGTATCCTCCGCTCATTCGCAGACCGTCAAAGTATTGCTTGTATGCGAATGCCACGACGCTCGAGTGGAGAATCAGCGCCAAAGCGTCGATAGTCCAGCCGTGTTTCGGGACGGAAACACAATTGCAGTTAAGTGCCGCGAATTCGCCGAGACGGTCTACGAACCCTTCAAAATGAAGTGCCATTTTCGCTATGAGAATCTTCGGTGTCGAATAGAGTTCTCGCCTATTCTGCGTCACGTGAGGCCCATCGGGCAAAATAGGGCGAATGGTAGATTTTTTCTGGTGGCGTATCGCCTGACTGTCCCACTGATTGGAAAATGGGTCAATGGTGCCTGTATTGAGCGTTTTCCAGCCTTTCGAAGGAAACGGGCTAAGAGTTTGCCCTAGTTCGTCGGCTTCGGCTGCAGTTGTTGTTGCACAAACCCTCGCAATAGCGTCGAGGGTGGTACAACGATCAAGAAGTGCTTTGAGCACTTTGAGATTGGGTGATAGTAGAAAGCCCCATAGATTTTCCGTTAGCATAGTGAGGCTGTCTGAGGTTTGGAGCAACTCCAGGTAACTCCCCACTTCAAACTGGGAATTCTTTGAAGCTGGGAGACAAAGCCGTATGTCGTAAACACCGACTGGCTTTTGCTTGCGAATGACGGAGATGACAGGATAGACGCTGGCTGCTTCAAATATCGGAAGGTGACTGACGTCTGTTAGTGACTGAATTTGCGATACCTTTGGAAGAAGCTCCCGAAGTCCAATCCCGTAGCTTGAGGACAAGTATTTGTTTGGCGTGATAAAGGAAAGAATGCCGTGTTCCTTTAAGAATCGCAGCGCCGCCTCGAAGAACGGAATGTAAAGATCCCACGTGCCGGTTGTGGTGACGTAGCGCAGTTTAATACGGTCGCGATATTCTTCTCCTCGTACTTTTTTATGCTCTATCGCTGATTGATACGGTGGATTTCCAGTGACGATATCGAATCCGTCTTTCAAGGATCGTCCGAACATCCAATGAGGGTCAAAGAAAACGGCTGATGATTGTGGGTCGAAGGGGTCCCATTCGGCTATGTATTTTGCCTTTTTTGCGACCTCGGAACCTTTGTTCGCCCACAAACCGTCTAGCAGGGTATCTGTGAGTTTTTGGCGGAGCGATTTGATTTTCTTCTGCACGGCGAACTTCTGGTCGCGCCGCTGGATAGTGAAATGACTGTGGTAGGCGGCCTCGATCTCCTTTTCGATGGGTTCGATTAGGTTTTTTATAAAAAGGTCGAGTTCCGGGATCGGAAGGCCAATGAGGGTATCGGCAGCGACAAATTTGGTTTCCAGATTGGGCAGTGGACGAATTCCGTGGTTATCCTTTTTATTCCGATTCGTTTTTTGATCGCAAACAAGTGAAATAAAAAAGCGAAGCTTGGTGATTTGAATCGCTATGGGTTGTATGTCCACACCGTAAAGACAGTTTTCGATAAGATAGAGCTTGCGTCCGTAGTCGTCATCATTGTCAGCAAAAGCAGCCTCTAGTTGCTCTCTCATGGGGGCAGAATCGAGCTTTGCGAGCTGTGTTTGCTTCCATCGTTCGTTATCACGGTCGAGTTTGCCGAGTATATAGACAAGCTTATGGAGGACACCCATTGGAAAAGCTCCAGAACCGCAGGCGGGATCGAGAACTTTTAGAGCGTCAATGGCGGCTATAAGAATAGATACTTCCGAAGGGGTAAAGGCATGCTCTTTCTCGGTATAAGCGAAGAGGAGGTCAAGTCCGGCGCGGGCGTCAGATTCCTTCATGTGCGCCTTTTCCACGAGGGCACTCGTGAGGTGGGCCTTGAGGGATTCATCTACCATGTAATCCACAATAGGACGTGGGGTATAAAATGAGCCCGTTTGCTTCCGGGCAGTAGTCTTGGTTTCCTCATTGTAGGAGGCGAGGAGGTTTTCGAAAACCTTACCGAGAAGTTCAGGGTCTAGAGCGATTTCCTGATCAATGGGGGTATTTTCGATGATGGTGAACTTATAGCGGTTCAGGATGTGAATCAGGCCGGAGACGGGTTCTTTTTTGCGTTTGTTATCTCCATAGGCTTCGGAGAGATCCTCGTTATGTTCAGAGCCAAAAAAGAGTTTATTGGGAACCACTGGGCGTTTTTTTACGTTACGGGAAAAGCCATCAAGGTAGCATTTTTTATCGGAACCATCTTCTGTGCGGTCAAGACACTCAAAAAGTCCTCCGTTGAGAAAGGGGATATCCTCGAAGTGGCTCAGAGTGTTCGATGGTTCTCGGAAAAAGGTTTCATATCGATAAAGGGTATTGATATCGTAGGTCGTGCGGTTTTTGAGAAAACCTTCATCCGTGGCAAATCCACGATAAGGCTTGCCATTGCCATCTTTACCCATGCGCTGGTTTAATGTAGCAAAAAAGAGATTTTGAAGGATTGCGAGATAGTACGTAGAACTTTTTTCGTCGAGGTCTGTTAAAATGCCCTCAATGTCTGTTTGATGAAAAAGTTTTGTGGGGATGAGCCCTTTTTCCTTGAGGAACCAGCAGAAAATGAGACGAGTGAGAAGACGAATAAGTCCTGTGGCATGACGTTTTTCGGAGTCGGGTTCCAAGTCGGCCGGGAAATCCACTTGAGGCAATGCCCAGAAATACCAGTTTGCCAGCTCACGGTAAAAACGTTCGTTTAGCAGTTCAATGTTGAGAATTTGTTCCCATGCAGTGTGAAGTGTATCGAAGTCGATAATAGGCTTCTTTTGTGGGTGAACAAGGTTCGGCAGTGCCAGGGAAACAAGAATGTCAAGATGTCCGGTATGAGGGGTGACGTAGCTTATTTCACGGATAAGTGTTACTTTGCCAAGAACATCCTTGCTCTCATCCAGTTTGTTTCTCCTCCTATTAATGACAGCTATGGTTAGAAAATTTTTATGTTTAAATAGCACCATGACAGGCATGGGAAAGATACGATTGATCTGACGGGTGATGGCGGAGAATTTTCCGCGAGCATAATCACCGCCTTTTAATTCAATAGCAATGAATACGTAGGATTTTAATAGACCTGCTTTTACCGATGTATCGGTGAAGAGGCAGCTTTCTCTGCTAAGTTCCTGATCTGTAAGCTGGAAAAGCAGATCGATGGTTTTCCACTCTGAGACTAATGCTTTGTCTTGATTCAGAACACGCTCAGAGCCAGGCGCAGAAAATAATTCAAGGAAAGATTGTGGTTCAGAATTAGGAAGCGGTGAAATACGTTCAGAGCGATAACCGAGTACATCCAAGAGATTCCGCGCCGCCTCCTTAAGTGGTAGGCTTTGGAATTCTGAAAGTGGTTGGATGAATGTATTACGGTCAATAGTTGCCATGGTCAGTATTTATTGAAGATATTGCAGGGCATCATGCGGTTTTGATGACCAGCCAAGTTATAAGATCGAAATCCGAGCTGTCTTTGGCCTGTTCTTGTTGATTGGGAATCACAAAGTCACGGCCTGATTGCAGCCCAGCAGCTACGCGCTTTAGGAATGTCCTGGCGATTGAGTCCACGCCAGCGGAAAGAAGTTTATTGTAGTGCTGCATGTCAGAACCGTTATTTGTCTCGGAATCAAATAATTGGCAGAGCTGTTCATAGGCAGACGACTTATCAGAGCAAAGAAGACGATAGATTTCTAGAATCTGTTTGGGTTGAGCGAACGAGAAACGCACGGTTCCGTCGTCACGAACGTAAACGAGATAGTAAGGTTGGAGAGGGTTAACGGTATCACTACCGGAAGTTTCACCCTTTTGCTTCAAACAAAAGACAACGCCAGGGGCGATAACCTGATGATCGGGGTGAGGAGGAACGACTGCATACAAACCAAGGGGAGCGTCTTCAAGTATCTTTCGGTTGGCCTCAATATATTTGGTCAGCTCGATACGGAAATCATCAAGGGTGAATTCATTCAGAGCTACGCTTTCGCTGAAATCCTCAAGATCAAGGATTTCCTCGCGCAATCTCAAGAGTTGCTTATCACGATAGCGTAAATCTTCGTGGATGATTTCTTCAATCTCCTCACTCTTGAGGATATTGTCCTCGAAAGTCGCCGCAATATCCACAAGTGCCATACGTGCTTCAACACGGTTCTTCAGGTTGACGTATTTGTCCAAATCCTGAGTAGGCCAGAAATTCACCAACTGGACGGTATGGTTCACACTGCCAATACGATCTATACGACCAAACCGCTGAATAATGCGGACGGGATTCCAGTGGATGTCGTAGTTTATTAGATAGTCGCAATCCTGAAGATTTTGTCCTTCCGATATACAATCCGTGGCAATGAGTAAATCGATCTCACCATTCTGTGGCATGGATGGCATCTTGTCTCGATTCTTTGAGCGAGGAGAAAAATTGGTGAGAATTTGATTGTAGTCCGTTTTTCCAAAGGTGGATCGATTGTCTCCGGTTCCAGCAACGAGAGCCGCATGAATGCCAAGATCATTCTGTGCCCACGAAGCAAGGGAATTAAAAAGATATATGGCAGTGTCGGCAAAAGCTGTAAAAACGAGAATTTTTTTATTTGGCTGGCCCAGCTTGTTCGTGGTTGGAGCTTTAACCTTACGCTCAATCCTGAGTTTTAATTCCCTGAGTTTGGCGTCTCGCTCCGGGCTAACAGCTTCAGCAGAGGAGTGCAGCAAACTCAACTGCTGTTTATCTCGCTGAAGGTCTCCGAGCCATTTGTCGAGATGGAGGTGCTCTAGGCGATATTTAAATTTTCCCCCGACTTCCATAGGGTCATCAACGTCACCTTCGGGGGCAGGCAATTGAAAGTTCAACTCAAGTTCCTGAGATTCCGGGTTTTGATTTGGCTGGGATTGATAGTTCTTAATTTTACGCTCTAAGTCCTCAATCTTTCCAATGGTCCGTCCCATCGTGATTTCAAAGGATTCAACAGAGCTTTCCAGTCTTTTCAAAAAATTAATCTTCATCATGCCGACTAGAAATTTTTCACGATCAGACTGACTGAAAGGATCGCCAGCGTGTGTTTGATAAAGTGGCAGATCCTTGAATTCCTCCTTAAGGTAACGAGAGGGAGCGAAAAGAGATAACTTATATCCACCTATTTCGTCGTTCAATTTGTCGTAACTGAGAAATCTGCGTTGCAGGTCAATTTCCGGGAAAATGGAAATTGGCTTCAGGCGTTCTGGAAATCCGCCAAGAGCGGCGATGCTACTTTTGTAGTACCGAAGAATGTGTTTTCGGGAGCGTGCTATTGTCAGTTCGTCCAGCAGCTTAAAGAAAGCTGAACTTAGTTTATCCAACAAATCTTTTGTTTTACGTTCACCGGATTTCTTACATGCCCAGATCGAAAAAGTTTTCTGAGCAGAAGAAAGCGTGTCTTTTAAACTGGCAACTCCGATGGAATTCCTAAATGCATTGTCTTCACCTTCGGTAAGGAAGTAAATTTGGTTGCGAAGGTCGCGCAAGTCATTATTGACAGGAGTGGCAGACAACAAAAGCACCTTCGTCCTGACACCACATTTGATGATATCATCCATCAATCGCTGGTAGCGACTTTTTCGGATGAGATTCCCATCCTCGTCACGCTTCCCTGGAGTGTTATTGCGAAAATTATGTGACTCATCTATGACAACGAGGTCGAAGTTGCCCCAGTTGAAGGTTTCCAGATTGATACCATTCGACATACCGGTCTCACGGCTTAAATCGGTATGAGATAGCACATCAAAGCGAAAACGATCCTTGATGAAAGGATTTAGGGCATCGTTGTTACGATAAATGAGCCAGTTTTCGTTAAGCTTCTTTGGACAGAGAACCAGCACTCGCTCATTTTTTAATTCAAAGTACTTGATCACGGCAAGTGCCTCGAATGTTTTCCCAAGGCCAACACTATCCGCCAGGATACAGCCGTTATGCTTGAGAATCTTGTTTATCGCGCCTTTGACGCCATCTCGTTGGAACTCGAAGAGTGCTTTCCAGACTTCGGTGTCCACAATTTTTATGTTCTGGTCGAGCAAACCACCTTTTTGTTGATCGGCTAGAAAATTTTCGAATATGTGAAAGAGAGTCTTGTAGTAGATGAATTCTGGTGCGTGATTCTGGTAGAGCTGGTCGAGGTAACGCAAGACTTCAGCCTTTACGTCCTCAACGAGGGCGGGATCATTCCATAATTCATTAAACCAGACTTTTAGGTCACGACGGTCACGGTTGCTATCCACTTCAAGATTAAGTTCAATATTGTTGTTTCCTGCTCCGAGACCGAGCCCTCGCACTGTAAAATTTGAACTTCCGAGAATGGCTTCTTCTACTCCAGCGTTAGCAACGTGATACATCTTTCCATGTAGCAGTTGAGCTTCACGTACAGAGCGGATATCCACTTTTGTACGCATCCATTCAGCGCAATCACGAGCAACGCGCTTCTGCTGAAGAGTATTGGCGAGTTTCAGCCCGTTACCATCAAGAATAAAAGCTTTTTTCTCAGACTTTTCAGGATCGAGTGAGGAAATAAAACGGGGTTCTCCAAATAAAAAATCAAGGTGTTCGATTTGATCAAGGTGTTCACGAAGGGCTTCGTAGGCATAAATGGTGAAGTAGGCTGATACCACCGAAAGCCGTGAGCCTGAACAAATTTTTGTCTTAAGGAAATCTGCCACAGAACCACGATGGTGGTTGTCTCTGATTCCTGAACTGATTGCTAGCCTAGACATTATGGATACAAGTGTGCAAGAAAGCATCGGATAGTACAAATCGAAAGTCGTCAGAGCCAATCCTGGCTCTTGCAAACGTGTTTCGCCAAGTTATCGGATGTGTTTCTCCTATTATTTTTTCAGCCGAGGATCATCCAACAGACTGATGATGTTTTCAATATTCCATAGGTGATCGGTCACTCCGGCAGCCATTGCAGGGGTAATTCGTAGAGATTGATGAATCCGAGCAAAATTGTAATTCATGAAGTGGAGAGCCAAATGATGCTCATGGTTCTCCACTTTCTTACTGAAAGCATTTGTCAATCGAGTGAATCGCCGATTGCTCATCCGAATAGTCAGGTTTGCCCTTTCGGCAAAACTTGTGGAGACATGTTGGTAGTCAGGCTTCCCAGTGATCACCGCCTTTCTAGCTCCCATGCATTGTGCTGGGGAATATCTCACATCCTCTTGAGGAAGTTCTGCACCATAAATTTTTTGCAAAACAGCGTAGTCAATGTTGCTACCAAATGCGTCTTCAATTGCATTCAGATATGCTTTATGGCCATCCGTTGTCAGTTGGACTCGTGTAGCCAATCGACCAGCCAAATCGTGGATAAAGTGATATGCCGCCCCGCCATCCCGTGTTCCCACATACCAGCATGGGATCAGTTTGGTATCAGCACATAAGGCCGTCCAAGTCCAAACACTTCCATATCCGGGTTTGCCACGATATTTCTTGGGCAGGTTTTTCTCCTTGGCGTACACAAACGACCAAATTTCGTCGCATTGGAGATGTTTACAGGGAAGCTTCCGGAAAATCGTATCTTGATAGAGAGAACATACACGTCCCAGATCAGCTAATAATTTCATGACGGTCATCCGGGCAACACCAGTGATTCTCACCGTGGCGCGTAGACTTGCTCCATCGACAAGGCATCGGACAATCAAAGAACGCTTCGCAAGAGAGAGTTGATTCATATGTGGCCCTAATAATGTATAGTCCGCTAGTCAAAGAAGATTTCTTGACTTTGTGGAGGCAAAAGCCACAATACCGCAAATAAGCCTACGGCTCGCAAAGTCTTAGGTTTTCATTGCCGGAAGGGTGAGACTTGGTCGTTGAGCTCTTCCGGCTTTTCTTTTCTATTCAGTTTTTAATTTTTTCCCAAGTATTGGCTCCTCCTTCACTGCCATGTGCCGTAATGCGAATAACACCTTGTTTGGCCAGATAATTTAGCCGAGTAGCTATATAGCTTTTACGAATATCCCTCATTAAGAATGGATATTTTTGAGAAACGAAATATCTGACATCCGATGTTGTAAAATTACCATTGAAGGAATTGATTGCTAGATTGATCGCTTTCAGTCGAGTCATTACAACAACAGAGGTAGCAAGAGGGGCAGGCGCATCTTCAGTTGAGGTTGAATATTTGGGAACAATATTTTTAGCTTTACCTTTTTCAAGAGCTGCTATGGCTTCGACATATGCTTCCCGCTCTCGAAGGTAATCACCGTACTTATCATCTAAAGCTTTGAGTGCCCTTTTTAGGGTAAAAAGATGCTGATCAAGAGCGCTTTCAATAGGCATATCTAATGGTTCTCATTGTAAAGGGTGAGACTTGGTCGTAATGAGAACCTACCCCATTTTAAAGCTACCTCAAGAAAAAAAATGGATACCCCCCCATTTTATTTGAGAACCTATAGGCATCAATAATATCTGTACCTTACCGCTTAACGCTTAGGTTTTGCTTTCTTATTCTTCGCCTCGGTAGATTTTGAAGTACTATGTTTGGAGATGGTCTTTTTTTCTTCCTTGGTTGCAACGCTCACAATAAAGGCTGCCAGTTGGTTGGGATCTTTGGGCATTTTCTTTGGCTTCTTAAACATGAGGGAATTGTAGCCCAAAATTCTCCCTCTAAAAGTCTGAAACACCGTCAAACTAGACCACTACCATCGATTTTACTTTTGGTGTGAGTATGCTGCTGGCATTTATTTTTGCGTTATCGCAAAGATGGTATCGCAATTATTCATATCTTTATATAGCTATGCCGTGTCTTATTGTAATCGATTTGATGCCGCTTTTTATTGGAGATCAGAATTACGAATCCCTCGTCTCACTGGCGGTGAGATATGAGTATTTGTTTTTATTGCTCCCGACTCTTGTCACGGCTGGCACTGCGTATCTGGTGGCCCATTTTCTCCAGTACCGGGAGCTTTGAGGAGGGGAGCTGACGCTATCGATCTGATGGGTGAATCAATCTTTTGTCAGAACCAGGAGGAGGATTTGCCTGCGGCATTGGTGGTGTCGAGTTTGATTTTGTTGTAGACGAGGTCGTCGTAGTTGGGGGTGCCGAGGAGCAT
>Ga0187810_10000319_pt1 | contig 19924 bp, 12 predicted proteins | sample NC_wetland_sal_i_9_FD_132963 | JGI IMG/M metagenome (GOLD analysis project Ga0187810, IMG submission 132963) | Wetland sediment microbial communities from Neuse River Estuary, North Carolina, USA - ASW_5 | ecosystem: Environmental > Aquatic > Freshwater > Wetlands > Sediment | place: USA: North...
ACGGCAAGTTCTGGGCGCGTTCCCACCATTCAAATCATGCCGCACCAGCTTTGGCGGGTTGTCGGGGGCGAAGCGAGGCATCGAGGACGCCACCCGAAATGCGCCGCTGCGCGGTGCATTCCGCTCTCCCCACAAGGGGGAGGTTACAGGCGACGCGGCGTGCGGAATGCGGCACGCCATCATCCGCATACGGATTAACCAACATCCGCTTCGCCGGAAACTGCCATTCCCCGGCGGAAAGGCCGCTTCGGTTGCTTATTCGCGGCTGCCGAGCAGTGGATTGCCCAATCTATCCACATCGAACACGCCGATGTCGACGGGTCCCAAATTTGGCTGCTTCGCTTGGGCGATCGGCACGTCCCGCGCACTTTTGTCGGTGATGACAAATCTCACGCCGCCAGGGACCTCCATACCGATCAAATTCTTGCCCGTGAGCCCGATAGGCTGAAAATTTCCGATATAGGTGGCGCGACCCGGCCGGATCGTGAACGGAATCGAGAACTCGTTTAGCGGCCGGAATCTCGTTCGGCCGATGCCGTTGGAGTGGGTTTCGAACATGAATTTGGTCACTTCCCAGTCGCCTGCACTGAGTTCCTTCGTGACGACCGTGCCTTCGCCGCCGGTCGAGGCAAAGTCATTCGGCGAAACCGTTCTCCAGGCGTGCGGCGTGTATCGAATCTGATCTTCTGCGCCGGTGTCGCGCCGCCGCAACCGGATGTAATAGGTCCGATACGCTTGACTGACGGCACCGCCGACCGTCGGCGTATTCAGCGTCACGATGAGCGTTCCCGTGTCGCCGCCCGCCCATGCGTCGGAACCGGGACCGAAGAACAAGATGCAGGCCATAAAGCCTGCCAAGCCTGCGTTCAAAATGACGCGTGCCGCATGCCGATGAAATAACGTCATTGCGCCCCCCGCTTGACTATTCCCCGCCCCGACGAGATCGCAAGCATAGCCACACGTTTCGACGGTTGAGGTCGAGCAATTTGTCGCTGGGCGTGCATTCGCAACCGGCACTTTTGCGGCCGTTTCTTGCGGCGGACGCCGGGCGCAGACGGACGGCTTACGCCGCAGCCGGTTTGTCGTTGGACGGTGCAAGCAGGTGGCCGAACGCCAGTTTGGCCAGGAGCAGCACCACGGCGGCGCCAGCCATCAGATAGACGTGCAACATCCAGAAGCTGGTGTCCTTCATCGAGCCGTACAGGCCCCCGAGCGGACCGACGATCAGGTTCCCCATGAACAGCTGGATGTAATAGACGGCGATCATGGTGCCGCCCCAGCCCTTGGGTGCTGCCCGCGAATAGAGGGACAGGCCCATCGGCAGAGTCATGCCGAAGCCGATATCGTTCAGCAAGTGGAATGCCAGCGCCCAGACCAGCGTCACCTTTGCGCCCGTGGCGGCCGCATAGGACGAGGCGCCCACCAGCACCAGCGGAGCCAGCGTCGAGATCATGACGCCGACGACGATCTTGGCGATCTCGGTGGGTTCGCGCCAGTGCTTGGCGTACCAGCGCCAGAAGAAGATTACGCCGATCATGGTTCCAGTGCTGATGAAGGCGTCGAACGAAACCAACGTCGTCGTGGGAAACGTCACGCCGAAGAACGTGAGCTGGTAGTTCTTCTCGCCCCAGGTCAGATAGGCGTCGAAGATTTCCTGGTTGGTGGTGATCGAGACGGCGAACGGCACGAGCAGCGCGACCAGCACGCCCACGACCATCCAGTCGCGGCCGGTGAGCGGGGGGCGCGCCTCCTGCTTCTCGATCTGGCTTCTGGGCTCGGGCGGGAAGTTCTTGCGGCCCGCCAGATAAATCGCCAGCGCGCACACCATGCCGACTCCCGCCGCCAAAAAGCCAAAATGCCAATCGACGGACTGGCCGAGCCAGCCGCAAATCAGCGGCGAGGGAATCACCGCGAGCTGGATGCCGAGGTAATAAATGTAGAACCCGTCGGCGCGGCGCGGATCGTCGATCTTGTATAGGTCGCCTACCTGTGCCGCGATGTTCGCCTTGAAGCAGCCCGTGCCGATGAGGAGCAGCACCAGCGCCACGAGGAAGGTCTGGTTGAACGCCAGCAGGAAGGTGCCAACAACCATGATCGTGGCACCCAGCGCCACGGTGAACGTGCGCCCGATAACGCGGTCGGCGAGATAGCCGCCGATCAACGGCGTCGTGTACACGAAGGCCGCATAGAGCTGCGCGGTGTTGGACGCCAGCGCCATCTGCATCGCCGCCGGCGTGGTGTGGGCCGCGGCGTACTGCGCGCCATGGAACACGGTGTAGACCGAGCGATAGACGTCGGTCAGGAAGTTCCTGAACGTCTCGAAGCCCCACACCTGTTCGACATGGCCGGGTTGCAGCAGGTAGTGGATGAGATAGAGCACGAGGAGCGACTGCACGCCGTAATAGCAGAAGCGCTCCCAGAATTCGGATGCCGAAAGCCATGCCAGACCCCAGGGGTGGCCGATGAAGCCGGTTTGCGTTTTGGTTTTCTCATGGAACGCGTCGAGGCCGGTGGAGGCGGTCTGGGTGCTCACAATGCGTTTCCTCGTGCTCTCGGCGCGCACTGTCGCCAAGCCGGGGCGCGATGGCAAGCGAGATGGCCGCGGCAGACCGCCGTGACGGCGATCTGCCCACGCCTGTTTATCGTGATCCTAAACTACGTCCGGTGAGCCTCAGTCCGAACGGAAGGCGCGCTGCCACCAGCCCCGCTTGGCAGGCTGGGCCGGCTCGTCGCTGTGCGCGGGCGCCGATGCTTCGGCAGCGGGCTTGGCGACGGCCTCGTCCGCGGCCTTGCGGGCGGGATCATGCCGTTCGCCGCGGCCTTTCACGCCCTCGCGCGCTGCGGCCTTTTGCGTCTCTTCCTGACGGGCGCGCGCCGACACCGCGGCTGCTTCGCTCTCCAGCGACCACACCGGAGTCGATGCCGCGTTCGGAACGGCCTCGGGCACCGTCGCCGAAGCGGCGCCATTGCCCAGATCGCGCGGCTCGTCGCGCGGCGTGGTGTCGATTTCGTCCACCGTGCCGAAGCGGTCCTCGTAGATCGTCCGGGCAGGGGCAGGAATGGGGGCCGGGGCCGGCTTTGGTGCCGGCGTTGGCGTCACAGGTGCCGCAGTCGGGGCCGGTGCCGGGGCAGGGACGTCCGCATCGGCGTGCTGCTGCTCGGGGTCGGATTCGACATGCGGCTCGGCACCGCCTTCGACACGCGGCTGTTCGCCGCCGAAGAAATCGCGATCGCGACCGCCGCGCCGTCCGCGCCGGCGGCGCCGACGCTTGCGCCGCCCGCCCTCGCCGGGCTGGCCGGGCTGATCGTTCTGGGAGGCTTGTTCGCCCTGTTGCGGCGCGCCTTCGCCCGCTTCGTCCTGCGGTGCCTCGGCGCCGCTTTGCGCTTCAAGCTCGAAGGCCGGCGCGGGGGCGGCCCCGTTGGTCTGCGCCGCCTGCTCGCGCGGCGTATCGCCCTCGAAACCGCGATCGCGCCCGCCGCGACGCCGACGGCGACGCCTTCTGCGGCCGCCGCCTTCGCCTTGCGGCTGCTGCTGCGGCGGCGAACCTCCGGGCGCGGACGCTTCCGGCGACTGGGCCACGGCATCCTCGGGTTCGGCTTCCTCTTCCGGCTCGGGCGCGGCTTCCGGCTCCGGCTCGGGCTCCGCCAGCGCTTCCAGCGCGGCGATCTTCGGGCGGGTTGCGGGATCGCGCGTTCCGATGCGGTCGATCTCGAAATCGCCGGCCTTGAGGCCTTCCTTGGGCTCGAACGCAATGGTGATGTCGTATTCGCCTTCGAGACGCGCCAACTCCCGGCGCTTCTGGTTCAGCGTGTAGATGCAGACGTCGCTCGACACATGCACGACGAGGCCGTCGCAGCGCTGCTTCTGGGCTTCTTCCTCGAGGTTGCGCAGCACGCGCAGGGAGGTGGATTCCACGCTCCGCACGATGCCCTGTCCGCCGCAATGGGGGCAGGGGATGGTCGAGCCCGCAACGACGCCCGCGCGCAAGCGCTGGCGCGACATCTCAAGCAGACCGAACTGGCTGATCTTGCCGATCTGGACGCGGGCGCGGTCGTTCTTCACCGCATTGTGAAGGCGCTTTTCGACCGCGCGGTCGTTGCGGCTGTCCTCCATATCGATGAAGTCGATGACGATGAGGCCCGCAAGGTCGCGCAGGCGCAACTGGCGCCCCACCTCGTCCGCCGCTTCGAGGTTGGTCTTGGTGGCGGTATCCTCGATGGAATGCTCGCGCGTGGCGCGGCCGGAGTTGACGTCGATGGCGACCAGCGCTTCGGCCTGGTCGATCACGAGGTAGCCGCCGGACTTGAGCGTAACCGTCGGCTGGAACATCGAATCGAGCTGCGCCTCGATGTGGTGGCGCTGAAACAGCGGTATCGGCTCTTTGAAGGGCTTCACGTTCTTCGCATGGCTGGGCATCAGCATGCGCATGAAGTCCTTGGCGTTGTGGTAGCCTTCGTCGCCTTCCACCACGACCTCGGTGACGTCCTTGTTGTAGAGGTCGCGGATGGCGCGCTTGATGAGATCGCCTTCTTCGTAGACGCAGGCCGGAGCGGTGGACTTGAGGGTCAGCTCGCGGATCGTGTCCCACATGCGCAGCAGATATTCGTAATCGCGCTTGATCTCGACCTTGGTACGGTTTTCGCCCGCGGTGCGGATGATGAGGCCCATGCCTTCCGGCAGGTCGAGGGCCTGGGCGGCGGACTTCAGGCGCTTGCGGTCGGCGGCGTTGGTGATCTTGCGGGAAATGCCGCCGCCGCGCGGCGTGTTCGGCATCAGCACGCAATAGCGCCCGGCCAGCGACAGATAGGTGGTGAGCGCCGCGCCCTTGTTGCCGCGTTCTTCCTTGACCACCTGGACCAGGATGATCTGGCGGCGCTTGATGACTTCCTGGATCTTGTAGTGACGGCGGCGCATCCAGCGCTGGGAAGGACGCTTCGACTCGAGCGCCTGCGCCGGCTCGCGATGTTCGTCGGATTCGCCGGCGGCAGCCGGTTCGCCGTTCCCGGAAGGGGCCTCACCGCCGGGGCCTTCGGCAGACGCTGTTTCGCCGTCTTGCGACGGTTCGCCATCCGGCGGCTCGGCGTCGGACGCAAATTCGGTCTCCGGCGCGCCCGGTTCCTCGGCGTTGTCGCCGTTCTCGTCCGTCTCGTCGCCGTTGTCGGGGGCGAACCCGGCTTCGGACGCGTTAAAGCTCTTGTCCTCGGCGGCGGTGCCGTCGTCGGCCTGGACCGGTTCGCCGGACTCGGATTCGCCGGAGACTTCCTCATTTTCCGCGGCCGGTTCGGCGGCTCCCTTTGCACCGCGCCTGCGCGAGCCCTTCTTGGCGGACGGGGCGATGTCGAAGGATTCGATGTCGTCTTCCTGCCGCTGGCGGGCGTCCGCCTCCTGTTCGGCCAGGATCGCCATGCGGTCGGCGACGGGGATCTGATAGTAGTCGGGGTGGATTTCCGAGAAGGCCAGGAAGCCTTGCCGGTTGCCGCCATATTCGACAAAGGCGGCCTGCAGCGACGGCTCTACGCGCGTGACCTTGGCGAGGTAGATGTTGCCTTTAAGAGGTCGCTTGGACGCCGCCTCGAAATCGAATTCCTCAACCCGCTGCCCGTCCAGAACGACGACTCTGGTCTCTTCCGGGTGGCTTGCATCGATTAACATACGTTTGGGCATTGAAATCTCCAGGCGACACGCCACGGCCAGCCGGACGCTTTCGGTCCAGGCTCGGCATGGGCCACCTTGTTTGGGATAAGCGCCGCATCGCCCGCGGCTGTGCCGCAGGCTGGAAATGAATTTGGGGCGCTAGATCGTTCATCTGTTTACATTTTGGCGGTCATCGACCGCCGGGTACATAGAGCGGTCCGGGACCGCCGGGTTCATAGCTGCCGGTTGGCCGGGTAGCGGCCAAAGCCGAAGGATTTCCTCCTTGGAAACCCGCGTCCGACGCTCGTTTGAGCGCGCTGCGACGCAGCTGGCACCAGTATTAGGGGGCCTTCCCGGCAACGGCAATAGCATGCCGGCCAAGTTCGGCATATTCCTCAGGTGCTAACGGCGCGTAAATGGTTTATGTCCCAACCTGAAGACGGAGGGCAGAGGGCGTCCCAAAGCCATGAGGGTGTTGAGGGATAGTGTCCTGGCAGCCGCCGTTTGCCTGGCGCTGGGGGCGGCCTGGGGCCAGCCGGATCAGCCGGCGGACGGGCAAAACGTCGATCGGCTGATCGACCAGATCCTGAAAGATGCACCAAAACCGGCGGCCAAGACGCCGGCTCCCAAGGATGCAGTGGTTTTGGGCGTGCGCATCGGCGAGCACCCCGACCGGACGCGTTTCGTGGTGGAACTGTCCGATCCGGTCGAAATTCGGTCCTTCACCCTGAACAACCCCAACCGCGTGGTGATCGACATGCCCGCGGTGCGCTGGCACCTGCAAGGCCCGCCGCGGCCGACCGCCAACGGCGCCATCAAGGGTTACCGCTATGGCAGTTTCCGGCCGGGCAACTCGCGTTTCGTGATCGACCTCAACCGGCCGGCGACGCTGAGCGACCTGCTCGTGCTGCCGCCCGAGAACGGCTACGGCTACCGCGTCGTGCTCGATCTGTTTGCCACCACCCAGGCGGAGTTCGACCGCACGGCAGGCTGGCCCGCGGATCTGAGGGCGAAAGAGAAGGCGGCGGAAATGGCCTCGCTGCCGGCGCGTCCGCCCGTGCCTCAGACGCCCATCAAGAAGGTGATCGTCATCGACCCCGGACACGGGGGCGTCGATTCCGGAACGGTCGGGGTCGACGGCACGCTCGAAAAGGACGTCGTGCTTGCCGTCTCGCAGCAGTTGCGCACGATCCTGCAGAGGCGCGGCTACACCGTCCACATGACGCGCGACAGCGACGAGTTCATCGATCTGCCCCAGCGCACGCGTATCGCACGGTCGTATCGCGCCGATCTGATGATCTCGGTCCACGCGGATTCCAACCCCAATGCGGGCGTCTTCGGGCTGTCGATCTACACGCTGTCGGAAAAGGGCTCCGACAAGGAAGCCGCCGACCTCGCCAAGCGCGAAAACAAATCCGACGAAGTTGCAGGGGTCGATATGTCCGGCGAAAACGCGGCGGTGGCGCCCATCCTGATCGACCTCGCGCAGCGCGATACCATGAACAAATCTTCACATTTTGCCGAGACCGCGCTCGCCGATTTGAAGGATGCGACGGACATTTTGCCACGCCAGCCGCACCGTTCCGCCGGCTTCGTTGTGCTGAAGGCCCCGGATGTGCCGTCGGTGCTGATCGAGCTTGGTTACCTGTCAAATGTCACCGATGCGAGCCATATGCAAAGGGACGCTTGGCGCGCTAGAGTTGCCGGCGCCATCGCGGCTGCCGTGGACCGCCAGTTCATGACCGCGGCGGAGGCCGGGCCGGTGACGGCTCGCAGCACGCAGTAACCGGTCCTATAAGCGCACCATGACCAATGACAGCGACGAGTATCCGCATCCCGAAGGGGAAGAGCCGGTCACGCCTCCGCCGACCCAAACTCCTCAGCCTCCGGCAGACCGGACCGCGGCGCAGGCAGACTTCGAACGCGCGCTGACCGGGCATTCGGGCGAGCGGGTCGAACCGCGTGCGGAGCGCCCGCAGTGGGGGCTCGACGTCCCGCCGCAAGGCTTCGGGCGCCGTAGCGTCGGCGGGGACGACGAGGGCGAGGGCGACTACGCGGCCCCGGAGCCGCCCGAAGGTCCGCGGCGAGATCCGATGGCTTTCCTGCGCCGCATCCGCGGAGCGCACATTTTCATCTATTCAGGGCTCGCCGCCCTGGTGCTTCTTGCCGTCGCGGTGTTGTCGGCCGTGGGCTATGTGTGGTGGATCACGCGCGACCTGCCGAGCGTGCAGGACCTGCAGAATTACGCCCCGCCGGTCACCACCCGCGTCTATGCCGGCGACGGCACGCTGCTCGGCGAATATGCCCGCGAACGCCGCGTCTTCGTGCCCATCTCCTTCGTTCCCAAGCTGGTCATCAACGCCTTCACCTCGGCCGAGGACCGCAATTTCTTCAACCATCCCGGCATCGATCCGAGCGGGATGCTGCGCGCGGCGATCAAGGACATCGGCAAGGTCGTGATGGGACGGCGGCCGGAAGGCGCTTCCACCATCACCCAGCAGGTGGCGCGCAACTTCAAGCTCAACGCCGACGTCAAAATCGCGCGCAAGATCCGCGAGGTGTTCCTGGCGCTGCGGATCGATGCGACCTATCCCAAGGAAAAAATCCTCGAGCTGTACCTGAACGAAATCAATCTCGGCCAGAACTCGTACGGCGTCGCGGCGGCCGCGCTGAACTATTTCGGCAAGTCGCTCGACCAGCTCGACATTGCCGAAGTGGCGTTCCTCGCCTCGCTGCCCAAGGCGCCCAGCCATTACGACCCGCGCTATCACCTGCAGGCCGCCACCGACCGGCGCAACTGGGTGATCGGCCAGATGGAAGAGAACGGCTATATCACCGACGAACAGGCCAAGGCCGCGATCGCCGAACCGCTGAACGCGGAAACGCGTCCGCTCGGCAGCCAGACGGAAGACGCCAACTATTTCGTCGAGGAAGTGCGCCGGCAGCTCTATGCGAAATACGGCGCCGAGGCGCTGTACGACGGCGGCCTGCAGGTGCGCTCCTCGCTCGATACGCGGCTGCAGAACTATGCGGTGAACGCGCTGCGCATGGGACTGGTCCGCTACGACCGGCGGCACGGCTGGCGCGGCGCCACCAAATCCATCGACATCAACGGCGATTGGAAGACCGTGCTGGCGCATCTCGGCAACCAGTCGGGCATCGAAAGCTGGCGCATCGCCGTGGTGCTGGGTTTCGGCAACGACAAGAGCACGCGCATCGGGCTTGCGGACGGCACGCAGTCCGTTATTCCGTTCAAGGAAATGCTGTGGGCGCGCAAGGAACTGAACGATGCCCAGGTGGGCGCGCAGCCGGCCAAGCCGCAGGACGTGGTGAAGCCCGGCAACGTCGTTTATGTCGAGGCGGTCGACAAAAAGCAGAATTACGGCCTGCGTCAGGTGCCCGAAGTGAACGGCGGCATCGTCGCCATCGATCCGCATACGGGCCGCGTGCTGGCGCTGTCGGGCGGGTTCTCCTACGCCTCCAGCCAGTACGACCGCGCCATGCAGGCGGAGCGCCAGCCCGGTTCGGCCTTCAAGCCGTTCGTCTACGCCGCGGCACTGGACAACGGATTCACGCCGGTCGCCAAGGTGCTCGACGCGCCGTTCTGCATGCAGCAGGGCCCCGGCATGCCGATGTGGTGCCCGGAGAACTTCGAGCATCATTTCATCGGGCTGGCCACGCTGCGCCGCGGCATCGAGCTGTCGAAGAACCTGATGACGGTCCGCCTGGCGCAGGCCGTGGGCATGGACAAGATCGTGCCCTATCCCGTGCGCTTCGGGGTCTACAACCATCTCGATCCGCTGCTGGCGAACGCGCTCGGCTCGACGTCCACCACGCTCTTGCGGATGGCGACCGGCTATGCCGAGTTCGTCAACGGCGGCAAGAAGATCACGCCGTCGCTGGTGGATCAGATCCAGGACCGCAACGGAATTTCGATCTGGAAGCACGACCCGCGCAACTGCGAAGGCTGCAACAGCCCGGATTGGCACGCGCAGCAGGAGCCGCTCCTGCCCGACACGCGCGAGCAGATCATCGATCCGCGTACGGCCTATCAGATCGTGTCGATGTTGCAGGGCGTGGTGCAGTACGGAACCGGACAATCCGTGCTGGCCGTCGGCAAGCCCCTGGCAGGCAAGACCGGCACCTCCAACGACTCCCGCGACGTCTGGTTCGTGGGCTTCTCGCCGGATCTGGTCTGCGGCGTCTATGTCGGCTTCGACAATCCGCGCACTCTGGGCAAGATGGAGCAGGGCGCCACCGTCGCCGCCCCGATCTTCCGCGATTTCATGAAGGGCGCCCTGGCGGACGACCCGCCCACGCCGTTCCGCGTGCCGCCGGGCATCGAATTCGTCAGCGTCGACCGGCTCACCGGCGCCCCGGTGCCGGACGGCGCGCCGGGCTCGCTCGAGGAAGCCTTCAAGGCCGGCACCGCACCGGGCGATCCGGGCGCGCCTCCGCCGATCATCATCGGCGGCGACGTACCGGAGGGTTCCACGTCCACCGCCCCGACGGGCGTGGAAGAGGGCACCGGCGGCTTGTACTAATCGCGCGATTGCCGGTTTTTGCATGACAGCGGCGCAAGTGTTGCGCCATTGTGCGGACGTGGCCGTTTGAGATTCAAATGTCCGTACGAGGCGATGGCGGCCGATCTGTGCTGACCCGGCTGGGCGACGAACCCCTCGCGCGGCGCGCGAAGATTGCGCTTGTCTCCTTCCAGAGAAACCTGCGCGCCACCGAGTTCGGCCAGATCGTGGTCTGCGCGGTGCTGGGGGCGGTCACCGGTGCGGCTATCGACATCCTGCGCGAAGCGGTGATTTGGCTGCATCGCCAGAACTTCGCGCTGCCGTTGCGGGAGTATCTGAGCACCGGAGTCGGCGTGTCGCCGATGCGAATCATACTGGTGCCGCTTTTGGGCGGGCTTCTTGTCGGCCTGTTCCGGCGGGTCACGCGTCGCCAGAGCGCGGCGGATATGGTCGACCCCATCGAAGCGAACGCGATGTTCGGCGGGCGCATGTCGTTCCGGGATTCTCTGCGGCTTACCTTTACCACCGTCCTGTCGAACGGCGCCGGCGCCTCGCTGGGGATGGAGGCGGGATATACGCAACTCGGTTCGGGATTTTTCTCCGTCGTCGGCCAGTACTTCCGCCTGAGGCGCAACGATTTGCGCCTGTTCGTCACCGCCGGGTCCGGCGCGGCCATCGCGGCCGCTTTCAATGCACCGATCGCGGGTGCCTTCTACGGCTTCGAGTTGATCCAGGGCGGCTACACCACGCGTGCGCTCGCCCCCGTTACGGTGGCTTGCGTCTGCGCCGCCCTGGTCCAGCGCGGGATGACGCACATGCAGGCGTTGTTCGCGGTGTCGGGCGGGATGCCCATGGAACCGGCGAGCTACTACATCTTCGCCATCATGGGCGTGGTCGCGGCGGGGATCGGCATCCTGACGATGCGCACGGTAACATGGTCGGAGCGGCTTCTGCGGTTGGCCAGAGTGCCCGATTGGCTGCGGCCCGCGGCCGGCGGGGTACTGCTTTCGGCCATCGCACTGTGGTTTCCGCAGGTGCTGGGAAGCGGGCACGGCGCTATCCAATTCCATTTCGATCACCAGCTTCCCTGGCTTTTTCTGACGCTGCTTCTGTTCGCCAAGGTGGCCGCCTCCGCGATCTCGATTGGGTCCGGGTTCCGCGGCGGCCTCTTCAGTTCGTCGCTGTTCCTCGGTGCCTTGTTCGGCTGCGTATTCGTTCAACTCGCGACGCTGGTGCTCCCCAGCATGGCCGCCGAGCGCTCGGCATTCATGCTGGCCGGAATGGGCTCGGTGGCCGCGGCCATCATCGGTGCGCCGCTGACGATGGTGTTTCTTACGCTGGAGGCGACGGGCGATTTTCCCGTCACCCTGGGGGTGCTGGTGGCGACCATCATCGCGTCCACCATCACGCGGCTCGCTTTCGGCTACTCGTTCGCGACTTGGCGCTTCCACTTGCGGGGCCTGGGCATCCGCGGCGCCACCGATGTGGGCTGGATCACCGAGCTGACCGTGGGGCGCGTCATGCGCTCGGACCCGAAGATCATCACCAACGACATGACGCTGAAGACGCTGCGCGACCTCTATCCGCCGGGCACCGCCAAGCAGCTCTATGTGGTCGATCGAAGCGGGCTGTATGCCGGCGAAATCGACGTCGGGGAGGCGCACAGTCCCGAACTCGACGACGCCCTGCCGGGGCTGGTCGCGTGCGACTTGGCGCGGAACCCCGATCTCTTCCTGCTTCCCTCCAACGACCTGCGGACGGCGTTCCTGCGTTTCGACAAGACACAACACGAGGCCCTGCCGGTGCTCGCTTCGCCCAACGATCTGCGTCCGGTCGGATACCTGACGGAAGCCTATGCGCTGAGGCGCTATACCCAGGAGTTGGAGCAGGTGCGGGCGAACGAAACGGGCAGCGACCTCTTTTCCCTGGGCCAGACCCCGCAGAAGTGACGTTTGCACTCGGCGGGCTGAGTCCCTATATCCCTGCCGGTTCGAAAATCGGTGTCCCATGCGCCCAGAAACCCAACGCAACGTCGACGAAATTCAGCAGGCATTCGCCCTGCTGAGGAGGCATCTTTGACTGGGACAAAGCCGTCCGCCGCCTCGACGAACTGAACGCCAAGGCCGAAGACTCCACCATCTGGAACAATCCGCAGGAAGCCCAGAAGCTGATGCGCGAGCGTCAGCGGCTGGAGGCGGGGCTGGCCGGCGTGCGCAAGCTCGAAGGCGAACTGGCCGACGCGCTGGGCCTGATCGAAATGGCCGAGGCCGAGGCCGACGCGGCGATGGTGACCGAGGGCGAGAAAGCCATCGCGGAGCTGGCCAAACGCGCCGACGCGCTGCGGCTCGAATCCATGCTGTCGGGCGAGGCCGACGGCAACGACACCTATCTCGAAATCCACGCGGGCGCGGGCGGCACGGAAAGCCAGGACTGGGCCGAGATGCTCATGCGCATGTACATGCGTTGGGCCGAGCGCAAGGGCTACAAGGTCGAGTATCTGGAAGAGAGCGAAGGCGAGGGCGCCGGGATCAAATCGGCGACCGTGCTGGTCAAGGGACCGAACGCCTATGGCTGGCTGAAGAGCGAAGCGGGCGTGCACCGCCTGGTGCGCATCTCGCCCTTCGACGCCAACGCGCGCCGGCACACCAGTTTCTCCTCGGTCACGGTTTATCCGGTGATCGACCAGACCATCGAGATCGATATTCCCGACAAGGAAGTGCGCATCGACGTCTACCGCTCGTCGGGCGCCGGCGGCCAGCACGTCAACAAGACCGAGAGCGCGGTGCGCATCACCCATCTGCCGACCGGCATCGCGGTGTCGTGCCAGACGGAACGCTCGCAGCACCAGAACAAGGCGAATTGCTGGGACATGCTGCGCTCGCGGCTGTACGAAATCGAACTGAAGAAGAAGCAGGCGGAAACCGGCGCCTTCATCGGCGACAAGGCGGATATCGGCTGGGGCCACCAGATCCGGTCCTATGTGCTGCAGCCCTACCAGCTCGTGAAGGATCTGCGCACGGGCGTGGAAAGCCGCTCGCCGGACGACGTGCTCGACGGCGACCTCGACCCCTTCATGGCAGCGGCGCTGGCTCAGGCCGTCGGCGGCAAGAAGGTCGAGAAGATCGAAGACCTGGAATAGGCCGAAAACAAAGAAGCCGGAGGCAATGCCCCCGGCTTCCCGTTCTCATGCCATGACGTCTTGGTTCAGTTCGCCTTGAGCGGCGTGAAGGTGGCCGCGGTTGCGGCCGGGGCCGTCGCCGTGCGCGAGATGATCGACGACGCGGGATTCTGTGCCCCTGCCGGAGCGGCCGCGGAGCGGTATTCCGTCTTCTTGGGAGCTTCCTCGCCGAGCGGATTGTCGGCGTGGCGGCAATTGCCCTCGAAATAGGCGCCGGTCTCGACCGCAAACGCTTCGTGCAGGATGTTGCCTTCGACATGGCAGGTCGAGGCGAGCAATACCTTCCGCGCGCGGATCGATCCCTGCACGCGGCCGCGCACCGTCACTTCTTCCGCCATGACGTCGCCGTGGATGAATGCCTTGTCGCCGATCACGAGGCCGGCGCTGTTGACATCGCCCTCGATGCGCCCGTCGATCTGCACGTCGCCCGTGGAGGTCAGCGTGCCCGCGATGACGAGATCGGAGCTGATGATGGATGGAGCCGCGGAACTGCGTGCACGCCTCTGCGCTCCCGGGGCCTGAGGCGCCATCGGGGGTGTCGAGACCGTATTCTTTTCGTCTTTGCTCTTATTGGAGAACATGTCGCCCTGCCTCGATGAAGTTCCTCGGGTTCCTCACCACATCATCGTACCAAACTTCATAGTGGACATGCGGTCCGGTACTACGCCCCGTCGAACCGAGTTTACCGACTGGCGTACCTTCACCAACCATAGCACCGACTTGCACGATGATTGATGAAAGGTGTGCGTATCTCGTGTGAATACCGTAGCCGTGATTGATTTCCACCATCTTACCGTACGAGCCGCGCATGTTGGCCCACACGACCCGGCCGGGGGCCGTCGAACGCACGATGGCGCCCGTCGGGCCCGCAAAATCGATCCCGGGATGGAACGCATAACGCCCCGTAAACGGATCGATGCGAGCGCCGAAACCGCTGGTGCGCTCGAAGGATGGCCCGGAAACCGGCGTGACCAGCGGCACGTGGCGCATACCTGTCAGAAGTTGCGTCATCTGCTCCAGCACAGCCGAAGCGCGAAGATAGGCATTCTGGAAAGCAACGTCCGAGATACCTTCGATATGAACGGAGCTGAGCGGGATGTCGGGACCGCCGACGCCGCCTTCGGCCTGCGCGACGCGCTGCTCGAATTGATCCGGGTTGATGCCGGTGTGGCGCAGCACGGTACGAATCTCGCTGACGCCTTCTTCGACCTGGCCCTGGGTGCGCGCCATCAGCGCGGTTTCGATCGTGCCGAGGCGGCGGACGCGATCGGTTTGCGCCGCGAGCTGCTTGAGCACGGGATGCCGCTCGACGATTTCCGGCGCGATGTCGCCGGCGCGACGCTTGCCGAACAATGCACCTGCGATCCGGCCTACCGCGCCGCCGAAATCGAGAAGACTCGCACGCGTCGGCCTGGCGGCCCGCGGTTGCGGCTTTGCCGGCTGGGGACTGACGGTCAATTCCGACGAGCCGCCGCCCTCGCTGTCGAGGTTCGACGGCGCGATGGGCGCATCCAGGCTATCGGCGGGTGCGTTCTTGTCGATGGTGACCGCGGCGCTTTCCTGAGCCGGCGGCGCATCGCCCTTGGTCAGGGTGGCATCGACCTGCTGCTTGCGGTTCAAGAAGGCGATGATCGTGTTCTGCTTGGTCTGAAGTTCGTCGGCGGTTCCCTTGAACTTGTCTTCCGCCGAAACCAGCGCGGTGTTCACTTCGTCGTAGGACGTCTGCAGATCGGCGACGCGGTTTTCGTAGGTCTGCACCGTCTGCTGATAGCGGTGATCCTTGGCGGCGATGATGCGATCCTTGAAGACCACATTGACGGTGGCAAAAGCGACCCAGCCGAGGAAAATCAGCGACAGACCCGCCAGCGTGGCTTGAAGCTTGGGCCCAAAGGTGAAGAATTGAACGCGGCCGTCGCTACGAATGTAGACTTGACGCTCTGGAAATGTCTCGTGTAGCCACGCCCAGACGCGCTCAGCGAGCGTCTCCGCCATCTCACCGCTTCCCTTTTGGGCGTCTTTTCTCGCGCCAACCCCAGTTGCCCGCATTTCACCGAGTTCACGGCGCTTAATCAAGCTTTTAAGGTCAAAAAACGAGCGGGAGGTTAACCGAGAGGGCGACGGCTTCTGCGGGTTCGTCGCGCTCACAGCGATTTTGCCGCAGCGAGAACAGCCTCCGCATGGCCCGGCACTTTTACCTTGCGCCAAAGTTGCCGGATTTTTCCCGATCCATCGATCAGAAATGTGGAGCGCTCCATGCCCATGTACGTTCTGCCGTACAGGCTTTTCTCCACCCAGACACCGTACTGCTGAGCGGTTGCGCTCTCCGGGTCCGAAGCGAGAGTTAGAGTTAGTTTATGTTTGGATTTAAAACGATCGTGTGACGCCACGCTGTCCTTGGAAACCCCGACCAGCGCGACGCCCAGCGCCTGAAACTTCTTGGCCAGCGCCGTGAAGGCGATCGCCTCCTTCGTGCAACCCAAAGTGTTGTCCTTGGGGTAGAAGTACAATACGAAGGGGGTGCCCTTCAGTTTCGACAGCGACACCTCGCCGCCGCCGTCCGTGGCCAGTTTGAATGCAGGTGCCTTGTCGCCGGGCTTCAAGTCCATACCTAATCCACTCGTTAAGTTGTGGTAGGGCGTTAGGCTGTATAGGCGATAAAGTGATGCGCGATTCTGCGCAATAGCCGCCCGCGCCGCATGGCCGGCGGACAACGAGGCGCGCGGGCTTTGACTCTGGCGGAAATCCTGAGAGTGGTGAACCCCGTCCGGCTGGCCCGGCGCTACGTGAAGGCTCACCACGTCAACCGGGCGGCCTTGGTCGCCTCGGGGATTGCGGCCGCGCTGCTGGCTTTCGTGGTGGGGGCGGCGGTCCGCCTGCTGATCGGGCCGGTGTCGCTGGGACCGTTTGCCGGCCCCTTGGCCGACGCCCTCGACCGGGCCCTTCCCGGCATCACGGTCAAATACGATCAGGCGGCCATCGAATGGGAGCGGGACGAGGGCAGGGTTAACCTCGTTATTCTCGGAACGCGCGTCTTCGACCACGACGGACGCATCATTGCCCAGGCCCCAAAGGCCGATATCGATCTGGCCGCGGGGCCGTTCCTGCACGGCAAGACGGTCGTGAAACGAATCGTGCTGGTGGGCGTCCAACTCACCATGGTGCGCACCGCGGACGGCGGCCTGAGGCTCGGCGTCGAAAAGGACAGCCAGGAAAGCGACATTCTCAAGCGCATCTCGGATGCGCTGAAGGCGAACCACGGCAACACGACCTCGCTGGAGAGCTTCGCCGTCCGCCGCGCCCGCCTGGCCTTCTACGACGAAGCGAGCAAACTCTTCGTGGTGGCGCCGCGGGCCGATTTCCGCCTGCGGCGGGTGGATCATCATCTGGCCGCGAGCGTCGATGCTGCGGTGGAGTTGTCGGGCCGCCCCGCACATGTGACGGCCGATATCGACTTTCCGCCCGACAAGGGACCGGTCCGGGCCGTGGTCGCCATCACCGGCTTCGAAGTGCAGTCGCTGGCCGACAACAGCCCCGCCTTCTCCGCGATCCGGAACACGGCGCTGAAACTGGATCTCACGGGCTCGTTCGTGATCGACGGTCCCCGCTTGGTCTCGGCCCACTTTGCGGCCAACGCCACCGGCACCTTCCTGGTGCCGGAATTCAAGAACGGGCAGGTGCACGTCTCGTTGCTGAAGGGGCACGGCATCTACGACGGCAAGCAGCACGACTTCGTGATCGAGAACGCCACGATCGCATCCGACAAGGTTAACGCGCGCCTTCAGGGCAAGCTCAGGTTCACGACCGATGCCACGGGCAACGTGGCAGGGGTGCGCGCCGACCTGCGCATGAGCCAGCTTTCGTTTTCCTGGCACGGCGTGTTCGCGCAGCCCGTTCAGTTCCAGACCGTCGATCTGGCCGCGGCGTGGAACCGGGAAAACCGGGACTTGGTTATCGAACATCTCGGCGTCGGCGGCGCGCCGGTGTCGATGCAGGCCGCGGGCCGCGTGACCTTCGCGGACGGCAAATCGCCGGCCATCGATCTCAAGGCGACCATCGGCCCGATCAGCATACGGGACATGGTGCGCTATTGGCCGGTCGATGCGGCACCCGGCGCGCGCGATTGGGCCGAGACGAACATGCCGGCTGGGATCATCGGTCCCGCCACAATCGAGGCGCATTTCCCCGCAGGAATGCTGGACCAGCCGGCAATCCCGTCCAGCGCGGTCGCCGCGAAGTTCGCCGTCAAGGGCGGCGAAGTCAAATACATAGAAGGGCTGACGCATCTGACCGAGGTCGAGGGAACGGCGACGGTGAGCGGCACCTCGTTCGTGGCGGACATCGCCTCGGCGAAGATCGGTCCCTTGGCCGTCAGCGGAGCGCGTTTTGTCGACAACGATTTCAACCAGCGTCCCGCCTCCAACGGGGACATCACCGCCCATATCCAGGGCGCGATGGCGGACGTGCTGGCGCTCGTGGACATGGGCAAGCTTCGCTATCCCTCCAAGTTCGGGATCAATCCCGCGGCGACAAGGGGCGAAGCCGGCCTCGACCTGACGGTTCGCGTGCCTCTGCTCAAGTCCGTGAGCGTCGATCAGGTGGCCATCTCGATCAAGGCGATCAGCACCGGATTTGCCGTCGCCCTCGGTCAGCAAACGCAACTCACCGACGGCAATATCGATTTCCAGATCGACAACAACAAGCTGCATGCCGCCGGCACCGCCGGTCTGGGCGGTTCGGCCTCGCGGCTCAACCTCGACTGGACCGAGGATTTCAAGACCGCCAAGGCCGCCACCACCAAGATCGTCGTGAAAGGCACGCTCGACGACACCGCGCGCGCCGCGCTCGCCATGCACCTGAAGAACTATGTGAAGGGGCCGGTCGGCATCAGCGGCACGCTCACGGGCCATCGCGGAAACCTCAGACAAGGCAACTTCACGGTCGACTTCACCGCGGCGAACGTGATGCTGGACCTGATCGGCGTGAACAAGCCGGCGGGATTCCCCATGACCTCCCGCGTCGCACTGACCTTCACCGGCAAGAGCACGGTCGAGAGCCAATCGATCCGCATCTCCGGTCCGGGCACATCGGTGACCGCCAACGCGCGCTTCGACGCGGCCGAACGCCTGGTGCAACTGCAGGCCCCGACCGTGCGCCTCGGCCCGCAAAACGACTTCTCGCTGAACCTGACGCGCAGCGATGCGGGCGTGGACATCCTCATTCGCGGCCGTTCGCTCGACGGTTCGCGCCTCGGCCGGCACGGCAGCGGCGACGACGACGAGACGCTCGACGAGACCTTCCACATCAACGCCAAGCTGGACCGCGTGGCGTTGCGCGGCGGCGTGGCGCTGTCGGCCTTTTCGCTGGACGCCGCGGGCGTCGCCGAACGCCCGGCGAGCTTGGCGTTCTCCGCCTCGCTCGGCAAAACCGCGACCGTTTCGGCCGGCATCACGCAGGGCGAGGGCGGCCGGCGGCTGACCGTCGCCACCAACGACATGGGCACGCTCTTGCAGGGCCTGTTCGCGTTCGAGAGCCTCAAGGGCGGCAAGCTCGACGTCACCGCCACGCTGCCGGGCCGCGCCGATCAGCCCGCGCCCGGCGATCATCCCGATTACCAGGGCAAGGCGTCGCTGAAGGACTTCCGCGTGCTGAACCAGCCGTTCCTGGCGCGCCTGTTCACGGCCGGATCGCTGGGCGGCCTGGCCAATCTGATGCAAGGGCAGGGCATCGCCGTCGATACGTTCGACGTGCCGTTCTCGTCCAAAAACGGCGTGATCTCCGTCCACGACGTGCGCGCCACGGGACCCGCCATCGGCATCAGCGCGGACGGCTATATCGACCGTCCGAAGAACATCATCGCCATCAAGGGCTCGCTGGTGCCGCTGTTCGGCCTCAACAGCGTGCTCGGCAACATCCCGTTTTTGGGCAATGTGCTGACGTCGAAAGAGGGCGAGGGCATCATCGGCATGACCTATAGCGTCAGCGGCAACGCCGACGAGCCGAACCTGAGCGTCAACCCGCTGTCCGCGCTGGCGCCGGGCATCCTGCGGCGCATCTTCGAGGGCAAAATGCCGGTGGCTCCTGCCGCGACGGCAAACGCGTCGAAACCCGCCGCGGACGGCACACCGGCGCCCCAGAAGCCGAAACCGCAGAACTAAAAGCTTGGCGACAGATGCGCACTGGCCACGTCTACATTATGGCGAGCAAGCGCAACGGCACACTTTACGTCGGCGTGACCAACAACCTCATCGAACGCGTGACCCAGCACAAAGAGGGCCGTGGCTCCGAATTTGTGAAGCAGTACAATGTAACGATGCTCGTCTGGTTTGAAGAATGGGCTTTGGTGAAGAATGCGATTCAGCGTGAAACAAGCCTCAAACGCTGGCCACGCAAATGGAAGATTGCGCTGATCGAGAAGCACAATCCGGAATGGCAGGATTTGTATTATGGACTTTTCTGAGTTTTCCCTAGCCCGTCATGGCCGCCCTTGAGGCGGCCGTCCAGTCGGTGCGGCGAGTAGCAACCGCGTACGAGCGAGCGCCGGAAGACTTGTTGAATTGCTGGATGGCCGGGTCAAGCCCGGCCATGACG
>Ga0187810_10000321_pt1 | contig 19899 bp, 22 predicted proteins | sample NC_wetland_sal_i_9_FD_132963 | JGI IMG/M metagenome (GOLD analysis project Ga0187810, IMG submission 132963) | Wetland sediment microbial communities from Neuse River Estuary, North Carolina, USA - ASW_5 | ecosystem: Environmental > Aquatic > Freshwater > Wetlands > Sediment | place: USA: North...
CTCCCGGAGGGTTCCCCGGAGATCGGGAGTCATCCCGTCCACCCCACCTCCTCTACGTCCGCTATGTGCGGGGAAATTCAAAATATGGGATTAATGATTTTATCGACGAAAAAGATGGCACTATCACAGATCAAGCCACCGGCCTGATGTGGTCCATGAATGACAGCGGCCTAGGGATGGACTGGCCCTCCGCCCTGGCATGGGTACAGAAGAAAAATACGGAAAAATACCTCGGCCATAACGACTGGCGACTACCCAATGCCAAGGAACTTCAGAGCATTATCGACTACACACGGTCTCCCGATACCACCCATTCTGCGGCGATCAATCCCATCTTTGAAACCACGTCTCTCACCGGAGGGGAATACCCTTTCTTCTGGACTAGCACGACTCATTTGGGAGGCCCTCCCGGACGTGAAGCTGCAGAAGCCGCCTATCTGTCCTTCGGCAGAGCCCTTGGCTGGATGCAACATCCGCCGGGATGGGGCAGCTATCAGTTATTAGATGTTCACGGAGCTGGAGCCCAGAGGAGCGATCCCAAAGTGGGCAACCCCGCCAGCTATCCCCATGGACGCGGCCCTCAGGGAGATGTTGTCCTCATCGATAATTTCGTCCGGTGCGTGCGGGATGTTTCAGACTAAAGACCTTTACCCCTGGCTTTGTGGAACTTGGGGAACCACAACCACCGCCGTACCGTAAGCCAGTACCTCTGTAACCCCTTGGGTAAACTCGGTGGCATCGTACCGCATGGCGATCACGGCATTTGCGCCCACTTCCTGAGCATGCCGAATCATTAATTCATAAGCATCTTCGCGGGCTTTTTCGCAAACCGTCGTGTAAACTTCTATGTTTCCTCCGATGATCTGGTTCAAGCCTCCGAGGAACCCCTGGGCAATATTGGGCGAACGAACGACGATGCCCCGCACGATGCCGATGTATTTGGAGATGACAAAACCTTCCACTGCGTTCCCAGTCGTGACGATCATGGAAGAGAACTACCAGATATACCCTTCCCCGGCAATAGAAGTCGCCGCCCCTCAGGAGGAAGGCGTGGAAACCTCTACGACATGCCGGTACAGGGGAAGCACCGTGGGGAGGAAGTCTTCCATTTTGTGGAGTCGGGATTCATCGCAGGGATGGAGTTTCAGGAAAGCGGGTATCTGGCCGTTGTGGGTTTTCGGATAATCCGTGAGACGCTTCCAAAAAGCCAGATCCTCTCGGGGATCATAACCCGCCCGGGCCATCCAGGTGAGGGAGAGTCGGTCGGATTCCTCCAGATGAACCGGACCGTAAGGAAGGGGAATGCCCACTTCGTTCCCGAGACCGTAAATGGCCATGGCGGTGCGGATCGATTCCGGATCTTTCCATGCCCGGAATAAAACCGTGGTGAGCGAGAGTCCTCCGAGAAGGCTGGGGGACAACTCCGCATACCTCTGTCCGCCCTGACGTTCCGTGACATGCGAAATGACCTCGTCCAAAACGGCGGCCAGCCCGCTCTCATTGCCTGCGAGGGGAAGTATGCCTGTGTGAACTCCGATCTTTCCCCCCGGCAGGGCGAAAGCATCCATGGCATCATCATCAAAAACAGCAATCTCGCAATCCATCCCGCCAAAACTATTTGCCCCGACAGCTCGGCGGGCGACCCGATCGATATACGTGCACACCTGCGCATCCTGGCAAATGCGCCTTTTCCGCCGGATTTCATCGAAGGCATATTCGCCAAGTTGCACCTCCTCGGCAGGGGTCGTGATGAAAACCTGTTTCGGAGGCATCTTCAACTGCGGTTGCGTCGCGCACGCGGTCACAAACAGCACGAAGCAAATCAGGGAAAGCGTGCGTGCCGTTTTCATATGTCAAATATCCAGGGCTCGAATCCCTTCAAGATCGTAGCTTTGGAGGGCGTAGAGGAGATTCACCTCAGGGCGGAGGTGGATGGTCTGCCATCCCATTTTTGACGGAGTGAGGACGTTCTCCTCCAAGTCGTCGATAAAGAGTGCCTCGAAACGATCTGCCTTCATCCTCTCAAGTGCAAGTTGGTAGATGGCTGGGTCGGGCTTGCGAAGGGCTACCTCGTAGGAATAGATTTTTTCCTGAAAAATATCGAAGAAGGGGTAATCCTTTTCGACCGTGCGGATGTGCGCCTCCGAAGTGTTCGAAAGAACCGCCAGGGAATAATGTTTGGACAAGCGGTGCGCATATTCGATGTGCTTTTCAATCGGCTCAAAGGAGCTGCAATAAATCGCCTCCAGTTCATCGACCGTCCCGGAAAATCCCAGACACTCCTTCCAGTGATCCAAAGCCTCCGCCGTGGTGATCTTCCCCATCTCGTAATCAAGAAAGCTCGAATCGGCAATCAGCAGATGGTCGATTTCCTCCTTCGTCAAGGTGGAACGCGGCGCGAGTTGTTCTATCACCTGATCGCGGTGAAAGCGGATCAGCACATTGCCCAGATCAAAGAAAATCGTGGAAATTTTCATAGCGGCTTCCGGTCGGCCAGAGCCTGGCTCAGCGTGGCCGAATCGACAAACTCAAGGCCGCTGCCGACGGAAATCCCCGTGGCGAGTCGCGTGGTGATGACCCCCCGCTTTTTCAATTCATTGGCGATATAGATGCTGGTCGTCTCCCCCCGCACATCCGGGCTGAGTCCCAGAATGACTTCCCTCGCCTGAAGTTTTTCCAGCCGTTCCAGCAGACGCGGAATGCCAATCTCCTGCGGCCCCCGTCCATCCAACGGCGAAAGCGTGCCGTGAAGGACGTGGTAAAGCCCGCGAAAGGATGCGGTCTTCTCAAAGGTAAGCACATCCGAAGGAGATTCGACGACGCAAAAAAGATGCGGGTCGCGTTGCGCATCCCGGCAGATTTCGCACATCTCCTCCTCACTGAAGAATCCGCAGGCGCTGCACGGACGGATGTTCTCCATCGCCTCCCGGATTGCCTCGGCCAGTTGGAGGGCGCTTTGTTTTTCCCCACGGAGTAGATGGAGAGCCAGACGCTCGGCTGTGCGAGGCCCCACCGAGGGGAGCTGGCGGAGTGCCGCAATAAGTCTTCGAGCGGATGCAGGATAGTCAGCCATGGCGGATTTGTGATTTATGCTCAATCATTGGGTGATTGGAAGAACACAAAAGCTCGTTCTGTCATTCGCTCAATCAGAAATCACCCATCAGAAACAATCAGAATCCCAGGCCCGGAGGCAGCCCCATTCCGGCGGTGAGTTTGCCCATCTCGCGTTGCATTTCGGTGCGGGCTTTTTCAGCAACTTCCTGCACGGCGGTCAGGATGAGATCCTGAAGCATTTCAACGTCTCCTTCCTTGACGATTTCGGGCGAAATGGTGAGGGATTGGAGATGCCCCTCTCCCGTGCAGATGGCTTTCACCGCACCGCCGCCTGCCGTCGCCTCATAGGTGCGCTTGGCGAGATCTTCCTGCACTTTTTGCAGATTGCTTTGCATCTGCTGGGCTTGCTTCATCATTTTTGCAATATTCATGGAGGGTCCTTTGTTCTCAGTTTTTTCCGGTTGCGACGATGCGGGCCTGGAAGCGGGTGAGGGCTTCCTTGATCAAGGGATCGTTTTGAAAATTCTCCGCTGTGATCGGTTCGGTGTTGAGAGTGGCGGGCTGGGGCTTTGCTGGTTCCGGCTTGGGCGTGGCAACGGGCGCCAGCGAAGGCGGGGCGGCTGTGACTGCCGGAACGGGTTTTGAAATTTGTCGGGGAAGAGGTGCCGCTGCAGGGGCGGTGGTTCGCGCCGGAACAGGAGCCGATTCCTCGTGTCCGCCGGATATGCCCGAGAGCCGCTTGATGACTTCCTCGATGGAAACCTTCTGCCGCTGTTCCATCATGCGTAGGACGGCCAGCTCAAAAATCGCGTCCTTCACCAAGGCGTTCCGCATCTTCGCTTCAAGCTGGATGAGTTCATCCATGATGTTAAGGCAGAGCGTCTGCGCGGGCTTCGGCTCGTAGGAGTTGAAAAACTCGAAATCGTCCGGCGTGAGTTCCTCGCGGAGGGTTTCGGGGGAAATCCGGCTCAGGAGGATGGAGCGGAAGTGGCGGAGAAGTTCCTGCGTGGCCTTGAGCAAATCCTTGTCGCCTTTGGAAAGAATGCGTGCCGCTTCAAGAGCCGAACGATGATCTCCCGTAAGAATAGCCTGGGCGAGTTGGCGAATCTGCTCGACGGTGGCGAGGCCGAATACGGTTTGGGCATCCTGGCCCGTGATTTTTTTCCCGCAAAAACTGATGAGAAGCTCCAGCGCCGACTCGGCGTCACGCATTCCGCCATCGGCCTGATGGGCGATGAGCCGCAGCGCCGTGTCATCGATCTCAATCCCTTCCAACTTCGAGATTTTTCCCATGTGGGTGATGATGTCCCGATCCGAGATGCGGCGGAGGTCGAACCTCTGGCAGCGGGAGAGGATGGTGGGAAGCACCTTGCGGACTTCGGTCGTGGCAAAGATGAATTTGACGTGGGCGGGTGGCTCCTCAAGGGTCTTCAGCAGGGCATTGAAGGCGCTGTCGCTGAGCATGTGGACTTCGTCGATGATGTAGATTTTGTATTTCCCGCTCGTGGGAGCATAGGGAACATTTTCGCGGAGTTCGCGGATGTGCTCGACACTGTTGTTCGACGCACCGTCAATCTCGATGACGTCGAGGCTCCTCCCCTCGGCGATCTCCTTGCAGATAGGATCATCCGGGTTGAAGTCCACCTTCGGGCCACCGGGACAATTCAGAGCCTTGGCCAGAATGCGCGCGGTGGAAGTCTTACCAATGCCCCTCGGACCGACGAAGAGATAGGCATGCGCCACGCGCCCAGTCTCAATGGCCGTTTTCAGGGTTTGATTAATGTGAGGCTGGCCGACGACTTCGTCGAACGTACGGGGACGATATTTGCGGGCCAGCACCTGATAAGAGGACATGTGCGCCACGATACGATACCAGTGCGATTCTGGAAGGAAAACTTTTGTCCACCCCCGAAAAAAATGCTACTTCCGGTTCGCGGGGTCAAGGAGGTTCGAGGTCAGCGTGGGGCTGATGGTATTGTCATTGTTCTCGGTATTCTCGATGGCGCTCACCCGGCCATTTTTGAATTCGATCGACGTTGAGCTGACTTCGCGATCCCCGACTTTCCTCTGCTCGACGCTCGGCTGGTCAATATAGCGTCCATTCGCAAGAGGGATAACGTGGGGAATGGTGACCGTCTCGTAGATCGGTTCGGTGACGATATACGACCAGACTTCAAACGACCCGGATTCATCCTTCCGGCTGGTGATTTTATTCGGCTTGCCGAGCGCGGCCTGAACATACGCGGGCGTCATGCCGGGAATGACCTGCTTTTTCCGTATGGCTTCCTGATACATGCGGTCTTCATCAATGCGGGCCTTGATCTCCTTCAGAGTATCAGGCTTGAGCGCCGTGAGGTTTTCAGGATCGGTCCAGCCAATAAAACGCCCTTTCGTCGAAGTCACCTCATAGGCACTGTCCGAGACAGCCAGGAGTTTCACCTTTTCCCCAACCATGGCATTGAGAAGCCCCCCTTTGAGAAATTTATCGGAAAAGATCGTCGTCGGCTTTTCCACCGTGAGGATGATCGGGGGATAATCCTTCACATCCTCCAGATAAAGCGCATCAGCATAACGAAGCGCCCATGCCGGAGAGAGTATGGTAGCAAAAGCCAGCAGAACGACCACAAAGCGTGGTTTCATGGGAGTCAATTTAAGCTAACCGATTTTACCGAAGGTGTCAAACCTGACTGAGCAAGGCGGCTTGCGCCTGACGGTGCGGCTGGTTAATCTGGCGTGATGAAACGAGTTGCAGTCATCCTTTCCGGTTGTGGAGTTTTCGATGGAGCAGAAATTCATGAATCGGTGCTCACCTTACTGGCGCTGGATCGTGCCGGGGCGGCGGTCACCATTGCCGCACCCGATGTGCAGCAACACCACGTCATCAACCACCAGACCGGGCAACCCGTTCCCGGCGAGACACGCAACGTCCGGGTGGAATCCGCTCGCATCGCCCGAGGCCCGGTGAAGACGGTCGCGGAGTTGGAAGTAAAGGATTTTGACGCCGTCCTCCTGCCCGGAGGCTTTGGAGCAGCGAAGAATCTCTGTTCCTTTGCCTACGCGGGAAAGGACTTCACCATCGAACCAAGCGTGGAAAAATTTCTCAAAGCCTTCCACGCCGCCGGAAAGCCCATCGGTTTTGCCTGCATCGCCCCGGCCATTTGCGCAAAATTATTCGGCCCGGAGGGAGTTGAATTCACCATTGGGAACGATCCCGGCACCGCCCAGGCACTCTCCTCCTTCGGTGGAAAACACATCGCCGCGAAAGTCGATGAAGTCGTCCACGACACCCGTAAAAAAATTGTCACCACCCCCGCCTACATGCTCGCCCAAGGCCTCGCCGAGGCGGAAAAAAGCCTCACCAACCTGGTAAACAAAATCCTCGAAATTGCCTGAAAAAAGAAGATCATGCGGAGAGCTCCCCTTATACATCCTTTCATTGTAAAAACGATGTTACTTTCACCCGCCTCCAAGAGTCCCAGGGTTCTTAGAGCCTGTTCACGATCTTTTGATTAATATAGGCTGGGTCGATGAGAAAGAAGAAATACCCCAGCGACATTAGTCGGGAACAGTTTGAAAAGATCCGACCGATATTGGAACGAGCGCGCAAGCGCACCAAGCCGGTGAAAGTGGATCTCTACGAAGTATTCTGCGCCATCCTCTACCTGCTCAAGAGCGGATGCCAATGGCGCATGTTGCCCGGGGAGTTTCCCAAATGGAGAACCGTACACTCCTACTTTGCCAAATGGAGCGAGCCCCGTGAAGAAGGAACAAGCCTGCTGGAGCAGGCCCTTAAAAAATCAGGTTGGAGAGGCCCGCATGAGACAGGGGCGCAACGCCTCCACGACGTTCTTGATCGTGGACGCGCAGAGCGTGAAGAACACCGATAGCAGCGAAGAGAAGGGCTACGATGCAGGCAAGAAAATATCCGGCATCAAACGCCACATCGCCGTCGACACCCAGGGACTCCCCCCACGCCATCACCGTGACCACCGCTGAAGTAACCGACCGCAAAGGAGCCTTGGCGGCCCTCACCCGCTGCCGCCCCAACCTCCAACGGGTTTGCAGTGTGCTGGCCGATAGCGGCTATGTGGGAGCCCCCTTCGCCCAAGCCGTCTCTGACACCCTCGGCGCCACCGTACAAATCGCCAAGCGCAGTGAGCTCCACACCTTCGCGGTCATGCCCAAGCGTTGGGTCGTCGAGCGTTCCTTCGCCTGGCTTGAAAAGTGCCGTCGTCTCTGGAAAAACTGCGAGCGCAAACTCAACTCCAGCCTCCAGTTTGTCCATCTCGCTTTCCTATCCTTACTTCTCAAAAGATCGTGAACAGGCTCTTAGAATGTCACCGGGGGCGGTCGGCGTTTACAAATAACCTTGTACGTAGGAAATAGTTTCGATAACAGCCAAAGAGTTTCCTTAAATGTGAGAGAATTTTTTTTTCGTATTTCGAGCAATTTTAAAATGTAGCGAATGGAAAAGTTTACAAATGCGTTCTGACCATCGGACGTTTTCGATCTAAAGTAATTATTCAGATAACTGCGTATCCAAATAAAATCTGGATGTGGTACTGCGTAATCAGCCAGCATATCCAGGATTTCTTCAATGACCGGAAGTGGATATTTGATGGTTTTAGCCTCCGGGTGGTAGCGAGAGCAGGCAATTTTCGTTTCAATATAATAAAATCTGGAGGATTTCCCTGCACGAAGCCAGTATTCATAGTCCATACAGTAATCGAGTTTTTCATCAAAAGGGCCAAGACGTTCGTAAGCCTTTTTTCTGAACATGCAGGCGGGCTGGCAGATAAAGCAGGTTCTTAGGAGCTCATGATAATCAAAGGGGCATGTGGGATAATCTGAAATATATGTATCATTTGGATCTATGAGATTTGCCATTCCATAGGCAAAATCCACATCAGGATTTGTTGAAAAAATTTCCTGCATTTTCTCCAGAGCACCAGGCAGCAGCACATCATCAGAATTCAGATAGGTAAAAATGTCTCCTTCGGCTTTTTTAAGACCTGCATTGATCGCGCAAGTCTGCCCTCCATCCGGTCGGGATTCCCATGTAATGGAATTCTTAAATTTCTCCAGAATTCGGATGGTATCATCCGTACTTCCTCCATCTTGCACGAAAATCTCTTTGTCGACATTTTGCGCGAGTACGCTTTGTATCGTGTTTTCAATAAAGCGTCCCTGCTGGTAGGAAGGGATGACAATGGAGAATTTCATCAAAATGTGCATGAACTGGCGCTCATACAGAAAATGTTTTTTATAGCAGGGGTGCCGGAGGAAGTTTGCCTTCTTTTTTCAGTCGTCGGCAATCCTGAATCATGAAATCGATGCCGTCCTCAATCTTGATTTGTGGCTGGAAGCCGAGGGACTGGAGGTGGCTGACGTCCAGGAGTTTCTTGGGCATGCCATCCGGCTTGGAGGAATCCCAGGTAATTTTTCCCTGGAAGCCTGTTTTTGCTGCAATAATTTCCGCCAGCTCACGGATGGAAATGTCTGAACCTGAGCCAACATTTACCGTGTTCGGGCCGATTTGCTTGGCCATGAGTAACAAGATGGCTCGGGCGCAGTCATTCACGTGAAGGAATTCCCGTCTGGCGCTGCCAGTGCCCCAGAGTACAACGTCACTTTTCCCGTCGTCCGTAGCTTCCGTGAATTTCCGTACCAGTGCCGAGAGGACATGTGAGCGCTCCAGGTCCCAAGAATCATTGGGGCCGTACATGTTGCATGGCATGGGGCAGACGCCCTTCATGCCGTACTGCTGGTCGTAATATTGCACCATCCGCAGGCCGGCGATTTTCGCCAGGGCATACCCCTCGTTGGTGGGCTCCAGGGGGCCACTGAGGAGAAATTCCTCTTTCATGGGCTGGGGACACAAGCGCGGATAGATGCAGGAGCTTCCGAGAAAAACAAACATTTTCACACCGCTTTTACGCGCGGCCTCAATGACGTTGTTTTGAATGACCAGATTCTCGTAGAGAAATTCTGCGGGGCGTTTGCTGTTAATGAGAATGCCGCCGACTTTTGCCGCGGCGAGGATCACGGTATCAAAGTGTTCTCTATCAAGATAGGCTTCGACATCTGCCTGACAGCAAAGGTCGAGCTGGTCACGCGTGGTGGTGATAACATTGTCGAATTGTTGTGTTTTAAAAAGTCGGTGGAGTGCGGAACCGACCATACCCCGGTGGCCCGCCAAAAAAATCTTCTGCTGCTTATCCATGAAACTCTCTATTATCTATTTCTTTTTTTCAGAAGTGGAAATTGGTTGATGCGGTTTGGCAGATTGTTTGAGCAATGTCTGAATGACCGCTTCTTTTTCCACGGCCATTTGGAAATGGGATTCGCTTTTTTTAGCCAACAATTGAGTAATGGCGTTTAATCTTTGCTCTTTTTGAGTTTCAGCGCTGATCTGACTGCGCAAATAATGGAGAGCAGGTTCCATGTTTTCAGAACTCCAGAGAATCACCCCCTCGATACAAAGGAGGTCGATGCCAGATTCAAGGAATCCAAAAATGGCATCTTCAGGAGTGCAGATGATCGGCTCTTCATGCATGTTGAAGGAGGTGTTGATAATGGCCGGGTTGCCGGTTTTTGTTTTGTAGAGGGAGATAACTTCGTAAATAAAAGGGTGGATTTCCTTGCGGATGAGTTGTGGACGGGCAGTTCCGTCGATATGAACGACGGCAGGGCATTTCTCCTTCATCATCGGTTTGCAGTTAAAGGTCATCGTCATGAATTCAGCCGTGTGCTCTGCACCAGCCATATTTTCATAACACATATGAGCGTCTTCCATCAGAGTCATCGGAGCAAATGGCATGAACTCGGTACGATGGAATTTTTTATTGAGTATTTTGTTAATTTCCGGATGTGTTGCAGATGCCAAAACGGAACGATTCCCCAAGGCCCGCGGGCCAAATTCCATGTGCTTTTGGTACACGGCAACAGAATAATCACGGGCCAGCGCATCTGCAACAATTTCAGCCGGTTGTCCGTCTGCATGGTATTTCAGATTTCGTTTCTTCAGTTCCCCGAGCACATCAGACTGATCAAAAGAAAAACCCCAGAACATGTGCGGAATCTTTTGAGAAAGATGGATACCCGGGTTCGTCTTTTTCACATGAAGCAGGGCGGCGCCCAACGCAGTGCCATCATCTGTCATGGGGGGGCAAACAAAGACATTTGCAAAGCCCAGTTCCTTGATGCGTTGATTGATTTTTACATTGGCAAAAAGCCCGCCACTGAGGCAGATCGAATCGTATCGAATGCCTGAATCCATCGCCTTGTGCAGAAGTGCTGACACATGTTCCTCCGTGACTGCCTGTACTGTGGCTGCGAGGTCTTCGCGTGAGAAGGCAGTGGCACCCTGGCGTAATTTTTCCACGCGCGTCTCGTTTACGCAGAGGATGGGGGGCTGTGTATGGCTGTAGGCGAAAAGCCATTCCATAATGGCCTCGGCCTCCTCGTAGCGTTGGGTAAAAAGTCCCTTCAGAAACTGTCGACACTCTGGCGAGGCTTTGCCATATGCTGCGAGCCCAGTGATTTTGCCTTCGTGTTTGTTGGGGGTGAATCCAAGCATGGCGGTGACAATCGTGTAGAGAGACGTGATTTTTGAATAATGAGTCGAGGCAAAACGGTCGATGGGAATGATTCCCCTCACCTCGGTACAGTCATACAAGCCACCAAACCAGGGACAGTTGTGCATGCCACCGTCATAACTGAACCCCAGGGCCTTTGAAAAACCACTCAGATAAAATGCGGCTGCCACATGGGATTCTTGATGGCAATGATATGTTTTCGGAGCGGGAAGTGTTTCCAGAAATTGATAAAACTCCTGCTGGTGAATAAGATATTGGCTCCGAGGCTGATCAAATGGAGCGGGATGAAACCGGCTCAAGGAATTAGCCGGAATATCCAGCTTTTCATTTGTGGAAACCGCAACACTTTCAATCCTATCCCAAGGCACAAGACGGAGCAAATCAACAGGAGGCCGTCCATCCTGCTTGACTCGCGAAACTCTCTCCAGCGAACAGGCAAAAATCAACTTTCCGCGTTCATTGAGTATGGCAATACTGGAATCGTGGACACTGTTATAGTTGATGCCCAGAATGGAATGGCTGGGGATGTCCGGGAGTATTAAATTCATGCAGATGGATTATGATTTAGATCAGCTGGCAGCCCCAAAGCAACCTTATATTCCACAAGTTATAGGTGCTCAATAGTCAAAGATCGCAGAGCCATCGCTTATTTATTGTTAACTGCCGCCGATTTGAGAGAAACCCCTTGAGTATCTGACCCACTTAATCTCTCAGGGTTGAATTCCCCGCCTCTTGTGGCAAATCAACAAATCACATTTTGAAAATACCACGCTGCCTGTGGTGAAGATACTTTATGGGTGGGTAAACTAATTTCTCATAACAAGTTCTTTGATTTTTTTGCCAATGGCATCATATGAATAGTGCATACGAATATACTCACCGCCCTTGAGAGCTTTCAGACGAGCTTCCTCTGGATGTTTCCTGACATGGATCAAAAAGTGTGCGAGATGCTCAATGGAAATATCTGCCCAGTGACTTCCCTTCTGGTATGGACCATAGTCCTGTTCCAGTTCAACCCGCTTATATTCAATGGGGTAGCCCGTTTCTTCTGAAAGGTAATCTGTGGTGGAGCCGTAATCAGTCGCAATAACAGCTTTATGGAGATAAAGGGCCTCTGCAGGAGTAAGGCCGAAACCTTCACTGCGGTGGGGAGAAACATAACAATCACAAGCGTTGATCAGGGAGTAAATCTCTGAATCTGTAAAGGCCGTGTCATAAATACGTATGTTTGAAGTATGTGAGGCAAGATTACGGAGCTTCTCCATATTGAGGGGATCAAACTGAGGATTCCCGACTTTCAGCACAAGCAACACATCAATTGAATTTCCATATGCCTGTTGAAAAGCCCGTACAAGGGCAAAGGGATTTTTTCGATCAAAGTAACTGGCCGAATCAAATATATAGAGATACGTGTAGGTATTGTTCGGAAGTTGAAAATAAGATTTTTCATAAATAAGATAAGAGGATAAATCACTTATGCAACTTGGAACAACTTGAACGGGTTTGGAGAATGTTTTCCGAAAGGCCGTGGCGGAAAACTCGCTGAGAGTCCAAATTTCATCAAAAAGCGATTCAAACATTGTCCAATTCTTAGGCACTTGATCCAGTTCCCACACCCATGCAGCAACAGTCCAGCGACCTTGGAAGGCTGCAGGGTTAACATGAGCAAGAAACTTTATAAGACCCTCAGGTTGAACTTGGATGACGCTGGTTGAGTACCGCGGTTTTTCTGTCATTGGAATTGTTGGAAATTCCATTTCAGCACGGGCGAAGGGGATATTCAGCGCCATGATGGGGATTCCCACCGAGTGCATGGCCAAAATATGATTGCGTGCCGAGTTCCCCAAGCCGAGCACACCTCGAATATGACCGTAGAAATTGATACCCTTTTCCAACGCCGGATTGATTGCTTCCCTCTTGATGAAGGCAAGCTGTTTAGGTGTAGGCAACGCCGAAAACGTTTTTATCGTACCGAAGACAAAAGAAACAAAAGTATCCAAATGAATCCGTTGCAAGGTTTCAGTCACCCCGTATAAACGGGTAATTCTAATGCCTGTACTCGAAAATATCACTTCGATATTAAAACGTCCGTTGACGACTTCTCCATAGGCCACACTCTTTCCCGTTGTAGCAAGAACAAACAGGATCCGGTCAGTAAATTCATGGCGAATTTTTTCGCGAATGGAAAGGCATCCTCGGCAAATAACCAGCCTGGGAAACTTTATGTTTGAAAACATACGTTTTACGGTTTTGCTGCAAAAATATTGGATGAAAGCCTGATGGGGTACAAGGGCTCGTTTTTAGATATTGTGGATAAAAAGATTTTCGATGAATTTTTTGTCGAAGACGTCGTTGTTCGTAACCCGTTTTTCAATAGCGCCCGGGGAGATCATGGATCTCTGAATATTACGTTGACAAGGCGTTTTACGAAATTCCATATGAAAAACTGAAGGACGTCCGTTCGTCAGTTTCGCAGTCCTCAATAGGGTGTTTGCCTCATTATAACTGCGCGATTATTGGTAAAAGTTCAAATAGCGGGACACAAAGGATCGAACTTTGGCTTTATTACTAAAAAAACATATCTTTTTATGAAGGGGATCATGACCTCCAAAGCGATTTCGTCTGATCCGCGCCATTTCTCTCTCGCCAATAAGAATCATTTGGCTCGTTGTCTTTTGTTTTGTATGAACTCTAAAACAGCCAAGGAAAATGGGGATTCTCCGTATGGTTGCACCCGCAGCAGCAAAACGCATGATCAAATCCCAGTCCATGGCAAAGTGAAAAGACTCGTCAATGGTTCCCCCTGCTTTTTCCCAAATTTCACGGCGCCAGAACATGGTTTCCTGGGGAATGTAATCGCAGTAACATATTTCACTTTCATTATGGGAAGGCAAATACCACCGCCCTATTTCCAAGTCACACTCATTCATGATAATGCGGTTCCCATACACCATATCTACATTCGGGTGTTTTTCAAAAAAATTTGCAACAATATTGAGTGAATAAGGGGTCAAGAGATCATCTGAATTCAAATAGGCCATAATATCGCCCCTGCCTTTGGCGAAGCCCAAATTTATGGCATTAGACTGTCCCATGTCTTTTTGGGATTCCCAGATGATCCGTCCATCATATTTCTTTAACACGTCCAACGTTGTATCTTTGGAACCACCATCCTGTACGATGTAAGTCAGATGAGGATAGTCCTGGTCCAAAACGCTCTTAATGGTTTTTTCAATAAAATCTCCCTGCTGAAAAGAAGGGGTGACAATAAGGATGGAAGGAATCCGCGTTTTAGGAAGAGGCGTAGGCCCAGGCAGTACAGAGGGATCAATGGCGGTGGCCTTATATTGCTTTAATTTCCCCAAAGGATATCGGTCGGATTTATCAATCAGATACGCCAAGCGTTCATATAAAGCCCATTCCCATTTCTTCCAAATTGGCAATTGTTTCCATGCAAAAGTTGCAGCGTGTTCCCTTTGATGTATTTCCCAGACGGTTTCTTCAACTTTGGTTTTAATATATTGTTTGATTTTTGTTGGTATGTCGTTGGCATCTTGGGCATCCTGCAAGTCTTGTCTCAAACTTAAAATCATGTCATGGCATTCCCTCATTAAACCATTTTGAGCCATCTCTTTTTCTATTTTTCGCAAAAACGCGTCGAAGTTAGTCTCTCTACCTTGTGATGTTAGAGAAGTTTCTGATTGGTGAAAACTCATGTTGAATGTCATCCGGTATATTATCCCAATTTACGCGCGGCTATTCGTTGTCTCCCGTAGATAAAATACTGTTTCACTGCTTCCGTTTAGGGATGCACCAAACGAAATGATATTCCCGATCATTCGTGTAACTGCGACGAGAGTTGGAAGTTTCATGGAGAGATTTCGGTTTAAAATTATTTCCTCTGTTTACCGCCAAGAGTGTTTTGAGGGCTGGGGGCTGTATTTCTCATCGTCCTAACTACCAGTTAATGGGGCCGGAAAGCGGCCTAAAAACAAGCAAATCTCCTTGGGTTAACATGAATTTCAATCAGTGCCTGATCACCCAACCAGACTTCCACAGCCAAACGCCAAGCCGCGTCCATGCTACATCGATCTATCTTCATGTTGTTTGCACTATAACCTTTGCTCACTTGCCAATCCACTCAAAAGCTCATGTGTCGGCTCTACCAGAGATTGACCTGTCTCTGGACCCCAAGCTAGGGAAGCGGGATTTTCGGGCGGGTGAGCAGTTCGCCGTGTTATTTGCCGTTGAAGAATTCGATCCAGCCATTCTCTGTAGATCTGTCAGGGCGGATGAAGTCAGGATGGATTCTGTGGGCATAGGCCCATGTATCCGTTACTTTTCCGGCAAACTCAGAGCCGTCGTCAGTAATGATGAATTAGGTCAAACCTTCTGCTCCTTTTTCCCGCTCGATAATTCAAAAGTAAAATTCTTATCGATCTCTGATCCACAAAATTTCAAATTCGTCATGGCAGAGAGGGAATGCGTTGTTTTACTGTAGCAAAAAACTACAAAATCATAGTATGTGCAAGGCAGGTTTGCCTGCGCCAATAAACTAGACCCTTGCTCCGTCAATAATCTGCAATCGCATTCTCCTGTCGTTCATATATCCAAGTGTGGTGCAAAACCCGGCGGAGAGCGGCACAAAATTCATTTACCAAAGCCACCGCCTGTTCTATATTTCAACCATCATGCGGCATATCATCATATTGGGAGTGGCTTTGACGGGAGTTTTTATTGCGGGTTGCGCTTCGGAGCACTCGTCAAACACCAGTCAGACTGAATCGACTCCCTCCGCCAAGAGCCAGGCCAACAACTGGATATACGATACGCCGGACACCCAAGCCAAGTCCGGTTCGTCCGCTGCAGCCCAACCAACCACCTCCTCCACGAATACCGCGTCTCCCGCCATTGTCACCCAGCCTGCCCCTGCCACCATCGCCGTTGCGGACAGTGGTCAGGTTTACACGGTAAAGTCCGGCGATTCCCTCTGGAAAATCGCCCGCCTGCATGCCACGACGGTCAACAAAATCAAGATTCTCAACCAGCTCAACTCCGATGTCATCCGCGTCGGACAACAACTCAAGCTTCCAGCCAACTGATTTCTCTCCACAGCGGACGCTGGGGTTTCCTCTTTCACGACCCGACGCCGCTTCCCCATGACATTTCTCGACGAAAAATCGCGTGCCGCCTTTCGGGCGCTGCTCATCGGCATTTACCAGACTCCTGAAGAAAAGGCGGTGAACGAAAGCCTGCTCCGGGAACTGGAGGAATTGACCGTCACGATGGGCGTTGCCGTCGCCGACAAGAATCTGCTTCACATTCGGGAACTTCACCCGCGCTTCCTCATCGGCACGGGCAAGGCGGAGGAAATTTCCAAGCGGGTTCAGGAGGGAAAAATCGGCCTCATCATATTCGACCACTCGTTGAGCCCCGGCCAGCAACGCAACTGGGAGAAGCTGACGAATGTGGCCGTCATCGACCGTGAGGAAGTCATCCTCGAAATTTTCGGCCAACGTGCCCAGACGAAGGAAGCCCGTTTGCAGGTTGATCTGGCCCGCCTGGAATATTCCCTTCCCCGGCTGACCCGCGCCTGGGGGCACTTCGGGCAGCAGGGTGGTGGAATCGGAGGCAAGGGTGAAGGTGAAACCCAACTCGAACTGGATCGCCGCATGGTTCGCACGCAGATCGAGCGCACCAAACGCGAGCTGACCGAGGTGAAAAAATATCGTGCCACCCAGCGGAAGGATCGCCAGCGCACCCCGGTGCCGAACGCCGCCATCGTTGGCTACACAAATGCCGGGAAATCCTCCCTCCTCCATCGCCTCACGGGCGCGGATGTCCTGATCGAGGACAAGCTCTTCGCCACGCTCGACACGACTACCCGCCGCATCCAACTTCCCAACCACCAGCCCCTTCTTTTGACGGACACCGTCGGCTTCGTGCGAAAGCTTCCCCACAGACTCGTCGAAGCCTTTCACGCGACCTTGGAGGAATCAATCCTCGCCGACTACCTCATCCACGTGCTCGACGCGAGCGAAGCGGAGATTTTCGAACAGCATCGCGTTACCCTCCAGGTGCTGGGGGAACTGGGAGCCTCACCCGAGCGTTCCATCATCGTCCTGAACAAGATCGACCTGCTTCCCGACCGTGTGGAACTTCCCTCCCTGCTGAACCACTTCTCCGGCGCCATCCCAATTTCGGTTAAAACCGGTGAGGGGATCGACCGCCTTCTTCAAGCTTTGTGCGAACGGATGTCTACCGAGATGGTTCAGCTAACTCTCCACATCCCCCATGAGAAAAGCTCCATTGTCGCCGCACTCCACCGAGAAGCGAACTTTCTCCACAAAAACTACGGTGAAAAGTGCGTGGAACTCGTGGTCGAACTGCCAAAGCGCCGAGCTACCGCGTATGATGAGTATGTCGTGAATGGAATCGTCCACGGTAAAGAGAAACGTCTCCGTCACTCTGTGAAAAAAATCACGCAGCCATGATGGGCGCAAGCGGCAGATTTGGGTCGGCGTCGATTTCCATGGAACTCCTCTCGCCCGCCTCCAATCGCACGGCGGCGACAAAGGCGATCATCGCGGCATTGTCCGTGCTGAACTTGGGCGGTGCGGCAAAAAAGCGGACGCCCTCTTCCTTCGCCATGGCTTCGAGCTTGTCGCGCACCCGGCCATTGCAGCCAACCCCTCCGCTAAGGGTGAGAAGCCGGGCTCCGGTTTGACGGCATGCGCGGCGGGTCTTTTCCATCAGTGTATCGGCAATGGCTTCCTGATAAGAGGCGCAGAGATCGGCTTTAGCGGAAGGTGTTTTGAGGGATTGGGGATTTTTTTCAAGATGGACGCGGAGGGAATTTTTCAAGCCGCTGAAACTGAAGTCGAGTCCCGGTACATCAAGCATGGCGCGGGGAAATGCAATCGCCTGCGGGTTGCCCTCGTGCGCGAGCTTTTCAATTTCCGGGCCACCGGGGTAAGGCAGCCCCATCATCCGCGCTCCCTTGTCAAACGCCTCGCCCGCCGCATCATCGCGCGTGCCTCCCAGCCTCCGGTATTGAAAGGGGACTTCCACCTCGATAAGAAGCGTATGGCCGCCGCTGACGATCAGGGCAATGTGGTTTTCCTTCGGAGCCACACCCTGCGACAAAAATGCCGAAAAAAGATGCCCCTCCAGATGATTCACCGCGATCCACGGAAGGCCCGTGGCAAGGGCCAGCCCTTTCCCAAAACTAAGGCCGACAAGCAGCGCCGACGGCAGCCCCGGCCCCCTCGTAACGCCGAATCCATCCAGCGTCTTCAACCCGACACCGGAACGATCCAGCAGGGAAGTGACGATTTTCGAGATATGGAGAAGGTGCTGGCGCGTGGCCAGTTCCGGGACAACTCCACCAAAGGGGCGATGATCCTCAATCTGCGACGCGACAATCTGATCGACGATTTCGACACGCCCTGCCGGGTGGGTACGCACAAGCGCCGCCGCCGTTTCATCGCACGAGGTTTCGATTCCGAGGATCAGCATGTCTTCCAGTCAAGCAGACCGGGCTGCTTTTTCCAGCGCTACTCGCTCATCGAACCGCCCTGAATCGCCTTTTCGATGAACTCGGCGATCTGATCCGGTGAAGGAATCTCCCGCTTGCCCATGAAGACTTCGGCGAGGAATTCCTGGATGGTCTCGTCTCCTGCGAGCTCAAGGATCAGTTTCTTCCGGGCGGCGGTGTAAATCTGGTGGACTCGCTGCTTGCTCAGCCCGTGGAAACGGGCGATGGAGCCAAGCGCCAGCGGCTGGCAATCATTCGCCTCGACGCTAGCCTCGACGCACAGGCCGCGGCGATACTCGGAACATTCGCGGTTTTCCTCGGCATGGCGAGACTTCTTCGGACAGTTTTTTACACTGGCGCAAAGGCAGACGATGTCTTTCGAGTTGTAATTTTCCGTCTTGAAAGACTCGGGAAAGAGAAAATAGAGGTCCTGCTGATAAGCTTGCGCGACCTCCTTCGGCCATGCTGTCGGGGCTTTGTGGAGGAGCGCCCACACTCCGTCGACGCAGACCTTGTCGACACATTCGACATTGCCCGGGTCATCACGAGTGAAGGAAAGAAGCGAGTCAGGAATCCTCATGCCGGAGTTTCTCCTTCCGTCGTCTTTTCAGGAGTTTTCGGCTCGGGAGAAGAAGGAACATCGGCTTTTCCAGCCTCCCGCAAGCTTTGAAAGTTTTCAGCAAACTCGGCAATCTTGCTCTGAAGGGAGACCAGGACATGCTTTGGAACCGGCTGACCCGCCTTTTGTTCATACTGTTGGAGTCCTGCGGAAATCGCGTTTGCAATAAGAGCAGCCCCGGCGGCGGCCAACCCCTCCTTCGAATTTTCATCCAGCCCCATCCCCCGGACCTGCGCCCGTATCTCCTCCCGGAGCTTTTCTGCAGAGGCAGCACTGGCACCACGGGACGAACCAGTGCCGATGGAAGAAAACTGGGCGATGTGCGAGACCAGTTTGCCCAACTTCTTTCGCGCTTGTTCAGAGGAATAGACCTCTCCGCGCTGGTTAACGATTTTCATGCAAGGATATTTCGGTTGGGCTCCGCCCGGTGCCTATTAATTAGATAGGTCACTTTCGCAAAAGGGTAAAGTCAGAGGTAGGTATATTTAATTGCAAAAAAAACATCCTTTAGGCCTTACACATGATCAACAGAGACCCATTCCCCTTAAGACACCGGAGTGTGTCACCCACCGATAGAAAGCGGAAATGAGTCATTTTGGTCAGGTATTTTTAGACGCGGTCGTGGAACCTTGGCACGAAGCATGCACCTCGGCTGCATATCCCTGGATGGCAACGCCCGAGCTGCGACAGGAATGGTTCAAAGGCATGCGCTCCGGTGATGATCTCACCTCCATGAGCAGCGCCATCGGACTGGCCCGGTGCGCCCGGTTAAACCCCGCCGAAATGGATTCCGTCCACCGCTACTTTGCCCGCACGCCCGACGACATCATCCCCGATGAAGTCATCCTCGACCTGCTGCTGACCGGGGCCAGCCCTCCCGGCATCCTCGCCTACACCGCCTTCAAACCCCTGCTGGATGAAGACCTCTCCCCCTTCCCCAGCTACTGGACTTACCTGGCCGACTTTATCCGCCACCCGGCATCCTACCAGTTTGCATCCGCCGTTTTGCAACACCCCGAAATGCCCTCCATCATTCTCTACAACGCCTGCGCAAACCCACTCACCTACGTCGAACCGGAAAAAATGCCGAC
>Ga0187810_10000322_pt1 | contig 19880 bp, 16 predicted proteins | sample NC_wetland_sal_i_9_FD_132963 | JGI IMG/M metagenome (GOLD analysis project Ga0187810, IMG submission 132963) | Wetland sediment microbial communities from Neuse River Estuary, North Carolina, USA - ASW_5 | ecosystem: Environmental > Aquatic > Freshwater > Wetlands > Sediment | place: USA: North...
CGCGACAAGAAGCGCGTGGCGACGTGCCTGGGATTCGGCCCGCGCTTCCTGCATTCCACCGGGCAAGCGTACAAAGGCGGCCCCAACAGCGGTGTGTTCCTGCAAGTGACGTGCAACGATAAGGCCGACCTTCCGGTGCCCGGCCAGAAGTTCACGTTCGGCGTGGTGAAGGCGGCGCAGGCTCGCGGCGATTTCCAGGTTCTGGCCGATCGCAAACGGCGGGCGTTGCGTGTGCATCTGCACGACGTGGAGAGTGGTTTAAAGACGCTTGAAGGCGCGATCGCGAAAGCGTTGTCCTAATAGAAAGGTGACGAATGCAGCTGGCAGACGACATAGCTTCTAAGGGAATTCTTGGCGCGGGCCGCCCCGGCGATCCGTGCGTCATGGTGATTTTTGGCGCATCGGGCGATTTGACCAAGCGCAAACTCATCCCGGCGCTCTACAACTTGGCGAAAGACAATTTGCTGTCCAAGGAATTCGCGCTGGTGGGGTTCGCGCGCAACGAGCTGACCAGCGAACAATTCCGGGACGAGATCGGCAAGGAGATCGGCGAGTTCGCCACCACCACGGTGGATCCCGATCTGTGGCATTGGTTTTCGCGGCGCATTTACTACCTTTCGGGCGACTTTGGCGATCCCAAGGCTTATCAGGCGCTGAGCGAGTTGCTGGGGAAGATCGACAAAGAGCACGGCACGCGCGGGAATTACTTTTACTATCTGGCCACTGCGCCCGCGTTCTTCGGGCCCATCATCACCCAGCTAGGTCAGGCCGGCTTGGTGGAGGAGAATCACGGCTGGCGGCGGGTGATCATCGAGAAGCCGTTCGGGCACGATTACGAATCGGCGGTGGCGCTGAACAAGGAAATCCGTCAGGTCCTGGACGAAAGGCAGATCTATCGCATCGATCATTACTTGGGCAAGGAGACGGTCCAAAACATTTTGGTGTTTCGCTTCGCCAACGGTATTTTCGAGCCGATCTGGAACCGGCGTTACATCGATCACATCCAGATCACGGTGGCGGAGACGGTGGGCGTGGAACAACGCGGCGGGTACTACGAGAAGGCCGGGACGCTGCGCGACATGGTGCCGAACCACATCTTCCAGCTCATCTCGCTGACCGCAATGGAGCCGCCCGTTTCATTCGACGCGGACGTGGTCCGCGACGAGCAGGCCAAGATCCTGAAGGCGCTGTCGCCGATGACGGACGAGGAAGTGCTGACGCGCACGGTTCGCGGGCAATATGGCGAAGGCGTGGAAGGCAACAACCGGGTGCCGGGTTATCGTGCCGAGCCGTACGTGTCGCCGGAGTCGCGCACCGAAACCTTCGTCGCGATGAAGCTGTTCATCGACAACTGGCGCTGGGCGGATGTGCCGTTCTATCTGCGCACCGGAAAGCGGCTGCCGGAGCGCTCCACGAAGATTGTGATTCAGTTCAAACGCGCGCCGTTTATCCTGTTCCGCAAGACAGCCGTGGACAAGCTGGAGCCGAATCGCCTGACCCTGCATCTGCAACCCGATGAAGGCATCTCGCTGAGTTTCGGCGCCAAGATCCCCGGCCCGGTGGTGCAGATCGGCGGCGTGAACATGAACTTCAACTACACCGATTACTTCAAGGCCACGCCGCAAACCGGCTACGAGCGGTTGCTCTACGACTGCATGCTGGGTGACGCGACGCTGTTCCAGCGATCGGACATGGTGGAGACGGCTTGGCACGTGGTAGCGCCTATTTTGGACGTTTGGGAAGCGCTGCCGCCGCGGCGGTTTCCCAACTACGCCGCGGGAACGTGGGGACCGCACGAAGCCGACGAAATGCTCACTAGGGATCACCGGCACTGGAGCAATGAGTAATGATCCTGGCGGGCGATATTGGCGGGACCAACACCCGCCTTGCGTTCTTTGAAGGAACGCCCGATCGTCTGCAGCCGGCGCAAATTGACATATTTCCCAGCCCGCAATTTTCAGGGCCGGCGGAAATCGTTCGCAAGTTTCTGGACATCCACAAGCAGACCCCGGAAGCCGCCTGTTTCGGATTGCCGGGCGCGGTGGTGAACGGACGCGTGGAGACGCCGAACCTGCCCTGGGTGGTGGATTCGCGGCACATGGCGGGCGAACTGGGTCTCGAGCAAGTGCACCTGATCAACGATCTGTATGCGAATGCGCACGGGATCACGCTGCTCGCGGACTCTGATTTTGTGGTGCTCAATGCGGGAGCCGCGCATCCGCCCGGGAATCGAGCTCTGATTTCGGCGGGTACCGGCTTAGGCGAAGCGGGTCTGTACGCAGACGCCGAGGGTGTTTATCATCCGTTTCCGTCCGAAGGCGGGCATGCGGATTTCGGGCCGCGGAACGATCTGGAAATGGAGCTGCTTCGATACTTGATGGGACGCTTCGAACATGTCAGCTATGAACGCGTGCTGTCGGGTCCGGGGCTCCACAATATTTATGAATTCCTGCGAGACACTGGGCGCGGCGAAGAGCCGGCGTGGCTGGCCGAGCAGATCGGAAAAGGCGATCCGTCGGCCGCGATTTCGAAATCGGCGCTCGAAGGAACGTCGGATATTTGCGTTCAGGCGCTGGATATTTTCGTTTCGCTGTATGGCGCGGAGGCGGGCAACTTGACGTTGAAGATGCTTGCCACCGGCGGCGTCTATGTGGGCGGCGGGATCGCACCGAAGATTATCCGTAAGCTGAGCGGTCCGGCATTCATGAAGGCGTTCACCGGCAAGGGACGCTTGGGCGCGACGCTGAAGGAAATCCCGGTGCGCGTGATCACCAACGACAAGACAGCGCTGTTGGGCGCGGGGCGGGTGGCGGCGCTGTCGTTAATGAAACCTCAATAGGAGACGTTGCGCGTCTTCAACGGCCAGAATCAAGAATTTCCGAAGAAGGCGGCGGCCGCGGTCGCCTAAAACTCAACGTGCAGGCTGAGCTGGATCTGGCGTGGAGTTTCGTTGAGCGGGCTCACCGCGGGAAATCCCGAAGAATAGCCTTGCCGGCCGTAGGTTGCAATGCCGAACTGGGGCGACAGCGGGTCGGTCAATTGCGCGTTGGGATTGCCCAGGTTGGCGTGGTTGAGCACGTTGTAGGCGTCGGCGCGAATCCGAAAGCGGCCCGCTTCACCGATCCATGGCAGAGCGAACCACCGCGCGAGCGAGAGGTCGAGGCTGTAAAAACCGGGGCCGGTGAACGCGTTGCGCCCGGAGTTGCCGAGCACGCTGGCCGCTGGTTGGCTAAATGCGGCTGCGTTCAACAATTGCACGCCGCCCGGCACGGCTGCGGGATTCGCAAAGACCGTTTGGCTCGCATCCACGATGTTCGCGCGATTGTTCAAAATCAGTCCTTCGCCCGCGATCGCGGTAGAGGTTCCGTACACCGTGTAGGGCAACCCCGAGCGAAATGCCGCGAGCTCGGCGAAGGTCCAGTTGCGCAGCAGAATGCCCGCCTTCGACGCGGCGAACGGCGACGGCAAATTCCAATAGGAGAACAGCACCAGGTTGTGCCGCTGATCGAAATCGGAGTTGCCGCGGTCGGCGTTGGGATTGAATTGCTCGGAAAAAGTGGAGCGCTGGCCGGTTGACGCGCCGGTCTGGATGCTGGTGAAGGTGAGGTTAAAGAAGTCGCCGACCAGGGGGTCGCTCTGGTTGTCGATAGCGTGGCTCCAGGTGTAGGAACCCTGCACCATGCCTCGGTTGGTGCGATAGCGGACCACGGCGGTGAGCGCGTTGTAATCGGAGAATCCCTGGTTGGCGCGATAGGCGATGTCGGGGAGACTGTTGTTGTAGCGGCCGTTGACGGTGGAGAAGCTGCGATTGATGACGTCGTTGGTGATCAGCGAGCGCCCATACGATCCCAGCCCGTTCACCTCGAGCGTGAGGTTGCCGGTGATCCGCTGCTGCACGCCGGCGAAATAACTCTTCACGCGGCCATTGCGAAGGTTGGGATCCACCAGCGTGAGGTCGGGAAAGGTGCTGGCGAGGTTCTCGCCCTGGTAGGTCGCGAGAAAGCTCGACACGGGCGCGAGAAAATTCACCTGTTTGGCGGTTACCGCAAGCACCGGCACGATGATGTTGTTGCTGCGAACGTTCTCCCACAAGTTGTCGAAGGGCCGGTCGTAGAAGGTGCCGAACGCGCCGCGGAGCAATGTGCGGCCGGTGCCGAACAAATCGTATGCCGCGCCGGCCCGGACTTCGAAATCGTTGCTCGAATGGAAAAGCTGCTGATTGCCGGAGCTGGGCTGCACCAAGAATGCGCCCACTAACTGCTGAGCAAGACCCGTTCCGGCGCCGAGCCGGACAAGTGCATCCTTGGCCGAGCCGGTGTTCTCTGGTCCGCCGTAAAACTCGTAGCGGACGCCATAGTTCACCGTGAGCCGTGGAGTGAGCTTGTAGGTGTCCTGGGCGAACAGGAAATCCTGGCCGTATTTGTACGTCCGGTTGTAGTCGGGCTGCTGAATTGTGGGCAACGCCGTGCGGTCGATCGCGGCCTCGAAAAAGTTCGGGTCCCCGAGAGCAAACTGGAGGATATTCGAATAGAAATACTGGCCGTCGGCGCCGGCGGTCAGATAGCCGTTGGAACTACGCCACAGCGCACCGCCGCCGATGGTGATGAGGTGCTGGCCGCGGGTCCAAATCACGTTGTCCAGCAGTTCCCAACTGTTGTTCGTGTTCTGGTACGAGTAGAAGGCCGGGCTGCCTGGCAGCGTGACGCCCGATTGCAAGACGCCATTCACGACGTATTGATCCTCGGTGGTGAGCGTGGGGATTTCGGGATGCGGCCGCTTCCATCCCAAATCGTCGGTGCTGTAGCTCAGGCGCGCTTCGTTGGTGAGGTTCGATTGGAAGGCGTGAATGTAGCTCCCGCCGGCGGCCACGGTGTTCTCGTGGAGTGGCGAGATGAAATCCTTGTAGGGGGTCCAGATGAAATCGGGCTCGCTCAGCCGATTGATCAGCACGCGGGCCATCGCGCGGTCCTTGCCATCGGCCGTGTTGTAGTCCACGCGTTCGATCAACAATGTGCGATTCACAGCCACGGGCGGCGAGAATGTCTCCGGGGCTGCGAGAGCTGGCGTGTTCGAGGTAATGGGACTCGGGAACTCGGTGAGCAATTGCCGAGCCGGCGAACTCGGCGCGGTGAAGTTCAAGAGATTCTGCGTAGGCAGCAGGAATGTGTAAGGACTGGCGGTGCCCCGGCTGCGGAAGTATTCGTAGGCGCTCGAAAAAAACAGGCGATTTTTCAGGATGGGACCGCCCACGAAGAATCCAGGCTGGTCTTGCTTGTCGACGGTCCGCGGCGCGCCGATCAAATTTTGTTGAAACGCGTTGGCATTGAGCGCTTCGTTCTCCAGGTAGAAGTACGCCACGCCGTGAAATTGCTCGCCGCCGGTCCGCGTGATGGCATTCGCGAGGAAGCCCGATGTTCGTCCATATTCGGCCGAGAAATTGTTGGTGGAGATGCGATATTCCTGAATCGCCTCCGGCGCTACGGTCGCCAGCGGCCCGGTGATCAGATAGTTGTTGTTTTCCAGACCGTCCAGCAAGTAATTCGACGATGAGGGACGCTGGCCGTTCACCGAAAGACCGAGGCCGCGGCCGGTGGCCGAATCCGAAGTGACGCCGGGTTGGGTGACCAACAACGAGTAGACATCGCGGCCTTCGAGCGGAAGATTCTGGAGCTCGGCCGAGTCGATCACTTCCGAAACGGTGGATTCCAGCGGCTCGCGCCTTCCTTTTTGCGCTTCAAACGAACCGGATTTGCTGGGGTCGAGGTCGGGACCATAAAACGGAACGATGGTCTTTTGTCCCGGGAGAAAAACGCTCTTGTATTGGCCGGATTCCCAAACGTCGCTGAGCGGGCGGAGACGGAAATCGAGTTCGATGCGCGCCGCCACGGTGAGCTCCAGCTCCTGCACTTCCTGCGCTTGGTACATGGGAGAAGTTACGCGGATCTGGTACGTGCCTGGCGAGAGCAGCGGCAGGTAATAGTAACCGGAAGCGTCGCTCGAGGACGCGCCGGCAAGATTGCTGATGGCGCTGGAATAGAACACATTGGCGGCGGTCACGGGCCGGCCGGTCACCGAGTCGACCAATTGACCAGAAATGAGCCCCTGGGTGGTCTGCGCGAAGCTTGTTTGCACGGAGCAGGCGGCGGCGCAGAGAAATAGGAGAAAAACCCGAAGAACCGGCTCCCTCACGGTCGCGGCTCGGTTAGTAGGGGCTCGCACGGTCGTAGTAAGATGCAGGTTAACATGAAGAAGAAGTGGAGGCACTGGGCCCTGTGCGCCGTTCTTGCAGCGGGCAGTGCGCTGGTGGCGTCGCTCGCGAGCGATATTCGCTTTTTTCAAATTCTCAACCTCAAGGCGTATGATGCGCATTTTGTGGTGCGTGATTGGCTCAACCGGCGCCCTGTCATTTCTAACATCGTCCTTCTGCTGGTAGACCAGAAGACCCTGGACACTTTTCCGGAACTTCGAATTTTCTGGCACGAGCATTATGCCAACGTGATTCGCGCAGCCGGTCAAGCCGGCGCTAAGGTGATCGGCCTAGATCTGGCTTTCGGCATTCCGGTGGAGAAGTACGAGCCGGACTTCGACCGCTTGCTGGGCGAGGCGGTGAGTACATCGCCCGTGCCTGTGGTTTGCGCTTATGCAACGGAACTGAACACCAATCCGGATGCGCAGCGGATACCAATCAATATGCTGTCTGCCGCGCTGGGCCTGGCGGGATTTGCCAACGTCACCTCCGATTCGGACGATTTCGTGCGCCGGCAGGAGCTGACCGAACCGCCATCCAAGAACCCGAACGATCCGCCTCCGGCGCATTCGCTGGCGCTGCGGGTAGCCGAGAAATTCGCCGGGAGCGACGCCGTCTTCGACCGCGGCAAGCTGGTTTTCCAAGGCCAGGCCATTCCAATTGCGGCGGACCGGACCATCGCTATCAACTACGCCGGTCCGCCGGGCACCTTTCCGAGCGTGTCTCTGGCCGATTTCGAAGGCGCGGCGAAGGCCGGTAACCTAGATCAACTGCGAAAGTGGGTGGGCGGCAAGATCGTGCTGGTCGGCTCGGACGAGCTTGCGGACCGCCGCGCCACGCCGTTTTTCACGCTCTTCAGCGGAACGAAATGGCTGACTCCCGGAGTGGAAATTCATGCCAACACCGTGCGCACACTACTCACGCGGAGCTATCTGGTTCCCGCGCCGCAATGGCAGCTGGTGCTGGCCTTGCTTGCGGCGGCATCGCTCGCGGTAATGGTGGTGAGCTCGTTCGTGGCAAGCCGGGCCGTTATTCTGGTGTCGCTCGAGGTGCTGCTGATTTTGGCGGGAACCCATGCATTGTTCGAACGGGGATTCGTACTGTCGACCTCCGAAGTGCTGGTTGCGACTTCGATCGGCTTGATGGCTTCGCTGGTGTACCGTTGGGCCACGGAGGAGACGCGCGGCGATTTGTTTCATCGCGCCGTATCGCTGTTCGTGGGCAAGCAACTGGCGTCGTCGCTCGAGGAGACTGAGGCGATCGCCCTATCGGGCAAGCGAATGGAAGTGACGATCCTATTTACCGATATCCGGGGATTCACCGCGTTCAGCGAACAGGTCTGCGAGGAGGAAGGGCCGGAGCGGGTGGTTCAGCTGCTGAACGAATACATGGCCATGATGGTTGGAATTATCCTGGCGTATCGAGGGCACGTGAACAAGTTCATCGGCGATGGCATTCTGGCGGTGTTTTCGGACGACGATGAGGGCGTCGTGCCGGGCGATCACGCGCTCCGCGCGGTCCAGTGCGCCACACGCATCGTAACGGCACCCAGCCGCTTTTCGACCGGCGCGGGAATCCACACGGGGCTGGTGGTTGTGGGTAACGTGGGATCGGCGGATAAAATGGAATTTACCGTCCTTGGGGACACTGTGAACCTGGCCTCGCGCCTGGAAAGCCTGAATAAGGAGCACCACACGAAACTCTTGATGACCGATGCGACCGAGGGTAGGCTGGGAAACCAGGTGGAGACGCTGCACTTGGGACAGGTGCCGGTGCGAGGCAAGACGCAGCCGATTGAGCTCTTCACGGTGAAGTCGCTGGTGCCAGAGGCAGTGGTCCATGCATAGCGTTCACACGATTGTGAACGCGGCACGCATGAGTGCGTGCGCCACGCTGATCGTGCTGTGCGCCTTCGCTGACACCAAGGAGGAGCCGGTTGGCTTGGTTCTTTCGGCGACGGGGAGCAAGCTGCTGCGCGCGGATACGGAGACGCCGCTGGCTGCGCGGCCGGGCGATCTGCTGTTTTCGGGCGACGGTTTGCGGACGGAGACCGGTCCGGCATCGTTCCTGTTTTGTCCGGCGAAGTCCCTCGACACGCTGACACCATCCGGTGAAGTGCGGCTGGATGCTAAAGCGCCCAAAGTGAAATCCGGTAAGCTCTCCGAACAACCGGCGCGTGCCTGCACGCTGCCGCAAACTTTGCGCGTGGCCACCGCCAGCCAGCAGCATTACGGCGTCAGCATGACGCGCGGGCTGAGCACGGAGGTGACGCCCACGCCTCACGACAAGCTCGCCGCCGATGTGCAGGCCGAGCTGGCGCCGTACGATTCCGTGCTGGCGGCCAATCCGAAAGATCAAGCGGCGCTGGTGGCGGAGGCTACGATTTTCGAGAATCACAAGCTCAATGCCAATGCACTTGATGCGTACAACAAGCTGCGCGAGCAGTGGCCGGACGCGGTATGGATCAAGAGCGAGATCTTCGAACTGGAGCAGGCGCTGGCGAATCAGACCGCTGCCGCGACGGCCGCGGCGCAAACCGGCGGCCAGACCTACGCGCTGCTAGTGGGCATCTCCAAGTATGCGAAGCCGGAATTGGCACTGCAGTTCGCCAACGCGGACGCGAGTGTGTTTGGCAAGCTGCTGGAGAGTCCGCTGGGTGGCGGCGTGCCGGCCGGTAACATTCTTCTGTTGACCGACGAGCGGGCGACGACGGCCGCGGTTCGCAACGGATTCCAGGATTTCTTGAAGCGCCGCGGCGGTAAGAACGACACGGTTGTGATCCTGATCGCGGGGCACGGTACGGTGGAAGTGCCCGGGAGCAAGAGTGCGTTCATCTTGACGTACGATTCAGACCCGCAGGACTTGAAGAGCACGGCGCTGGCGGTGGATGAATTGCAATCGTTGTTTGAAGAGCAGCTCAGCAAGGTGGGCCGCGTGCTGTTGTTCGTGGATGTCTGCAAGGCCGGAACCGTCGGTACCATTCACAACACGACGGTCAGTTCCAACGTCCAGCAGCTCGGTGATATCCAAGGCGATCTTTTCGGATTGCTGGCCAGCCGCCCGCGCGAAGTTTCACTTGAAGGGCCCGAGTTTGGCGGCGGGCACGGCGTGTTCAGCTACTTCGTCATCAAGGGCCTGGAAGGGGCGGCGGACGCGAATCATGACGGCGTGGTGGATGCCGACGAACTGATCAAATATGTCAGCGAGCAGGTTCCGATGGCGACCGGAAACAAGCAGCATCCGCGTGAGTTCGGCACCTACGACAACATGATGCAGTTGTCCGACACTCGCAAGGCGGGGATCAACGTCGCAAGAAACGAAGCCCCGCATTGGCGCGTGATTTTGGACTCTCGCACTGGCGGACCGCTTTTGTTGGCGGGCGCACCGCAGGGCCAAGTGGCAGGTGCGCAGGCATCGCAAGACATGATCGATCGGCTCACCTCGGCCATCAACGCGGGCCGCATCTTGCCCACCGATCCGAATAACGCGTTCACCGCCCTTCGCGATTTGAAGGCCAGCGCCGGGGCGGAGCAGTATCAGGAGCTGCAGAATCAGCTACGAATCGCACTCGAAAACAAGGCGCAGCAAGTGCTGTTGCGTTATTTGGAGGGTGACGAGACGCCGCAATCGCGCGATGAATTTCAGGGCGGGGCGCGATATATGGACGCCGCGCGCATGCTGACGCAGGAATCGCTCTATCTGGAAGGCCGCGAGGATTTCTTCCAGGGCCGCGCGCTGCTGTTCGACAAGAAATTCCCGGAGGCGGCGAATTTGCTCGAGCAGGCGGTGCGGATCGATCCGGGCGCGGCTTATGGCTTCAACGCGCTGGGCATCGCGTACCTGGAGCAGGCGCAGTACGAGAAAGCCATTCCGGCGTTCCACGACGCGGTCCGGCGCGCGCAGCATTGGTCCTATCCGCTGCACAACGAAGCTTTGGCTTACGTGGAGACGGGCGACTATCGATCGGCAATCCGCGCGTATCAGGAAGCCATGCGGCTGGCGCCGCGGTATAGCTATTTGCCGTACAACCTCGGCTTGGTCTACCAGCGTTTGAATCGCCGCAAGGACGCCGAGACAGCGTATCTGAAAGCGGAGATGCTCGCGCCCAATTCAGCCGAACCGTACAATGCGCTGGGCACTTTGAAAGCATCGGAGGGCAAGCGCGCCGATGCCGAGAAGCTTTACCAGCAAGCCCTGAAGGCCGATCCGAAATTGCTCGCGGCGCGGCACAATCTCGCGCTGTTGCTTGAGGACCAGCAGGGCCGGCGTCCGGAGGCGATTGAGCTTTGGCGGCAAAACCTGGCGCAGTCGCCGGAATATCTCCCATCGCGCTTAAGCCTGGCGGGCGCACTGGCGACGTCGGGCGATAACGCCGGGGCGATCGAGGAGTATCGCAAGGTTTTGGAAGCCAAGCCGGATTACGTGGCGGCGCACAATGCTCTGGCGGATTTGCTGGCGAAGACCGGGGATCGCGACGGGGCACTCGATCAGCTTCGTCAAGTGACGAAGGTGGACTCGCAGGACCCTGACTTGTTCGAGCGCATTGGCGATCTGGAAGTGGCGCGCCAGCATCCCGCCGAGGCGCGCGCGGCGTATCAATCGGCGCTCGGGTTGAAGCCCGCGCGGGCCATGCGCAAGCGGATTGAGAACAAGCTGAAGAACGCAGGGGGAAATTAAAGCAGGGAAACTAAGAGAGGGGCCCGCCTTCCAACGAGCCCTCTCTTTCCGGGGTCACAGTTCCTCAGCACTGAGGGTGCGGCCTCACTCTGTTGGACGCGTGCCGTAGCAAAACTGTTGCCAGCGCCTTAAGAGAATTCTTTGTCACCTTGTTAGCGTTTTTGACCAGCGGCCGCCCCTTGGGATTTCGGCGCGGGCTTTGGGTTCGCGCCTTCGCCGCGGGAGATATCAATACCACCTTTGAAATATGCCCCATCTTCAATGACGATGCCGGCGGTCTTGATATCGCCCACAATCGTGGCTCCGGTCCGCAACGAAACGCGGCTCGCCGATTCGACATTTCCCTGGATGCTGCCGAAAACGATCACTTCTTGGGCCTTGATGTTGGCTTTCACCTTGCTGTTGGGCCCGATGGTCAGGCGGCTGCGCAGCTCCAGCTTGCCTTCCAAATCGCCATCGAAATACAATTCCTCTTCGCTCGTAACATCGCCAATGATCGTTACCGCACTACCCAATCGAGTCGCGCCAGGCGCCGGTGCCTGAGGTGGCTGCCGGTTGGGCTGGGCGGGCGGATGCTGAATCATTTCTCCGTCGTTTTGTTTTCCCCACATAAGAGCGCCGAAGCTCCAGTGTACTGTCCCCGCGCGCGAAGCGCCAAGTTTTTTTGCGGGCTAACCGTTATAGTGCCGGAACACTATTTACGTTCGAAGAACTTCTGCTTGTCGAGTTTAGAATCCACAACGACATCGAAGAAGCCGGTCATCATCTCTTCCCAGCTTTGCTCGCCGAAGCGGACCTCGGCCGTCGGATCGGGATTGTTGGGATTGTTCGGCGAGTTGTCGAAGTAGCCAACCCACGTGAGGCGCGTGCCTGCTTTGATGAGCCGTGGCTCGGCGAGCCGGTAGTTGAGCTGCCATTGAAAATCGTAGTGGCTCACTTTGAGCAGCGTCTCCACGTGGCCGTTCGGGCCGGTGATCAGGTATTCGAACGCTTTGCCGCGCAGATGCATGTGCGGGAACATGCCGATCAGCAGCGCGTCGTTAGGCAACGTTCCCGAAACCTGCACGCGATAGTTGGAATCACCGGGAGGAATCACAAAGCGATCGTTACTCATCTGCAACGAGAGCACTGCCTGCTTGGGCGGTTCTTTCGCGAACACCAGGCCGATGCGCGTGCGATCTTCGGTGGCTTTGCCGCTCGTGGTGTAGTGCATTTGCAGTACGAGATCCGAGCCGGCCTTGATGCGTTTCGCTACGCCGGGCGGCCATTGATCGTAGGAATTGCCGGGCGTGTAGACCATCAGCAGATCGCTGGTGGTGAAGCCCTTCGCGAGAGGGACTGAAAAGGTTGTCTCGAGTGGCTCGCCCTGCAGCCATTTCGATCCCGGCTCTCGAATATAGACCACGGCGTGATGCACCGCGGATCGGCTGCTGGTGCGCACTTCTACTTTCTGAACCCAGCGGTCTTCGGTGAAATGCGTGGGGAGAATCAGGTATTGGTAATCGATCGCGCCTTTGGCCGGAAGCGAAAATGGCACGGGCATTTCGAAGACGGCGTCGGGCGTTCCGATATTCCAGCCTTGCGGCCATTCGCGAGGCGGTGGAGCGGTCTTCTCGTCGCCTGCGGGCGCGCCCGCGCTGACCCAAGCTGCAAGCGTGTCGATTTCCTTTTGCGACAGCGAACGATCGTTCGCAAAGTGGCCGTAAGCAGGGTCGGCGGGCTTCTCTGCAAACCAGGGCGGCATCTTGCGCGTGAGCACCTGCTCGCGAATCGCCTTGGCCCACGGGCGCGTGCCGGCGTACGTCACGAGCGGCATGGGCGCGATTTCTCCGGAACGGTGGCATTCCTGGCAATGCTTCTGGAGGATGGGAACAACGTCTTGGTAGAAGACCGGCTCCGCGATCGCGATCGACGAGAGTGCGGCGAAACTAGCGAGCCATCGTAGCAACGTACTTATTGCGGCATTCCTGGGAGCAAAAGTGTATGGTCTCGCCTGCCACGGTTTCCTTGATCGATGTGGCAGCGGCAATGTAGGTTCCACAAACCGGGTCTTTCTTCAATTCGCCAGTCAAAGGAACTTGATTCGTGGGACGCGGCACGGCGCCCGGAGGCGTGGAACTCGCCCGCATGGCCTGAGCGACTCCTTTGAGGACGATCCCAACGATGCTCTTCAGCACGGTGATCACAAAGACCGTGAGAAGAAGATAGAAGATTACCCGAAACATATTTTGAACGCCGACGCGTGCCGGCGGTCGCCATCTTCATTCTATCTGAAGGTGGCGGCTATTCTTCTTTTGCGGCTTCTTTGCGAGCCGCGTCGATGCGGGCTTGCGCCTTACGGGCGGCGATGAGCGCCGACGCAATGTCGATCCCAAGAGCCGGATTGATCATGGCGTCCTGCGCGCGCTTTAGAGCTATTTCGGCTCGAGACACGTCGATTTCATGGCCCTTCTCGGCGAGATCGGTCAGTACCCGGACAACATTGTCCTTGATTTCCAAGAATCCGCCGACGATGGCGAGGCTGAAGCGATGATCGCCCGGCGTGGTGTAGGTCAGGGCGCCGATGCCCAGTTCGGAAAGCAAGGGCGCGTGATCGGGCAGCATGCCGATATAGCCGTCCTTGGCGGGAATCTGCGCGCGTACGGCCTTCTCGCGCGCAAGCAGCCGCTCGGGGGTGGCGATCTCGATCTCGAACGTGTCCGCCATCGATTACGCGCCTTGCTTCTTCAGCTCTTCAGCCTTCTTCTTGACGTCTTCGATGTCGCCCTGCATGTAGAAAGCCTGCTCTGGCAGATCGTCGTGCTTGCCTTCCACAACTTCCTTGAAGCTGCGAACCGTGTCGGCCAGCGGCACGTATTTGCCGGCGAAGCCGGTGAACTGTTCGGCCACGTGGAAAGGCTGCGAAAGGAATTTCTGGATCTTGCGGGCACGCGCCACGGTCTGCTTGTCGTCGTCCGACAGCTCGTCGATACCGAGAATCGCGATGATGTCCTGCAGATCTTTGTAGCGCTGCAATATCTGCTTCACTTGTTGCGCGACGTTATAGTGCTCCTCGCCAACGATGAGTGGATCGAGAATGCGGGAGCTGGAGGCCAGCGGATCGACGGCCGGGTAGATGCCCTGCTCCACCAGGCTGCGCGTCAGGTTAGTGGTGGCGTCCAGGTGGGCGAAGGTGGTGGCCGGCGCGGGATCGGTATAGTCGTCGGCGGGCACGTAAATCGCCTGCACCGACGTGATGGATCCCTTCTTCGTGGATGTGATGCGCTCCTGCAATTCGCCCATTTCGGTGGCGAGGTTGGGCTGATAACCCACGGCCGACGGCATGCGTCCCAGCAGCGCCGATACTTCGGAACCCGCCTGCGTGAAGCGGAAAATGTTGTCGATGAACAGCAGCACGTCCTGGCCGCCTTCATCGCGGAAATATTCGGCGACGGTGAGGCCGGTGAGACCAACGCGCAGGCGAGCTCCCGGCGGCTCGGTCATCTGTCCATAAATGAGCGCGACCTTCGATTTCGTGTAGTCGTGCGGATTGAGCACGCCCGACTCCTGCATTTCATGCCAGAGGTCGTTACCTTCGCGTGTGCGCTCGCCGACACCGGAAAACACCGACACACCGCCGTGTTTGAGAGCGATGTTGTTGATCAGCTCCATGATGACGACGGTTTTACCCACGCCTGCGCCGCCGAACAGTCCGATCTTTCCGCCGCGCAGGTAGGGCTCGAGCAAGTCGATCACCTTGATGCCGGTCTCGAACATCTGCAGCTCGGTGGCCTGCTCATCGAAGGCCGGCGCCTCGCGGTGGATCGGCCACTTCTGCGCCGTATTTACCGGTCCCATGTTGTCCACCGGCTCGCCGATGACGTTCATCACGCGGCCCAGCGTCTCGTTTCCAACCGGCACTTCGATGCCGTGGCCGAGGCTGACGGCTTTCATCCCGCGGACCATTCCGTCGGTAGGCTGCAGCGCGATGCAGCGCACGCGGCCTTCGCCGATGTGCTGCGCCACTTCGGCCATCACGTCGATGGGAACAGCTGTGTTAAAACCTTCGCTGGTGATATGGATCGCCGTGTTGATGACGGGAATCTGGTGCTCGGGGAATTGAACGTCGACGGCCGGGCCGGCCACTTGGATGACGTGGCCTACGACCTGCGTTGCTGTTGTGGTTGCCATAAATACCTCTCTAACTGAGCGCGCGGCTTAATCAAGCGCCGCAGCGCCACTTACTATCTCAATGATCTCTCTTGTAATGCTAGCTTGCCGTACCCGGTTCATCCGCAGTGTCAGCGAGCTGATCACATCGGACGCATTGGAGCTAGCCGATTCCATGGCAGTCATGCGCGCGGCGTGCTGGGCCGCATCGGACTCGAGCATGGAGCGATAGATTTGCGCCTCGATATAGCGCGGCAGAAGCGCGGACAGCAGCTCCCCAGGCGGCTGCTCGTAGATGTAATCGATCTGTTCCTGCTTTTCGGGCAGCTCCACAGGCAGCAGACGCGCGGTGACCAGCTGCGACGCCATCATGCTTTTGAAATTGTTGACCACCACGTAGACCGCGTCGATCTCGGCCTTGCGAAACATTTCGATCACCTTGTGCGAGATCTCGAGAGCATCCTCGTAGCGCGGGGCCTTCTGAAAGAGCGTGGTGTATTCGCCGCTGATGTTGGCGTGGCGCCGCTTGAAGAAGTCGCGGCCCTTGCGCCCAACCAGCTCCAGGCGCACTTCGGACTCGCGGTGCTCGACGATAAACCTTTGCGCCAGCCGTATAACATTGGAGTTGAAAGCGCCCGCCAACCCGCGGTCGGCTGTGATTACCAGCAGGAGAATGCGCTTTTCGGGACGCCGCGCCAGCAGTTCGATCTCTTCGTCCTCGTTTTGCTCGGCCGCGGCTTGGGCCACGTTCGCCAGCATGCGCTGGATGATTTGGGCGTACGGACGCGCCGCCAACACCCGGTCCTGCGCGCGGCGCAGCTTCGCCGCCGAGACCACTTTCATGGCCTTGGTGATCTGCTGCGTGTTTTTCACCGACCGAATGCGCCGGCGTAAGTCGATCAGGCTGGGCATGGGCTATGCAGTGACGAGCGCATCCTTGTGCTGAGAAACGAAGCGCTCCTTGAACTCTTTGATCAAAGAGTTCAGTTTGGCCTTCACCTGGTCGTCCAAAGTTTTCTTCTCGCGGATTTCGGTGAGCAGCGCGGACTGCGAGGTATCGAGGAAGCGATTCAGCTCCGCTTCAAACGGGCGAATGTGTTCCACGGCTAAATCGTCGAGCATGCCGTTGGTACCCGCATAGATGATGACCACCTGCTTTTCCACCGGTACCGGAGCATACTGCGGTTGCTTCAAGATCTCGATCAGCCGCTTGCCGCGATTCAACTGCTGTTGCGACGCCTTGTCCAGCTCGGACCCGAACAGCGCAAACGCCGCCAGCTCGCGATACTGCGCCAGATCCAAACGCAAGGATCCGGCCACTTGCCGCATGGCTTTGATTTGCGCGCTGCCGCCCACGCGGCTTACCGAGAGGCCGACGTCGATGGCGGGGCGGACATCGGAGTTGAACAGATCGGCCAACAAGAAAATCTGGCCGTCGGTGATGGAAATGACGTTGGTGGGAATGTAGGCCGAGATGTCGCCCGCTTGCGTTTCGATGATCGGAAGCGCTGTGAGCGAACCGCCGCCTTTTTCGTCATTCAGCTTGGCTGCGCGCTCGAGCAACCGGCTGTGAAGATAGAACACGTCGCCCGGATATGCCTCGCGCCCTGGCGGACGTCGCAGCAGCAGCGAAATTTCGCGATACGCCGCGGCGTGCTTGGAAAGATCGTCGTAGATGCACAGCGCGTGGCGCTTGGAGTCGCGGAAATACTCGCCCATCGCGCATCCGGCGTAAGGCGCGATGTACTGCATGGGCGCCGGATCGGACGCGGTAGCCGCCACCACGATGCTGTACTCCATGGCGCCGTGATCTTCGAGCGTCTTCACAACCTGTGCAACGGTGGAACGTTTCTGGCCAATCGCGACGTAGATGCAAACCACGTCGCCGCCCTTCTGGTTGATGATGGTGTCGAGCACGACGGCGGTCTTGCCGGTCTGGCGGTCGCCGATGATCAGCTCGCGCTGGCCGCGGCCAATCGGAATCATCGAGTCGATAGCTTTGATGCCGGTTTGCAGGGGTTCCTTCACACCGCGCCGGTCGACAACGCCGGGAGCGATGGCTTCCACCGGGCGCGTCTCGGTGGTGGCGATGGGTCCCTTGCCGTCGATGGGCTCGCCAAGGGCGTTCACCACGCGGCCAATCAGCGCCTGGCCCACGGGCACGGACATGATTTTGCCCGTGCGGCGGACTTCGTCGCCTTCCTTGATCTCCTGATATTCGCCGAGCAGCACCGTTCCCACCTGGTCTTCTTCCAGGTTGAGCGCGATGCCGGTGACGCCGTGCGGGAACTCCACCATCTCGCCCGACATCACGTTTTCCAGACCGAAAACGCGCGCGATGCCGTCGCCCACCGAGATTACCGACCCGGTCTCGGAAACATTGATCGCCTTTTCGTAATTCTCAATCTCGCCGCGCAACAGCCGCGAGATTTCATCCGCATGGATTTGAGCCATCAGTCACCCCTATTCAGCTCGCCAGTCCGGCTAGCTTCCTGCCCAATTGGAGGAGCTCGCCGCGGACCGACCCGTCATATACCGTAGATCCGATTCGCGCCATGACGCCGCCGAGCAAAGCCGGATCGACGTCAAATCGCAGGCGCATGCGTTTCCCGGTGAGCCGGGACAATTCCGTTTCCAGATTCGCGCTCACGCGATGATCGAGCGCAGTCGCCGATGTCACTTCCGCGCGCGCGAAGCCCAGGCGCTGATCGATTTCGAGTTCAAACGCTTCGCGGATTTCGCCCATCATCGTGATGCGCCGGTGATCGATCAGCACGTATGTAAAATTGCGAATCAGTGGCGATCCGCCGCCGGCTTGCTCCAGCAATTTCGCCATCACGGCGCGTTTGCGCGAATTTTGAATGGCGGGCGTGAGCAGCGCGTTGCGCAATTCCGGCGATCCTTGAATGATGGCGTCCACGGCGCGCAATTGCGCCACGGCGTCTTCCGGCTTCAATACCGATCCCGGCCCCATAACAACGTCGGCTAGGGCTCGAGCGTAGCGGTTAGCGACAGCGGATGCCATAAATCAGTTCGCCGTCCCGGGCGTGCGTTCGCGCAGATAGTGAAGAAAGCCCTCTGCTAGGCTCTGCTGCGTCGCAGGATTCATGCGGGAGCGAATACGCTGCTCAGCCAAACCCATCGCAAGTTCGGCTGAGTACTTCCGCAGCTCGGCAGTGGCGACGCGTGTCATCAACTCGATCTCCTGCGCGGTCTGCTCGCGAATTCGCTGGACGTGATGCTCGGTCTCGCGGCGGATGCGCTCGCTTTCGGCGGCCATATCGGCGCGCGCGCTCACGCGCAGCTTTTCGATCTCGCTTTGCAGATTGGCCAGGCGCGCTTCGATGCCGGCGGCATACGCGGCGGCGTCTTCCTTGACCTTCGCGGCTTCGCGAAGAGCGCTCTGGATCTCGCTGGATTGTTTTTCAAACAATGGCGGCACATTCTTGCGGATCAGATACCCCAGGCCGCCCGCCAGAATCAGGAAATTCGCCCACTTCCACCAGATCCACGGATCGCCCTGCTCGGTTTCCGCTTTCGGCGCGGCAGATTCCTGCGGAAGCGCGTAGCACGCCAGCGCCAGCCCAAGAGAAACCGCTAAGACCACGCGTCGCATCAGGCCGCGCTCCTTTCGAGCAGTGTCCGCACAATCTGGTCGGCCAGTGCGTCAGCGGTGGCGGCAAGCTGGCTTTTGGCCGTGGCCGCCTCGGCATTCAGCTGGTCTTCACCCTGACGAATCAGATCACGCCCGTGGGTCCGAGCCTGATCCAACTGATTGGTTTGTTCGGTGGTCCACTGTCGCCGCGCCTCTTCCTGTTCCTGATAAATCTCTTCGCGAGCCTGCCGCAATTGCGCTTCGATGGACGCCATCTGCTGCTCGGCCTTGGCGCGAAGGGCCGCCGCCGATTCCCGCTGGCCCTCGGTAGCAGCTCTGCGCTTGGCCAGCACGTCGGCCATCGGACGGAAGAACATGCTCTTCAGATAGAAATGGACCACCAGCAAAAGCAATACGGTCGGGATTGCCTTTAGCAGTAATCCACCCAGATCGTGTAAGGTCGATTCCATTAGGTTTTTAGAGGGAACTTATAGACTACGAGAAAGGCGGCCGCATTTCAGCCAGCACACGCCCAAAAACGATGTCCCAAAGACGTTACGCTAGCATAGTTGAGGCAATGAATTCAAGCGCTTCTCCCTAAGCGCCTATCACTAAAGGAGACACCATGGCCGACACCGTTCCACAATCGTACGCCAATCACACGCGGATGCATCCGCCGTTTCATTTCTTTCTGTTGCCGGGCACGCTGGTGTTGCTGATCCTCACCATCGTCAACGTTGTCCGGCACAATCATCGATTAGACTCCTGGATTCTGCTGCTGATCGGAGTTCTGTTCCCAGTGGCAGTGGTCTTGATTCGGGTGAATGCGCTCAGGGTTCAGGACCGCCTGATCCGGCTGGAAGAGCGGCTGCGGCTCCAGGCGCTATTGCCGGAGGAGCTGAGCCCGCGCATCCTGGAGCTGACCGAAAGCCAGCTGGTGGCGCTGCGATTCGCGTCCGATGGTGAATTGCCCGGCCTGGTGGCGAAGGTGCTAGCAGCGAAAACACCGGCCAAGGACATCAAGAAAGCGATCGTGACGTGGCGCTCGGATACGTTTCGAGTGTGAGAACCTCAACTATGGTTAATAAACTGATGCTGGCGCTTTCCGCGTCGCTGGCCTTGGCGAGTTTCGCCGCGGCGCAGGAGCGGCTCCCAATGATTCCCGCCGACAAGCTGTCCGACGCGCAAAAGAAGGCTGTGGCGGACATCCAG
>Ga0187810_10000323_pt1 | contig 19762 bp, 17 predicted proteins | sample NC_wetland_sal_i_9_FD_132963 | JGI IMG/M metagenome (GOLD analysis project Ga0187810, IMG submission 132963) | Wetland sediment microbial communities from Neuse River Estuary, North Carolina, USA - ASW_5 | ecosystem: Environmental > Aquatic > Freshwater > Wetlands > Sediment | place: USA: North...
ATTCCGCGCCAGTCCCGCCGCGCACGCTGCCCGTACCCGGTCCCGCCCCCGCCGAGTGAACCGCCCCGCCGGCCCGCCCGTGTATTAAGTCGGGACCGCGGGCAGGCCATGCCGCCTGCCCGGCACGGATAGCAGCCGGGCGGATCGCTTCGGCTGGATGTGGAAGGCGCGAGCCTTCCAGTGAGGGGAGCACGGTGAAGTCTTGGCGCATTGCCAAAATCATGACCGCGGCGGCCGGCCTCGGCCTCGCGGCGACGGCCTGTTCATCGACGTCGACCTCGAGTACGCCAACTACCCCGAGCGCGACGCCGACCACCGCGCCGCAGCCCGCCACGTCGTTCCTCGGCCAGATCAGCGGCATGACGCAGATCGCCTCGACGGTTCCGGCCAACGGTGACGTGAACCCCTACGGGGTCGCGGCCGTCCCGGCCTCCGCCGGCCGACTGACGCAGGGCGACATCCTGGTGAGCAACTTCAACGACAAGGCCAACGTCCAGGGCACCGGCACGACCCTGGTGCAGGTCTCCCCGGACGGCCACACCACGCTGTTCGCCAACATCTCCGCGCTGCCGGCCGGCCAGGCGTGCCCGGGCGGCATCGGGCTGACGACCGCCCTGGCCATCCTGCCCGGCGGCTGGGTCGTGGTCGGCAGCCTGCCGACGACGAGCGGAGGCGCATTGCCGGGCCTGAACCCCGCCGGGTGCCTCATCGTGCTGAACAACCAGGGCAAGGTGGCCGAGACCATCACGAACGGCAACATCGCCGGCCCCTGGGACCTCACGGTGAAATCGGACGCGTCGTCGGCCGAGTTGTTCGTGTCCAACGCGCTGGGCGGCAATACCGCCACCCACAACGGGGTGCCCGTGACCGGCAACTGCACCGTGGTCCGCCTGGACCTGGCCCTCAGCGCCACGGCACCGCCCGCGGTCACCAGCACGACGGTGATCGGCACGAAGTTCCCCTGGGCCGCCAACAAGGCCGCCCTCGTCCTGGCGCCGACTGGACTGGCCATCGGGGCCAACGGCACCCTGTACGTGGACGACACCCTGACCAACAGCGTCTCGGCCATTCCGCAGGCGCTCGCCCGCAGCAGCCCCGTCACGGCCGCGGCGACGACCATATCCACGGGCGGGGCGCTGAACGCGCCGCTGGGCATGACGCTGGCGCCCAACGGCGACCTCGTGGTCGTGAACGGCAATAACGGCAACGCGGTCGAGATCACTCCGGCCGGCCGCCAGCTCACGACCAAGACGCTGATCAAGAACGGCGCAGGCGACCTGTTCGGGATCGTCACGACCCAGGCCGGCGACGGCCTCCTGGTGGCGAACGACGGGACCAACGCGATCGACGAGTTCCGCGGCTGACGCCGCACCCTGATGCTAGGCGGCGTGCGCGGCCACGGCCGCGCACGCCCGCAGGGTAGCCAGGAGGTAGCCGGTGTGCTGCGCGTCGGGCCAGGACGACAGCTTGACCACCACCGTGCGGGCCGCGCGGTCGGCGTAGATCAGCTGGCCGTGGATCCCGAGGCAGACCAGGACCGGGCCGCCGGAGCCGGGGATGACCCAGAACTGGCTCCGGTACCAGCCGCCCGGCAGGACGGGCTCGTTGTCGGTGACGGCGAAGGCCTCCCTGACCCCCGGTTCCGGGGCGCGGACGTCGTATAGCCAGGCCCCGGGGACAACGTCGCGCCCCAGCGCCTTACCGTCGTCGACCAGCATCTGGCCGAACCGGGCCAGATCGCGCGCCGTGGCCGAGACCCCGCCGTCGTGAATGGCCGACCCAAGCGGATCACAGGTGATCTCCGCGTCGCATTCGGCGCCCATCGGCTCCCAGATGAGGGCCGAGATGAGATCGGCCATGCGGATGCCGCTGGCCCGCTCGCACGCCCAGCCGAGCATGTCGCTATCGGCCGACCGGTAGCTGAACTCGCCGCCGTGGGGCCCGGCGCTGCCCAGCGTGGCCAGATACGGGTAGGCGCCCTGCGGATCGCCGGGCAGGGCCGGGCGCCAGCCCATGGATCGCTCCATGACCCGCACCTCGGCGTCCAGGGCGGTGTAGGTCTCACGGAAGGCGACCCCCGTGCGCATGTCCAGCAGGTCGCGGATCGACGCCCCCGCGTAGCCCGAGCCGACGACCTCGGGTACGTACGCCGTCACCGGGGCACCGGGATCGAGCAGTCCCCGGCCGGCCAGCACCCCGGCCACGCACCCGACGATGGACTTGGACACCGACATCAGCAAGTGCCTCGTACCCGCGGTCATGCCCGCGTAGTACCGCTCGGCGACCAGCTCGCCGTCCCGCAGGACCACCCACGCATCGGTGTACGTCCCGGCGAGCACGTCCTCCACGGTCACGGTGCTCCCATCGGGCCGCGTCACCAGCGGGTTGCCCATCGGCCGGGAGACGGCCGGGAGCGGTCCGGGACCACGCTGACCCGCCGCGATCGGCTGGCTCGGAATCAGTTCCCGCATGTGCTGGAACGCCCAGCGGTTGAACGGCGGATCCTGCCAGTTGGCCAGGGTGACCTGTGATTCAGGCGCCGGCGGGAAGCCGACCATGAGCTCGGGCGCGCCGTCGCGCGCGGCCGTCGAGGTCGTCGGGCGGGTGCCTTCATAGGTCATGGCTCGCACCTTAACGCACCATCTGCGCTGGCAGCGGTCAACTAGGATGCGGCTATGTCGCTGGAGCGGGGGCCCGAGTTTCAGGGCGCATCGGTGACGGCGGGCAACTGGCAGGACCCCCCGTTCAACCGCTGGGCGTACTGGCACGTCGGCGAGTTCCTGCCGACCTACCGCGTGTCGCGCGGCGCCGGGCCCGCGCGCGCCCTGCCCTCCTCGGCCGCACCCGCTGACCTGCTCGGCATCGCCCTGGCCCGTTCCGACGGCACCGCCGGCACGGTGGGCGAGGTGCTCGCCGACTCCTTCACCGACGCCTACGTGGTGCTGCAGGACGGCGAGATCGTCGCCGAGTGGTACGGCACCCTGGGAGCCCCGGACCTGACGCACGCGCTGATGTCGGTGTCGAAGTCCGTGGTCGGGTGCGTCGCCGCGGTGCTCATCGATCGCGCACAGCTCGACCCCGACCGCCAGATCACCGACTACGTCCCCGAGCTCGCCGCCAGCGGATACGCGGGCGCCACGGTGCGGCACGTACTGGACATGCGCAGCGGGGTCAGGTTCCTTGAGGAGTACGCCAACCCGCAGGCTGATATCAGGCTCCTTGACCAGTGGCTCGGCTGGCAAGCCAGCGAGCACGGCTACCAGGCGGGCGGGCTCTACCAGTTCCTGACCACCCTGCGGGCCGAGGCCCCGCACGGTTCCCGGTTCCTCTACCGCTCCGCGGAGTCCGACGTGCTGGGCTGGGTCTGCGAACGCGCGGCGGGCGCGCCCATGGCCGGGCTCATCTCCGCGCTCGTGTGGGAACCGATGGGCGCCGAGCACGACGCCGACCTGCTCCATGACGGAGCCGGCACGGCCGTGCACGACGGGGGCCTGTGCGCCACGGCCCGGGACGTGGCGCGGTTCGGGCAGATGCTGCTGAACGGGGGAGCGGTCGCGGACGGGGCCGGAGGCACGCGCCGCGTCGTCCCGCCGAGATGGCTCCGCCAGGGCTGGGCCGTGGACGCTGACACGCGGGCGGCCTTCGCGGCCTCGCCCGCGGAATGGGCGTTCCCCGGCGGTTGGTACCGCAACCAGTTCTGGTTCCGTCCGGGCGCCTACGGAGATGTCCTGCTCGCCCTCGGCATCCACGGGCAGATGCTGCACGTCAGCCGGCGCACCAACACCGTATGCGTGAAATTCTCCTCCTGGCCGCAGGCCCAGAATCCGGCCTACATGCAGGACACGCTGAGCGCCTTTGACGCCGTAGGCGGCGCGCTGGCGGGCAGGGAACCGATCAACCCGGCGCACGGCCGGCGCCTGGCCGGCGTGGTATCCGGCCTGAGCCGCAGCGGCGACACCGCCCCACCACCGCCATCTCAACCGCGGCCGAACGTCGTCTGAGCCAGGGTGGTTGTTCCTCCTCGACGGCGGCGCACCCGGCAGCCTAGCCTGGCGGTATATCAATGATCGCCCTGGTGCGTAGGGAGGCAGCGTGACTGATGTGCCACGTTCAGCCGGCTCCGCCGGATCACCCGCCCGCCGTCAGCTGAATGGCATATCCGAGCTACGCACGTTCTTCAGAACCAACTCCGAGCCGATCTACTTCATCGGGCCGACGGCGTTCAACCTGCTCGGCATCGATCGCTGGGTCCGCAACTTCCAGTACATCGCGTACTACGACTCCTGGGACGGCCGCCATCCCCGGGTGTTCGCCCCCGAGAACCGGCCGTATATCGAATTCGAGTCGAGCGAGCAGATCAACAACTACCTGCTCCGCGACGCCGAGGTCCGGGAGTACCTGCGCCGGCGCGGGGGCGTACCCAAGGTCGCGATGGTCTTCTTCGACGAGGAGACCGAGGAGATCTGCCGGGAACAGGGCTACGACCTGATCCTGCCGCCCGATTCGCTGCGGCGGCGCCTGGACTCCAAGATCGTGACCACCCAGCTGGGCAACGAGGCGGGCGCCCCGTCGGTCCCGAACGTGCTCGGGCACGCCGACAGCTACGCCGAGCTCAGCGTGCTCGCCGAGGCCAGCGGCCTCGGCGCCGACCTGGTGGTGCAGACACCGTACGGCGACTCCGGCAAGACGACGTTCTTCATCGCGTCCGAGCGCGACTGGGACTCCTACGCCGCCGACATCCGCGGGCAGCAACTCAAGGTCATGAAGCGCATCAACAACCGGGCCGCGGCCGTGGAGGCGTGCATCACCAGGCACGGCACGATCGTCGGGCCGTTCATGACCGACCTGACCGGATACCCGGAGCTCACCCCGTACAAGGGCGGCTGGTGCGGTAACGACCTGTTCCCCGACGCCCTGTCCGAAGCCGACCGTAACGTCGCGATCGGCCACGTCCGCAAGCTGGGCGACCGGCTCGCCCGGGAGGGCTACAAGGGCTTCCTCGAGGTCGACGTGCTGGTCGACACCGACACCGGCGCGGTGTACCTGGGCGAGCTGAACCCCCGGATCTCGGGCGTCTCCTCGATGACCAACGTCACGGCGGGCGCGTACGCCGACATGCCGCTGTTCCTGTTCCACCTGCTGGAGTTCATGGACGTCGACTACACGATCGATGTGGAGGAGATCAACGAGCGCTGGAGCGCTCTCGCCGCCGTGGACGTCTGGTCGCAGCTGATCATGAAGGAACCCGGCGACGAGGTCGAGCGGATCCTGGCCGCCCCGCGCACGGGGTCGTGGCGGATGACCGACGGCGGCGCCCTCGCCTTCGAGCACGTCAGCAACGACTGGCACGAGATCACCAGCGAGGACGAGGCCTTCTTCATGCGCGTGTACGGCCCGGGCGACTACAAGTTCCACGGCGCCGACCTCGGCATCCTGGTCACCAAGGGCCGGATGCAGACCGCCGACGGGCTCACGGAACGGTGCCGCCGCTACATCACGGGCATCCGCGCCCACTACCAGTCCGAGCCGCTGCCGGCCGCCCCCGCCGTCAAGCCCATCGCCTACGTCAAGTAGGCGGAACCCGGCGCTTCACGAACAGCACAAAGACCACGGCGAATACCAGGACGATGCCAACGTTCGCTATCAGCCGCGGCCCGAACTGGTGCCTGAAGAATAGGATGTCCACGCCAACCACTACGCCTGCCATCACGAGCACGTAAAGCGCGCCGACTGCCTGTCTTCCCACCCCATCGTTCTACCCGCGATGAGCCGCCAGGTCCAGGCGCATGAGCCAGCGGATCCGGCTGCCGTCGCAGGCGCCACCACGATGCTCATGTCCGTACCGGGCGGCTAGCCGGCCGGGCGGAGCAGGGCGCGCAGCACGGCCATGACGTCCTGCACGGCGCCGGCCGGGGTGATGTCCGGGTCGGCCAGCGACAGCGGGATGCCCAGCCCGTCCGCCGCGGCGATGGTGAGCACCGCGACCTTGTCCGGGTCGTACGCGGTGCCGAAGGTGCCCAGCTCGATCCCGCGCCGCACCACCCGCGCCACCAGTCCCCGCCAGGCGGTGTTGTCGCGCAGCGCGTCGGCCCGCATCTCCGCGTCGCGGATGCCGAAGTGCCAGGACTCGATCCACAGCCGCCCGCCCTCGGGCGCGCCCGGCTCATACCCGGTCAGCGAGGTGGCGATGATCCGTTCCAGCTGCTCCCACGGGTCGGCGATGGCGGCAACGTCCGTCTCGAGCGCGGCGATCTCCGCGCTCGACGCGTGCCGGAAGGCCGCCACCAGCAGGTCCTCGCGTGAGCCGAAGTAGTACTGCAAGGTGCTGACCGGGACGCCGCTCTCGGCCGCCACGTCGGCGAAGCGGGTGGCGTCCGCGCCGCGCTCGGCGATGACCCGGCACGCGGCCTCCAGCACGGCAATCTTGCGGCGCCCGGCCCGGCGGCCCGGCCCGCGACCAGAAGTCGCGCCGGGCCCGCGGCCGGAACCGCGGGCGGGCGCGTGTATCGAGGCTGCAGACTCAAGGCCCGCAGGGGTCATGAGGAGGTGCTCCCTTCGCCGTGCGCCGGGGTCGTGATCCCGTCCGCGAAGTACCGGGGCAGGAACCTGGACGTGACGAGCATGATGATCACCCCGACGACCAGCGATCCGGCACCAATCAGGAAGATACCGCCGATCCCGTGGAAGCTGGAGTAGCTGCTCGCGGCGGGCCAGAACGACTTGATCGACAGGACGAACGCGCCGAGCAGGGCCAGCCCGCCGACGAGCGGCAGGATCCCCTTGACCAGGAAGGCGCGGGCACTGGTGAGCAGGTCACGGCGGAAGAACCAGACGCAGGCGAACCCGGTCAGCCCGTAGTAGAAGGCGATCAGCAGCCCGGTCGCGGACGCCGAGTCGGCCAGCACGTTCTTGGACACCGCGGTCAGCATGACGTAGAACAGGGCCGAAACCACGCCCATGGCGAGCGTCGCCACGGTCGGCGTGCGGAACCGCGGGTGCATCCGGGCGAACCAGCCGGGGATGGCGCCGTGCGCGGCCATGGCCAGCGTGGCCCGGGCGGTCGGCATGATCGAGGTCTGGGCGGAGGCGGCGGTCGAGGTCAGCACGCACAGGACCAGCAGCTTGCCGGGCACGCTGCCCAGCACCGAGGAGGCCAGGGCGCCGAGCACGTCGGTGCTGTGCGCGGCCAGGAACGCGGGCCCGGCGTACGCCAGGGCGGCGACGCTGATCACCGCGAAGATCGCGACGAGCATCAGCGTGGCCATGATCGCGGCGCGGCCGGGGGTGCGCGCGGAGTCCTTGGTCTCCTCGTTCACGCTGAGCGCGCAGTCCCAGCCCCAGTAGATGAACACGGCCAGCAGGAAGGAGTTCGACAGGCTGCTGAAGGATCCGGTCCACGGGTTCAGCCAGCCGGCCGACGGGTGCGCGTGACCGGGCAGCGCGTGGCCGGTGCCCGCCTTGACCAGCGCGACCACCGCGAAGACCGCCAGCGCGCCCACCTCGATGACCAGCAGGACCTGCTGCAGGCGAGCGGACACCTCGATGCCCCGGTAGCAGACCCAGGTCAGCAGGGCGATGAACGCGACCCCGACCACCGTCACCCAGGCCGTACCGGCCGAGCCCGCGCCGACGAGTTCGAGGAAGTACCGCCCGGCGATCTGGGACAGGCTGGCCATCACGATGACGTCGGCGGCGATGATGCCCCAGCCGCCCATCCAGCCCGCCCGTGGCCCGAAGGCGCGCGCCGTCCAGGTGAAGGTGGTACCGCAGTCCGGGTCGACCTTGTTCAGCTCGCGGAACGCGTAGGCGATGCACAGCATCGGCAGGAACGACGCGACGAGCGTCCCAGGGCTGTGCACCCCGACGACGGCGACGATGAGGCCGAGCGTGGCGGCCATGCTGTAGGCGGGCGCGGTCGAGGAGACCGCGATGACCACGCTGGAGACCAGCCCGAGCGCTCCGGCCCGGAGGCCCTTGTCGCGCGAAGCCGGAGCCGAAGCCGAAGCCGAAGCAACCGGCTTCGCACCCTTGTCCGGCGGAGCAACCGGCTCTGCGATGGTGATGGTGGTCATGGTGGGGCACCGCCTTCCGCCCGGCAGGATGCTGGGCTATGGCAGTACTGTATAGTAATACCATATTATTGTACAGGTTTTGAATACGGAAATTGGAGATCTTTTCCGGACGTTGTCCTGGGGTACCTGACCGGTACGCGCGGTAGCCGCTGCCCCCGAGAAATCCTGGAGAGAGATGCCCAGACGGGTTCGTCCCTATGGATCGGCCGATGACGCCGAGAGCGCGGCACTGGCCCGGAACGGGTCGAGGTCCGCCCGTGAGCTGTCCGTTGAACTGGCGGGTACGACCATGGCGCGCGATCTCGCCGGCCAGGCGGCGCAGGCCGTGCGTGAGCTGACCGACCTGACCGCGGACGGCGCGTATTTCGCGGGCCTGGATGACGTCCGCGACGTGGTCGCGAGACTGTGCCGGATGAGTCAGGACCTGCCGCGCTTGTGCGAGCAACTGGCCCGGATCATGGTGGCGCAGCGCGAGGACGGTCACCCTGGCCCGGATCCAGAGTTCTGGGTGACCGACGCGGTCGAGGCGCTGGCCGCGGCCTGCCGGGCCGCGGATATGCTGACCGCCGCCCTGGCGCAGGCTGGCCGGGCCTCATCGGAGCTGCCGCCCTCGCCCTGATCCCTGGCCGGGGCTGATCCCGGCCTGACGGCGGAACTGAGTAGCCGCTACTCAGGCGCCCGCCGGGAGGGCGGCCCTACAAAGGTGCTAGCGGGCTGGCCTGCGGCCCCGCACGGCACAGGGGAGTGAGGATGATGGTCGCAACACCTGATCAGGGCCGTCTGCGGTCCGCGGCTCGGAGCCCGAACGCCGGCCCCGCCCGGGTCATCGGTGGCTTCACCGCGATGTTCGTGGGCGTGGCGCTCATGAGCTATGGCGCGCACTTTGTGGCCAAGACCGGCACGTGCTCGGGTACGGGCTACGTCTCCTACGGCCCGGTGCCCAAGTGCCCCGGGAGCGAGGCGCTGTACATCACGTCGGCGTTCTTCGTCGGCCCGCTGGCCGCGATAGTCGGCTGGCTGGTTGCGCGGGCCTGGGGGTGGCTGTGGCCCACGACCTGCATCGGCGTCGGCGCCGGCCTGGTCACGATCAGCAATGAGACCACCGCCTCCACCGGTGCCAGGGCGTTTGGCCTGGTCGGAGGGATCGGCCTGTTCGCGCTGGCCGGGCTCTCCGTCATCGTCAGCCTGCGCAAGCGGCGCAGGCCGCCCAACCCGCGCGACGCGGCCGGACCGGGGATACCCGCCCCGGCGATCACGCCAGGGCCGGCTCGGCTGGCTCCGCCGGGGAGGCGAGACGCGACCCCAGGCCGATCGGACCCCCTGGCCACGATCGCCAGGCTCGCCCAGCTCAGAGACGCCGGCGCGCTCACCGAGGATGAGTTCGAGGTCGAGAAGGCCAAGCTGCTGGCCGAGCTATGACCGGCTCACACCAGCACACATCGGCCCAACTCGGGTCCTGATCTCTAGGCTAGGCGGGGCTGATCTCGACGGGGATCGCGCGGCTCAGGGTCTGCCCTACCGGGGAGGTGGCGGCGACCTTCGCGTGCAGTTCGGCGAGCGCGTCCGCGCCGGCGTCGGTGTCCAGGTGGACGGCGACCCGGATGGCGGAGAATCCGGGGTGCTCGTCCGCGAGGCCGAGCCAGGCGTGCAGGTCGAGATCATCCGGAACCGTCAGATCTGGCCCTGGTTCATGCGGATCAGCCGGTCCAGGACGGCGCCCGAGCTCACCCGCAGGCCGTCGTGCTCGTACTCGTTGGTCACCCAGGGGCGCAGGCCGCGGATCGCCTGCGCGGTGGCCATCGACAGCTCCCGGTCGACGTACATGTCGTCGTAGTAGACGGCCGCGGCCACGGGCACGTCGGTGGCCGCCAGGCGCGACGGGTCGTACAACGGCGGCCAGCCGTCGCGTTCGGCCAGCAGGTCGGCGGCCTCGCGCAGCGGGCGCAGGACCGGGTCCCCGCCGATCATCCAGGGATAGATCATCTCGCCGGTGAACAGCAGGGGAGCGGGCTCGCCGTCCTCCTGCAGGGCCGGGCCGGCGTCGAACTCGGGGAACTCCGCCCTGACCCGCTGCGCGGCCCACCGGGTCGCGCCTCCCTGGGCGTAGCAAGCCTCGTGCAGCACCGCGTACAGCGGCGCTCCGGCGAAGCTGAGCCTGGCCTGCGCGTCGTACAGGAAGGCGTCCGAAAGCTCCTCGCCCGCGAAGGGATCCTCGAGCAGGTAGTGCAGCGCGTGGCTGCCGGCGCTCTGGCCGAGCAAGGACCCCAGCGACTGGAACGCCTGCACCGACAGCAGGCCGCCGTCCGGCAGCCGGACCTCATGCTCAGACAGGTACCGGGCGACCCGCCGCGCCCGCTCCGCGTCGTCCGGGTACCGCTCGTAGTGCGCGGCGTTCTTGCGCGCCACCGTGGGATAGGTGCGGCGGTAGACGTCGTCGGCGGTCGCCGACAGGCCGGGCAGGCCGCCGGTGATGAGCGCCTCGCGGATGCCGTGCGGGGCGAACGACAGGTAGGTGACCGTGCAGAAGCCGCCGAAGCTCTGCCCGAGCACGCTCCACGGCGCCCCGCCGGCCAGGTCGCGCCTGATCAGCTCGGCGTCGAGGACGATGCTGTCGGCGCGGAAGTGCGTCAGGTACTCGGCCTGGGCCCGGGCCGGGCCGAGGGAGCAAAGCGTCCGCCGCGTCGCCGGGGTGGACCGGCCGGTGCCGCGCTGGTCGAGCAGCAGCACCCGGTAGTCCTCCAGCGCCCGGTCCAGCCAGGTTTCCCGGCCCGCCGGGCGCTGCGCGCCGAATCCGGGGCCGCCCTGGAGGAACAGCAGCCACGGCAGGTCCGCCTCCGCCTTGGTCGCGGCGACGATCTCGCGGGCGAACACCTCGATCTGCTCTCCGTCGGGCCGGTTGTGATCGAGCGGGACGGCGAACACATGGTCGGTCAGCACGGTGCCGGGCTGGCGGTAGCACGTCATGCGGCCGACGTTACGCCGGTAGGGTCGGCCGCATGGGACTCGGCCGCATGGGACAGGGCCTCCGGACGGTCGGCGTGGCGGAGCGGCGCGCCCGGATGGCCATCCGGCACCACCTGGCCGGGGAGCGGGCCGGCACCGTCGCGGCCGCGGTGGCGGGTGTCGTGGCGCTGCACGGCACCGACCCCGCGTCGGTCTACCTGGCGGCCCGGGCCCGCACCCGTAGTATCGACAAATCGGCAATCGAGCACGCGCTGTACGGGGAGCGGTCCCTGGTGCGGATGCTCGGGATGCGCCGGACGGTGTTCGTCGTGCCGGCGGACCTGGTGCCGGTGGTCCAGGCCGCCTGCACCGACCAGATCGCGGAGCGCCTGCGGCGTCAGCTTGCTCAGGTCGTGCAGGAGGCGGGCGTCGCCCCCGACGCGGCGACCTGGCTCAAGGAGGTGGGCGAGGGCACCGTCGCTCTGCTGGCCGCGCGCGGGTCCGCGACCGGCGCCGAGCTCGCCAGGGACGAACCCCGGTTGCGGACGCAGATCATCGCCGCGGCGGACAACCGCTACGGCGGGGCGGTGAACCTGACGACCAGGCTGCTGACGGTGCTATCCGCGGAAGGGCTCATCGTCCGCGGACGCCCGCGCGGAGGATGGACCTCCAGCCAGTTCACCTGGTCCGCCGCCCCAGCGCGAACGGACCTGCCGGCCGGCGTCGCCCGGGCCGCGCTGGCCCGCCGGTGGCTGACCGCGTTCGGCCCGGCCCGGCCCGCCGACCTGCAGTGGTGGACCGGCTGGACGGCCGCGCAGGCCCGGCAGGCGCTGGGCTCGCTGGACATCGCCGAGGTAGACCTCGACGGTGCGCCCGGCATCCTGCTGGCCGACGACCAGGAGCCAGTCGACGCCGCCGAGCCGTGGGCGGCGCTGCTGCCTGCCCTGGACCCCACCGCCATGGGCTGGCGGGAGAGGTCCTGGTACGTGGGCGAGCACGCCGCCGCCCTGTTCGACCGGTCGGGGAACATCGGCCCGACGGCATGGTGGGACGGCCGGATCGTGGGCGGCTGGGCCCAGCGCTCGGACGGCGAGATCGCGATCCGGCTGCTCGAGGACACCGGAGCCGAGGCCGCCGCCGCGATAACGGCCGAAGCCGAGCGGCTACGCGACTGGATCGGCCCGCAGTCGCGGTCCCGGCTCATCCCGCGCTTCCGCACGCCCCTGGAACGCGAGCTAGCCGGCTGACTCGGCCAGGCGGGTCGCCGCCAGTCCCCACCCTAGATGACCACGGCAGCGGACAACGGGCTGGTCACGACGGCGGAGCCCCCTCAGCTACCTCGATCCCGCCGGCGCAATACCTGTTATCAGCAATATGACGAGCCGCCCGAGCGTTTGCGCAATCCCCTCCCTGGCATTTACACGTTCAATGGGTCACGAGGGTCTTATTATGACATCGCCAACTTGGCCGTTCATGGTCAAAAAGTTGACAGTATTTGACCTAGGTGACAAAATTCGGTCACTAGTGACCGGCCAGACCGCTGGGTGGGGACCCGATGGGCACTCTGGGTGATGAGCTATGTCGGCTGCGCAGAGGGCGCGGAGTTATGGCCAGCGACCTGCTCGAGCGCACCGGCCCTACGTTGCGCGCATTGTCGGGGATTGATGACTCAACGAGTGAGAACGAGGCCCGGCGCCGGCTGGTGACGTATCTGAGCGATCTCGCCGATGAACTGCCGGGGGATCTGCGCACGGCACTGCGGGCCGGGTTGGCCCTCGATGAGGATGTGCAGTACAGATTTCTCGAAGCGCGGATGCACTGGCTGGCCGCGAAACTGGACCGGGATGTGCGCACGGCCCGGCGGCGGGTCGACGAGGCGATCAGGTCGGCCGAGACCTTGCGCGCCATTTCGGCGCCATCCGGTGACGACGACTACGCGAATGACAGCTGGTATTTGGAGCGATTTCGCACGCTGCTCTACCTGGACGGCGCCCGGCCTACCGCCATCGAGGAGCGTAAGGTGGTCGCCAGGCACGACTCGCTGGCGGAGATCATCATCTCGACCAGCATCCCGTGCCCGGCCGGCGCTGACCGCGAGCGGCACCACGCGGACCTGACCATTCTCTACGGCGGATCAATAGCCCGCATCGAGCGGCCGTCCAAGACTTATTTTCGTTATTTCATCCGGCTTCCGCAGTTGCTCAAACGCGGGCAATCGCATGAAATCGGGGTCTCGGTGACACTTCCAGCTGACCAGCCGATTAACCCCCGTTATGCGCTGCAGCCATTGCGCCGATGCGACGAGTTCGACCTACGTATACGCTTCGGCGCACGAAATCGATTGTCCGGCGTGTGGAACCTGGCCGGGGTTCCGCGCGGAATGGCCGATGATTTCACCGCGGCTGGTGCACGCGTAGATCTCGACGAGGCAGGAGAGATTCACCTGAACTATCAGCGCCTGCTAGTCGGACTGGTTTATGGAGCACGCTGGGAAATGGGATCCTCGACGTCGGCCGCGGTTTCCGCGGGTGCCGGGGCCCCGGCAGTTGTCACCCGCGTTTCACGCTGATTACAGGCCGTCCGGGTCCATTTTCTTCCCCTTTCGTGCTCGCGTCTGCATTTGCGTCAAGCATGAATGGGGAGGCGGATCCCTGTCTGGTTCAGCTGGCGCAGGGTTCCTGGCTAAAATGGCACGGCGTTTCTGGGTCAGAAGACGCACCGGTCTCGACCTGATCCGAGCCGAGCCACGCCTAGCTGCGGTGTTGCGGCAGGCGCGGGTGCTCGGGGGAGCCGATATTGCTTTGGGTTCAGCCGGAAATCACCGGGATCCTGAGGGTTGCGTCCGTGAACGGGCTTCCCGCGCGCCTCGATTTACGCCGCGGAGCGCACCGCCGATTCTGCCCTCCACCTCGTGCCCGGCGATGCCATTCTCCGAGCGGACGTACGCGCCGGCTGATGGACATATTGCTGATCCCGGCTGAACTCGCGCGGCGGGCCCGCGCAACGTTCTCCGCCGAGCAGACATAAAACCCGTAGCGGGGGAATCATTACCGGCGTGGTCATCTTCATCATCTGGCTCTGCGTCATCGGGCTGATCATCGGCGCCATCGCCCGCCTGCTCCTGCCCGGCCGGGACAACATCGGAATCCTGGGCACCATCGCACTCGGGATCCTCGGCTCATTCGTCGGCGGGTTCCTGGAGAACCTGATCGAATACCACACGGCGAACGTCCGCACCTTCCACGCCACGGGGCTCATCGGGTCGGTCATCGGCGCCCTGGTACTGCTGCTCCTGCTCCGGGTCACCGGACTGGAGCCCGGACACCGTCGCCGCCGCTGACGGCGGCCCCGGGCGGAGCCGGTACCGACAGCCGCCGGAACGCCGGCGAGGCCTGGGCGAGCCGGCCGTCGCGGGGCGTGCACCGGCTGGTAATGCGAGCCGCCGCGTCCGGGAGGAATGGCTCTAGTTCCCGGCCGAGCGCCGAGCACGCCGCGAAGAGCGCCCCGAGCACGGCATCGAGCCGCCGGCCGGCCCCGGTGTCGCCGTCACGCTCCGCCCGGGCCAGCTCCCACGGGCGGACCCGGTTGATGAACCGGTTGGCCTCGTCCGCGATCGCCCACACCGCCGCCGTCGCCTGCCGGAAGTCGAACCCCGCCAGGGCGGCCCGGGCGCGGTCGCTCGCCTGGCGGCACGCTGCCTCCAGGTCTTTCCCGTCCGCCGGGACCGGCTGCGGTTCCGGGATCGCCCCGTCCCGGTACCTGCGGATCATGGCGATCACGCGGTGGACCAGGTTGCCGAGCCCGTTGGCGAGCTCGTCGTCGGCCCGGGCGATCAGCCGCTCCACGGTGAAGTCGGCGTCGCCGACCCGCGGCACCTCACGGAGCAGCCACCAGCGCACCGCGTCGGTCCCGTACTCGGCGGCCAGCGCGGCCGGGTCCGCGCCGGACCCGGATGACTTGCTGATCTTCCGCCCGCCCGCGGTCAGGTAATCGTGGACGAACAGGTCGGTCGGCAGCGGCTGTCCCGAAGACAGCAGCATGGCCGGCCAGTAGACGGCGTGGAACCGCAGGACGCCCTTGCCGAGCAGCTGGACGCGGCGGCTCACGTCGCCGGCTCCGGTGCCGGGGAGCCACCACGTCCCATAGGCGTCGTCGCCCGTTCCGTACCCGAGTGCGGTGACGTAGTTGCACAGGGCGTCGAACCAGACGTAGATCACCTGGCCAGGGTCGCCGGGAACCGGGATGCCCCACCCGCCTGCGCGTTCGGCGGGCCGCGAGACCGAGAAGTCCTCGAGCCCGGCGTCGATGAGCGCGAGCACCTCGTGGCGGCGCCCGGCGGGCTCGATCCGCAGGTCGCCGCGGGTGATCGCCTCGCGCAGCGGCCGGGCGTACCGCGACAGCCGGAAGAACCAGTTCTCCTCGGCGACGTGCTGCGGCTCGGTCCCGTGCTCGGGGCAGCGCCCGTCGCGGAGTTCGGCCGGGGTGTAGAACTGCTCGCAACCGGTGCAGTACAGGCCCTCGTACCGCTTGCGGTACAGGTCCCCGGCGTCGGCGCAGGCCCGCCAGAACCGCTCGACTCCGGGCGGGTGGCGCCGGTCGCGGCTGGTCCGGATGACGTCGTCGACGGTCAGCGAGAGCGCCTGGCCCAGCCCGACGAACGCCTCCGCGTGGCAATCGACGAACTCGCGCACGCCGACTCCGGCCTCCTGCGCGGCGAGCACGTTCTTCAGCGAGTTGTCATCGGTCCCGGCCTGGAACCTGACGAGTTCTCCGCGCCGGCGGGCGAACCGGGCCAGCACGTCGGCCTGCACCAGCTCCAGCGCGAACCCGATGTGCGGCCGCGCGTTCACGTAAGGAATCGTCGTGGTGATATAGGTGTGCGGCGGCGTCATCGCAGCCTCCTGGGGTCAGGGGGCTCCGAGCACCGTAAACACGTCGAGGCCCCGTTGCAGGGCCTCGGAAACGAAAGCGTCCGGACGCGTCAGCGGCCCCGCGAGCGGGGCATCATGACCTCTCGTCCGTGTGCGTTCACGTCACCAGGATACTGGTGACCGCCGGATGGTCCGAAGGACTTTTGACCCCGAACGGAGTTGTGGTGGGCGTCCCCGATCTGGCCGGAGCTGACCTGATACACCTGCGCCGCTGCGTGGAGCTCGCGAGCCAGGCCGTCGACGCGGGGGACTTCCCGTTCGGGCCCGGTGCCGGGCCTGGACGAGCAGGTCCGCCGGCTGCACCACCGCTTCCGGGGGCTTCCTTAGACGGGTGACTCCGGGGCGACGCGGGGGAGTAACCAAACGCCGTTCGGGAAAAAAGATTTCGAATTTAAACTAGGAAGACGCTGTCGCCGACCTGAATCCGTCCCGGGTTCAGCACCTCGGCGTAGACGCCCGCGCACGGCTCGGGGTCCGTGTCCGCCACGGGGGCCAGCCGGTTGTGGCGGGCCAGCACGCGCAGGGCGTCGGAGTCGCGGGGGAGCGGGCCGTGCGCCAGGGTGGGGACCGCGCACCGCGGCGTGCGGGCGATGACGCGCAGGATCAGGTCATCGCCGACGGCCACGTACCGGTCCAGCCAGTCGTTCTCGGCGAAGCCGGGGAGCGTGGTCCTGATGACGATGTTCGGCCGGTAGCGCTCCGGGTCGGCTACGCCGCGCGGGCTCAGCCCGGCGATGCGGTCGAGGGTGCCGGTCGTGAGCAGGTGGAGCGGGGCGAAATCGACGAACGTACCCGGCGGCGCGCCCGCGCCGATCTCGATGAGCTCGGCGGGCACCTCGGCGGTCACCCCATCCGCCAGCACGGCCTCGGGGACGGCCCGGTCGAGTGACGCGCCGGGCGGCGGCGTGGAAGTCAGCGTCACCGGCTCGCTCAGCAGCGCGGACAGGACCTGGTCGACATCGGGGTCGGTGCTGTTGACGATCCCGCCGTCCGGCAGCGTAATCCGCACGCCGTTGTCCGCGCCCTCGCTGGGAGGGTCGGCGACGGCGGACAGCGTGAGCAGGGCGCGCCAGAGCCTGGGGTACTTCGCGCTCGCCACCTTGCCCGTCCGGCGGCTGACGACGGCCAGGCGCCGGTCGTGATCCAGGCCGCGGAACGTCACGTCGCCCGCGTCTAGGTCCTCGCCGAGCATCGACTTGACCGGGTACCGGCGCAGCCTGCTTACCGTTCCGACCACCATCTGATCATCGCAGCTAGGGGGCTCCCGGTCCGTGACGGCGTGGCAGGAGGAGGATAGCTTTCGTGGAGTCGCTGGCGGCGGCGCGTGAGGAGCGGGCGTTCCTGTGCCGGCTCACGCCTGACCGGGCGCTCGGGTCGCTGGACGAGGCCGATGCGTTCCTGCAGGACCGGGGGATGCTGACGCGGACCGCGGATGGCGCCCTGCCCAGCCTGTACGAGGCGTGCCACGAGGAGCCGTACAAGCCGGGCAGCCCGGGATTCGCGACCTGGCCGGCGACGAAATGGCCGTGGTTCGGCGAACTGGCGGAGCGCGGCTACCTGATCGTCGCGGTCCACCGCGGCAAGAACCTGCTCGTATCCGGCGACGTGGCCCGGCTCCTCGACCCGATCTGCCGCGCCGAGCTCGCGCGCATGCGCGCCGCCGATCGCGCCGCGGCCCGGCTCCTTGATCACCTGGCCCGCGCCGGGCCGTCTGCTCTCGAGGACCTCCGCGTCGAGCTCCGGATGAAGCGGCAGGAGCTGAACTCCCTGCGGGCGCCGATGGAGCGGTGCGGCGTGCTCGTCTCGCGCTCGCTGCACGTCACCGCGGGGGAGGGGCAACCGCATGCCAGCGAAGTGGCGCGCTGGGATCAGGTGTACACCGGACCGGGCGGACCGGACGCGGAACCCGGGGCGGCGCTCAGGGAGCTCGTGGCCGCCGGCGTTCGGGCCAGCGTGGTCGCACCAGAAAGTGAGCTGCGGCGCTGGTTCTCCTGGCTGTGGTACTGGACCGATTCGATCATCGATGACCTGGTCCGCGGCGGGCGCGCCCGCAGGCTGGACGGGCACATTGTCGCTGTGGAGGAGTCCCGTGGCTGACGAGGTGCGGTTCGCGGCGGATCTCTTCCGGGGGACCGCCGGGTACTACGACCGGTACCGGCCGCCTTACCCGGAAGCGATGCTCACCGACCTGGTCCAGCGGGCCGGAGTATCGCAGCGCGGCCGCTTGCTGGACCTGGCCTGCGGGACCGGCCAGCTCGCCTTCCCGCTGCGCCGGTGGTTTTCGGAGGTGTGGGCCGTAGATCAGGAACCGGACATGGTGGAGCTGGTCCGCGCCAAGGCGGCCGCCGGGGGAGCGGGGGAGGTCCGGGCGATCGTCTCCAGCGCCGAGACCCTGCGCGCCGAGCCGGAGTACTTCGAGCTCGCCGTCGTCGGTAACGCGTTCCACCGGCTCGACCGCGACCTGACCGCCGGCCGGGTCCTCGGCTGGCTCAAGCCCGGCGGGCACCTGGCGCTGTGCTGGTCGTCCCAGCCGTGGGACGGTGCGGCAGGCTGGCAGCAGGCGCTGGCCGCCCTCCTGGACAGGTGGAGGACGGCGCTCAGCGCGCAGGGCCGGATTCCGGCGGGCTGGGCCGAGGCGCGGCAGCGCCGGCCCGATCTCCAGGTCCTGTCCGACGCCGGATTCGAGGGGGCCGGGAGCCACGAGTTCCCGGTCGGGCATCGCTGGAGCGCGCCGGAGCTCGCCGGGCTGATCCGGTCGACGTCGTTCCTCCCGGCCTCGGTGCTCGGCGACCAGGGTGCCGCCTTCGACGCCGACCTCGCGGCCACGCTCGGCCCGTACGGCGGTGCCTTCACCGAGACCCTGAGCTTCACCTACGACCTCGCCCGCAGGCCTGCGCTCGTGTCCTAGGCACCAGGAGGTACGGCCGGATAGTGGGCGGCCTGGTACCGACTTCGAGCTACATCTCAAGGCGTACGCAAGCAGGGGAGAGGTCGTATGAGCGACCCAAACTCCGGTCCATTGGCAGCGGCGTCCATCGACCGGTCAGGGCTGGATGTTCTCCAAGTCCTCCAGCAGGCTGGGGTGCTTCGGCTCCCAGCCGAGCGCTTGCCGGGTGTGGGTGCTGGACGACGGCTGGTCGGTCGAGAAGATCGGACCGAGAGGGCCGTAGGTCTCCGCTGGCACCGACTCGACCGGCAGGCCCAGCCGCCGGCCGATGACGGCCGCGATGTCACGCACCTGGTCTCCCTCGCCGGCCACGGCATGCCAGGAGGTACCGGCATCCGCCTGCTCCAGGGCAAGCCGGAACAGGACTGCCGCGTCGAGCGCGTGCACGGCCGGCCAGCGCTGTGCGCCGTCGCCCGGGTAGCCGGACACTCCGGTCCGGCGTGCGATGTTGGTCAGCAGACCGGCGAACCCGCCGGTGCCCTGGTTGTGGACCGTGCGCGGCATGCGGACCGCCGTGCTCCGGACCCCGTGCGAGGCCAAGCCCAGGACCGCTGTGACGGCGCGACCGCGACCACCGACCGGCCCGTCGGTCGGTCGGTAGCGGGTCGGCCTCGGTGGAGACGCGGCCCGCCGCATAGGGCGTACCCGAGACGGTGACGAAGGGGCGGTCGCTGCCGACGAGTTCCTCGCCGAGGGTAGCGAGGGCGGCACTTTCCTCGGCGACCGCCTTGGCCAGGGCGTCGCGGCTGCTGAAGTCGTTGGCGAAGGCCAGGTGGATCACCCCGTCGGCCGCAGCGGCGCCGACGTGAAGGATGTCCAGATCGGCGAGAGTTCCCCGGAGCGGCTCGGCGCCGGCCGCCTCGGCGGCC
>Ga0187810_10000324_pt1 | contig 19737 bp, 12 predicted proteins | sample NC_wetland_sal_i_9_FD_132963 | JGI IMG/M metagenome (GOLD analysis project Ga0187810, IMG submission 132963) | Wetland sediment microbial communities from Neuse River Estuary, North Carolina, USA - ASW_5 | ecosystem: Environmental > Aquatic > Freshwater > Wetlands > Sediment | place: USA: North...
ATTGGAACATCCCGATTGTAGTTCCCAACAACGTCACTACCGGTGGGCTCGCGCCCGGTCACGTCATAGACGAGGCATATCTGCTGTCGATGAACCCCGGAACATCGATCAGCCAAATCGACAGTGCCATCGTTCCGCGAATAGGCCGCTACTTCAGAGAAAAGGGCGTCAGAAGCCGCTACAACGGCATCACGAGCCTGGAGTACGACAACTGCGAAGGCCTCCATGTCTATATCGATGCCATCGCGGCAAGGCTTTCCAATGCGTTCGATCGTTCGGACATGGACTTCGCGGTCCGCAATGGAGGGGCGATTCCAACGGGCGAAATCGTCAATCCCGACGGCGTCGCGACGAGCGCGACCTTCGCCAATGCCCAGTGGATCTTGGAGGCCCGCCCCTACCACGAGCATGGCGATTTCGTCAGCATCAACCCCGGTCTCGAATGGCAACCTTCCGACCGGCTTGAAATCGCGCTTCAGGCAAACGCATCGCGAAGCCATTTTTTTCGGGACGTTTCGAGCATTCTAGTCAGCACGGCTCCCAGCTCGGGAAATCCAGCTGGCGTATCTGGTGCTACTGTTCCGCCTGGCGGCATCTATGTGAATTATGCAATTCCCGACGGCTCATCCGTTCCTGTCATTTCGACCAATGTCGACCTCAACAATCCCCAGAATTTTCAATGGGCCGGCGGACGGGTGAACATCACGGACGAAAAGCGATACACATACACCAACGGTATCCATGCTGATATCCGCTATGGTGGCGACAGCATAAGCATCAAGGCCGGTTTCGCCTTTGATCAGGATCACAGGGTGATCACCGCCTACGACAATAGCCAAGCATGGCAGAATGCCGTTTGCGGAAATCAGCCGAACCTGTTTCTTGCTTACCCCAACAGCCAGCCACCCTGCCAAGGTCTCGATGTAGCCGGCAGCGCCCAAGTGGTAAACAGTATCGTGCCCGGCTACCCAACCTACCCTGGGCTAGGCACACACTACAGTGTCGGCTCTCCTTCGCTGTCTTACGGCGGTTCTCTGATCCCCCAAAACAATCTAGCAACCTATCTCCACCCCAATCCGGGCGGCTTCATCGGGGTTGATTACGACCGGTTCAATCAGGATTCACACTACGCAGCGTTCGATTATCCCAATGCTCCGATTTCGCCGACCTCGAACCTCGCAGTCAGTTCCGGGATGATCGATGAGAAGATCTACGGTGTCTATGAAGAACTGAACGGGACGTTCCCGCTTTATGATCGTTCTCTAAAGTACAATGTCGGCCTGCGGTGGGTTGCAACATATCAGACTGTCTCCGGACCGATTTCCACGCCGGATCCTCGCAATGTAACCGAGAATGTATCGCTTGACGGCGCGCTGTATCCCAACCAGCTTAAGTTTTCGAACACCAGACATAACTATCAAGCAATATTGCCCGCCATGAATGTCGTTTACGAGATTTCGGACCGCCTCCAGGTTCGGGCCTCCCTTTCGCGTACTTTGAATCGCCCAGACCCAAGTTCCATCGTACCGGGCATCAGTTTCAGTGATCCATCTGCCGCACAGGCGATCTTGGGCAATACCGCGTTGTCACCTTACTACTCCAACAACATCGATCTGGGCGCCGAGATCTACACCGGAGACGAGGGCTATGCCGGCCTGGCTCTGTTCCACAAATCGATCAGCGGCTTCACAGTAACTGATACAAGCACGCAACCATTTTCCTTTCTCGCTGACTACGGCATCACCTACGATACTCTAACGCCTACCCAGCAAGCTGGAATTAACGCGCGCGGCGGGCCCGGCGCGGCCACCATCCAGGTTTCCGAGCAGGTGAATGCACGCGGATTGCTGACGATCAACGGAATCGAACTGACCTATATCCAGCCGCTCGATTTTTTGCTGGCCGAACGCGGCCTGTCCGGTCTTGGCTTCTCCGGAAACCTCACCCTGATCGATCAGGGGGCGCGCGGTTCGGCACCTGTGAAAGCGTTGGGCATTTCGCCGTACAGCTACAACCTCACGGCCTACTACGAACAAGGCGGTGTTAGTCTGCGCGCTTCTTATGTCTTCTATGACAAACAGGTGGCGGGAGGTACCGATCAGAACGGTATCTGCCTGCCCAGCGTGGCGTCCCAAAACTGCCCAGGTGGCGCATACATATACAACAACGCGTTTGCACAGCTCGACGTCTCTTCGAGCCTCAAACTCGCGAGCCTGTTTGGTGGTATTCCATCCGATCCCGAACTCGTCTTCAGTGTGCAGAACCTGACGAAGAGCACGATGCGGACGTACTTCCAGTACCCGGAGGCGGCGTACAACTACTACGCTCCCGGATCGACGTATGTATTTGGAGTGCGGGGATCTTTCTAAGGCCCTTCGTCGGACGCCAACGCGGCCGAACAAACAGTGCGCCAAGAACCGCGATCGCCTGCTCTTCGGTTGCTTCGGCGGTGTTTCTTCATCGGCAATCAACAGCTCCGCCTAGATGATACTCAGTTCGTCGCAAACACCGTCATGTGGCGCGGATTATCACGCTTCACCGATATCAAGCTCGGCGCCATGATCGGGACCAAAATTGTGAGTAATTGAAAGCGTCCCCGGAGGCATACGTTCCGTCGGATTTCCCGGCGGTTCGAAAGCCCGCGACCGTCGCTCGAAAACTCAATCAGGAGAAGAAGACCATTGCAGGCGTCAATCTCTGAAGCGCCGTGCGAATAAGTTTTTTGTCCGGCCCGTTCAGCGCGACACGCGCACCTTCGAGCTGCGGCCCCGCGGTCCGGTTTGTGCTTCACGCTTCGCTTTGTCGATCAGGTCTAGCGCCTCCTGAATAAGATCGCGCATTGCCGTCTCCGCAGCCTCGGCGTTTCCGGTATGAATCGCATCGGAGATCCGCCTGTGATCAGGCACGCTGGCACGGTGCACGCCCTTGAAGCGATTCTGCATGCGAATGCTGAAGCGTAGCGCGGTTTCTGTGACGCCGCTCAACTGCGCATAGAAGCGGTTGCCACTGGCACGCAGCACGGCCACGTGGAAGTCGATATCGGATGGAAGCGGGTCGTCCTCGCCCGCGTCGGACGCTGCCATTCGCGCAATCGCCGCCTTGATCGCCGCCCTTCTTTCGGGCGTAGCCACCACAGCTGCGAGCGCGGCTGCTTTCGGCTCGACGGCCAGACGCACTTGCGCGAATTCCAGCAGCAGAGAATAGGTGGCTTTGCGTTCAAGTAGCCAGTGCAGCACGTCCGGGTCGAGCAGATTCCAATTATCTTCCGGCTGTACCCATGTGCCCTGCCGTGGACGCGCGCTCAACAGGCCCTTGGCGGTGAGCATCTTCACCGCTTCGCGCAGTACGCTGCGGCTTGCGCCATACTGTTTGCAGAGCTCGGCTTCGATCGGAAACGGGTTCTTGACCGTGTACGTGCCCGACACAATCGCAATCCCAAGCGCCTGAACAATCCGGTAGGTGAGATTCTGACCGTCCGTCCGCGGCATCATCGTTACAGTCCCCCTCGGTCTTCCGCGTACGGCGAACCGCCGCCGAATCGAAAGCGAAGCTGCAGCAACTCGATTGAGCGCGCATTGTACACCAACATATAGCGGACACCAGATTCGCGGCTCATGTCAGCTCAAACCTGGCTTCCGGCAATCCTTTGGTGCCCGCTTCGTAGACAAGGACGTTTCCGTCATCGTCACCGGTTGCGTTTTTTTCCAGACCGCTTCTGGCCGAGGTCACGAACAGCAGGTCGAGGGCCGGCCCGCCGAATGCCACGCAGGTCGGCAGGCGGACGGGCACGTCCTGCATCTGGACGATGCGCCCGTCCGGACTGTAGCGCACGATGCGGCCTGCTCCCCACTGTGCGCTCCAAATGCAGCCATCGGCGTCCGCGACCGCGCCGTCTGGGAGAGCGCCCGAAGGCGTCTCCGCGAATACGCGCCGGTTCGAGATTGCGCCGCTTGAGGCATCGAAGTCGTATCGCCAGATGATCCGTCTGGGGGTGTCGGCGAAATAGAATACGGTGCTGTCCGGACTCCAGCAGATACTATTGGAGATCGAAATGCCCCGCTCGCGGCAACTGAGCCGCAGCGAAGTGTCGACGCAGTAAAGGCACGCCTGGCCTGCAAGAGCTTCCGTTTCCGCCATGCTTCCGGCCCAGAACCTACCGTGGCGGTCGACGCGGCCGTCGTTGAGACGCATGCCTTGGCATTCGGCTTCGGGCTTCACCAGCCAACGGATGGCATCCGCTTCCGGTTCATAGAGGGCAAATCCCGATTCGAAGGCCGCAATGAAACAGCCGCTCCGGCTGGTGAATCCGAAGGAGCATAGCCGCTCCGGCATTGTGTGATGGCACAGCCGCCGCCCGCTCAAGTCATAACGGTAGAGGCGGCACTCTTCGATATCGGTCCACCACAAGGTCTGCGTTTCGGTGTCCCACAGCACACCCTCGCCGAGCGTGCTTCGGACTGGGATCGTTTCAACGAGATTCATGCGAGCCTGCCGGGAGAATGCGAACCACGCGGGGAGAGACAGTCCGTTTGCGCCATGGTAATTTAACTCAGACAAACATAGGGAGAGCCCAAATGCAGCAATACTCGCGGCGGACGGTGTTGGAACTTGGGGCCGCTGCGGCGGTCGCGGGATCGTCCGCGGTCCCGGCGGCGGGTACGACGATCAACCATGGTCCAATGCTGCAACCGGTTCATTACGGGGACGTGAAATTGCTTGATGGCCCCATGCTGGAACAGTTTCGCGCCCAGCACCAGACGCTTCTCGCAATGGACGAGGATGCACTGCTGAAGCCCTTCCGGCAAGGGGCGGGCATGCCAGCCCCGGGTCCGGACCTCGGCGGCTGGTACAACGCCGTGGCGAATGTGGAACCGCCGGCGGATTTCCACGGTTTCGTTCCGGGGCACACTTTCGGGCAATATGTCTCGGGGCTTGCGCGGGCCAGCGCCATCACAGGAGATCGCGCCACACAGGAGAAGGTGCACCGCCTGGTGAACGGCTACGCGGCGACAATCACCTCGCACTTCTACGACGATTACCGGCTGCCGGCCTACACCTTCGACAAGCTCAACATCGGATTGCTCGACGCCTACGCCTTTGCGGGCAAGAGCGATGCCCTGGAAATTCTCAATCACACCACCGATGCCGTCCTGCCGCATCTGCCCGAGAAGGCGCTGACGCGCCCGGAGATGGAAGCTCGGCCGCACAAGAGCATCGCATACACCTGGGATGAACCCTATACCCTGCCCGAGAATCTCTATCTTGCCTGGAAGCGCGGCGCTGGCGACCGCTATCGCACGCTGGCCGCACGCTATCTGCTGGACAAGGAATACTTCGATCCGCTCGCCGCGGGCGAAAACGTGCTCCCTGGCAAGCACGCCTACAGCCATGTCAACGCGCTGTCTTCGGCTATGCAGGCATGGCTGGTGGATGGCAGCGCCAAGCACCTTCAGGCGGCGAAAAATGGCTTCGATTTCGTGCTGGCGCAAAGCTTCGCGACCGGCGGCTGGGGTCCGAATGAGAGCTTCGTAGTGCCGGGGTCGGGTGGCCTGGGCGAGAGCCTGCACACCTCGCATGCGAGCTTCGAAACGCCTTGCGGCTCGTACGGGCACTTCAAGGCCGCGCGCGCCCTGATGGCCGTTACCGGCAACAGCAAGTATGGCGACAGCATGGAACGCGTGCTCTACAACGCGATTCTGGGCGCGCTGGCGATGAAGCCGGACGGCACGGCGTTTTACTACGCCGACTACAACGCTCCCGGCAGCAAGTTCTATCACGAATTCCGATGCACCTGCTGTTCCGGCACGCTGGGGCAGATCCTCGCGGATTACTGGATCAGCATCTATTTCGAGACAGCGAGCGGTATTGCCGTCAACCTCTACACGCCCTCGGAAGTCCGCTGGCAGCGCGCCGGACGACCGATCATGTTGCGTCAGGCCACGAAATACCCGCTGGGCGACACCATCGAATTCGAACTGCACACGCCCACCGCGGAGCGATTCTCGCTCGCCCTGCGCATTCCGGCCTGGGCTGGGAAGGGCACAACCATCGCAGTCAATGGGCGCCGCTTCGCATCGAACGTGAGACCGGGCCGGTTTTTCGACATCAACAGAACGTGGCGCGAAGGTGATCGCGTCACGCTCGCGCTCGATATGCCGCTGCGCCTCGAGCCGGTGGACGACAAGAACCCCGGTCTGCTCGCCGTGATGCAGGGGCCGCTGGCGCTGTTCGCCGTCGGCAACCGCTTCCTGCCGTTCCGGCGCGAAGAGTTGCTTGCGGTCCGCCAGACCGCGCCGCAATCGACCGAATGGCGAGTGACGACTGCCGACGGAGTGCAGGTTTTCAAGCCCTATTTCGCCATTGGCGCCGAGGCGACGCGGCTCTATCAGCCGGTGCCGATCTGAGGCGAACAAAAAATGGGCGCGCCGTGAGGCGCGCCCAGATTTTCGAGAGAGAGGCATCAGCCCCCGTTTCGTCACCAGAAGCTGTAGTAGAACACGATCACGAACACCACGACGATCACGCTCAGGATCACGTCCATGGCGTTCCAACTCTTGCGCGTAGCCGCTTTCTCCTCTGGCGAGGCGCCGTAGAAGGTGTACTTGACCGTCTTCGGATCGGGCGCCCTGGTCATCAGGCTGATGACGACCATCAGCGCAGCCGTCATGACGAACAGGATCTGGCAGTAGTAGAGCCAGTTGATGTTCCAGAGCTGGAAAATCAGCCCATTCTCGGCCTTGATCGGCGCGATGGCGGCGTTGAAGTGGTCCTGCGTGATCTGATGGTTGAACAGCTGCCGCTTTAGGCCAAGTACCAGCGTGTCGTAGCTGCGCATGTAAATATCGGCTGCAAGCCGCGCGAAGCCACCCACCACGCCGAAGACAAACGCGATCAACGCACCCTTGGCGTTGGCCCGTTTCCAGAACACGCCGAGTATGAACAGCACCACGATGGCGGGCGAGAGATAACTTTGCACGCTCTGCAGGTAGGTGTAGAGGTTGGAGCTCAGGGACTTGATTACCAGCACCCAACAGATGCCGACGCCCACGATCACCGCGGTCGCGATGCGGCCGACCGCCACTTCCGTGCGTCCGCTCGCGTTGGGATACCATTCGCGGAAGAAGTCCATGGTGAACAGCGTGGCCGAGGCGTTGAACTTCGAGCCCAGTGAGGCCATCAGCGCGACGATCATGGCGCAAGCCACCATACCTCTCAGGCCATGCGGTAGGATCTGCGCGACCAGGGAGGTGTAGGCGGCGTCGCCGCTGGTGTGGAAGCCCGCCGACGCGTCATGCGTCAACGCGAATGCCACCATACCCGGCACCAGGAAGATGAACACCGGCGTGAGCTTGAAATATGCTGCCAGAATAGCGCCGCGCCGCGACTGCTGCTGATTGCGCCCGGCGAGCACGCGCTGGACGATATACTGATCGGTGCACCAGTACCAGAAACCGATAATCATCGAGCTCGGGATCACGGCGGCCCACGACCACTCCGGATCGTGGAAGTTGCGGATGAGGTGGATGTTATTGCCCGCAGTGGCCAGGGTGGCGTGCCAGCCGGCCATGAGATTGCCATGGCCGAGGACGTTCAAACCCGAATAAAGGATGCACAGCGAACCGAAGATCAGCACCGGCGCCTGCAACACCGAAGTATACATGATGACGCGCAGGCCGCCGAGCACGGTGTACAGGCCCGTGGTGAAGGCGAGCCCCAGCGCAATCGCCCAGAATACGTCCACCTGATAGCCAAAAATGTTGACGCTATCGATGCCGAGTAGGGTACGTACCACGACGTCGCCGGCGTAGATGGTCGCCGCGATCTTGGTCAGCACTAGGCTTGCGATGGTGAGCAGGCTGAGCACGTTCCGCGAACCGCGAGAAAAGCGCAGCTCCAGGAACTCCGGCATGGTGAAGACCTTCATGCGGTCATAAAGGGGAACAAACACCCAGCCGAGGATCAGGATGATCCAGCCCTGCATCTCCCAATGCGCCATCGCCATTCCGGTGGCAAAGCCAGCGCCGGCCAGTCCGACGAGGTGTTCCGACCCGATATTCGAGGAGAAGATCGACGAGCCGATCTGCAGCCAGCCGCTGTCGCGGCCCGAGAGGAAGTAGTCCTTGCCCGAATTGGCCTTCTTCATCATAGAGGCCACGACGACGACCAGCATGACGGCGACGAAGATGGTGACGACTATCCAGTCCGTGGAGTCGAACACCTGCCCGTGGCTCGGGGGTGGCGCGTTGAAGAAATTCGTAATCTTGCTGGCGACGGCCCCTCCGGCGTCATTACTCATGATTTCTGTTTCCCCGCTCAGTGTTTATTTTTGTCCGTAGTAGGCCTTCGGCCCATGCTTGCGCAAAAAGTGCTTGTCGAGCAGCGTCGATTGCATCGGTTCGAGCTGCGGATTGATGCGCAGGCTCTCGCCCGCGAGCCGCGCCACGTATTCCAGGATCGCCGCGTTGTGAACGGCGTCGGCGGCATTCTCGCCCCAGGTGAACGGTCCGTGGCTCGCAACCAAGACTGCCGGGCACTGCATCGGTTCGAGGTGTTCGAACCGCTCGACGATCACTGCGCCGGTGTTCGCTTCGTAATCGCCATTGATTTCCGCCTCGGTCATCGGCCGGGTGCACGGAATCTCGCCGTGCCAATAATCCGCGTGGGTGGTCCCGAAGGCCGGAATTCCCCGTTTGGCCTGGGCCCAGGCGGTGGCGTAAAGGCTATGGGTATGCGTGATCCCGCCGATGCCGGAGAACGCACGATAAAGCACGAGGTGGGTGGCCGTATCGGAGCTCGGGCGCAAATTGCCTTCCATCACATCGCCGCTCTCAAGCGAGACCACCACCATGTCCTCGGGCCTCATCACGTCGTAGGAGACGCCCGACGGCTTGATCGCCACGAGCCCGCGCTGCCGGTCGATGCCGCTGACATTGCCGAAAGTCTGGATCACGAGGCCTTCGCGCACCAGGTCCAGATTGGCCTTGCAGACCGAGTTTTTCAGCTCTTCGAGCATCGAGAGGTCATCCCCTGGCGCGGTTGCGGATGTCGATCAACCGTTTCATCACGTCGTAGAGATTGCCGTTCCAGCTCCTGGTGCCAAAGGCGTCGTGCAGCGTGCGGTAGATCGCATAGAGCTCGCGATAGACGGAATGAGACCTCGCATCGGGCTCGTAGACTTTCGCCTTCAGGCCGGTCATGGCCCGCTGGGCTGTTGCGAAGTCCTTGTACACACCCGCTACGACGGCGGCCGCAACGGCCGAACCCAGCGCGGGGGTCTGTGCCGAGCGCGACGTTTTCATCGGCCGGCCCGTTACGTCCGCATAGATCTGCATGGTGAGAGGGCTCTTCTCCGCGATCCCGCCGCAGTTCACGACCTGCTCGATCTTGACGCCGTATTCCTCGAACCGGTTGATGATCGCGAGCGCGCCGAAGGCGGTCGCCTCGATCAGGGCGCGGTAGATTTCGGCGGGCGTGGTGTAGAGGGTTTGTCCGAGCAGGAGGCCGGTGAGCCGCTGATCGACGAGGATCGTGCGGTTGCCGTTGTTCCAATCGAGGGCGACGAGCCCGGATTCGCCGGGATGCAACTTGGCGCCCCGAGCTTGCAGGGTCTCATGCGAAAGCGCCTCTTTGCCGCCCGGTTTGATGGTGTCGACGAACCAGTTGAAGATGTCGCCCACCGCCGATTGGCCCGCTTCCAGGCCGAAATAGCCCGGCAACACACTGCCATCGACGATGCCGCACAGGCCAGGCACGTCGGCGAGCACATCGGCGTTGCTCTTCACGGTGATATCACAGGTGGAGGTGCCCATGATCTTCACCAGCGTGCCGGGCTGGATGCCCGCTCCGATGGCGCCGAGATGGGCGTCGAACGCGCCGACCGCCACCGGAATGCCCGCCGGCAAGCCGGTCTTCTTGGCCCAAGCCGCGGTTAGACCTCCGACGCTGGAATCGACCGCGCGAACCCGCGCCGGTAGATGGTCGCGCAGAGTGCCGAGCTTCGGATCGAGCCGCGACACGAACTCCTTGTCGGCGTAACCACCCCAGGCGGGGTTATACATGGCCTTGTGGCCCGCGGCGCAGATGCCCGCCGTGAACGTGGCCGGCGCCTGCGTGCCGCTCAGGGCGGCGGGAACGAAATCGGCCAGCTCGATCCAGGAATAGGCCGCGTCGAACACCTCCGGCGCGGTGCGCAGACAGTGCAGGATTTTCGAGTAGAACCACTCGCTGGAATAGACGCCGCCGATCTTCGCTACGTATTGCGGACGGATCTTGTGGGCAAGAGCGGTGATTTCTTCGGCTTCCGCGGTGCTGGTATGGTCCTTCCACAGCCAGGCCATGGCGGCCGGGTTTTCGCTGAACTTCTTGTGCAAGGCGAGCGGCTGTCCCTCGGCATCGACCGGCAAGGGGGTCGAGCCGGTAGTGTCCACGCCGATGCCGACAACCTGTTCGGGCTTGAAGCCGCGCACAGACGCTTGCGCCTTGGCGAGCGCGTCGCGGATCGTGACTTCGGCACCCTTCAGATAGTCGCCAGGGTGCTGGCGCGCCACGTTGGGATCATGGTCTAGGAGCACGCCGGCGTGGCCGTGTTCGTATTGCCAGATCGCTGTCGCGATCTCGTGACCGTTGGCGCTATCGACGATCAGGGCACGAACGGAATTTGTCCCGTAATCGAGACCGATGGTGTACCGGCTGCTCATAACTATTGGACTCGCTAAGGTCAGATCGCCCAACCGCGGTTGAGCGCATAGAACACTTCATTGTACCGAAGCTCCTTGCGGAACTCCGACACGGAGGTCTTGGCGTCGATCAGGAGGAATTCGATGTCGGCGATCGAGGCGAAGTCCTCGAGCATTTCGCTCGTGGCGGCCTGCGAGAACGCCGTGTGGTGCGCGCCGCCCGCATAGATCCAGCAGGCGCAGGAATCCTCCAGATTGGGCCGCGGCTTCCACACCGCCTGCGCCACCGGCAGCTTCGGCATCGGATGCGGCGGCACGATGACGTCGTGTTCGTTCACTAGGAGCCGGAAACGGTTACCCATGTCGATCAGCGTCGAAGCTGTCGCCGGTCCGGCCGGCGTGTTGAAGACGAGGCGGGCTGGATCCATCTTCCCGCCGATGCCGAGCGGATGTACTTCCAGCTTCGGCTTGCGGTCCGCGATGGAGGGGCAGACCTCGAGCATGTGTGCGCCAAGCACGCATTTGTCGGCCGGATCCAGGTTATAGGTGTAGTCCTCCATGAAAGACGTGCCGCCCTCCAGGCCAGACGACATCACCTTGATCGCGCGCACCAGCGCTGCGGTTTTCCAGTCGCCTTCCGCGCCGAAGCCGTAGCCGTCCGCCATCAGGCGCTGCACGGCGAGGCCGGGAAGCTGTTCCAGCCCGTGCAGGTCCTCGAAGGTCGTGGTGAAGCCCTTGAAACCGCCGTCCGTGAGGAAGGCGCGCATGCCGAGTTCGATACGGGCCTGTTCGCGCACGACCTTGGCGCGGCTGCCGTTCTTGCGCAGGTCGCTTGCCACCTCGTAGGCGGCTTCGTATTCGTCGACGAGCTTGCCTATCTCGCTGTCGGAGATATCGTTGATCGCGCGCACCAAGTCGCCGACGCCGTAGCCGTTAACCGAATAGCCGAACTTGAACTGGGCAGAGACCTTATCGCCTTCGGTGACGGCCACCTCCCGCATGTTGTCGCCGAAGCGGGCGAACTTGGCGCCCTGCCAATCGGCCCAGGCCAGGGCGGCGCGCGCCCAAGCGCCCAGCTTCTGCTGAACGGCTTCTTCCTTCCAGTGGCCGACCACGACCGTCCGGTTCAGGCGGAGCCGCGACCAGATGAAGCCGTGCTCGCGGTCGCCATGCGCCGCCTGGTTGAGATTCATGAAGTCCATATCGATGGACGACCATGGAATATCGCGGTTGTATTGCGTGTGCAGATGGGCGGCTGGCTTCCTGATCTGCTTGAGGCCGTTGATCCACATCTTCGAGGGCGAGAAGGTATGGCACCAGACGATAAGGCCGATGCACGAAGGCGTGTTGTTTGCCGCCATCACAAGCTCGGTAACGGACTCTGGTGATACCAGAACCGGCTTGAACACGACCTTTGCTGGTATTGACGGCGAGGCGTCCAGGCAGTTGGCAATTTCCATCGAGTCCGCCGCGACTTGCCTGAGCGTTTCGGGACCATACAGATGCTGGCTGCCCGTCACGAACCATATCTCGAATGCGTTTGTCGTCGCCATGGAAATAACTCAGACCAGATTTCCTTTGGAGAAATATCACAGTCCGGCGGAGGCCGCAGCAAAAATCAGACAATTGAAATTCGGTTGAAACGCGCCGTTTGTCGCGCGGCGGCGAGATTTTGGGGCACAAATGCGGACACTACGGTGCAGCACTACCCCAGGCGTGCCGCGTCAACTTGCTCCAGCCGCTGCCGCCGAACGGTACAGAGCACGACGAGAACGTCGGCGATAGGCTAACGGCGGTTTTTTTGAGCGGATAAGCGAGACTGCCGACGCTCCTTCGCGTGCTTGGGCACGGGCGTGTCCTGAAGTGCGAGTCGGATCAGCGTCGTCATCTCCCGTTGCGCCCTCGCGGGATCCTTGTCGGCGACAGCCCTGAAGACGCGCAGATGGTCGGGAACGGGATCGCGCGGCAACGGTCGGTTGCGCTGCTTGAACATCGTCGTCGTGTTGACCGCCGCGTTCACCCCGGTCGTCAACGACATGATATAGGGATTGCCTGTCGCAAGCAGAAGCGTCGCGTGAAAATCCTGGTCGCCCTGGCGGCCCTCCTCGGTCGCGAGCGTGAAACGTTCCATGCGATCGATCGCATCGCGCATCGCCGCAAGGTGTCCGACGGTCCGGCGCACCGCAGCAAGGGCTGCGGCAGCCGATTCGACGATGTCGCGCAATTCGAAAAGGCTTTCGAGCAGATCGAGGTCCGGCTCGTTTTCGAAGGTCCATGCCAGCACATCCGGATCCAGCATGTGCCAAACGTACCTGGGACTCACCTTGGTTCCGACTTTCGGCTTGGACTCGACCAGCCCTTTTGCGGCCAAGATCCTCACGGCTTCGCGATAGGCGGTGCGCGATACTTCCAGTCGTTCACTGGATGCAATCTCGCCGAATAGCAGATCGCCGGGCTTGTATTTGCCCGAGGTAATCGCGATGCCGAGATCGCGGGCGATTGCGCCGTGCAGCCGCAAAGCCTTGTTGATCGGGCTCGTACGCCCCAGCGGTCGCAGTTTATTCATCCCGATATATTCGGCCCGGACGCAAACGTAGCTTCCCTCCAGTATAGCCTATTGGAAACCCAGTCCAACATGTTCGTCGCAAGGCGGCTGAGTCCAGGCAATTCCTGTTCAGAACCTGCGAAAGCGGGTTGGCGGCCATACCCCCGCTTAGGGTTTCCAGGTGCGAGGGGGGCGCCGTCCTTTCGTGGTCTTGAGCAAGGGCGTGTCCTCCAGAGCCAACCGAATCAGGCGCCTCATCTCGCGTTCGGCGCGTTCCGGGTCTTGGTCTGCGATTGCCAGGAAAACGCGAAGATGGTCGGGAACGGGATCGCGGGCCAACGGCCGATCCCGCTGCTTGAACGTATTGGTCGTGTCCACGGCCGCATTCAAGCCGGTCGCCAGCGACACGATGTAAGGATTGCTGGTGGCGAGCAGCAAAGCCTCGTGAAAGTCGTGGTCGCCGTCACGGCCGGCTTCGGTCGCCAACGTGAACCGCGCCATCCTGTCGATGGCGTCACGCATCGTATCCAGATGCTCGGCCGTCCGGCGTGTCGCGGCGAGTGCTGCAGCGGCTGATTCGATGATGTTGCGCAGCTCGAAGAGGCGTTCGAGCAGTTCGAGGTCTGGCTCGGTTTCGAACGCCCACGCCAGGACATCGGGGTCAAGCATGTGCCATTTGTGCCTGGAGGTGACCTTCGTGCCCACCTTCGGTTTTGATTCGACCAACCCCTTCGCTGCCAGAATCCGAACGGCTTCTCGATACGCTGTACGGGAGACCTCCAGCTGCTCACTGGAGGCGATTTCTCCATTCAGGAGATCGCCCGCCTGGTACTCACCCGACGTGATAGCGATACCAAGGTCGCGCGCAATCAGCCCATGCAATCGCAATCCGTTTTTGAATCGAGGCGAATGCCGCAGTGACCGCAATCTGCTCATGCCCGTCAAAGGGATCTAGCCCCACCGCTCCTGTAATGCCCGTAGAATGCGGGTTTCCCCGTCTTTCGCGCCCGAGCCGACGTGCCCCGGATGCCTACCGAAACCGCCGCAAATCGCCGAGTGCAGACCCATGGCCGCAACTCTCCCATGCGCTGGGATGATGCCCGCCGGCAACAACAACCCGTCATCTGGATCACCCCCCGATAACAGTCTTGTATTTGTCTGCGTAATTCAATAGGCTAATTGTCTGAGTAATGCGACACCGCCTGGGGGCGAATCAGCGCTCGAAGCGACGGTGCATGGGAGGGATAAATCTATGCAGTGGAAAAAAGTACTTAGCTGCTCTGCATCCGCGCTGACGATGACGCTGGTGTCGGGCGCGGCGCTTGCGCAGGGCGATCAGCCGATGGAAACGATCGTCGTCACCGGTATCCGTGCGAGTCTGGAACAGGGCTTGGAGATCAAGCACGAATCCACGCAGGTGGTCGAATCGGTCGTCGCCGAAGACATCGGCAAATTGCCGGACAACAACGTGGTCGAAGCGCTGCAGCGTCTTTCTGGCGTGCAGGTTACCGACCGCGGTTCGGGCCAGGTCGGCACGCTGTATATACGCGGCATGCCCGACGTCGAATCGACGTGGAACGGCCGCAAGATTTTCACATCGTCCGGTCTCTACTTTTCGTACCAGGATATGCCGGCGACGCTTGTCAATCGCCTTGATGTCTATAAGACCCGCGCGGCGAGCCAGATCGAAACCGGCATCGGCGGACAGCTAGACATCACATCGTACCGCCCGTTCGATTTCGACGGCTTCAAGTTCTCCGCCCAGGCTCAGGGAACGTATGAGGAGAACAGAGGGGCCTTCGATCCGAATTTCAGCGCCCTCATCAGCGATCGCTGGCAGACCAGCATCGGCGAAGTCGGCGTCATGGCCAACATCAGCTGGTCGGTGGTGCGATTCCGCGACGAGAGCGCCACACCGGGCGCGTTGGTGCCGTTCATGACGACCAATGCACCGGCAGGTTGGGGTCCGCTCGAACGCATCTTCAACAACGACGGACGCGAACTCGAACCGGACGGATCGCAGCAATTGTTGTGGCAGCCCGGCCTCCCGCAGGGCCTTTCGGAAAAGCCTGGTTCGACGCTGCACTTCGACGCCCAGAACATCGACGTGCCGTATTACTTGTCCCGCGATGCCATCTTCCAGTCTGACCTTACTGGCAAGCGCACGCGCCCGAACGCCAACTTTGCGCTGCAATGGGCACCGAATAGCAGTTCCACGTACACGTTCGAGGTCATGTACAACGGCTATCGTCAAGAGACCTTCAACGACATGCTCTTCAGCTTTGTCGACTGGTGGGGGGATTTTGCCGGTGCTACCCCCAGGATCGATCCGACGACAAGCTACACGCTGTTCCCCGGGACCAACATCGTAAAGACCCGTCACGGCGGCAGCGTCTACGGCTTCAACAGCGGCGACTGGACGTCCAACAAGACCAACAGCTACGTCTATGCCTTGAACGCAAAGTGGAATGTCGGCGAGCGCCTCAATCTCGCTGCCGACGCCGCTTATCAGAGCAGCATCTACGACACCCAGTTCTTCGCCATGCGCATCGAACGCACCGCTCCGGATATTTATGTCGATTTCAACCAGGGCGGCGGCTATCTGGCGTTCAATTTTGGCAGCGGTCAGAACCTTTTGACCACTCCGTCAGCCTGGAATACCGCCCAAGTCTATGACAACGGCGGCCGGAACACAGGTTCAGCCTACACGCTGTCCTTCGACGGCACCTATGATCTCGACGGTGTCGGCGGAGTCTTCAAGACGTTGCGCTTCGGCCTGCGGTATGACGACCGCAACGCCGCGCAGGCAAATAGGCAGGCTAGCAACTACGACGCGATTAACTTGGCGACGTTTGCCACCGCGAACCCGGGCGATCTGTACTATAACCACGACTTCTTCGGCGGCAGCAGCGCCGAAGGCGACGTGCCGTCCTCTTGGGTGAATGTGAACGGCCGGTACAACTACTTGCATCGGGACGCAATCCGGGCCCAGTGGGGCGGACAGCTTACGGATCCGCTCTATGAGACTATGTTCAAGTCCTTCCAGATCGACGAGGTCAACACCACGGCCTATGTGGAAGGTGATCTCGAGCATGATCTGTTCGGTAGGCCTCTCAAGCTGAATGCAGGCGTGCGCTGGGTCCAAGTGAAGGACAGCATGACCTTCTGGGATTACAACCAGTTTGTGGCCGGCCAAGGCACTGTCTCGAGTCCTGGCAGCGCCTACGTGGCAAAGTTCCTGCCGAGCGCTACGCTGTCCTATGAACCGACGGACAGCCTCAAGTTCCGCCTCAACTATGGTGAAACGCTGCGGCGGCCGAATTTCACGGATATGAATCCAGAATACGTCCTCAACGCAGATGTGACCAAGATCGGTTACGGTACGGGCTCGCGCGGCAACCCGAACTTGGCACCCACCCACTCCAAGAACCTCGACCTGACTGCCGAGTGGTACTTTGCGCCCAACAGCGCAATTTACGGCACGGCGTTCAGGCGCGATATCGAAGGGCTGGTGGTCCCCGAAAACATGGTCATTGATTTGCCGGGACCGGCAATCCTCGCCTCGTACAACACCAATCACTTCATCATCAACGAGCCGACGAATGCGTCCAAGGGCAATATGAAGGGCGTGGAACTGGGCCTTGTCTACTTCCCGGACTATCTGCCGTGGTATTTTGACGGTCTTGGCACTCAGGCCAGTATGACGATCCTCGGTTCGTCGCAGAACATCCCACAGACTGATCCGGCGGGCAATGTCATCGGCCAGTTGACGGAACCGTTCTTCGGCATCTCCAATACGTCCTACAACGCCACGCTGATCTACGAAAGGGACAAGGTCGGAGCACGTCTCTCCTATGTTTGGCGCAGCAAGTTCCATTACGACAACGAGGCGGCCAATTTTGCAAATCCGCTTGGTCGCTGGCGGCCCGCCGAAGCGAGCCTGGACCTGCAGCTGAGCTACAAGGTCTGGGACAACGCCATGGTGACCTTCGATGCCACCAATCTGCTGAAGGGCGTGCAGCAGCAGTACTACGCGGGCGGCGGCAACGGCGGCCCGACCGTGGCAGATTTCGGCACTCTGCTCATCAGCCGTACTTTCTCGATTGGCTTGCGTTATTCGACCAACTAAAGCCTGACACGACACCCGGCCGCAGAGATGCGACCGGGTGCGTTTTTTGGATGCCACCGCCCCAACCGGCGGTGGCATTTTTTTGTCAGCAAACGTTTGGCCATCGCCGGGGCTCGGCAAACACCTTGTCAAAGCGCAGAGAATCCTCTATTTGTCTGAGTAATGTAGCGTCCCGCGCGGGTTCGATCCGCGAACGATGCTGCGGAGGGAGGCGGGATGCGGAAAACGCGCTTAGCGAAGCCGACGGTTTGGCCGTTGTGCGCCTCCGAATGGAAACCAAGAACATCAAAACGCAGAGCGCGAGCCCTGGATCATCCGTGAGGAGCGGTGTAGCAATGCCAACCAACAATCCGATCGATCGGCGCAGCGTATTGAAACTCTCCGCCTTCGGAGTGGCCGCTATATCAATTCCCTCCCCGTCCGGCTGGGCCCAGGCGCCACGGTCGATCAACGACCGCATGACGGGCGATATCACGCCGGTCCACGATCCCTGTATCATCCGCGAAGGCGACACCTACTATGTCTTCTGCACCACGATGAACGCGGACAAGAAGGCACAAATTCCGATCCGCACGTCGAAGGACCTCATCAAGTGGGATCTGGTCGGATACATCTTCCCCGAAATTCCCGCCTGGGCGTTTCAGCGCATTCCCGACACCATGGGGATGTGGGCGCCCGACATCTCGTTCGTCAACGGGGTCTATTACCTCTACTACGCCGTCTCCAGTTTCGGCTCGAATCGGTCGACCATCGGCTTTGCCACCAACACCACGCTCGACCCGAAATCGCCGAAATACAAATGGGTCGACCACGGCGTGGTTTTCGAGTCCTTCAAGACCGACAACTACAACTGCATCGACCCCACCCACATCGTCGACCGTAAAGGCAATCACTGGCTCGCGTTCGGCAGTTTCTGGGCCGGGATCATGTTGCTGAAGCTGGACCCGAGAACAGGCAAGCCCGTTCCCGGCGATCGGCATCTCATCAACTTGGCGCAGCGCCCGACGCCGGAAGGCGGCCTCGACACGATCGAGGCGAATTTCATGATCGAGCGAAACGGCTACTACTACCTATTCGCTTCCTTTGATTATTGCTGCAAGGGTATCTTCAGCACCTATTACACGGCGATGGGACGCTCAAAGAGCATCACGGGGCCCTATGTCGACAAGCTCGGCCGCCCGATGACGCAGGGCTATGGCTCGGTGATCCTGAAGGCAGATCAGGAAGAGAAGGGGCGCTGGCGGGGGCCGGGCCACTGCGCGATCTTGCGCGATCGCGGCCAGGATTACATCGTCTATCACGCATACAACAAGCCGCCCGACATGAGACACCTGAGCGACGCGGACAAGAAGCTCGTGGGTGCGCCGTATCTGCGCATTGCTCCGCTCGTCTGGTCGAATGATGGCTGGCCGACCGCGCTCATGTGACGAGCAAAGGTTCGAACACACAGGGAGAGAACTACAATGAAGAGATTCATGCCGGCCCTTTTTGCGGCGGCAGTCGTGGTGGCGGTGTCGGCGTCGGCCGCTGCGCCCGCACCCGGCTCGACCACACTTATCATCCACGCGGACCATCCGGGCGCGACCATCAACAAGAACGTCTACGGCCAGTTCTCGGAGCACCTCGGTAGTGGCATCTACGGAGGCATCTATGTCGGCGAAAATTCGCCGATCCCGAACACTCGTGGTTTCCGCAATGACGTGATCGCGGCGCTGAAGGAGTTGAACGTCCCGATAGTCCGCTGGCCGGGCGGCTGTTTCGCCGACGAATACCACTGGCGCGACGGCATCGGTCCCAGGGACAAACGTCCGGTACGCATCAACACCAATTGGGGCGGTGTGCCGGAAAACAACGCGTTCGGCACCCACGAGTTCTTCGATTTCGTCGAGATGATCGGGGCCGATGCCTACGTCAACGCCAATGTCGGCACCGGTTCTCCCAAGGAAGCCGCGCAGTGGCTGGAATACATGACCGGCGACCAGGCCACCACCCTGGTCGACGAACGCAAAGCAAACGGCCGCGACAAGCCCTGGAAGGTTTCCATCTATGCCATGGGCAACGAAACCTGGGGCTGCGGCGGCAACATGCGGGCCGACTATTACGCCGACGTCTATAACCAGTACGCCACATTCATGAAGACGAGGCCCGGAGCGCGTCCGGAAATGCTCGCCAGCGGCGACCACGACGAGCACACGGATTTCACCACGGCGCTGATGAAGAACGCGCGCGCGGGCATGGATGCGATCTCGTTTCACTACTACACTATCCTGGGTCCACGTTGGCCGGACAAGGACACGGCCACCGGATTCAACGAGTCCGGCTGGATCAACACGCTCGCCAACACGCTCAAGATGGACGGCTTCATCAAGAAGCACGACGCCATCATG
>Ga0187810_10000325_pt1 | contig 19695 bp, 19 predicted proteins | sample NC_wetland_sal_i_9_FD_132963 | JGI IMG/M metagenome (GOLD analysis project Ga0187810, IMG submission 132963) | Wetland sediment microbial communities from Neuse River Estuary, North Carolina, USA - ASW_5 | ecosystem: Environmental > Aquatic > Freshwater > Wetlands > Sediment | place: USA: North...
CCATCAGCGTCACCGCTTCCTCGATGGCCGCTTGATCGGGGTCGGTGCGAGGGCGGTAGGTGCGGTGCACCACCGTTTCCGGGCCGATATAAGTCCCAGGCTTGAACTGGATGTCCTTGGGGATGTCGATCACCACCGGGCCGGGGCGGCCCGTGGTGGCGATCTGGAAGGCCTCGTGCAAGATGCGCGGCAGCTCGGCGATGTCCTTCACCAGCCAGTTGTGCTTGCTGCAAGGCCGGGTGATGCCGACGGTGTCGCATTCCTGGAAGGCGTCGGTGCCGATCAGGTGTGAGGCCACCTGCCCCGACAACACCACCAGGGGAATGGAATCGAGCAGGGCGTCGGCCAGACCGGTGACGGCATTGGTGGCGCCCGGGCCCGAGGTCACCAGCGCCACCCCCGGCTTGCCGGTGGAGCGGGCGTAGCCTTCCGCCGCATGGACGGCGCCTTGCTCGTGGCGGACGAGGACATGGACAAGCCCTTCGGCGGCGAACAGCGCGTCGTAGATCGGCAGGACCGCGCCGCCGGGATAGCCGAAGATATGGCTGACTCCGTGGTCCTTCAGCGCCTGGATCACCATCTCGGCGCCGGTCATTCGTTGCAGGGTCATATTCTTGTCCATGAACGTCTCACTCATAGTCGGGCAGAAAAGCAAAAGGGGCGTTGCCGCCCCTTGCTCAAACAGCCGCTCTGCCGGAACCGGGTCAGACCCGGCCAGCGCGCGGCCGTCTAAGTACTACCGTCCTGTTCTGCACGGGTTTTTCCTTTGGATGAGCACAAGTTATGGAGCGAATGAAGAACCGTCAAGCAATTTCATGAGTGAACTTGTCGCACCAAAGACACAAAGTTGCCAATATCGTCAACTTCAACCCAGTGCCAATCGGCCATGCGATGGCGGAACCAGGTCACCTGGCGCTTGGCAAACTGGCGGGTGGCGGTGACGGCTGCCGTAACGGCATCGGCTTCGCTCATGGTCCCGGCTTCCAGCGCCAGAAGCTCGCGCAGGCCCAGGATTTTGCCGGCGGGCAAGGTGGGATCGAGATCTGCGAGCCTGGCGGCTTCGGCCCGGGCCCCGGCCGCCATCATCTGCCGGAAGCGCTCGGCAATGCGGACGCGCAGCTCGTAGCGCGGCACGTCGAGGACGAAGCAGGCGAGTTTCAGGCCTTCCAGCACCGGGGTGCCGGCGCGGCTCTGCCAGTCCGACAAGGGCCGGCCGGTGGCTTCCAGCACCTCCCAGGCCCGCAGCACCCGCTGCGGATCGCTGGGACGAAGCTGGGACGCGGTTTGGGGATCGCGGGCGGCGAGTTCGGCATGAAGGCCGGAAACGCCCAAGGCGTGCAGCCGCTCGCGGGCCTTGGCGCGGAGGTCGGCCGGGATGGCGGGAATATCGGCAAGGCCCTCGGTGAGGGCCGCGAAGTAGAGCCCGGTGCCGCCGGTGAAGATAGGCAGGCGCTGCTGCGCCCGCGCTTCCGCCAAGGCGGCGGCGGCTTCGATCTGGTAACGGCCGACGGAATAGCGCTCGGCCGCGCCGGCATGGCCGTAAAGCAGATGGGGCGCGCGTTTCTCGTCGGCTTGTGAAGGCCGCGCCGAAAGGATGCGCACTTCGCGGTAGACCTGCATGGAATCGGCGTTGATGACGATGCCGTTCAGCGCCTCGGCCAAAGCCAGCGCCGCCGCCGACTTGCCGCTGGCAGTGGGGCCTGCAATAAGCACGGCATCGAGACGGGCCGACAATGCGATTCTACTTCGTCCTCAATGTTATCGCACAAGATGCCGGGGGGTTGGCGGCTAAGCTGTGCCGTTTGGGCGAGGTGCAGTGGCTGGCACCTTGCGCCTTCGACATCGGCTTCGACGGCGATCCCGCCCGGGTGCTGGCCGCGGCGCGGGAGGCAGCGGCGGGAGACGCCGACACCAATGTGGTGACGACCGCCGGACGGCGCAAGCGGCTCTTGGTCTCGGACATGGAGTCCACCATCATTGCCTGCGAGTGCCTGGACGAGCTGGCGGAGATCGCCGGGATCAAGCCCGAGATCGCCGCCATCACCGAACGCGCCATGCGCGGGGAGATCGAATTCGCCGGGGCCTTGCGCCAGCGCGTGAGGCTGCTCAAGGGCTTGCCGGTGGCGGCGCTGGAGCGCGTCTGGGCCGAGAAGGTGCGCTTCATTCCCGGCGCCAAGGAGCTGGTGGCGACCATGAAGGCGCACGGCGCCCATACGCTGCTGGTTTCGGGCGGCTTCAGCTTCTTCACCGCCCGCGTGGCCGCGGCGACAGGGTTCGACGCCTCTCAGTCCAATGTCTTGCTGGATGACGGCGAGGTGCTGACGGGCGAGGTCGGCGAACCGATCCTGGGGCGCGAGGCCAAGCTGGAGGCGCTGGAAGCGGCGCTGACGCGGCTCGGTCTGGACGCTTCGCAGGCGTTGGCAGTGGGCGACGGAGCCAACGACCTCGCCATGATCCGGCGTGCCGGGCTGGGTGCGGCCTTCCATGCCAAACCGGTGGTGGCGGCGGCGGCGGACGCCCGCATCGCGCACAACGACTTGAAAGCGTTGCTCTATTTGCAGGGCTACCGGGACGAAGAGATCGTGCCGGTTTAGCTAGAAGCGCAGCGGCACGAAGGTCATGGCGCCGTCGCGGCTGACCAGGAAAATCTCCACCTTGCGGCCGGCCCTGAGATCGGCATCGAGACGGCGGGCGATGTCTTCGGGGGTGCGCACCGGCTGGTTCTGCACCGAGACGATGACGTCGCCGGCGCGGACGTTCTTTTCGTCGGCGGGGCTGTCGGGTTCGACATCGGTCACCACCACGCCCTGAATGCCGCCCGGTACGCGGAACTCGGCGCGGGCGTCCCGGTCCAGCGGCGAGAGCGAAAGGCCGAGCTGGCTCATCTTCGATTTCGGCTTGGGCGCCGGCGCGGGCCTGGACGGCCTGGGGGCCGGTTCGTTGAGGCGCTGCACCGTCAGCTTGACCGTCAGCCGCTGGCGGGCCCGCAAGATCTCGACGTTTACCGTCTTGCCGATCTGGGTGGCGGCGGCGATGCGCGACAGGGTGCGGGCGTCGGGGATTTTCTTGCCGTCGAAGCCGAGGATGACGTCGCCGGTGTGGATGCCGGCCCGCGCGGCGGGGCCGTTCGGCGTCACGGCGCTGACCAGGGCGCCGGTGGACGCGGGCAGGCCCATGCCTTCGGCGATGTCCTGGGTGACGGGCTGGATGTTCACCCCGACATAACCGCGGCGCACCGTGCCCGTGGCGCGCAACTGGGCGATCACCTCGCGCGCCATGTTGGAGGGGATGGAGAAGCCGATGCCCACCGAGCCGCCGGTGGGCGAATAGATGGCGGAATTGACGCCCACCACATTGCCGCCCATGTCGAACAGCGGGCCGCCCGAATTGCCCTGGTTGATGGGCGCATCGGTCTGGATGAACTCGTCGTAAGGGCCGGCGTCGATGATGCGGTTGCGCGCCGAGACGATGCCCGCCGTCACCGTGGAGCCCAGCCCGAAGGGATTGCCGATGGCGATCACCCAGTCGCCGATGCGGGCGCGGTCGGAATCGCCGAAATGCGCCGCGGGCAAGGGCCGCCTTGCATTGATCTTGAGCAGGGCAAGGTCCGTCTTCTCGTCGCGGCCGATCAGGCGGGCGGGCAGCGTGGAGCCGTCGTTGAGGGTGACGGTGATCTGGTCGGCGTTGGCGATGACGTGGTTGTTGGTGACGATCAGGCCCGAAGGATCGATGATGAAGCCGGAACCGAGCGAGGTGACGTGGCGCGGCAGGTTGTTACTGGGGCCGAGGAACTTCTTGTAGAACTCCTCCAGCGGCGAGCCGGGCGGCAGGTCGGGGATGGCGGCTCGCTGGCTGGGCTTCAGCGTCTGGCTGGTGGAGATGTTGACCACCGTGGGCAGGAGCTGCGCCGAGAGGTCGGCGAAGGAATCGGGCGTGCCGCGCGCCGCGGCCGGGGCCGCCAGCAAAAACAAGAGAAAAACACCCAAAACAAAGCCACGCGCCGGCATCGAATTCGTCCCTGACCGTTATGGATCGACTACAGCATAGGCGGCCCTTCTGTGAAGCAAAGAGGGCATGAGAATTATTGTCGGCGCTGTGCGGTTTGTGCGGCGCGCGCCGGGTGGCGCGCGCCGGACGGCGGCGATCCGGCGGAACAGGGCGCGGTTTTGCTTGGCGGCGGCGGCGCGTTTCCCGGCGTGGCGGTTGCCTTTGGGGGCGCTGCCTTGGGTTTTGCTGCGCAACCGGGGCCTTTTCGCCAAGGTGTTCATTTCATTACTTTTCCGCCTTGGGGGCCGGCTCCCGGGGTGACCCTTCGGGGAGCTTGCCGCTTCCTGTCCGATTTCCGTCCCGCCCATTTGAACCTCGATTTTCGGGGGCCCCCCCTCACCTTTTCTTTCCCGTGGCGCCTGGGCGGCTGGGACGCGCGCAGACGCACGCCCTCAAAGGCGCACCAAGCGGAAGATGGGAAGGGATTCCTTCGTTTCAAGGGGAAGCCGGAAATTTAATCCGGCAGGGGGCGGCGTTGTCATCCGTGTACGCAGGAACAGCGTGGTCCCGCTGCGTGATGGCTGCTTGATGCCAAGTGACCATCCGCCAGACAGGACACGCCATGGGCGCGGAGAAGGAGCAGAACGAAGAAATCGAAGTCACGCCGGAGATGATTGAGGCTGGATTATCGCTCCTCTATCGCTATAGCGCGGAGGCGGACGAGGTGGAGATACTTAAAGAGTTTTTTCGCCGAATGTATCGGGCGGTATAATTTCCTCTGGGAATCCCATCTTCCTGAAGGAATCTCTCAATACATCAAGGGCCTTCTTGTTAACGGCGCCAGAGTGCTCCGACATGACGCGCTGCTGTTCGGTCAAATAGATTCCGATGTGCAAGAGTACTATCACAATGGACCACGATGAACACATGACGCGATGCTCTATCGTGTGCTTATAGTCGCTATCACGTATTGGAAATTTCAAAATTAGGCTTTTAGCCTTCTCAGCCAGCCAAGGATCATTCCATGTCCAAATCGTAAATGAATGTGCGAGTTCATTGCGGATGTCCTTTAGCGTCCCTAGGTCACCCCGAATATCTGGAGATAACAATCCAAACGCCGCGCAGAATCTGATCCTGTCGGCAAATGTTGAGAGCGGCGCTGTTCCTTCAAAAATGCCATCTAATCCAGTCTGCGAGGGCCAACCGCCGCGCGAATAGGCCATCTTGATGGTTATGCACCAGCGCATCAGTTCGGCCATGAAACTTGTGACCGCAATTATCCTGTCTCGTGGCGACATGTCCGTTTGTCCAAACGGAGAATCCTCCGCACCCATGATGGCAAAAAGTTGCTCAAACTCTTTATTAAGGTCGATGGGGTTGGTTACGCGCTCTTTTTTTGACGCGGCGCGCGCTAAATTCCGGAGACCGCCAAGCATCTTCGCCCTATATGCGGCTTTCGCTTTGCGCCCGACAATGTAAGTCTTTCCTCTTAGACGAATGTGCATCGTGATTTCCTTGATTGCGCCGGAAGCGTCGAATGGAAAATTAAGGCAAAAAAAACCGAGCGACGCCGTGTGTCCGCGCTGAAGCGAATACTTGGCACAATACCATAACCGCGCGCTGAGTCGGCCCCGAGTCGCAAGACGGGGAAGACGGAAGACCGTCCAGCAAGGCTAAAATCCACCGCAATTTGGCGCGTCCGGGTTTGAACGCGCGGCGACGCGGACGCCGGGATACGGCGCGTTCATACCGCCAATGTGTCCTTCATCACCTGGATGGCCCGCATTTGCGGGCCATGACAATGAGGGGGGCGGCCAATTGTGTACGGACGTTAAGCGGCACGGTTTTATTTGCGGAGGTTACGGCCACCCTCGCCCTTCGAGACGCTCGCTTTGCTCGCTCCTCAGGGTGAGGGGGCGGCTTGGTGTGTCGAAGGAGCGGGCCAGCCCGGGTGATGAAGGGTTTTTATTCGCCGCGTGGACACGCGGCGGCTGGATGGCCGGGTTAAACCCGGCCATGACGAAATGGGGATGGCGATTGAGGCTTGGCCTTCAGCGGCGTGGTCCTATTTCCGGCCGCTGCCGCCTCCCGGTCCCTCGCCGAAATATTTGAAGAAGTCGCTCTTGGGCGAGAGGATCACCGTGGTGTTCGAGCCCGGCAGCGAGTCCTGGTAGGCCTGCATCGAGCGGTAGAAGGCGAAGAAGCCGGGGTCCTGGCTGTAGGCCTGGGCGGTGATGCGGGTCTTCTCGGCGTCGCCCTGGCCGCGCAGGATGGCGGCCTGGCTGGAGGCCTCGGCCTTGATCACCGTCACCTCGCGCTCGGCCCGGGCGCGGATGCGCTGGTTGATCTCGTCGCCCTGGGCGCGGTACTCCGCCGCCTCGCGCTCGCGTTCCTTCTGCATGCGCTGGTAGATCGCCAGGCTGTTTTCCTGCGGCAGGTCGGCCCGGCGGATGCGCACGTCGGCAATGACGATGCCGAAGGCCTTGACGTCGTGATTCATCTTGTCGCGGATCTGGCGCATCAGCGCCGAACGCCGCCCCGACAACATGGCGGCGAAATCCTGCGAGCCCAGCACTTCGCGGATGGACGACGACAGGATCGGCTTCAGCCGTCCCGTCGCCTGGTCGAGATTGTCCTGCGTCTGGTAGAACAGCAGCGGATCGACGATGCGCCAGCGGGCGAAGGCATCGACCAGGATGCGCTTCTTGTCGAGGGCGATCACTTCCTCGCTGGGGGCGTCGAGGTTGAGCAGCCGCCGGTCGAAGAAATAGGCCCGCTGCAAGGGCGATTTGAAATGCAGCCCGGGAGCGTCCACCTGCGCCACCGGGGCGCCGAACTGCACCAGCAGCACCTCCTGGGTCTGCGCCACCGTGTAGACGCAGCTGATCAGGATCCCCAGCACCAGCAGGACGCCGACGGCGACGGAAAGGCCCAGCGCGCGGTTCATGGCCCGCCTCCCTGGTCGCCCGGCGAGACCGTCACCTGTTCGTTGCTCGGCTGCTGCGGCGGTTGTTGCGGCTGTTGCGGCCGCGCCGGGGCGGCGGTTTTGGGCGGCGCCGGAAGCTGGAAATAAGGCACCACGCCCTTGGCGGAATCGTCCACGATCACCTTGTTCATCGGCGCCAGCACCCGGGACATGGTTTCCAGATAGATGCGCTGGCGGGTGACCTGGGGCGCCTTCTTGTATTCCTGGTAGACCGAAAGGAAGCGGCTGGCCTCGCCCGTCGCCTCGGCGATCATCTGCTGCTTGTAGGCCTCGGCATCCTGCAGGATGTGGGCGGCATCGCCGCGCGCCTGCGGGATGATGGCGTTGGCATAGGCCTCGCCCTCGTTGCGCTTGCGCTCCTGGTCGGCCAGCGCCTTCTGCACGTCGAGATAGGCTTCGCGCACCTCGTTGGGCGGCTCGGCCTTCTGCATCTTGACCTCGGTGACCAGGATCCCCGCCTTGTAGGAATCCAGCGTCTGCTGCATCAGCCTCTTGACCTTGAGCTGAATCTGCTCGCGGTCGGAGGTCATGATCTCGTCCATGTGGTCCTGGCCGACCACCTCGCGCATGGCGCTTTCGGCCACCGCCTTGACCACGTCGTCCTGCTTGCCGAGGTTGAGATCGACGTTGAAGAGGAAGGCGTTGGCGTCCTTGATCCGCCAGTAGACCGTGAAATGCATGTCGACGATGTTCTCGTCGCCGGTCAGCATGTAGCTTTCGTCGGGGACGTCGTCGGCGCCGGAGGGGTTGTTCTTGTCCGTGGAGACCTTGTAGCCGATGTCGATCTGGTTGGCGTCGGTGACGTTGGGCGTGTAGGCGGTCTCGATCGGCCAGGGCAGGTGCCAGTGCATGCCGCTGCCGGTGTGCTCGACGAACTTGCCGAAGCGCAGCACCACGCCCTGCTCCTTGGGATCGACCGTGTAGACGCCGCTGAGCAGCCACAACCCGAAGGCGATGACGCCGATCACGGTCATGCCGCGGCGCCCCAGGCTGCCTTCGGGGACGAAGCGGCGGACCTCGTCCCAGGCCTTGCGCAGCAAGCTCTCGAAATCGGGCGGCCTGACGCCGCCCGGGGCGGGACCCTGTCCCCAGGGGCCTTTGGGCTGTCCGCCGCCGTTCTGATTCGTCCAAGGCACGGGCCTGGCTTCCTTGGTTTTTGGCATCCCGTGTGCGGGATTTGAAGTTCCCCAATACACCTGCCATGAAGGCCGGGAACTTCAAATCCGCCGCACCGGGCGGTTATATGAGCATCCTGCGAAAGGCGCAAATTATGACAACAAGCCGAGACGATATCCTCACGGCGCTGGCCGCCGTCATCGATCCCGAAACCGGGCAGAGCGTGCTGCACAGCGGATCGATCCAGGGCCTGGTGCTGAAGGACGGTCATGTCGGCTTTGCCGTGGAGGTCTCGCCAAGCCGGGGCGCGGCGGCCGAGCCGTTGCGGCAGGCTTGCGAAGACGCCGTGGCGGGGCTGCCCGGCGTTCTTTCGGTGACGGCCGTGCTGACCGCGCACAGCGAAAGCGAAGCGCCCCGCCGGGCGCCGCAGCACCCGCCGCACCGGGCGGAGGGGCTGGAAGGCGTCGCCGCCGTCATCGCCGTGGCCAGCGGCAAGGGCGGCGTCGGCAAATCGACGGTGGCCGTCAACCTGGCGCTGGCATTGCAGGCGCAGGGGCTCAAGGTGGGCCTCTTGGACGCCGACATCTACGGGCCGAGCGTGCCCAGGCTCCTGGGGCTGAACCAGAAGCCGGAGGGACGGGACGGCAAATACGTGCCCATCGAGAAATACGGCATCAAGGCGATGTCCATCGGCCTGTTGGTGCGCGAGGACGAAGCCACCATCTGGCGCGGACCGCTGGTACAGAGCGTGCTGACCCAGATGCTGGACGACGGACTGTGGGCGCCGCTCGACGTCATGGTGATCGACATGCCGCCGGGCACCGGCGATGCGCAGCTCGCCATCGCCCAGCATGTGCCGCTGAAAGGGGCGGTGATCGTTTCCACGCCGCAGGACATCGCGCTGATCGACGCCAGGCGCGGCATCGCCATGTTCCACAAGACCGAAGTGCCGGTGCTGGGCATCGTCGAGAACATGAGCACCTTCGTCTGCCCCCATTGCGGGCAGGAAAGCCACATCTTCGGTCACGGCGGGGCACGCCAGATTGCCGAAAAACTGGGCGAAACCTTCCTGGGCGAAATTCCGCTCAATACCTCCATCCGGTTGACCTCGGACGCCGGAACCCCCATCGTCGCAGCCGCGCCCGACAGCCCCGAGGCGCGCGCTTTTCTGTTGATTGCCGGGCAGGTGGCGGCGAAAATCGCCGCGCCACAAAGGCAAGCGCCCAAGATCGTGTTCGAATAACCGGAGACCCTCCCCTCCATGGTCGCCCCCAAGCCGCAAATCCGCAGCATGTTCGCGACGCCGGTTTGCGTGCATTTCCTGCCCGTCGCCCAGGAATTCAACGCCGAGCTGCGCCCGGCCATCCTCGAAAAATGCCGTCTGGAAACCGCCGGCGCCGAGCGCAACCACAGCCAGGGCTGGCGTTCGGCCCCCGATTTCGAAAGCTGGGGCGGCGGCCAGGCGGAAACTCTCTACCGCGTGCTGCGCGACCTGGCCGACAGTTTGACCGCCACGCGCAACGGCTCGCGCGTTACCCTCAACTGGCGCATCGCCGCCGCCGCCGCCATCCGGCAGAAGGGCGAATTCGTCGAGCGTGCCGCCAGGCCCGGCTGGTTCTGGTCGGGCGTCTATTACGTCGACGACGGCTATATGAAACAGGACGACGAGACGCTGGGCGGGGAATGCGAACTCTCCGATCCGCGCGGGGTGCTGCCCGCCATGGTGGCGCCGCAATACGGCTTCCGCGTCCCCAACGGGCTCAATGCCGGACAGATCGAGACCATCCGCCCGCAATCGGGGATGATCATCCTGCATCCCTCCTGGCAGCCGCGCGGCGAACGGCGCTACGACGGCAATTCGCAGCGCGTCACCATCGAGTTCGATCTGGCGCCGTAATTCATCCCTCCAAAGAAAAACCTCCGGCAGCGCGGCTGCCGGAGGCTGTCCGTTTCAGGCTTCAGTTCTGGATGCCTTGCACCAGTTCGTAGTGCCGGCCGTTTTCGTCCCATTTCTCGCCGACTTTGCGCGGCGCGATCGGGTCGCATTCGGGAATGGAGTATTTTAGCCGGTACAGCGCGGGATACTGTTCGGCATAAAGGCACATCTTGCCGTTTTCCATTTTCCAATGACCGGTGACGTCGCCGAGCCAGCTCGCCGCTTTGAAACTGTGGTCCTTGTTGTAGTAAACCCGGCTCGTCCCGAACATATCTTTGACGATCAGGGTGTTGCCATATCGCGTGGACATGATTTCGTCTTCGCTCGCCCCTAGCGCGGCCGAAGACAACAAAACAAACGAGAGTGCTAATACGCTGTAACGCATGCGGGTCCTCCCCCAAGGTTGCCGTGGTTAAACAGTGCAGCGGACTTTTACGATGTCCGGACGGCTTCCGGAAGGGCAGGCCTACTTTAAATTGCGTGCAAAATTCAGGTTTGACGGCGCTCCAGTACCACATAGCTGTGGCCGGGGGCCGGGGTTTCGCGCCGCGTTTCGCGCCATTCCTGTGGCGAGAACGGAGCCAGCCGGACATCGCCTTCGGGGGCGGCATGGATCTCGGCGAGATGGATGCGCGCCGCCAGCGGCAAGGCGGCGGCGAAAATCTCCGCCCCGCCGATCACCATGATCTCGGGCGGGTTTTCCGCGCGCGCCAGGGCCAGAGCCTCATCGAAGGAATGGGCGACGGCGGCGCCAATGGCGGCGAAGCTGCGATCGCGCGTGACCACGATGTTGCTGCGGCCCGGCAGCGGTTTCCTGGGCAGGCTGTCCCAGGTTTTGCGCCCCATGATGACGGGCTTGCCCAGGGTGAGTTGCTTGAAGCGCTTCAAGTCCTCGGGCAGGTGCCAGGGCAGCGTGCCGCCCGCGCCGATCACGCCGTTGTCGGCGCGCGCCAGGACGAGGGTGAGGGGCGGTGTCATCCGGCGAGATTCCGCAAGGCGTCACCCGTGAGGCGATAGATCGTCCAGCCCTCCACTGGGCGGGCGCCGAGGCTTTGGTAGAAGGCGATGGAGGGCTGGTTCCAATCGAGCACCGACCATTCGAGCCGGCCGCAGCCTTCGTTGACGGCGCGCGCCGCCAGATGGATGAGCAAGCCCTTGCCGATGCCGCGGCCGCGGAATTGGGGACGCACGAAAAGGTCTTCGAGATAGAGGCCGGGACGCGCCAGGAAGGTGGAGTAGTTGTAGAACCAGAGCGCGAAGCCCGCGGGCTTGCCGTCCGCCTCGGCGATGTCGGCGAAGACGCGCGGGTTGGGCGCGAACAGGGCAGCGCGCACGCTGTCTTCGGTGGCGACCACGGAATCGAGCAGTTTTTCGTATTCCGCCAGCTCGCGGATGAAGGCGAGGACCAGAGCCTCGTCGCCGGGTGCGGCCGGGCGGATGGTGAAGGTCATATCGCCACCGCCGCCTTGATGTGCGGGTGGGACTGGTAATTTTCCAGGGTGAAGTCTTCGTATCGGAAGCGGAAGATGTCGGCGACCTCCTGGTTGAGGCGCATCTGCGGCAAAGGATAAGGCGTGCGCGAAAGCTGCAACTTGGCCTGTTCCAGGTGGTTCACATAGAGGTGCGCGTCGCCGAGGGTGTGCACGAACTCGCCGGGTTTGAGCCCCGTCACCTGGGCCATCATCAGGGTGAGCAGCGCATAGGAGGCGATGTTGAAGGGCACGCCGAGGAAGATGTCGGCCGAGCGCTGGTAAAGCTGGCAGGAAAGCCTGCCGCCCGCGACATAGAACTGGAACAGCACATGGCAGGGCGGCAGCGCCTGCATGGGGAGGTCGGCCGGGTTCCAGGCGGTGACAATTAACCGGCGCGAATCCGGGGTGTTCTTGATGGCGGATATCACGCTGGAAATCTGGTCGAGGGTGCCCGAATGGCCGCGCGGCCAGGCCCGCCATTGGTGGCCGTAGATGGGGCCCAGCTCGCCGTTGGCGTCGGCCCACTCGTCCCAGATGGTGACGCCGCGCTGTTGCAGCCAGCGGGCGTTGGTGTCGCCGCGCAGGAACCACAGCAGCTCGTAGACGATCGATTTCAGGTGCAGCTTCTTGGTGGTGACCAGGGGAAAGCCTTCCGCGAGGTCGAAGCGCATCTGGTGGCCGAAGACCGAGAGCGTGCCGGTGCCGGTGCGGTCGCGCTTTTCCACGCCGGTTTTGAGCACGCGGTCCATGAGGTCGAGATACTGGCGCATTTGCTCTCGTTTTGGCCGATTCTGCCGCGGTGTCCAGTGGCCTTCTAAAAGCCATCCCCAGGCACTATATTAGCACCGTCGGGCAACCGACTATGGCGATAAACGGCTTCGTAATAAGCGGCCCGGACCCGGGGGCGGTACCCGGCGCCTCCACCAATTTCCCGCAAGGGAAATTGCCCGGCATAGCCCGAAGGGCGACGACGGGCAGTTGCGGGGGCGAAACAGGATCGACGGACGTGTAAAGGTTGTCCTTTCGCTCGGTATGGTATCCGCCGTTATCGGGCCGATCGTACAGGTGCCAACGATAACGAAATGGCCCTCGCTGCCTAACTTCTAGTTAGACAAGCGCGGTTTCGGGGTATGCACCGGGCAACAGAAGCATACCCCACTTCCTTCGAATCCGTGCCTATGTCACCTGGATAGCCCGCATTTGCGGGCCATGACAATCAGGGATTCATTGGTATTTCCTGCCGGATGTCCGTCCCTTGCCGCGGCGCAGCAGCCAGGTGACGGTGGCTGCCGCCAGCACCACCGAACCGCCCCACATGACGGATTCGCGGATGCCGAATTCGCCCGCCATGGTGCCGAACAGCAGCGCCCCCCAGGGCATCATGCCCATGAAGCATTGCGTGTAGTGGGAGATGACGCGGCCGCGGAAGGTCTCGCCCGCCGCGATCTGGATGATGGTGTTGGAAGTGCCGCCGGTGATCATCAGGAACATGGCGGCGGGGGCGATGCAGAGGATGGCGAGCCACAGCGACGGCGCCTGGGAGAACAGCATCAGGCCGATGCCGAAGGCCGCCGCCGAGGTTACCGGCGCCAGCGCCAGCCAGCGTTCCTTGATCAGCGACAGGGCATAGGCGCCGATGAAGGCCCCGCAGCCCACGCCGGTCATCAGGATGCCGTAATCGGCGGCGTTGCCGTGCAGGATGTCGCTGGTGAAGGCCGGCAGCAGCGAGAGATAGGCCGCGCCGAAGCAGGAGGTGACCGCCACCAAGAGGAGCTGCGTGCGGATCCGGGGATTGGCCAGCGAAAAGCGGTAGCCTTCGGCGATCTCGTGCAGCGGGGCCTTGTGTTCGCGGCTCGGGCGCGGGGCAAACCGCATCAGAAAAAGGCTGACCAGGACCGCGGTGAAGGACAGCGCGTTGAGGGCGAAACAGACGCCCTCGCCCACCACGGCGATCAAGATGCCCGCCAGCGAGGGGCCCAGTACACGCGCCAGGTTGAACATCATGGAATTGAGGGCGATGGCGTGGCGCAAATCCTCCCTGCCCACCATGTCGAGCAGCATGGCCTGGCGTGTGGGCATGTCGAAGGCGTTGATGAAGCCGAGCCCGAAGGCGAGCAGGATGATTTCCCAGACCTGGACCACGCCCGTCAGCGTCAGCCCCGCCAAAAGGGCGGCTTGCAGCATCGCCGCGCCCTGGGTGACGAGCACCAGGCGGCGGCGGTCGACGCGGTCGGCCACCATGCCGCCGAAGGGCGCCAGGAAGAACACCGTCACCTGGGCGCAGAAGGTGGTCAGCCCCAAAAGGAAGGGCGAATGCGTCATGCTGTAGACCAGCCAAGCCTGGGCCACCGTCTGCATCCAGCTGCCCATCACGGAGATCAGCTGGCCGGTGAAGAAAAGCCGGAAGTTGCGGTGGCGGAAAACCGCGAGCAAGGCCAGTGCGCTCGGCGGAGGGGCGCCGGCCGTTTCCTCGGGCAGCGGCGATTCCTTTTGGCTCATAACGGGGCATAAAGCAGCATTCGCCGTGCTTTACCAGACGGACATCGCAACCACATTGACACGTCGCGTTTGCCCGCTAGTCTGCCCCGGTTCACACGGAACGCGTGAATGACAAAGGACTTCATCGGTTACCAAGGGCTCCTGGATGCGGCGCTGCGCGGCGTCGTGCGCGACGCGTTGCGCCGGATCGAAAAGCAGGGGCTGATCGGGGCGCATCACTTCTACCTGACGTTCAAGACGCATTTCCCGGGCGTGGAACTGCCCGATTTCCTCAAAGAGCAGTATCCCGACGAGATGACCATCATCCTGCAGCACCAGTTCTGGGGGCTGAAGGTCAAGGACGATCAGTTCGAGGTGGCGCTGACGTTCCGGAAGCTGCCGGCCACATTGGTGATTCCCTATCAGGCGTTGACCAAGTTCTACGACCCCGGCGTGCCCTTCGGGCTGGAGTTCAAAGGAACGGAAAGCGACGCCAGATCGGCGCTCTCCCCCGTGGCCGAGCCGGTCGAGTCGGCACCGGCCGCGGAGCCGGCGGAAAAGACAGAGGAAAAGCCGGCCGAAAAACCGGCCGGCGAGGCGGAAGTCGTCAGCCTCGATTCGTTCCGGAAAAAATGAGGCGCGTCCTCGCCCCTCGACAAGCCCGCCCTTCGACAAGCTCAGGGTGAGGGCTTAAAAATAGCGGCATGAGCAAGACCCGCACCGAGACCGACAGCTTCGGTCCCATCGAGGTGGACGCCTCCCGTTATTGGGGCGCCCAGGCCGAGCGTTCGCGCAACAATTTCAAGATCGGCTGGGAGTTGCAGCCCGCGCCCATCATCCGCGCGCTCGGCATCGTCAAGCGCGCCGCGGCCGAGACCAACATGGATTTGGGACGTCTGGAGCCCAAGCTCGGCAAGGTGATCGTGGCGGCGGCGCAGGAGGTGCTGGAAGGCAAGCTCGACGCGCACTTCCCGCTCAAGGTGTGGCAGACCGGCTCCGGCACCCAGTCCAACATGAACGCCAACGAGGTGATTTCGAACCGGGCAATCCAGATGCTGGGCGGAGAGATGGGAGCGAAGCAGCCGGTCCATCCCAACGACCATGTCAATATGAGCCAGTCCTCCAACGACACCTATCCCACCGCCATGCATGTCGCGGCGGCGGAAGAGATCGTGCACCGGCTGCTGCCCGCCTTGCGGAAGTTGCGCAATGCGCTGAACGACAAGGCGAAAAGCTGGAAGGACATCGTCAAGATCGGCCGCACCCATACCCAGGATGCCACGCCTTTGACCTTGGGCCAGGAATTTTCCGGCTACACCCAGCAGGTGGAAAACGGCATCGGGCGGATCGAGCAGACCTTGCCGATGCTGATGCAGCTGGCCCAGGGCGGCACGGCGGTGGGCACCGGCTTGAACGCGCCGGTGGGGTTTGCCGAGGCCGTGACGGAGCGGATTGCGGCGATCGCCGGGCTGCCCTTCACCTCGGCGCCCAACAAGTTCGAGGCGCTGGCGGCCCACGACGCCATGGTGATGAGCCATGGCGCCATCAACACCGTGGCGGCTTCGCTGTTCAAGATCGCCAACGACATCCGATTTTTGGGATCGGGGCCGCGTTCGGGGCTGGGCGAACTGGCGCTGCCGGAGAACGAGCCGGGCTCCTCCATCATGCCGGGCAAGGTCAATCCCACCCAATGCGAGGCCATGACCCAGGTCTGCGTGCAGATCTTCGGCAACAACGCCGCAATCACCTTTGCCGGGTCGCAAGGGCATTTCGAGCTCAACGTCTACAACCCGGTGATGGCCTACAATTTCCTGCAGAGCGTGCGGCTGATGGCCGATGCCGCCGTGAGTTTCACCGACAACTGCGTGGCGGGGATCGAGCCGCGGCGGGATAATATTCGCGCCGGGCTGGAGCGCTCGCTGATGCTGGTGACGGCGCTGGCGCCCAAGATCGGCTACGACGCGGCGGCGAAGATCGCCAAGACGGCGCACAAGAACGGCACCACCTTGAAGGAAGAAGCGCTGAAATCGGGACTGGTGACGGCGGAAGAGTTCGAGGCGCTGGTGCGGCCCGAGGACATGATCGGACCGAAGTGACGTGTTGAAGAAACGCTCCTTTTCCCTGTCGCGGCATCGCACCAGCGTGGCGCTGGAGGCGGAGTTCTGGGCCGTACTGGAAGGGATGTCGGCGCGGCGGGGCAAATCCCTGGCGGCTGTCGTAGCGGAAATCGATGCGGGGCGCGGCTTGCGCCCGCTGGCCAGCGCCTTGCGCCTGGCCGCGCTTGCGGAGGTTCGGGGCAACACCTAGTTTTCTCCGAAAGGAGACCGGTCATGCTGACGCTCTATCAGTTTCCCAAGTCGCGTTCCGATTCGATTCTCTGGCTGCTGGAAGAGCTGGGGGCGCCTTACCAAACCAAGACCGTCAACATTCGCCGCGCCGACGGCACGGGGGAGCGCGATCCTTCCAATCCCCATCCCCACGGCAAGGTGCCGGCGCTGCTGCATGACGGGCAGCTGGTGTTCGAGAGCGGCGCCATCATGCTGTATCTCACCGACCTGTTTCCCGAAGCGGAGCTGGGGCCGCGCGTCGGCGATGCCAAGCGGGGCGAATATCTTTCCTGGCTGGCCTATCGCGGCGCCGTGATCGAGCCGGCGCTGTTGATGCGCCGCTTCGAGGTCAAGCATGTCTATGGCGCCATGGGCTGGGCCCCGGCCGAAGAGGTGGAGGCGGTGCTTAACCAAACGCTCAAGGATCGTCCTTATATTCTGGGCGATGCCTTCTCCGCCGCCGACATCTCGGTGGGCGGAGCGGTGCATTACCTGATGCTGTTCAAGATCATGAATGAAACGCCGGTGCTGAAGGACTATGCCGCGCGCATCACCGCCAGGCCGGCGTTCCGGAAAGTCATGGGAGCATGAGCAAAGTCGTCAATCTGCGCCAGGCGCGCAAACAGAAAGCGCGCCATGCCAAGGAAATCGTCGCCGAAGCCCACAGAGCCGAGCACGGCATCGCCAAAAGCGCGCACAAACGCGCCAAGGTTCTGGCCGAGAAGGCCGCGGGGCGGCTGGAAGGCCATCGCCTGGAAGACGACTGACGGGCGGCAAGATTTCCGCGACAGCGTGCCGGACAGACGCTAAGTTCGCGGAATCATGACCAACCCTTATCAGGACCCGCTGGATTCGGCGTTTGGCGACGACGCCCGCACTCCCGTGCCGGCGCGCGAGCCCGAGTATCTTTCCGGGCTCAACACGGAACAGCGCGAAGCGGTGGAAGCCACCGAAGGGCCCGTGCTGGTGCTGGCGGGCGCCGGCACCGGCAAGACGCGGGTGCTGACCACGCGGCTGGCGCACATCCTGGCGACGCGGCGGGCCTGGCCGGGGCAGATCCTGGCGGTGACCTTCACCAACAAGGCGGCGCGCGAGATGAAGGAGCGCATCGGCGCCCTGATCGGCGGGGTGGTGGAAGGGATGCAATGGCTGGGCACCTTCCATTCCATCGGGGCGCGGATGCTGCGCCGGCACGCGGAGATGGCGGGGCTGAAGTCCAATTTCACCATCCTCGATGCCGACGACCAGATTCGCCTGATGAAGCAGATCCTGGAAGCCGAGAACATCGACGAGAAGCGCTGGCCGGCGCGTACGCTGGCGGCGATGATCGACGGCTGGAAAAACCGCGGGCTGAGGCCGGGGGACGTGCCCGAGGGCGAGGCGCATGGCTATGCCTTCGGCAAAGGGCGCACGCTGTACCGGCTGTACCAGGAGCGGCTGAAGGCGCTGAATGCGGCGGATTTCGGCGACCTATTGCTCGACACGCTGACGATGTTGCGCGCCCAGCCCGACATCCTGGCCAATTACCGCGACCGCTTCCGCTACATCCTGGTGGACGAATACCAGGACACCAATGTGGTGCAGTATCTGTGGTTGAAGCTTTTGGCGGGTGGAGGCGGTAACGTTTGCGTTGTCGGCGACGACGATCAGTCGATCTATGGCTGGCGCGGGGCGGAGATCGAAAACATCCTGCGGTTCGAGCGCGATTTTCCCGGCGCGCGCGTCGTCCGCCTGGAGCGCAATTACCGCTCCACGCCCGCCATCCTGGGAGCGGCCTCGGGCCTGATCGCCGCCAACAAGGGGCGGCTGGGCAAGACGCTGTGGACCGAAGGCGAGCCGGGCGAGAAGATCAAGGTGCAAGGCGTGTGGGACGCCGAAGAAGAAGCCCGCAACGTGGCGAGCGAAGCCGAAGCGCTGCATCGCGAAGGGCATCTTTATACGCAGATGGCGATCCTGGTGCGCGCTTCCTTCCAGATGCGCGAATTCGAGGACCGCTTCATCGCGCTGGGGCTGCCCTACCGGGTGATCGGCGGCCCGCGCTTCTACGAGCGGGCGGAAATCCGCGATGCCATGGCGTATCTCAGGCTGGTGGCGCAGGGCGACGACGACCTCGCCTTCGAGCGCATCGTCAACAAGCCCAAGCGCGGCATCGGCGATGCCAGCGTGCAGGCGCTGCACCAGTATGCGCGGGCGCGGGGCGTGCCGCTGCTGGCGGCGGCGCGGGAGATCGTGGAAACCGACGAGTTGCCGCCCAAGGCCAAGAGAGCGCTGGGCGAGCTGGCGGCCAATTTCGCCCGCTGGAGCGAGACGAGCCGCGTGCTGCCGCATACGGAACTGGCCGAAATGATTCTGGATGAATGCGGCTACACCGACATGCTGAAGGCCGACAAATCGGCCGAGGCGCCGGGGCGGCTGGATAATTTGAAGGAACTGGTGCGCTCGATGGAAGGCTTCGAGAGCCTGGCGGCGTTCCTGGAGCATGTCGCACTGGTGATGGAGATCGAGCAGAACGAGACCGAAGACCGGCTGAACCTGATGACATTGCACGCGGCTAAGGGGCTGGAGTTCGACAGCGTGTTCCTGCCGGGCTGGGAGGAAGGGCTGTTTCCCTCGCAGCGCACCATGGACGAGAACGGGCTGGCGGGGCTGGAGGAGGAACGGCGGCTGGCCTATGTCGGCATCACGCGGGCCAAGCAGCGGGCGCTGATTTCCTTTGCCGCCAACCGGCGGGTGCATGGCAGCTGGCAAAGCGCCCTGCCCTCGCGGTTCATTTCGGAACTGCCCGCGGAGCATGTCGAGACGGTGGTGGACGAAGGCTTCTACGGCGGCAATGCCGGATTCCGCGACAACATGAGCGGTTTCGCCTCCACCTACGAAAGCCCGGGCTGGAAGCGGGCACAGGCCAACAAGGACGCCGGCTACCGCCGCGCCCGGCCGCCGCTGATCGAGGCGCAGGCCTTTACGGTGCAGACGTCCGATCCTTCGGCATCGCAGTATGGGCGGGGCGAGCGGGTGTTCCACCAGAAGTTCGGCTACGGCGTGGTGCGGGCCGTGGAAGGCAACAAGCTGACGGTCGCTTTCGACAAGGCGGGCGAGAAGAAGGTGATCGACACCTTCGTGACGCGGGGGTGAAGGGGCTCCCATAATCAAATTGCATGCTTCAAATGTGATAACCTTTAGTGACTCGTAAATGAGCAAACAAATGCAAGAAATAATCGTGCAACCCGCATTCGCGGGTGATGACATTACGAGTTGATAGTATCCAACAAGTCCCGCCATTCGACATTGTGCTGCTGGATCAGGTTCAGCTTCCATTCGCGCTTGTATTTCTTCAGGCGCTTTTCACGGGCAATGGCGGCGTTGATGTCGTCAAACGCTTCGTAATGGACCAGC
>Ga0187810_10000326_pt1 | contig 19656 bp, 11 predicted proteins | sample NC_wetland_sal_i_9_FD_132963 | JGI IMG/M metagenome (GOLD analysis project Ga0187810, IMG submission 132963) | Wetland sediment microbial communities from Neuse River Estuary, North Carolina, USA - ASW_5 | ecosystem: Environmental > Aquatic > Freshwater > Wetlands > Sediment | place: USA: North...
ACGGTAAATCCGGTGGAGAGCAGCGGCGAACCGATGGCCGCGACCAGGGCCCCGGCTTCGGTCGTCCGCTGCCATAAAAGGCCGAGCAGGCAAACCGCAACGACGCCGGGCGTGAAGAAGCCGTTGAATTCCTGGATGTATTGGAAAGCCTGATCGAAACCATGCAGCAGCGGCATGGCCGCAGCCATGGCGATGCCGAGCGCGATGATGGCGGCCATGCGTCCGGCAATGACCCCTTGGCGCAGGCTGGCGCGGCAGTTGACGACCTGGAAGATGTCCGCCACGAAAATCGTAGCGATCGAACTGAGCGTCGAACGCATCGAAGCGATGATGGCGGCGACCAGGGCGACGAACACCAGACCCAACAGGCCGCTGGGCAAGAGCGTCATCAACTTGGGATAAGCCTCGTCCGGGCGCGACAGATGGGGCACCAGCAGCACGGCTGCGACACCGGGCAGCACCACCAGCACCGGGATCAGAAGCTTCAGGGCGGCGGCGAAGACCACGCCGTTCTGCACATCGCGGATGTCTTTTGCCGTCAACGCACGCTGCACGATGTACTGGTTGAAGCCCCAGTAGGAGAGGTTGATGATCCACATACCGCCGAACAGCACGGAAAGCCCGGGCACGTATTTGTAATAGGGATTGGCCGGGCTCAGGATCATGTGGAAATGATCCGGCACCCGTGCCGTCAGAATGGCGAAGCCTTGGGCGACGCCGGACAATCCGCCCCCGCCCGCAATGTGCACTAGTGCGAAGTAGGCGATTGCCAGTCCGCCCGCGACCAGCATCGCGACCTGGATAAGATCGGTATAGGAGGCAGCCTTCAGTCCGACATAAAGCGCGTAATTTCCGGCGAACAGCCCGAGCAGGACAAGGCTCACCCCCATGGTCAGACCGGTCACGGCGTGGACCGCCGTCGCCCCCAGCCACAAGATCGCGGTGAGCACCACGAAGACATAGATGCCGATCCACAACATCGCCATGACGAGTTGCAAGCGCGCGCCGAATCGCTGCCGGAGGAACTCCGGCAAGGTTCGGACTCGATATCTCAGGAAAATCGGCAGCAAATACTTGCCCACCAGTAGCAGCGTCGCCGCCCCCATCCACTCGTAGGAGGCGATCGCCAGCCCGAAGGCGTAGGCCGAACCCGACATGCCGATGATCTGCTCGGCGGAGATGTTGGCTGCGATCAGCGAGGCACCGATGGCCCACCAGGGCAGGGCACGCCGTTCGAGAGCGTAATCCTTGCCGGCCTTGCCGCGCGGGCATTCTTCGTTCGAGACGAAGGCCGAGATGGCGAGGACGGCGGAGGCGTAAAGGACGATGACGACGAAATCGAGCAACGATAAATGCATCTGATTCGCCCCCCAGCAGATATCCGGAAGGGTATAGGCAATAAATCGTATAAATTCAATAAATCAGACAAATATCCGGGGCGGGACACCCCGCCGTGCTGCACGCTCAGGCGTTGTTTTTCGCCTTGTCGCGCTTCCGCGTCTTTGCCTGCTGGGGTACCGGCGTATCCTGGAGCGCCAGGTGGATCAGGACGCTCATTTCCTTCTGGGCGCGGACCGGATCCTTGTCCGCGATGGCCTGGAACACGCGCATGTGGTCCGGCACCGGGTCGCGCGGCAAAGGCCGGTTGCGCTGCTTGAACGTCGTCGTGGTATCGACGGCGGCGCTGACGCCGGTGGTCAGCGACATGATGTACGGATTGCCGGTCGCCGTGAGCAGGGCGGCATGAAAATCCTGATCGCCCTGGCGCCCGGCATCCGTGGCCAGCGTAAAGCGCGCCATGCGTTCGATGCCGCTGCGCATGTCTTCGAGGTGGCTCTTGGTCCGGCGGACGGCCGCCAGCGCGGCTGCGGCCGACTCCACGATATCGCGCAGTTCGAACAAGCTCTTGAGCAGAAACAGTTCCGGCTCGTTGACGAAGGCCCAGGCCAGCACATCCGGATCGAGCAGATGCCACTGGTGCCGCGGGCTGACTTTGGTTCCGACCTTCGGTTTCGATTCGACCAGCCCTTTGGCGGCAAGAATCCGGACGGCCTCGCGATAGGCGGTGCGCGACACTTCCAGGCGTTCGCTCGAGGCGATCTCGCCGGTCAAAAGATCGCCGGGCTGGTACTTGCCGGAGGTGATAGCGATACCAAGGTCGCGGGCGATCGTGCCGTGCAGCCGCAAGGCTTTCGTGGACTGATGCGAACGCTCCAGAGGTGCAAGATTGCTCATGGGCTCCAACTACAGTGGTGACCGGTTCCCGCCAGTATAATCCGTTGGATTGGCAATCCAATACGCCCGATATACACAGCGGCGAAGCTGTCAAACCCGATCACGGCTGCCGCTCCTATTCGCAATCGCAGGCAGGACCTGTCGCTGACTGCTTCGACGAAGCGGCCGTCCCAGCCGTCCGGCGGCCGCTCTGGTGATGTGAAATTGCCACAAGGCGCGAGCATCGCGACACCCTCGCTTGGATTGTCTTGTATTTGTCTGAGAATATCAATAGTGTTTTTGTCTGAGTTATAAGCAACACCGTTCTGGGCGAATCAGCGCCTTTGATGAAGACGGTGGGAGGGAGAGAAAATCATGCAGTGGCAGAAGGTACTCGCTTGTTCCGCGTCGGTTTTGGCGCTGGGGGCAGGGGCGGCATACGGACAGACGGATCAGCAGCAGGTCGAGACGGTGGTTGTCACCGGCATCCGCGCCAGCTTGGAGAAGGGCTTGGAAGTCAAGCACGATTCCACGCAGGTGGTGGAGTCCATCGTGGCCGAAGACATCGGCAAGCTGCCCGACAACAACGTCGTGGAAGCGTTGCAGCGTATTACCGGCGTGCAGGTCACCGACCGCGGTTCGGGGCAGGTCGGCACATTATATATCCGCGGCATGCCGGACGTCGAAACGACCTGGAACGGGCGCAAGATCTTCACCTCGTCCGGCCTTTATCTTTCGATCCAGGACATGCCGGCGACGCTGGTCAACCGGCTCGACGTCTACAAGACGCGCGCGGCCAGCCAGATCGAAACCGGCATCGGCGGACAGATCGATGTGCAGTCGTACCGTCCGTTTGACTTCGACGGCTTCAAGTTCTCCGTCCAGGCCCGGGATACCTATGAGGAAAACAGGGGGGCGTTCGACCCGAGTGTCAGTGCCCTCATCAGCGACCGCTGGCAGACGAACATCGGCGACATCGGCGTCATGGCCAATCTCAGCTATTCGGTCGTGAACTTCCGCGACGAGAGCGCCACGCCAGGTGCCTTGGTTCCCTTCTCGGTCGCCGGCCCCGCCAGCAGCCTGGCACCGGGCAGCGGCGCCGCCAATGTCTGCAATCCGTCCAACCCCGGCGGCTGGACTCCGCTGGAACGCATCTTCAATACCGACTGCCGCGCACCGGACATGTCGGCAGGGGCCGCACCAGGAGCGCTCGCGCTTCTCTGGCAGCCCGGTCTCATCGCCGGTCTTCCCGAAACGCCGGGTTCGACGTTGACGATCAACGGCGCCAGCGTGCCGTACTATCTCTCGCGCGATGCCATTTTTCAAAGCGACCTGACCGGCAAGCGCACGCGTCCGAATGCCAATTTCGCGGTGCAGTGGGCGCCCAACAGCAATTCCGTGTACACCTTCGAGATCATGTACAACGGCTACCGCCAGGAAACCGACAACGACATGCTGTTCAGCTTCGTCGACTGGTGGGGCGATTTTTCCGGCTCCAACCCCAGAATCGATCCGGCAAGCAGCTACACCCTGTTCCCCGGCACGAACATCATGAAGACGCGCCATGTCGGCGACGTCTACGGCTTCAACAGCGGCGACTACACGGTCAACAAGACCAACAGCTACGTCTATGCCTTGAATGCGAGTTGGGATATCGGCGACCGCATGAAGCTGGTCGGTGATGCCTCCTACCAGTCCAGCATCTACGACACTCAGTTCTTCGCCATGCGCATCGACCGGACGGCCCCTGACATCTATGTCGATTTCAACAAGGGCGGCGGTTATCTGGCATTCAATTTCGGCAGCGGCCAGAGCCTGCTGACCACGCCGTCGGCCTGGAATACCGCCCAGGTTTACGACAACGGCGGCTACAACAAGGGCTCCGCCTACACACTGGCGTTCGACGGCACGTACGATCTCAACGGCATCGGCGGGGTCTTCAAGACCATCCGCTTCGGTCTGCGTTACGACGACCGCAACGCCTCGCAAGCAAATAGGTCGGCGAGCAACTGGATGGGTGAAAACCTGGCCACCTATGCCGCAGCGAACCCGGGCGTTTTGGACTACAACAGCGACTTCTTCGGCGGCAGCAGTGCTGCCGGGGACGTGCCGTCCTCGTGGGTGAATGTGAATGGACGGTACAACTACTTCCACAGGGACCAGATTCGGACTCTGTGGGGCGGGCAATTGACCAACCCCCTTTATGAAACGATGTTCCACTCGTTCCAGATCGATGAGGTCAACACCACGGCCTATCTTGAGGGAGACCTGGAGCAGGACGTGTTCGGCCGGCCTCTCAAGTTGAACGCGGGCGTACGCTGGGTCCAGGTGAAGGACAGCATGACCTTCTGGGATTACAACCAGTATATCGCCGGCAACGGTTCGGTCTCGAGCCCCGGCACCGCCTATGTGGCAAAGTTCCTGCCGAGCGCCACGCTGTCCTACGAACCGACGGACGACCTCAAGTTCCGCCTCAACTATGGCGAAACGCTGCGGCGGCCGGATTTCACCGCGCTCAATCCAGAGTACATCCTCGGCGCGGACGTGACCAACGTCGGATATGCCACGGGAACGCGCGGCAATCCGGATCTGAAGCCCACCGAGTCCAAGAACCTCGACCTGACGGCCGAATGGTATTTCGCACCTAACAGCGCGATCTACGGCACGCTGTTCAAGCGCGATATCGAAGGGCTGGTGGTCAACGAGAACGTGGCGATGGTCATCCCGGGCGACGCGATCAAGGCTTCCTACAATACCAACAACTTCATCATCAACGAGCCGATGAACGCCTCCGATGGTCACCTGAAAGGTGTCGAACTGGGTCTCGTCTACTTCCCGGATTATCTGCCGTGGTATTTCAACGGCCTCGGCGCCCAGGGCAGCATGACGGTTCTCAGCTCGTCGCAAAACGTTCCGCAGACGGATGCGTTGGGCAACATCGTTTCGCAGTTGAAGCAGGATTTCTTCGGTGTCTCCAACCTGTCCTACAACGCCACGATGATCTATGAGAGCGGCGACATCGGAGCGCGTCTCTCCTACGTCTGGCGCAGCAAGTTCCATTACGACAACGAAGCGGCCTCGTTCGGCAATCCGCTGGGCCGTTGGCGCAGACCTGAGTCGAGCCTGGATCTGCAGCTGAGCTACAAGGTCTGGGACAACGCCATGCTGACCTTCGATGCCACCAACCTGCTGAAGAGCGTGCAGCAGGAGTACTACTACGGCGGCGGCAACGGCGGCCCGACGGTTGCCGACTTCGGCACGCTGCTTCTCAGTCGTACCTTCTCTATCGGTCTGAGGTATTCGACGAACTAGACGCCTTTACGGTTGCCGGCCGGACGTTCCGGCCGGCTTACTCCCCCCGGCGCCACCGCTTTTCAGCGGTGGCGCCTTTTTTCCCCGGGGAGCAGGATAGCGGCGGCGAGCCGGGAGATAATCACCACAATGTGTTGCGGCCGCAGGGGGCGGCCTTGCTTTCGGTGCTGAATGGCCATAGCTTAATTGTCTGAGTATTAAAGCGTCACGCCGCCGTCGAATGGGCCGGCGGGGCTGACGGTTGTTTTCCTGCACCGCTCACCAGGGATGGAAACAAAAATGCTGCCGACAAACCAAGGATCGGTTCTCTTGAACCGCCGCGCTGCTCTGCAGGGCACATTCATCGGGCTCGCCGCCGCGACGCTGCCTTTGGAGGCCTCTGCCGCTCTGCCCGCATCGATCAACGACCGCCTGTCGGGCAACCTCACGCCGGTACACGATCCCTGCATCATCCGCGAGAAAGACACCTATTACGTCTACTCGACCACGATGGATGCCAAGAAGCAGGGCCAGATTCCCATGCGCCGGTCGAAGGACCTGCTGAACTGGGAGTTCGTCGGCGATGCCTTCCCGGGAATTCCCGCCTGGGCCTATGCCAAGATACCGGACACCATCGGCATGTGGGCGCCGGACCTCTCCTTCGTCAACGGCCGTTACTATCTCTATTACGCGGTCTCCAGCTTCGGCACCAACCGGTCGTGCATCGGGTTTGCCAGCAATGCCACGCTCGACCCCAAATCGCCGCAATACAAATGGCAGGACCACGGCCTGGTGTTCGAATCGTTCAAGACCGACAATTACAACTGCATCGACCCGACCCATGTGATCGACGCCCAGGGCAACCAATGGCTTGCCTTCGGCAGCTTCTGGGGCGGGATCATGATGCTCAAGCTCGATGCCAAAACCGGCAAGCCGGTTCCCGGCGACAAGCGGCTGGTGAACCTGGCCGGGCGGCCGACGCCCGAAGGCGGGCTCGACACCATCGAGGCGAACTACATCACCTATCGCGACGGCTATTATTATCTCTTCGCCTCCTATGACTACTGCTGCAAAGGCGTCAACAGCACCTACTACACCGCGATGGGGCGCTCGAAGAGCGTCACCGGCCCTTATCTCGACAAGCTGGGCCGCAAGCTGACCGACGGCTACGGTTCGGTGATCCTCAAAGCCGACCAGGAGGAAAAGGACCGCTGGCGCGGGCCCGGCCATTGCGCCATCTTGCGCGACCGCGGGCAGGACTACATCGTCTACCACAGCTACGACAAACGGCACGCCGGCGCGCCCTATCTGCGTATTGCGCCCCTGGTTTGGTCGGCCGACGGCTGGCCCACGGCCATCATGTGACCGCATAACAATAAAGGATCGGGAGACTACGTCATGAAGGACTGCAAATTGCTCGCCGCCGCGTTTTCCTTGGCGCTGCTGTCGGCGCCCGCCGGCGCGGCTCCGCCGCTGGCGGCTTCCGTCACCGTCCATGCGGATCGCCCCGGCGCGGTCATCAATCCGAACATCTTCGGCCAGTTTGCCGAACATCTCGGCAACGGCATCTACGGCGGCGTCTGGGTGGGCAAGGACTCGCCCATCCCCAACACCGACGGTTACCGCAACGACGTGTTGGCCGCGCTCAAGGAGCTGCATGTGCCCGTGGTCCGCTGGCCGGGCGGCTGCTTCGCCGACGAATACCATTGGCGCGACGGCGTGGGGCCTGCAGCGCAGCGCCCGACCACCGTCAATACCAACTGGGGCGGCGTGCCGGAGAGCAATGCCTTCGGCACCAACGAGTTCCTCGATTTCGCCGAAATGATCGGCGCCAAGGCCTACATCAACGGCAATGTCGGCACCGGCACCGCGGGCGAGATGGCGGACTGGCTCAAATACATGACCTCGGACCAGGATACGACGCTGACCCGGATGCGCCGCGCCGGCGGGCGCGACCACCCCTGGAAGATCGGCTTCTGGGCGATCGGCAACGAGACCTGGGGCTGCGGCGGCAACATGCGGCCCGCTTATTATGCCGATCTTGTCCGCCAATACGCCACCTTCTTGAAGACGCCGCCGGGCGCGCGTCCGCTGATCATCGCCAGCGGCGGCCATGACGAGGATTTGAGCTGGACGCAGACGCTGATGTCCGATCTCAAAATGGTCGACGGCAAGCGGGTGTTCTGGCCGATGGGCGCGATCTCCTACCACTACTACACCATCCCCTCGCCGACCCACGACTGGGCGCACAAGGGCCCCACCACCGGCTTCGGCGAAGGCGAGTGGGCTTCGACGCTGGTGAACGCCCTCAAGATCGATACCTACATCAAGCGCAACGTTGCCATCATGGACAAATACGACCCGCAGAAGCGGGTCGGCTTCTACGTCGACGAATGGGGCACCTGGTACGATCCGGCGCCGGGCCACAATCCCGGCTTCCTCTGGCAGCAGAACACGCTGCGCGATGCCGTGGCGGCGGCGGCGACGCTCAACATCTTCGAGGCTCACGCCGACCGTGTGCGCATGGCCAATATCGCCCAGATGGTCAACGTCCTGCAGGCCATGATCCTGACCGACGGCCCCAAGATGCTGCTGACGCCGACCTATCACGTCTTCCACATGTACATCCCGTTCCAGGGCGCCACGCTCTTGCCGACCACCCTGAAGACGGCGGACTACGTCTACGGCAAGTCCAAGCTGCCGGCCGTCAGCGTTTCCGCGGCACGGACGGCAAGCGGCGCCATCGTGGTTTCGCTGGTCAATCTCGATCCCAACCGTCCGGTGCGGGTGAGCACGACGCTGGCGGGTGCGAAGGTGAGCCGCGTTACGGGTTCACTGCTCACGGCGCCGGCGATGGATGCCGACAACAGCTTCGAGGATCCCAACGCGGTGCACGAGGTGACGTTCGACGGCGCCAAGCTCTCGGGCAACCGGCTGGAAGTCTCGCTGCCGCCCAAATCGGTGGTGGTTCTGAACCTGGAATAACGCCGGCATTTACCGGCTTCCCGCGGCAGGCATTCCTCTTGCGGACATTGGGAGCGGCGCATTGCGCCGCTCCCTTTTTTCTGTGCCGCTTATTTCATCGTGCGGAAGAGGAAGACCGTCTTGGAATGGAAGGTCTGGCCCGGCTTCAGGATGGTCGAGGGGAAGGACGGCTGGTTGGGCGAATCCGGGAAGTGCTGCGTTTCCAGGGTCAGCCCGGTGCGGTACTTGTAGACCGTGCCTTTGCCGGCCGGTTTCCCGTCCATGAAATTGCCGGTGTAGAACTGGATGCCCGGCTCGGTGGTGCGCACTTCGAGCACCCGCCTGCTGACGGGATCGCTCAGCACCGCCGCCGTTGTCATGGCGCCGGCATGCGGCTTCACCAGCACCCAATTGTCGTCGTAGCCGTGGGCGAATTTGAGCTGTTCGTTGTTCTCGCCGATATGCGCGCCGATCACCATGGGCTTGCGGAAGTCGAAGGGCGTGCCGACGACGGACGCAAGCTGTCCGGTCGGAATCAGCACGGCGTTCACCGGCGTGTACTTGTCGGCATCGATCTGCAGAACCTCGTCCAGGATGGTCCGGCCCGGATCGCCCGAAAGGTTGAAATAGCTGTGGTTGGTCAGGTTGAGGGGGGTCGGTTTGGTGGTCGTCGCCTCATAGGCGATGCTGAGCGCGTTGCTGCCTAGCAGCTGGTAGGTGACGCGGACGGTCAGCGCACCGGGATAGCCTTCCTCGCCGTCGGGACTGAGGTAGGTGAACTTCACGCCGGGACCTTGCGCACTTTCGAACGGTGCCGCCGTCCACAGCCGTTTGTCGAAGCCCTTGCCGCCGTGCAGGCTGTTGGGTCCGTCGTTCTTGGTGAGGTGATAGGTGACGCCGTTCAGCTTGAACTCGGCGTTGGCGATACGATTGGCAAAACGCCCGATGGTGGCACCGTAGAACGGTACGCCGGCGATGTAGGGATCGACGGAATCGAAGCCGAGCACCACATTGGCCAGATGCCCGTTCTTGTCCGGCACCTTCAGCGAGACCAGCGTTGCGCCAAAGGTCATGATCCGCGCTTCGACGCCGTTCTTGTTCGTCAGGGTGTAGATATCGACGGGCTTGCCCTCTGCGGTGCGGCCGAACGGAGCCTTCTGGATATCGGGCGTTGCGGCGGCACTCGCAGCCACCATCGTCAAGGCGGCCGCCGCCAGGGCGGCGGTGGAAAATAGACGCAAGATCATGAGCATGCTCCCTTTTTTAGCGGCGGCGTTCTGAAGGCGTCCCGCGGGGGTGATATTAAGTCAGACAATTGAAAAGGGAAACCGCCTGTGCGGGTTTCTTCGGGAGGCTTTACGGCCTGTCCGTGAACGGGTCCACGCTGAGGCGGCGCCCGGTCAGGAAGATGTCGGCCAGGAGGGTGAAAGGCGCGCGGTCGATCTCGGACTTGCCGTCCCGAATCAGACCCGCGAAGCGGCGGTAAAGGGCAGGGTACTCGCCGTCGTCGGGCTCGACGGCAACGCGGGCCCCGTCCACCAGCAGCCTGTTGCCGTAGGCGCCCAGCGACACCGGGCCCTCGTCGGTCTCGAATTGCATGTCCCAGACCGCGTCACCCTCATGCCGGAAATCGAACTCCGCTTCGATCCTGGCGCCCGACCTGGTCGCAAAGGTCACGCTGGCGGCGACCGGTGTTTCGCAGTCCGCCGGGATGGACAGCGTTGCGGCTTCGACGAAGATGGTTTCCGGCATCACCTTGGCCAGCACGGAAAGGGCGTTGACGCCGGCGTCGAAGACACCGAAACCGCCCGCCTGCCAGAGCCATTTCTGCCCCGGATGGGATTGGCGGACGGCTTCCTTCCAAACCACGCTGGCGCTGCGCACGCGGCGATGGGCCAGCAGACGTTGCACCGGGTCAACCGCCGCGGCGTAACAGGTGTGCCAGCTCTGGAACAGGGTGCGGTCGCGCAGCCGCGCCAATTGCACCAGATCGTCCAGTTGTGCCGTGGTTGTGCACGGCGGCTTTTCTAGCAAGACGTGTTTCCGCTTTTCCAGGGCGGCACGCGCCGCATGGTAATGTGTCTGGGTCGGGGAACAGACGGCAACGGCATCGAGCTGGGGACAACCCTCCAGCATCGCTTCCAGGCTCGGGAAAACGGCAAGCGATTCAAGCGGCCTTTCGCCGCAAACGCAGCCCGCCGCAAGCTCGAAGGCAGCATTCCCCCGTATCGCCGGGATATGCTGCTCGCGCGCGATTTTCCCTACACCGACAATGCCTATCAGGAGAGGTTTCAAGCTGGTCCTCCTGCCCGCTGACGGCATGATATCTGGTTTAAGGAAATGCCTCCAGCGGGAGCAAACCGCCGGCACAGCGCTTGGAGGACGAAGCGGAGACGCATTTTACAGAACTGTCGGCCCTGGCGGCATACGCCGTGAGTCTGATGGCAAGAGAACGCGGCGATTGGGGTTTTGTCTACCGCGGCAGGCCGCCGGCGCTTCCGGCCTGACGGTTAATGGGGGCCAAATGCGAAGCCTTCACGAGCACACCACCGCCACCATCTTGGCGACTTCGCTGCCCAGGCCGTGGAAGGCGTGGGGGTGGGCGGAATCGAGATAGGCGCTATCGCCCCGTTCCAGGCGGTAGCTGCGCCCGTCGTAAAACAGTTCCACGGCACCTTCCAGGATGAAGACGAATTCCTGCCCGTCATGGGTGATCGGCACGGGCTGCGCCACCTTGGGATCGAAGCTGAGAAGGAAGGGCTCCATCATATGGCCGGCGGTACCGGGCCGGGTCAGCGAATTATAGGCGTAGCCCTGTTCGGTATCACCCTGTTCGCCGGCCATCGAGGCGCCCGAACGGCAGATGGTCAGGCTCTCGGACACCATGCCGCCGCCATGCAACAGCCCTTCCGTCTTCGAGCCCAGCACGCGCGCCAGCTGGATCACCACGCCGATGGGTGCGACCGCCGTGCCTTCCTCATAGGCACGCAGCCGCATCTCTTCGATGCCGGTCAGCTTGCAGACCTCCGCCAACGACATGTCCTGCGCCTCGCGCAGCTTCTTGATGCGTTCGCCGACATATCTTCTCATGGGCGTTACCTCGATGATCAGCCGTCGCGGCGCGCGGGCACGATGCGGCCCGACAGCGCGCGCAGATTCTGCCAGTAGCGGTCGATGGCGGGCCGCAGATCCGCGGCCGTCAGCCCCGATTTCTGGAAGCGCCGTTGCAGCGACAGGTACATGTCCAGTGCCTCGTCGGAGAAATCCGGTTCGATGTTCACCACATGGCGTTTGCCGTCGAAGATCTCATACACCGGGAACAGCCCCGAACGCACGGCCAATCGCACCAGCTCCAACCCCAGCGCCGGTTCGGACTTCCAGCCGGTGGGGCAGGGCGACAGCACATGCAGGAAGCGGAAGCCCTTGAGGGCGAAGGCCAGCCGCATCTTGCGCAGCGTATCTTCGGCATGGGCCAGCGAGATCGAAGCGGCATAGGGGATGCGGTGCGCCGCCAGCACCGCCAGGATGTCCTTCTTCTGCTCCGCCTTGCCCTCCGGCGTGTTGGTGGTGACGGCACCGGCCGGCGTCGCCGAGGAACGCTGGCCGCCGGTGTTGCCGTAGATCTCGTTATCGTAGCAGATGTAAAGAATGTCCTCGTTGCGTTCGGCCGCCGCCGATAGGCTGGCGAAGCCGATGTCGAAGGTGCCGCCGTCACCTGCCAGGATGACGGTGCGTGTATCCTCGCCGTTGAGGGCGACGACGCTGGCGATGCCGCTCGCCGCAGCCGAGCCGGAGGCGAAGGTGGTCATCAGCGTAGGCACACCGAAGGTCGATTGCGGAAACATGCCGCCCGCCACCGCCGCGCAGCTGGCTGGTATCACCAGCTGCAACCGGTGTTCGCCCACGGCGTGCCGCAGCATCTGCAAGGTGATGGACATGCCGCAGCCGCCGCAATTGGTGTTGCCTTTGCGGAAGATGGGCTCGGCGCGGTCGCGCGACGTCTGGACCATGCCGCACAATGCCGGTTCGTTCATCACACGGCCTCCATCATCACGGGCGGGCCCGCAACTTTTCGCGGTTTCAGGTCGGTCAGCATCTTGACGATATGCTCGGGGCGCACATCGCCGCCGCCCAGCCCCGCCAGATAGTTCTGCACCACCGTGCCCGAATCGGCGAGGCAGCGCGTATCCGTCCACAACACCCCGCCCAGCCCCAGCCCGATGTTGCGGTCGATCACCGCGATGTGCTTCTTGCCGGCATAGACGGTGCGGATGGCGTCTTGCGGCAGCGGCCGGAACAGGCGGATGCGCAGCGCGCCTGCCTTCTCGCCCGCCTCACGCAACATATCGACCACGGTTTCCGCCGTCGCCCCGATGGTGCCCATCGAGACGATCAGGGTCTCGGCATCTTCGGCGCGATAGGGAACCACCGCATCGTCGAGGCTGCGGCCGAACACGGCTTCGAATTCATACTGCACTTGGGCGTAGACGTCCGGCACTTCCAGCATGGCCAGGTGATGCTGCCAGCGATGCACCTCGGTCTGGTGGGGGATTTCGATCTGCCCCAGGGTATGGGGCGTCGTACCCAGGCGATGGGGGATGTCGGTCGGGGGCAGGAAGCGGTCCACCTTTTCCTGCTCGGGGATTTCGGTCTGTGCCACGGTGTGCGACAGGATGAAGCCTTCCATGCAGACCATCGCCGGCATCATCACGCGACGGTCCTCCGCCAGCCGGAAAGCCGCCAGCACGGTGTCGAAAAGCTCCTGGTTGTCGGCGCAGTAGAACTGGATCAGCCCGTGATCGCGCAAGGTGAGAGCATCCGAATGGTCGGCCCAGATGTTCCAGGGCGGCCCCATGGTGCGGTTGGCCACCGCCATCACCACCGGCAGGCGCAACGCGGCCGCGGCGATGCAGTTCTCGTACATGTAGGCAAGGCCGTTGGAAGACGTGGCGGTGAAGGTGCGGGCCCCGGCCGCGGCGGTGCCGATGCAGACGCCCATGGCGCTGTGCTCGCTTTCCACCCGGATGACGCGGCCCTTCTCGATCTTCTGCTGGCAGAGATATTCCATGCATTCGGTGGAGGGGGTGATGGGATAGACGCCGCTGCAAAAGCCGCGGCCGAAGCGGTTGGCCCGCGCCGCCAGCGTTGCCGCCAAGGCAGCCCCGTGATTGGCGCTGAGAAGCTGCATGGTCATGCGCCGGCCTCCTGTTTGGTATGCATTTCCATGGCGCCGCGCGGGCATTCGGCCACGCACATGCCGCAGCCTTTGCAATAGGCGCTGTCAATGTTGTAGCCGTCCTCCATCCTGAGGATGACTCCCTCGGGGCAGGAGACCAGGCAGGTGTCGCAGCGCGTGCAGTGGCCGCAGGAGAAGCAGCGCTGCGCTTCCTCCGGCCCCGTAAGGCCCAGATTGACTTCGGCGAAGTTGCCTTTGAGCAGCGAAGGCGCGATCTCGCGGTCGGCATGTTGCGGTGCCACCTCGAAATGCGAGAAGCGGATCTGCCCCGGCGCCACCGGCATGCCCTCCGGCATCCGGCCGGGCAACAGGTCGCCGCCGAGAACGGCCTCGGCCGCCCGCCGCCCATTGCCGATGGCGTGGGTGACGGTGCCGTCGGCGGTGGCGCAATCCCCGGCAAACCACACCGGCAGCGCTTCGCCGCCCTTGAAGGCGCGCCCCTCGCGCATGGTCCAGCCCTCGGGCAGGAATTCGAGGCCGCTTTTCTGGCCCAGCGCCAAGAGCACCGTGCCGCAATCGAGCTTCGCCGTGCGCGCCGTCACCACCGGACGGCGCCGGCCGCTGGCATCGGGCGGGCCGGGCTCGACCTCGGCAATCGTCGCCGCCGTCACCTTGCTCTCGCCTGTGAAGGCGACCGGCTGGCGGTGTTGCAACAGTTCGACGCCTTCATGCAAGGCGTCTTCGATTTCCTCGGCAATGGCAGGCATGTCCTGGCGCGAGCGGCGATAGACGAGCTTCACGGCGCTCGCCCCGCAGCGCAGCGCGGTGCGGGCGCAGTCGATGGCGCTGTTGCCGCCGCCGACCACCACCACGGTCCCTTCCAGCGCCACGCCGCCTTGCTTGGCGCGGTCGAGGAAGTCGAGGCCTTGTTCGACGCCCGCCAGCGTCTCGCCCTCGGCGCCAAGACCGAAAGCGGGCCCGAAGCCGGTGGCGACGATCGCGCCGTCGAATTCGCGGGTAAGGCGTTGCAGCCCGGTTTTGTCCACACGCGCATTGCACTGTACCTCGACGCCCAGTCTCAAAATGCGGCCGAGATCGCGTTGCAAGGCATCGTCGGGCAGGCGGAAGAGGGGAATGCCGCTCCGCAGAACGCCGCCCAGCGCCGGACCCGCCTCGAAGATCGTCACCTTGTGGCCGCCATGAGCCAGCTGGAAGGCGGCGCTCAAGCCCGCCGGTCCGCCGCCCACCACGGCGATGCGCCTCGGTTTTTCCGCCGGTTGCGGCACGAGTTCCAGGGAACAACGGTCGCCGATCCAGCGCTCCAGGCTGCGGATATTCACCGCGCCGTCGAAAGCGTGGCGGTTGCAGGCCTGCATACAGGGGGCCGGGCAGACGCGCCCGCACACCGACGGCAAAGGCTGGGTCTTGAGCAGGATGGCGGCGGCTTCTTCGACTCCGCCGCTGCGCAGTGCCTGGACGAAGCCCACCACGTCGTTGCCGGCCGGGCAGCCGATATTGCAGGGGGCAGGGTGCTCGCCATAGACCGGTGCCTGGTTGCTCCACGATCCGGTCTTGAGACTGGCGGGAAAATCCTGGCTGTGGGACAGCATGGCCGCCACGGCCGCCGCGGCCGGGGCCGCAGCGCTTGGTGTGCCGTCGCCGCCTTCCAGCGCATCGCGGCCTCGCACCTGTTCATAGGCGTGTTGCGCCGCCGGCAGGTCGCCGTCCACGCCCTGCGAGGCATAGGCCTTTTCCAATACCGACAGCGGCAGCCCCAAGAGCCGGGCATAAGCGCCCAGGATGGTGGTGTTGATGATGACGACCGCACTGGAACCGATGCCCTGTTCGCGTGCGATGGTGGTGGCGTCTACGACGCCGAAACGGTAGCGCTCGAAGCGCCCGGCATAGCTTTCCAACCCGGCATGGCTGTTGAGCAGCAACAGCGAGCCCGGCGCCACGCCTTCCAGAATCTGCGGCCCCAAAAGTCCTTCGTCGAGCACGATCAGGTGGTTGGGCCGGTAGACCTTGTTGCGGTTGTTGATGGGAGAGCGGTCGACACGGGTATAGGCCTGCACCGGCGCGCCGGAGCGTTCGCTGCCGTAATCGCCGAAGGTCTGCACATAAAGACCCATCTGGGTGAACAGCGCGGCAATCAATTTGGCGCAGGTGACGCCGCCCTGGCCGCCGCGGCCGTGTACGCGCACCTCCAGCGGCAGATCGAGACCGTCGGGCAAGGCCGCCGTGAACGGAGATGGGTGATCCATGGAGTCCCGCCTTCCTTGCTGTCCAGAACGGGTCTTCGATACCAGGATACGTCAGGCATACCGGTTGATATATGAGCAATATCAAAGCCCCAGCTTCCCGATTGGGCTGCAAAAAACGTGCGGCCGCCATGGGACATGTCGGCGCGAAACGGCCGCTCTGTCCGGCCGCCGGAAACGGCGCAAGATTATGAGGTTACGGCGCCGCACTGCGCGCGTGATTGTCGAAATGCGGCGTCCGGGAGATATATTTTAATTCTGCAAAATGCGGGCACCGGCCCCGCCGCCCATGCGTATCCGACCACCGGACGGCGAATCGTCGTTCGCCGTCCGGCAGTCGTCTATGCCGCCGGTTCAGGTCACCTCGGCCATGTGCATCAGCCTCAGGCCTGTTTCGAGCGCCTTGGCGTCGATGGTACCGGCCGGTTTGAACCGCACCAGCCTGGCCTTGTGCGGCAGCAGGTCGAAGTAATTGTCGCTGAAGACGCCGTCAGCCTCGTCGAGGCTGAGATAGAGGTTCTTCGCCAGCGCCGGAGTTGACAGGCCTATGGCGAATTCGCCGCCCAGGTCTTTCACCTTCACCGCCACCGTTGTCTGGGGCAGGGCCAGTTCCTTGACCGGACGGAAGTAGAGCACGTCCTCGGCGAGAAGCGCGCGGCCGGCGGAGAGGACGGCATGCAAGAGCACGGTGTTGGCTGCCGCGTCCGAGAGCAGCTCTGCGACCGGCGCCGTAAATTGCTCCAGGCTGCTGTTCGCCTTGAGCGTGAGCGGACGGCGCACCGTCTTCAGCACCTTGCCGTGGAAATCCATCAGCTTGAGGGTGAGGAGGGCATGACGGTCCTTCAGATTGTCGCTGACCACGACGGCTTTCACCGTGTCGCCGTCAAGCCAGCATGTCACCAGCTCCCGGGCGTAGGATTTGCGCGCGAAATATTGCTGCGCCTTCCAGCGGCCGTAGTAGTCGATGCTGCTCCACGACGCCACCGGCCAGCAATCGTTGATCTGCCAGAACAGCGAGCCCATGCAGTAGGGCATACGGGCGCGATGCGCTTCCATCGCGATCTTGATGCCCTCGGCCTGCAGCACCTGCCCGACATAGAGGAACTGGCGGAAGTCCTTGGGCACGACATAGCCGCGTGCCATATAGGTCGTGATCGTGCCGTTGCCGATGTAAGAGCGCTGGTGCGCCTTCATGACGTCGGAAAAGATGTCGTAGTCGCCCGGTTCGGCGAAGGCACGGATCGTCTTGAATTCCGGGAAGGACTGGAAACCGTACTCGCTCATGAAGCGGCCGATATAGCTGCGGTAGCTGGAGAACGGTCTCTGGGCCCACCACACGCCCCAGGAATGGATGTCGCCCGACTGTTGTTTCGCGGTCAGGTCGGCATGGCGCACGCTGGTCTTGCCGTCCCAGGCGGCCAGCGGCGAGGACGGCCAGTAGAAACGCTGCGGATCGTGCTCCGCCACCGCCTCCGGCAGGATCCGATAGAAGATCGCCTGATAGGCCGCCCACATCTCGGCACGCTGGGCCTCGGTGTATTTCTCCTTCCATTTCCAGCCACCCTCCGGCACGTCGTTCTGCCAGGCGGTGTCGATCTCGTTGTTGCCCACCCACAGCGCGATGCAGGGATGGTGGCGCAGGCGCCGGACGTTGTCGGCGGCCTCCGCACGGATATTGTCAAGGAAGGCTTGGTCGCCCGGATACATCACGCAGGCGAACATGAAGTCCTGCCAGATCAGAATGCCGTTCTCGTCGCAGAGATCGTAGAATTCGTCGTTCTCGTAGATGCCGCCGCCCCAGACGCGCAGCATGTTCATGTGGGTGTCGGCTGCCGAGCGCACCACGTGCTCATAGACGGCGTGGGTGACACGCGGCAGGAAGCTGTCGTTGGGGATGTAATTGGCGCCCTTCATGAAGACCGGCGCGCCGTTCAGCTCGACATAAAAGCTGGTGCCGCCCGCGTCGGGCTTCTGCACGTGCTTCAGCGTCCTCAGGCCGGTGCGGACGTCGCGGCGGTCGCCGGCGCGCGCGGTCGCGAGCTGCCCGCTGAAATCGTAGAGGAAGGGCGTGCCGAGCCCGTTGCTCCACCACAGCTTCGGCTTGGCGATGACGAACTTGACCTCGGCGGTATTGTTGCCCGGCTTGAGCTGGATTTGCGCCTGCGCCTTCACCGCCGGGTCGCCGGGGCAGTGCACGGCGACGACCGCCGGACCGGCTGCGTCCGCAACGATCTCGAACACCGCGGTCAGTTGCGCCTCGGCCGTCGTCAGGCTGTCCTGCACGATGTGCAGGTCCGCGATGCGCGCCGCATTCCAGGCACGCAGGCGCACGGGCCGCCAGATGCCCGAGGTGACAAAACGCGGGCCCCAGTCCCAGCCGAAGTGGTAACCGGCCTTGCGCACGAACATGCTGAGGTGCTTGTCGCCCAGTCCGCCGATTTCGCTCCAATCGACCACCGCCGGCGGGTCGAAGCCCAGCGCGTCGAGCCGCTTCAGGCCTTCGGCGACCGGCGAGTGCAACAGCACGCGCAGGACGTTCTTTCCGGCGACGGCGTGCGCTTTGATGTCGGCCGTCCAGCGGCGGAACATGTTGTCCGCCTGCAGGACCGGCGTGTCGTTGAGAGTGACCTCGGCATAGGTGTCGAGGCCGGCAAAGCACAACTCGAGATGGTCGTGCGCCAGCGTATCGGCGTCGAGTTCCAGCGTGGTTTGGTATTCCCAGTCCTTCTTGTCGATCCATTGCAGATCGCGCTCATTGGTGCGGTAGAAGGGGTCCGGAATTTTCCCGTTGGCCAAGAGGTCGGTATGCACCGTGCCTGGCACGGTGGCGGGCAGCCAGTCGCCGCTTCCGGCTTCGCGGAACTGCCAGCCTTGGTCGAGATCGCGTTCCAGCGGCCCTGCCTGGGGCTCGGGCTGCACCGTTTTGGCCGGCGCTGCCGCCGGCATCAACCCCAGCGCCGATGCCGCAGCGGAGGCTTGCAGGAAAACGCGCTTGGTGGTGCCCGGTTTGGCCATTTTTTTCTCCCGTTTTGCAGCCGGTTTTGTCCGGCCGGGCGCTTTGCTGTTTTCGGATTGCCGTTCCATGCGCCTCTTTCAATTGGGATTTTATACTGGAGCGCACCGGGCCAAGGAAGCGGCAGGTTTTCGCCTTGGCCGTGTCGACGCCGCACAAGCTACGGTCGCGGCCGGTTCGGCACACTATGCCGCGTCCCTCGCCGCAGGCTTCGGTGACGCAGCGAAGCGGCATGGTATTGCTTCTCCGGGATCGGCGACTTGATAATATGGTCCATTCACGAGCGGGGCGGCCTTTCTCTGGGACCGGCGATCCGGCAATCCTCAAAACGCGGGAAGCGACATGCGTTCGTCATCCGGGAGTAAGACGGCCGATACGGCTGTGCAAGGGCCTGCCAGTGCGTTCATGGTGCCTTTGGTGATCTTCCTTTTCTTCGCCTGGGGCTTCACCACCTCGCTGAACGATCCCCTCATCGCCAAGCTCAAGGGGCTGTTTTCCCTCAGCTATGCCGAGGTGATGCTGACCCAGTCGGCCTTCTTCCTCGGCTACTGCATCTTCTCGATTCCGTCCGGCATCGTGCTGGCAAGGGTCGGTTATGTGCGAACGATCGCACTGGGGCTTGCCGTCATGGCGCTCGGCTGCCTTTTGTTCGCGCCCGCCGCCATGACCGGCATCTATCCCAGCTTCCTCGGCGCGCTGTTCATCGTCGCCGCCGGCATGGCGCTGCTCCAGGTCGC
>Ga0187810_10000327_pt1 | contig 19573 bp, 20 predicted proteins | sample NC_wetland_sal_i_9_FD_132963 | JGI IMG/M metagenome (GOLD analysis project Ga0187810, IMG submission 132963) | Wetland sediment microbial communities from Neuse River Estuary, North Carolina, USA - ASW_5 | ecosystem: Environmental > Aquatic > Freshwater > Wetlands > Sediment | place: USA: North...
GCGCTGGCCGCCGGGACGGATCGGATCGTGGGTGTCGGCGCGGAGGCGCCCTTATTGTGCGGGCGCGGCGGGATCGGCCGCAGGAGCCGCCGTTGCATCGGGAGCACCGACTGCTGCGGGCGCGGCGCGCGGCGCATCGGGCACCACGGCGATGGTGATCTTCTTGATCACGATCGGCTTGATCGGTTCCTTGCCGGGGAATGGTCCCTTGGTGTGGCCGACGGCGACCGCAGCGATGGCATCCACAACATCCATGCCGGCGGTCACATGACCGAACACGGCGTAACCGGTGGTGTTGGGGGCGGCAGCGGGCTTGGCGTCCAGCGCGTGCGCGTTGGTGTCGGCAAGATTGATGAAGAACTCGGCGGTGGCGCTGTTGGTGGGCTTGTCCTCGCGCGCCATCGCCACCGCGCCGCGCAGATTGGAAAGGCCGCTCGCGGTTTCAAGCGCGATGGGCTTGTGCGTCTCGCGCCATTTGCGGTCGGCGCCGAAGCTGCCCATCTGCAGGACGTAGCCGGCCTCGACGCGATAGATCAGCGTGCCGTTGAAATGACCTTCCTTGGCATAGCGCACGAAATTGGCCACCGTCGCGGGTGCCTTGTCGGCGTCCAGCGCGATCACGATGGTGCCCATCGAGGTGTCTATGCGGGCTTCCTGGGCGGCCTCGGCGGAGGCGGACAACAGTGCTGCGGCAACCACGGCGAGAACGATGCGCATCGGAAATTTCCCTTCCCAAACCGGCGTTTCATAGCATGTCGCGGCGGAAAGAAGGAGGTGGCGTGGAATTCCGTCGCAAGCCCATTGACGAACGGTTCGCGGAGGGTTTCATAGGTCGATGGCTTGGGGAGCCATGATGCCAAAGGTGTTCCGTGAAGACCGCGCAGAAGCAAGATCAGTTCGCCTATAAATATCCCAGCGAAGACGAGCCCTATATCCGCAGGCTCGGCAGCGCCGTGCTGATCCATTGGAGCGAGATTCCCGAAGAAGTGCGCGCCAAAATCCTGACGGAGGCGTCCACCGTGTGGGACCGCGAATTCAACATCCCGCAGATCGCGCGCAAATTGGAAGCTTTTGTGAAACGCTACCAGACGCGCCAAATCACAATGGTAGAGCCGAAAAAGTGACCGTCGCGGCGCGATCTTAGGCACATCGCATTATCTTAATCATAGTCGCGGAGGCGCGGCCGTGTCATGCTGCGCGGCGAAATCTTGTGCTGCGTAGCCATGAACAAAGCCGCCGAACAGGTCGTCCGCCTCTACACGCGTCATGAACACACGGCGGATGCGGCGGTCCACGTCCTCGGCATCCTGTTTGCGATCAACGCCAGCCTGTGGCTGTTGGCGCATGTCACGGGCGTTTCCGTCGTGGCCAGCGTTTCGGTCTACTGCCTCGGCCTCTTGGCGATGATCGGCTGCTCGGCCGCCTACAACCTCGTGCCGCAGCACCGTCCGTCGAAGAAGATCCTGCGCCGGCTCGACCATGCCGCCATCTTCATCATGATCGCGGCCACCTACACGCCGTTTGCGGTCAACCGCCTGGGGGCGCCGTCGGGCACCATCATCCTGGCGGTCATCTGGGCCGCGGCCTCCTTCGGCGTCGTCATGAAGATCGTCGCCCCCCGCAAATTCGAGATGGCGTCGCTGGCCCTTTATCTCGGAATGGGCTGGGCAATCGTCACCGTGATCCAGCCGCTGTCGCTTTCGCTCGCCAGTGTCGATTTCTGGCTCCTGATGGCGGGCGGCATCGTCTATTCGGCCGGGGTGTTCTTCTACGTGATGGAGCGCATCCCCTACCACAAGGCGATCTGGCACGGCTTCGTGCTCGCTGCCGCGGTGCTTCAATTTTCTTCCATCTTCGGCGAATTCGCGCTGCGCTAGAGCGCAATCCGGCAAAGTGGAAACCGGTTTGCCGCCCAATTGCGCGAAAATCAAAGAATCTAAAGCATGATCCGATTCAATCTGAATGGATCAGGCTTTAGGGTCGGTTGACTTCAAGTTGACGCACAAATCCTCGGTGTCATGGCCCGCGCCCTTCGGCACGCCAAGCCGGCCCGTCCTTCGACAAGCTCAGGATGAGGGCCGGCTTGGCGACTCAGGAACAGGCCATGACAATGAGTATTTGGGTTCTCGCGATCGACTCTTGAGCAAGATCGCTTCACATTGAATCACCCCGTCATGGCCGCCCTTGAGGCGGCCATCCATTTCTCCACCTGTTCAGGCGTCGGGGTGGATGGCCGGGACAAGCCCGGCCAAGACGAAACAATTCAATCTAATCCGATCCTACTTTAGGCGCGTTAGAAGTTGTCTTTGCGCTTGCGGATTTCGGCGAACACCGCGACGGGATCGGCGTTTTCCATTCCCAGCGTGACGCGGATTTCGGCCGACGCGGTGCGCAGGAACGGATTGGTCTCTTTTTCCAGGGCGATGGTGGTGGGCACCGTCGGCTGGTTGTCGGCGCGGATCGCTTCCACTTCGCCCACGCGCTCGCGCAAGTCGCGGTTGCCCGGTTCCAGGCTCAGGGCGAACCGGCCGTTGGAGAGCGTGTATTCGTGACCGCAATAGACGGCGGTGTCGCCGGGCAGCGCGGCGAGCTTGCCCAGGCTGTCGAACATCATCGCGGCGCTGCCCTCGAACAGCCGCCCGCAGCCCATGGCGAACAGGGTGTCGCCGGTGAACACCGCATCCTCGAACACGAAGGCGATCGCGCCGCGGGTGTGCGCCGGCACTTCCAGGACGCGCACCGCGTAGTCGCCGAAGCGCCAGCCGGAGGCTTCGTCGACGCCGGTGTCGATGGCCGGAATGCGGCTGCGGTCCTTTTCGGGACCGATGACCTCGGCCCCGAACTTGTCTTTAAGCTCGCGGTTGCCGCCGGAATGATCCCAGTGGTGATGGGTGTTGAGGATGTGGGTCAGCTTGCGGCCCGCCAGCGCCCGTTCGACCGCCGCCGCCTCGGAGGGGTCGACTACGGCAACCAGTCCGCCGCCGCTGATGAGGTAGGCGTAGTTGTCTTTCAAGCAAGGGATGGTCTCGATCTGAAGTCCCGGCACGGCGTGGTCCTCCGAAGCGCGATCCGTTCTTACCAGCCCGGAGCGGCGCATTGAACCCTTCGCCGCTTCGGCGTACGCAGTTGGCATGCGTCTCGATGCGGGCGAGCTCTCCGATTTCTACGAGTCGGCGGCGGGCCGTGCGGCCCGGCGCCTGATTTCCCGGCGTATCAAGGACATTTGGCCCGATCTCGGGGATTGCCGGCTGTTGGGCTACGGCTTTGCGGTTCCCTATCTCAAAGCCTACCTGAACGAGGCCGAGCGGACGGTCGCCCTGATGCCGGCGCGCATGGGCGTGGTGGCGTGGCCGTCTCAGCGCCAGCTCGCGCTTCTGGGCGAGGAAGACGCCCTGCCGTTCGCCGACGCCATGTTCGACCGCATCCTGGTGGTGCACGGACTGGAAGGCGCCGACGCGGCCCGCGTGCTCCTGCGTCAACTGTGGCGGGTCCTGGCCCCGGAAGGACGCATCCTCTTGGTGACGCCCAATCGCGCCAGCCTGTGGGCCCAGATGGAAGCCTCTCCGTTCGCCTGCGGCCGGCCGTTCCATCGCGGGGAACTGACCGCCCTGTTGTCCGACACGCTGTTCGAGCCTCTGCGCTGGGAGCGCGCGCTCTACATGCCTCCCTTCAGCGGCCGCAGACTGGCGCAACTCGGCAACGGGTTCGAGCGCCTCGGCCGCCGCTTCCTGCCGGGTCTGGCGGGCGTGCATCTGGTGGAAGCGAGCAAGTCGCTTTACGGAACCGCCGCGGCGCTCAAGGCCCAACGCCGCAAAGATGTGGTGCTGCGCCCGGTCCACACCCTGCAGAGCTGAAACGCACGAGTGTCCGATTCCGAAATTCGCAACATCGCGCTATCGGGCTCCGGGCGAATTTCGGAAGCGAAAGGACACTAGCAACTTATTGAATCCTAGAGCGCAATCCGGCAAAGTGGAAACCGGTTTGCCGCCAAATTGCGCGAAAATCAAAGAAACTAAAGCATGATCCGATTCAATTTGAATGGATCAGGCTTTAGTGTCGTTTTGGTTCGAAGTTCGCGTAATGCGCCCGTATCGATGATCTCGCGAACTTCGGAACCACGACACTAGTCGTTTTTCTCAACACTGGCAGAATCGTGCAGGGGCCGCAGCACACCCATGCAAAGCCGCGCGGAACAGCGCGCGATCGCGATTATCGCTTTCCAAGTCAACGATTTAGGAGATTTGTTAAAACCCCGCGTTCACAAAAAGATGAGCCGGGACCACCTACAAACCGACATCTGCGATCTCCACGTTAAATGCACCGGACAATCCGGATAGGAGGAGAACATGAAGCTTGTTCACTGGACCGCTGCCGTGATGCTGGCGACGCTTGCCGTTGCACCTGCTGCGAACGCCGCGGAGGCAAGGCTCGCCGACTGTAACAAGATCGACAAGCAGGTTGCCGCCGCATTGGAATCGGCGCCACCGGGCAATGCCACCGAACAGGCGCGCCAAGAACGTGATGCCGGCCACAACTATTGCACGATGGGCCTGTATCCCGCGGGCGTGGCCCGCTACGCCAAAGCCTTGCAGCTTCTCGGCAAGGCCTGATGCGGATTGGGATGGCGACGGGGCCGGCCGCCCCGTCTCCGTCCGCTCAAGGCTAATAATATTCTAACATCGCGAAACATTATTGCGCAAGCCGCATAGCGCCCATGCACGCCAGTCTCGTCACGTAATCTTTCATGTACCGCGTTGATATTGCAAGAAAAAATATAATGAACTGTGGCGCTTTGTTTCTATTGGAAACACGCCAACGACGATTTACGTCCTACTAAATGGGCCTGTAGAGGCATATATCCAGCTTACCGGATCAACCCCGGAAAAAGGTTCAGGAGGAAGTCATGAAGTTCGCCAATAGCCTCGCTATCGCAGCGGTCTGTGCAGCCTTCGCGCTGGCTCCGTCCGCGAACGCCGCTCGGCTTAGCGATTGCACCCAGATGGACAGACAGGTGAAGGCAGCGCTCACCACGGCACAGCCGGGCCAGTCGGTCGACGCCGCCCGCGCCGAAGCCAGCGCCGGCCACAACTACTGCACCATCGGCCTGTATGCCGACGGCATCGCCCGCTACACCAAGGCGTTGCAGTTGCTCGGCAAGGCCTGATTTTTTGCTGGAATTGCCGAAGGAGCGGCCCGCAAGGGCCGCTCTTTTTTGTTAGAGCGGCGCGCGCAAAAGTGTGCGCGGTTTTGCGCGGAAACGCCGCGACAATCAAAGAACTAGTCGCCCGGGCGCAGCAGGAAGATCGCGCCTTCCGCCAGCAGATTCGGGCCCCACGACTGCGGGTGCATCGGCCGCGTGGCGCCTTGTCTCGTCAGGGCCAGGGCCCGCTCGATGGTGGCGCCGCAGAGTGTCGCCAACCCTACGAAATCGGCGATCGTGCAAAGGTGGATGTTGGGCGTGTCGTACCAGTCGTAGGCCAGGGTTTCGGTGCGCGGCATGCGTCCGCGCGCGAGAAGTCCGAGGCGCACGCGCCAATGGCCGAAATTGGGCAGCGACACCGCCGTGCGCCGGCCGATGCGCAAGAGGTGTCCCAGCACGCTTTTCGGATTGCGCGTCGCCTGGATGGTCTGACTGAGGATCACCACGTCGAACACCTGCGAGGGATATTCGGCCAGGTCGGTGTCTGCGTCGCCCTGGATGACGGAAAGGCCGCGCGCCACGGCCGCATTCACGTTCTGCTGGGATAATTCCACGCCGCGGCCGTCGACGTTTTTGGTGGCGGCCAGGTGTTCGAGCAATTCGCCGTCGCCGCAGCCGACGTCGAGCACGCTCGCGCCGGGCGGAATCATTTCGGCGATCGCCGCAAGGTCCGGGCGCAGCATCAGCTCACCCCCTGGCTCGAGGCGACGGAATTGAGGAAGCCGCGCACGGTCGCAAACATCTCGGGTTCGTCCAGCAGGAACGCGTCGTGGCCGCGATCGGTGTTGATCTCGACGAAGCTGACGGTCGCGCCGGCGGCGTTCAGGGCGTGTGCGACGCGCTTGTTCTCGACCGTGGGGAACAGCCAGTCGCTGGTGAAGGAGATGATGCAGAAGCGCGTCCTGGAACCGCGAAAGGCCTCGGCCACGACACCGCCGTGATCCGCAGCGAGGTCGAAATAGTCCATCGCCCGCGTGATGTAGAGATAGGAGTTCGCGTCGAAACGGTCGACGAAGGTCATGCCTTGGTGGTGCAGATAGGATTCCACCTGGAAATCCGGCGCGAAGGCGAAGGACACGCCGTTGCGGTTCTGCAGGTTGCGGCCGAATTTGCGCTGCAAGGCGGCTTCCGAAAGATAGGTGATGTGCGCCGCCATGCGTGCGACGGCCAATCCCTTGGAAGGCTGGGTGCCCTCGCGCTGATAGTTGCCGCCGCACCATTCCGGATCGGCCATGATCGCCTGGCGGCCCACTTCGTGGAAGGCGATGTTCTGGGCCGAGTGCCGCGCGGCGCAGGCGATGGGCATGGCGGAAACGACGCGATCGGGATAGCTGGCGGCCCATTGCAGGGTTTGCATGCCGCCCATGGAGCCGCCGGTGATGCACAACAGCTTCTCGATGCCAAGCTCGTCGAGCAGCGCCGCCTGGGCACGCACCATGTCGCGCACGGTGATCAGGGGGAACGACAGGCCATAGGGCTCGCCCGTTGCCGGATCGGTTTCCGCCGGCCCGCTCGATCCCATGCAGCCGCCGATCACGTTGGCGCAGATCACGAAGAAGCGGTCGGTGTCGATCGATTTGCCGGGGCCGACCATGGTTTCCCACCAGCCGGGCTTTCCGGTCACGGGATGGGCGCTGGCGACGAACTGGTCGCCGGTCAGCGCGTGGCACACCAAGACCGCGTTCGAGCGCGCGGCATTCAGCGTGCCATAGGTCATATAGGCCAGGCGCCAGGGCGCCAGCGTGCGGCCGGAATCGAGCGCCAGCGTGCGATCCGTTCCGAACTCGACCGCCTGACCCCTGTCCGCATCCGGAGCGGTCAAAGGACGCAGGAAGATGGGATCCGACATGCTCCCTCTTTGCCGGCCTTTAGCCGGGCGCGTGTGCTAAGGCCCGCGCGCCTCCCTGTCAACGAAGGGGGTTTTTTGATTTTACCGCGGCGCCGCCTTATCTAGTGTCGTGGTTCCGAAGTTCGCGAGATCATCGATATGGGCGTATTACGCGAACTTCGGAACCCAAACGACACTAGGATTCAATAAGTTGCTAGTGTCCCTTCGATTCCGAAATTCGACCGGAGCCCGATATCGTGATGTTGCGAATTTCGGAATCGGGACACTAAGGCGCCCTGGGAGAGGAAAATGACGATCGCGCCCAAGCCCGGCGTCCTGGATATCGCGCCCTATGTCGGCGGCCGCGCCAGCGTTGCCGGTGTGGCGCAGGCGATCAAGCTGTCGTCCAACGAGGGCGCACTGGGCCCCAGTCCCAAGGCCATTGCTGCCTATAGGGCAGCGGCGGCCGTGATTTCGCTCTACCCCGACGGTTCGGCCCGCATCCTGCGCGAAGCGATCGCAGAGGCCTACGGCCTCGATCCGGCGCGCATCGTCTGCGGCAACGGTTCCGACGAACTTCTGACGATGCTCGCCAACGCCTATCTCAAGCCGGGCGACGAAGCGCTGTTCAGCGAGCACTCCTTCCTCGTCTACAAGATCGCGACGCTCGCCAACAGCGGCGTACCGGTGGTCGTGCCGGAGAACAACCGGCGGGTGGACGTCGACGTTTTGTTGTCGCGCCTGACGCCGCGCACCCGCCTCGTCTATCTCGCCAATCCGAACAATCCGACCGGCACCTACCTCACGCACGATGAGGTCAAGCGGCTGCATGCCGGCCTCAGCCCCGACACGCTCTTGGTGCTCGACGCGGCCTATTCGGAATACGTGCGGCGGAACGACTACGACGCCGGCATCGCGCTGGCGACGAACGCCTCCAATGTGGTGATGACGCGGACCTTCTCGAAAATCTATGGCATGGCCGGATTGCGCCTCGGCTGGGCCTTCTGTCCGCCGGCCGTGGCAGACGTGCTGAACCGCATCCGGGGCCCCTTCAACGTCTCCGTCGCCGCCCAACAGGCGGGCGCCGCCGCGCTCGCCGACCGCGATCACGTGCAGCGCTCGGTCGAACACAACGAGTATTGGCGCGCCTGGCTCACCGATGCGATCCGTGCCGCCGGGCTTCAGGCCGACGATAGCGTCTGTAATTTCGTGCTGATCCGGTTTCCTGAGGCGCCGGGCAAGACCAGTGCGGATGCGGACCGTTATCTCTGCGAGCGGGGGCTGATCCTGCGCGGCGTCGCCGGCTACGGGCTGCCCGATTGCCTCAGGCTGACCATCGGGCCCGAAGACGCCAACCGCAAGGTGGCCGCGGCGCTTGCCGAATTCATGGCGCGAACATGACCGAGATATTTTCCAAAGTCGCTCTTCTGGGCATCGGCCTGATCGGATCGTCGATGGCCTATGCCATGCGCCGCGCCGGTGTCGCCGGGCACATCGCCGGCTATACCCATCGGGCCGAAACGCGGGAGCGCGCCCGTGCGCTCGGCTTCGCCGATTCGCTGCACGACGGTGTGGCGTCCTGCGTCGAAGATGCGGATCTGGTGGTGCTCGGAACGCCGGTCGGCAGTTTCGCCGCGCTGGCGGAAGAAGCCGCGCCGCATCTCAAGCAGGGTTCGATTCTCTCCGATGTCGGTTCGGTAAAAAGCGCCGTGATCCGCGACGTCGGCCCGGTGGTCCCCGACGGGGTTCACTTCATTCCGGCCCATCCCATCGCGGGCACGGAGCAATCCGGTCCGGAAGCCGGGTTTGCCGAGTTGTTCGACGGGCGTTGGTGCATTCTCACGCCGCCGCCGGGCGCCAACGCGGAAGCCGTGGCCAAGCTGAAATCGTTCTGGCAGGCGCTCGGCAGCCAGGTGGAAGTGATGGACGCGCGCCGTCACGATCTCGTGCTGGCGATCACGTCCCACGTGCCGCATCTGATCGCCTACAACATCGTGGGGACCGCCGACGACCTCGAAACCGTCACCCACAACGACGTCATCAAGTACTCGGCCGGCGGCTTCCGCGATTTTACCCGCATCGCGGCGTCCGATCCGACGATGTGGCGCGACGTCTTCCTCAACAATCGCGAAGCGGTGCTGGAGGTGCTGGGCCGTTTCAGCGAAGACCTCAGCGCCCTGCAACGGGCGATCCGCTGGGGCGACGGCGACGCGCTGTTCAATCTGTTCACGCGCACGCGCGCCATCCGCCGCAGCATCATCGATGCGGGCCAGGATACCGCCGCGCCCAATTTCGGCCGCAGCAAGAAGACCGATCAATAACTTCCGCAAATCGCGTCGGCGACGGCGCCGACGGCAAACAACCGATCGGCGGGAATTGCCGCCAGTCCGGCTTGAAATGCGGTATCGGCAGGCCGGGAACCGGCCGTGGCGCGCGCATTGCGGAATCGTCCGCCGCGCTTGCGCCAATCGGCGACGGCGCCGTTCCAATCCTGCTTGGCGGAAAGGAGCGGGGAAAACGCCTCGGCGCGATCGGCGCTGCCTTCCAACTCTCCGCTGGCAAGATAATCGAGGCGGGGGCAGCTGCCCGCGGCGGGCCGAAGACCTGACGACAGGAGATAGAGATCGAGCTTGTCGGCGCCGTTGCGGCGCAGATGGATCTGCAGCCGTTGCGCCGTGAAGGCCTTGGAACCGAACCCGACGAGATCGAGATCGAAGCGCTCCAATCCTCCGTTTTTGTCGATGGCGCTGGCGCGAAGGCTTGCCACGGCAAATTCCAGAGCGCGCATGGTGCGGTCCGGGCGTGTCCAGCGCAGGAACTGGCGCCCCGCCGCCTCGAAAATCGTCTCGTCGCGGCCATAGGTCAGGCCGTGCATGGCGAAGTGCTCGGAGCGCCATTGCGTGGGGCCCAGCGGCGTCGCGACCGTGAAGCTCACATTCTCGAATTCGGTATCGAGGCTGAAGGGAAAGCCGGTGATGCTCCGCGCGTCGAAGCGCATCGTCACGCCGGGCATGATTTCGCGCCCGTTGTGCGCGTCGAGCCACGTGGCGAGGCGCGACGCGGCGATCCACCAATGGATTCCTGCGGCGGCAAGGAGCAGGAGGAAAACGCCTACGGGCGCGTAAAGGAAGAAGCGGCTGGAGTATTTCATGCTGGCGTCAATCTAGGGCAAAGCGCGGCAGAACGGAATCGGCGACGGCAAACCCGCCCGTTGTCGGACGTTCACGCCTGCGCGCTCTGGGTGCGCCAGATTCGGAGATGTGTCCAAACGTGCCGGTATGACCACCCGTCCGTTTGTGCATTCGTGTTCGCTACTTCGCGTGCTTCAGCATCCCGTGCATTCCGAGCCAGCGCGCAAACGCGTCGAACCAGCCGGTGCTTGTGGTTTCCTTCTGATACATGCCGAAACCGTGCCCACCCTGTTCATAAAGGTGGAACTCGACCGGCCGCTTCGCCGCACGCCAGCTGTCGATCAACCCGTAGCCGCCGTTCCCGAACAGTGGGTCGTCGGCTGCGAGCGCGACGAACAGCGGCGGCGCGCCGGCCGGAACCTTCACCGGCGCAAGCGAACCGTAGATGATGCCGATGAAGGCGGGTTTCGCATCCTGCCCCGCGAGCGTCGTCGCCATCGTGAGTCCGGCGCCGGCGGAGAAGCCGACCATACCGATGCGGTCCGGATCCACCCTCCATTCGACCGAGCGCCGGCGCACGAGCGCGAAGGCGGCGCGCGCGTCGGCAATCTGGGGCGCGAGGCTTGCCATCATGTCGTCCGCCTGCGGTTTCGGCGGCCGCGCGGCGCCGGCGAACATTGCCGCCATCGACCGTTCGAAGTCCCCCATGTCCGCGGGCGTTTGGCGGAGCCGGTATTTAAGCACAAAAGCGGCCACGCCCCTGGAGGCGAGCGCCCGGGCGACATCCCAGCCCTCGTTCTCCATGGAAAGGGTCATGAAGCCGCCGCCGGGTGCGACGATCACCGCCGCGCCGCTCGCCTTGGCCGGATCCGGCAGGAATGGCGTGAGCGTGGCGACTGTGACGTTGCGGGCGAAGACGCTGCCGTATTGGCTATGCCAGGACTCCGGCACCGTCGCATTCGGCAGCGGGCCGGTGCCCAACTCGATGGCGTTGGGCTGCGCCGGAACCGCGATCGGCGTCATTTTGTCGTTCAGCGCCAGAGCCGGCGCGGCGATCGCGCAGACGACGGCCAGTGCCACCGCGGCCAAGCACGCCGGCCGGACCAAGCGAACCAAAATCCCAATCTTTTGCACCATAGCGGCCCCCCGTTCGCGCGCGCCCGTCAGCGTGGCGCGGCCATTACTCATACAATTGGGAGCGACGGATTACAACCGCGGCGGCCGACAAGAGCGTTATCGGGAGCAAGCGCGCATCCACTACCCGCATTTCGAATAGCCGCACGACAGGCACGAATCGCAGCCTTCCAGCTTCACGAAGGTAGGCGAGGAGCAGCGCGGGCAGCGCCGGGCCGGTGCGCCTTCCGCAGCGATGGCGGCAACGCGGCGATCGTCGGCCGCCGGCTTGCCGTTGCGCGGGGTCATGAAGCCGATGGACACCAGATGCCGTTCGATCACTTCGCCGATCGCGGCCAGAAGCGAGGGCACATAATGGCCCTCCATCCACTGGCCGCCGCGCGGGTCGAACACCGCCTTCATCTCGTCGACCACGAACGAGACGTCGCCGCCGCGGCGGAACACCGCCGAGATCATGCGGGTCAGCGCCAGCGTCCAGGCGTAAGCCTCCATGTTCTTGGAGTTGATGAAGACCTCGAACGGGCGCCGCCGGCCGTCCTTCTCCACGTCGTTGACGGTGATGTAGAAGGCGTGATCGGCATCCTGCCATTTGATCTTGTAGGTCTGGCCGACCAGCATGTCGGGCCGGTCCAGCGGCCGCGTCATATAGACGATGCCGCCCGTCTGGCGCGGGCGCTCGAGCGGCAGCTGCGGTTCGTCGCCCGTGTCCTCCTCGGGCTCGACAGACGTGGACAGCACGCTGCCCGTGACCTCGTTGGGACGATAAGTGGTGCAGCCTTTGCACCCCAGGTCGTAGGCCGTGAGGTAGATGTCCTTGAAGCCCTCGAACGAGATGGCCTGCGGCACGTTGATGGTCTTGGAGATCGAGCTGTCGATGTGTTTTTGCGCCGCCGCCTGCACCGCCAGGTGGTCCTCGGGCGCCAGCGTCTGGGCCGAGACGAAATAGTCGGGCAAATCGGGCTCGTCGCCGAATTTGGCGCGGAAGGCCTCCACCGCAAAGTCGCGCACGGTTTCCTGCCGGCTGGTGCCGTCGGGCATGAGCACGCGGCGATCGTAGGTATAGGCGAACACGGGCTCGATGCCGCTCGAGACGTTGCCGGCGAACAGCGAAATGGTTCCGGTCGGTGCGATCGAGGTGAGGAGGCCGTTGCGGATGCCGTCGCGGGCGATCCGGTCGCGAATGTCCTGCGGCAAGCCGCGGATGAACGGACGCGAGAGATATTCCTCGTCGTCGAACAAGGGGAACGGGCCTTTCTCCCGCGCCAGCTCGGCCGAGCTGCGATACGCCGCGTCGGTTATGGTCGAAAGCCACCGATCGATCAGGGCAAGGCTCTCCGGCGAGCCGTATTTGGTGCGGCAGAAGATCAAGGCATCCGCCAGTCCCGTCACGCCCAGGCCGATGCGGCGCTTGGCCATCGCCTCGGCGCGTTGGGCCTCGAGCGGAAAGCGCGAAACGTCGATCACGTCGTCGAGGAAACGCACCGCGGTCCGCGTCAGCCTCTCGAGCGCCTCAAGATCGAGGCTTGCATCCTCGCCGAACGGATTGGTCACCAGTTGCGCCAGGTTGATCGAGCCCAACAGGCACGCGCCGTAAGGCGGCAACGGCTGCTCGCCGCAATTGTGCGCCCAAAGCCCGTTGGCATCGAAGGCGTTCAGGCCCGGCACTTCGGCGTCGAAAACCTCGGCAGTGCCCGCGTCAGTCACGGACTCGACGGTCGCAACGAACGCCTCGTGATTCATTTGCCGCTTGTAGCCGGCGAGCAGCCCTTTGAGTCTGGCCGCCTTTTGGCTATCGGAGAATCCGACCCGCTCCGCAAAAACCGCGATACTCTCGCCGGAAATCACGAGTTCATGCTGCGCGTCCGTCGGGTAGTATTTTTGGCCGCTTCTTCCGTCGGGAAGAAGGGTGCGGCGCGCAGGTCTGCGGTCCGTATAGACGGTACAGACGATCCCGAGGCGCAGAAGCATGCGTTGCATGGCGTGCAGGCAACCGAGATGGCTCTGGCTGAGACGGACGCTGACGCCCTTGGCTTGGCTTCCCTGCACGCTGCCGTCGGCGTCGAACAGTCCCTGCAGAAACGCGCGGCAAAACGCCGATGAGCTTTTTTCGATCGAGGCCGTGACGGTCTTGGCACCCGGCGCCAGGCCGTGCTCGTCCGCCAGCCGCTTCAGGGCCCCCAGCGCCAAGCGATATTCGCCGCGCCCCGGCACTTCCATCCACCCGGCAAAGTCGGATCGATGCGGAAGGGTTTGCGCCGCGTTCAGCGCACGTTGCATCACGCCGCGCACGCCGGGCCGTTCGTCGTCGCCATTGACGACGGCACGCCCCGGCCACACCGACAGCACCGCCTTGTCTGTCTTGAGCACGCCGTCGCCGATCAGCAATCCCAGCAGGTAGCCTTCCGCGTCGTCGCGCGAGGCGCGTGCCGGATCGCCCCAACCCGCCATGCCGCGATGGTCGTGCAACAGCAACTCGTCGCCGGCGGCAAGCGAACCGGCTTCGGCCCATTCCCAATCGCGCGACCAGCGGGTGCGGCGTGTGATCTTCCGCAGCCGGTGATCCGGGGTCAGGGTCAGTTGATAGCCTTCGCGCGTGGTCAGCCGCACCACGTCCTTCTTGCCGCGCGAGAAGAAGCCCTGAACCCCGCTCTGCCAAAGCGTTCCGTCCGCAACGGCTGCAAACGGCTTTCCGACGAGTTCGCCGATCTGGCGGGCTCCGGCGTCCGTCATCGCCCACGTGTCGGCGGTCAGGCAAGGGTTGGTGGCGCGGATGGTCTCGCAATAGCCGAGATTGTTGGCGTCGTTGATGCGATCGATGAAGATCACGCCCGGTTCGGCGTAATCGTAGGTCGAATGCATGATGCGGTCCCACAGCTCGCGCGCCTTGACGGTCTTGAACACGCGCCCGCCGAACGAGAGCGGCCACTCGGCGTCGGTTTTTACCGCCGCCATGAAGGCATCGCTCGCCAGCACCGACAGGTTGAACATCGCGAGCCGCCCCGGCGTGCGCTTGGCTTCGATGAACTCCTCGATGTCGGGATGATTGCAGTCGAGCGTCGCCATCATGGCGCCGCGGCGGCTGCCCGCGCTCATGATGGTGCGGCACATCGAATCCCACACATCCATGAACGAGACGGGGCCGGAAGCGTCCGCGCCCACGCCTTCCACCGGCGCGCCTTTGGGGCGGACGGTCGAGAAGTCGTAACCGATGCCGCCGCCCTGCTGCAGGGTGAGCGCCGCCTCGCGCAGATGCGAGAAGATGCCGTCCATCGAATCGGCGATGGTGCCCATGACGAAGCAGTTGAAGAGGGTGACGCTGCGCCCGGTGCCGGCGCCTGCCAGGATTCGTCCGGCCGGCAGGAAGCGGTATCCCGCCAGCGCCTCTGCGAAGCCGAGCGCCTGCTCGCGCCGGTTCTCGGGCTTCTCGGCCTGAGCCGCCGCCAGCGCCACGCGCGCCCAGGTGGCCGCAACATCGCCGTCGACCGGCGTGCCGTCGGCCTGCCGGAAGCGATATTTCATGTCCCAGATCTGGCTGGCGATGTCGCTCATTGGGGGCCTGTACAAAGCGGCGTGCGCGAGAACGCCGCGACAAAAAAAGCTCCGCCCCAGCATAAGAGAGCGGATTAAAGAATTAACAATCGGATCGGCTCAGGTCAATGGATGTTCTCGTAATGTTCTTGCGCTATTGTTAACCGTTGCGGGCCAAGAGCGCATTTCCTTCCGCGATCAGCGCGGCGGTGGCGGTCTCGATGCGGGCCTCGAGCGTGCGCATGAATTCCGCCCGCTTCAGGCCGGCCGGAATGGCGGGCAGGAATTCGATGACGATGGCTCCCGGATGCTTGAGGAAGCCGGTCCAGAACTGCCCGGAATTGAGCGCCACGGGCACGCAGGGCAGGCCGAGCAGGGTGTAAAGCCCCGCCACGCCGGGTTTGTAGTCGGGTGGCGCGCCCGGTTTTTTGCGGGTGCCCTCGGGGAAAATCGCGATGGGCCGTCCGGCTCCGATCATCGGCTTCGCCTCCGCCGCCATCAGGCGCAGCGCGCCGGCGCCCGCCGAACGGTCGATCCCGATCACGCCCGCTTTGCCGATGTACCAGCCGTAGAACGGAATCTTCAGAAGCTCCCGTTTGACCACGATGCACACGTCGTCGATGAGCATGTAGAGCGCCATCGTGTCCCACATGCTCATGTGTTTCGACGCGACCAGGACGGCGCCGCGGGGAATCTCGCCGCGCACTTCGTAGCCGCATCCCGCGACCACCCTGAGCCCCCACAGGATTGCGCGGCTCCAGGACTGCGAGGTCCGCACGATCGCCTTGCGCGGCATCACCAGCGTCGGCAGCGCCGCGATGTGCATCGCCACCGAGACGGCGACGAAATAGGCAAAAAACAGCGCGGAGCGGACGAGGGTCACGAGCTTGCAGGCTTACGATGCGGCGCGAGACTCCGCTGGCGGCGCGCCGCGGTCAAGGCCCGGCTCCAGGCCCGCCGCGGTCAAAACGGTCACAGTCAGATATTTGGCGTATTCGTTGTGGAGCAGGCGCAAGGAGTGCAGATCCTTCCACCACGGTTTGAAATTCTCCGGGTCGATCGGATAGGGCACGATGGTGATCCCCGGCATCACGTCGCGGAATTGGGAGATGCTGCGCGGCATGTGATAGCGCGCGGTGACCAAGAGGATGCGGTCGAAGTGATGGAAGCGCGCCCAGGCGGCCGCTTCTTTGGCGTTGCCGAAGGTGTCCTCCGCGGCATAGCCGAGATCGGCGCAGCAATCGAAGCGCCTTTTGCCGTGAGAGAGTTTCTTGAGGTCGTCGCGGGTGGCCGCCGGATTGACGCCGGAGATCAAGAGCCGCTCGCCGACGCCCTTTTCGAACAGGGCAACGGCCACGTCGAGACGCGAACCGCCGCCCGTCAGCGCAACGATGCCCTGGATGTGCTCAAGATCGTGCGGCGTCCGCGGCAGGCTTCCCGCGAAGATGAGGAATCCCACCGCGTAGAGGCACACGATTGCGAGGGCGATCCATCTGAACAATGCGACACTCCGCTCCGGCGACGCGATAATGCGCCGGACGCGCCCGGTCGTGAAGACCCCCGCTTCTGCTAGTGAAACCCGCGCAGCGCGGCGAGCACCGACAAGCGCGCCGTGGCGAGCGCGATCAATCCCGCGGCGATCGGAACGCTGAAGAACCACAACAGCTCGATCGGCTGGAGCGCCAGCGGCGGCAGGAACGGCACCGCATCCATGCCGGCGAATTCGAGTCCGCCGGCGGCCAGGAACAGCAATCCGGCAAACGCCGCGCCGGCGCCCGCCGCCGTCATGGCCGCCCGGAAATAGTGCCATTCGAAGGCGCGGGCGATGAAGCCCGCCTGGGCCCCCATCTGGTGCAGGAGGCCGACCATTTCGTTGTGCGCCTCCAGGCCTGCGCGGGTTGCGAAGGAAACCGTCGCGGCGGTCGCGATCGCGATCAAGAGGAGGATGCCATAGGCCGACCACACCAGGGTTTGCGCCAGGTCGCGCAGGCGCCCGATCCAATGGCTGTGATCGTCGAGCACGGAATCGGGGGCGGCCGCTTTCAACCGCACGGCGAGGTCTGGCAGATCGACGCCCGAACCCGGCGCGATATCGGCATCGATCAGTTGCGGCAGCGGCAGATCGGCGACGAGGCCCTCGCCGCCGAGCCAGGGTTTGACGAGCTTGAGTTGCTCTTCCTGCGACAGCGGCGCGGCATGGGCGATGCCGGGCGTCGAGCGCAACACGGCGAGCGCTCCGTCGACCTCGCGCGCCAGTCCGTCGGCCGGCGAGCCCTGCGTCGGCGGCAGCACTTGCACGGTGAGCTTGCCCGACAGCCCTTCGCTCCAGCTCAAGGCGGCGCGCTGGGTGATCAGCGAAGCGCCGATGGCGAGCGCCGCCAGGAATGCCATCACCGTAATCACCACATCGAGCGGCGCGGTGGCCTTTTCGTTCGGCAAGATGCGGCGTCTCATGGGCGTGGCGTCCTCAGTTCCACCAGGCGGCCGTCGACCAGCCGCATCTCGCGGGCGCGCGTGCTCTCGACAAGGTTGCGGTCGTGGGTTGCGATCAGAACGGTGGTGCCGAGCCGGTTGAGTTCGGCGAACAGGCGGATCAGGCGCGCCCCGATCTCGGGATCGACGTTGCCGGTGGGTTCGTCGGCGATGAGAAGGTCCGGTTTGGCGACCACGGCGCGTGCGATGGCGATTCTCTGCTGCTCGCCGCCCGAAAGCGTCGGCGGAATCGCGTCCATGCGGTCGCCCAGTCCGACCCAGACCAGCAGCTCTTCCACGTCGCGGGCGTAATCGGCCTCCTGGCGTCCCGCGATCCGCAAGGGCAGGGCCACGTTGTCGAAGGCCGAGAGGTGATCGAGCAGCCGGAAGTCCTGGAACACGACGCCGATGCGCCGGCGCAGGGCGGGAAGGGTGGAGCGCTTGGCGGTCGCTAGGTCGCGGCCGAACAACGTGATAAGCCCGCGCGAAGGCCGCTCTGCGATCGAGATCAATTTGAGAAGCGTGGTCTTACCGGCGCCGGACAGCCCGGTCAGGAACGTAAACGAGCCCGCCTCGAGAACGAAGGTCACGTCGCGTAGCACTTCCGGTCCCGCGCCGTAGCGCATGCCGACATTTTCGAAGCGAACCATGGCTGTTGACCTTAGCTTTAGGCCCCTTGGGTTAGTAGCCTTGCGGGGGAACCCTTCTGGGGCTTATTTTTTGAGCTTGGGATTGCTGGCATGATTCTAACCTGTCCTGCTTGTCAGACACGCTACCAAGCGGATGCGGCCAAGTTTCCGCCCCAGGGGCGGTCGGTACGCTGCGCCAAGTGCGGAGAAGTGTGGCACCAGGCCGCTCCCGAGCCCGAGCCCGGCGCGGAAGCTTTTGTCGCTCAGCCTGCACCTGCGTCCTCATCGCCACCCCCGCCGCCGCCCTCCTACCCTGCCGCGGAACCGCCGCCGCCGCAGGTCTACGTCCAGCCGCCGATACGCGACGTGGAGCCGCAGCCGGACATGGAAGAGACCCAACCGGAGGAATCTATCGCGCCGCCGCCGTCCGAATGGCCGCGACGGATTGCCCTCGGTGCCGGCTGGGTTGCGCTGGCGGTCGTGGTCATCGTCATCGGGATCGCGGCGACCGCCTATCGCCAGCAGATTGTACAGGTGTGGCCGCAGTCTGCATCGCTTTATTCCAGGCTCGGGATGAAGGTGCGCACGGCCGGGCTGGATATACACAACATCAAATACACGGAAGGCCAGCAAGACGGCCAAATCGTGTTGACGGTGACCGGCGCTCTGACGAATGTGTCGAGCCGCGAGCAGCCGGTGCCGCAAATTCGCGTGGGATTGGTCGATAACGATCAGCGGGAGCTTTATCATTGGACCTTCGCGCCCGATGTGATGACGCTCCGCCCGGGTCAGTCCCACAATTTTGTCACCCGGCTTTCGAGCCCGCCCGATAGGGCGCGCTATGTCAACGTGCGTTTTGCGAAAGCTGGGGAGTAGATGCGCCGGACGATCCTGCATTCGGAAGAACAGATAGCCGAACGAATCCGTGTCATGGCGCACGCCATCGCCACGGGGCCGGTGATACCGCATTTGGCATCGCCGATCCTGGTGGGTGCCTATGTCTTCGCCGCCGATCTGATGCGGGCGCTGGCCCGCGAAGGCATTTCGCTCCCGACGGAGTTCCTCTGGCTGAGAAGCTACACCGGGCACACCGCCGGCAAAGGCGTGAAAGTGCTGATCGGGCCGAACGAGAACTTCCAGGGCAAGAATGTCCTGCTGGTGGACGGCGTTCTTGACGGCGGGCACACCATCAACAAGGCGCGCGAGCTGGTGCTCGCCTATGGCGCGAGTTCGGTGCAGTCGGCCGTGGTGGTCGACAAGATGCGCTCCGATGCGATCGCCAAGGCCGATTACGCCTGCTTCACCGGCACGACGGAGTTCATCGTCGGCTACGGCATGGACGATTCCGGCAACGACCGCGCCTTGCCCTACATCGCCATCGCGGATTAACAGGCACGGTCGTCATCCCCGGTTGAGGCGCGAGCCTCGTGGATCGGCATCCGCCGTTGGAGGCTTTCCTCCGTTCGCGCGAAGTCCGCGTTGCGCCAAATCACGGCATTCCATGGATCACTGTCCGACCGCCTTTAACAGCGCAGGTATTCGAGGCATCTCGGAGGCAATGGCAATGTCAGGAGCAACATCATCTCCGCCGTACTTTCTGGTCGTTAGGTAGTTCAAGACCTTCAAGTAGAACTGACCCGACAAGCGGTAA
>Ga0187810_10000328_pt1 | contig 19571 bp, 16 predicted proteins | sample NC_wetland_sal_i_9_FD_132963 | JGI IMG/M metagenome (GOLD analysis project Ga0187810, IMG submission 132963) | Wetland sediment microbial communities from Neuse River Estuary, North Carolina, USA - ASW_5 | ecosystem: Environmental > Aquatic > Freshwater > Wetlands > Sediment | place: USA: North...
AAACATCACGTCGCCGAGGATGTGATCGCGCAGCTTGAGGCTCGCCACCATGAGCGCGTCCGCCGCCTCTTCCAGGTGCTGGTCGATGGCGCCGAGCAGGTGAACCTGCCGGTATTCGAGATTCGCGCTCATCAGCACCGTGGTGTCGGCGCGGTGCCGCTCGTCGGTTTGATGCTCGACCGAAACCACGCGTTCCGCCGCCTCGAGAAAGCGCTGCGCCGCGTCGCGTTCGCCGCCGCGGTGGACGTATTGCGCCGATTCCATGGCTTGCCGGTAGGCTTCCGCCCCGTCCACCAGCAAATCGGCGAGCGTCAGCAAGGGCTCGGGCAATTGGGATGGCGGCGCGACGTCGAACAGCAGTTTCGCGTGAAACGCCGCATCCTCCAGATGGTCCGCGGCATCGTCGGCGGTTTCGACGATCTGGCGGAAGATCTCCGTGCCCGAAATGCGATGAACCGTGGCCCTGACCTCGTTGACCAAGGCATCGGCACGGCTTTCCCATTGCTTCGCGCGCTGGGCGTGCTGGGCGAAGGCCTCGCCGCGTTCGTTGCCGCTCCGCTGGAAGGCCGCGCGCAGGCCGGTGGCGAGTTGCGCGATGATCTCGGCGTGGCTGGCGCAGCTGGCCAGCAAACGCTGCTCGGCCGAACGGAAATGCGTGAACAACTCGGCGCGAACCCGGTCGCGGATCAGCGCCTCCGACTGGCCCTGCAACAGCCCGGAAGCGGTGATCTGCAGGACGAAGCGGAGATAATCCCGCGCCACGTCGGCGCCGATCATCTCGTTGAGCTTCTGGCCGAGGCGCAACGGCGTCTTCACCGCCTGCTCCAGCGCGTCGTAGATCAGCCGCTCGCCGCCGAGCTTGATAAATCCCCGGTGACCGGCCCCGTGATCGGCCGCCCATTTGAGGATGCCGATCGCGGCCTCGTTCGGAACCAGCAGCCCGAGCCGCTTGCGCGCCTTGTTCCAGTCGATGAGAAAGACGATGCGCGAGCCGAGACGGTCGAGAAATGCCCCGAGAGCCTCGGCGCTCGCGGCGTCATACTCGCCGGCGGCCAGGTAAAAGAGGTCGTCACCGACGATGCCCGGAGCCTGGCGCGAGCGGATGTCCTTCCAGCGAATGCCGGTATCCTCGAGCAGCGTCTGCAGAAAGCGCAGGCGCTGCAGATGAACGTCGGTGTGGGTCACCGCGACATGAAATCCCGCCACTTTGACGATAAGAACATGGGCATCGGTCGCGCCGATGTCGTTCTGGATCAGCAGCGTTTCGTTGGCGCGCACCGCGATCGTGCCGAGTCCGGGATGGTCGAATTTGAGCGGCGCCGTCCGGTTGACCCCGGCCATGAAAGCGGCCAAGGCCGCGCGATCGGTTTCGTTGAGGCCGTAAGCCTTGGCGCCCGCCACATCCATGGTCGAGATCGAACCTTGCAGCCGGTTGATCTCCTTGTGCAAATCCATGACCAGCAGGTGGAAACCATCGCCGGTTTTCGGGCTGCCCGAGGTCAAGGAAGCGATGGTCTCGCCGCTCAGCGTGTCCTCGGCGATGGGCGGCCGTGCCTGGATCAATTTGTCGAGGCGATCCTGGAAACGCGCGGCGAGCGAGGCCGCCGCCGCGGATTCCTTCGATGCAACGCTTAGCGGCGCGATCATGGCGATCATGGCTTCGTCGAGCGTGGCAATGAGGCGCTGCGCGCCGGGAATGTGATAATTGCCGCTGCCGTCATGCTCGGCCAAGGCGATCGCGCGGTCGAATTCCGGCTCAGCGATGTCGCAGGCTTCGCGCTCCGCGCGCATAGACGGCGCCGGAACTTGCGGATTTTCGGCCTGGCTCGCCGCCATTTGCAGCAAGGTCAGGACGTATTTGGCGCGCTCGTTCGCGTCCAGGGCGGATGCCAGCAACGCCGGCAGCACCAACGCGCTTTCGCCGAGAAAATCGACGATCTGGGTTTTCGCCATGATCAGCCCCTGTGCCGTCCCGGCTGTCACGAAACCGACACGAACAGTCCTCCGTTCCTGCAACGGATTGGGACCCTACGCGCAGCCTGCCGGGCCGGCCTTGATCTGGCTCAATGCACCAGGAGATCGGAAAACACGCGGTCTTGCCGCCGGAAGCGGCCGCGCCACAATCAGGAACGCCGGACGGTGCCCTTGCGGCCCATGGCCTTGGCGAGCGAATCCAAGCGCCGCTGCACGCTTTCGCCGTAACGCTGGGATGCCTCGCCCGCGAGGGCGAGGATCACGTCATTGGCGTTTAGCGCCAGCGAGGATCCGGCGAGCGCCGCCGGCACCCCCGCCGAGAGGGTGTAGCCCAGGCGCAACGCCAGCCCGACGGAACGGGCCGCCAGCAGCTCTTCGTCGTCGAGCAGTTCGAGCGGCGCCAGCAGCTCGACCGTGCCGCGGCCGCCGTAACGCGCATGCAGCGCCGTGGCGACGAAGGCGCGACCCGGATGGTCGATCCCCGCCACCGGCATGTAGAGCGCCTGGCGCACCGCCTGCTCGGCGCGGTAATCGGGATGCTCGTTCCAGGCGATGTCCGACAACAGCGCCGCCGCGTGGCGCAGGCGCTTGAACTTCGCGTCTTCCTTGGGGAAGAGCGGCGCCAGCCAGGCGTTGAACGCCTCGCCCATTTCGGGGAAACGCGACCAGGCGCGCGTCGCTTCGGCGCAAGCCGCCAGCAGCGGATCGACGGCGCGCTCGGCCGGGCTGAGCAGGCTGTAGAGATGCCCTTCGCGCAACCCCCAGGCCGAGAACACCACCCGCTTCGGCTCCATGCGCTTGACGATGCGCGCCAGCACGCGCGCGGCCAAGGGCACCCACTCGAGCCGCTTCTTGGAGAGGCCGGCCAGGCCGTCGAGCGATTTGCGCGACTGCTTGGCGATGAAATCGAGGAATTTTTCGGTCTCGTTGCGCGAGAGCGTGTAATTCTGGATGACGTGCAGCGGATATTGCATCTCGGCCATGTGGATGCGGGCGAGCGCGCGCCACGTCCCGCCCACGGCGTAGAACACCGGATCGGGCGGCGCGACCAGCCAGGGCACGGTCGCCAGCAACCGGTCGATCACGTCCTTGAGCTTCTTGTCATCGTCGGCGATGTCGACCAGCCGCAGCGGCCCGAGCGGCAACGTCGCCGCGCGCCCGACAGCGCCCTTGCCCAGCTCGATCAGCTCGACCGAGCCGCCGCCCAGATCGCCGACCACGCCGGCGGCCTCGGGAATCGCAGCCAGCACGCCCATGGCGGCAAGCTTGCCCTCCTCCTCGCCCGAGAGCACGCGGACGCGGACGGAAAAGCGCTTCTCGATATCGGCGACGAAGGCGGGGCCGTCGGTGGCGTCGCGCACCGCGGCGGTCGCCAGGATGTCGAAATGCGCCGCGCCCAGGCTGCGCCCGAGCGCGACGAAACGCTGCATGTTGGCCTTGGCCTGCTCGACGCCGCCGGGATCGAGCCTTCCGGTCTTGCTCAGGCCGCGGCCGAGGCCGCACATCACCTTCTCGTTGAAGAGCGTGCGGCCGGTGCGCTTCAGCCCGTCATAGATCACCAGACGCAACGAGTTGGAGCCGACATCGACCACCGCGACGCAATCGCGCCGGGCGACGCCTTCCGACACCACGGCCAATCGCGCCGGCATGCTCAAGGGCTGTCCCTTTCGGTGACCAGCCGGGGCGACGAGCGGACGCGCTGGGATTGCAGCGCGCTGCCGCGTCCCGACAGGCTCGGATTGGTCATGAAATAGACGTGCGCGCTGGGCGCGCTGGGATCGGTGCTGACGCGGGTGTAGTCGCCGTCGGGCCCGAGCCGCCAGCTCTGGGCCTCTTCCTTGAGAGATGTGGCCATGATCTCGACCAGCACCTGGCGATGCACGGTCTCGTTCTCGATCGGCACCAGCGCCTCGACGCGCCAGTCGAGATTGCGCGGCATCCAGTCGGCCGAGGAGATGAACACCTTGGCGTGGGGCGACGGCAATTTCTGGCCGTTGCCGAAGCAGACGATGCGGCCATGCTCGAGAAAGCGGCCGATGATGCTCTTGACGCGGATATTGTCGGACAATCCGGGCACCCCCGGCCTGAGGCAGCAGATGCCGCGCACGATCAGGTCGATCTTCACCCCCGCCTGCGAGGCGCGGTAGAGCCGGTCGATCAGATCGGGATCGACCAGCGCGTTGAGCTTGGTCCAGATCTGGGCCGGGCGGCCGGCCTTGGCATGCTCGATCTCGGCCTCGATCAACTCGTTGAGGCGCTGGCGCAGATTGATCGGGGCGACCGCGATCTTCTCGAGCTTCGCCGGCCTGGCATAGCCGGTCATGTAGTTGAACAGTTGCTGTGCGTCGCGCGTCAGCGACGGATCGCAGGTGAAGAAGCTCAGATCGGTGTAAACCTTGGCGGTATAGGGATGATAATTGCCGGTGCCGTAATGCACATAGGCCCTGAGCTCGCCGGCCTCGCGCCGCACCACCAGCGACACCTTGGCGTGGGTCTTCAATTCGATGAAGCCGTAGACCACCTGCACGCCGGCACGCTCCAGATCGCGCGCCCAGCGGATATTGGCCTCCTCGTCGAAGCGCGCCTTCAACTCGACCAGCGCGGTGACCGATTTGCCGGCCTCGGCCGCGTCGATCAATGCGCGCACGATCGGGCTGTCGTTGCTGGTGCGGTAGAGCGTCTGCTTGATCGCCACCACGGCGGGGTCGTGCGCCGCCTGGCGCACGAACTGCACCACCACGTCGAAGCTTTCATAGGGGTGGTGGACGAGGATGTCCTTCTGGCGGATGGCGGCGAAGCAATCGCCGCCGAAATCGCGGATGCGTTCGGGGAAACGCGGGTTATAGGGGGTGAAGACCAGATCCGGCCGTTCGTCGATGATGAGCTGGTTGGTGTCGGCCAGGCCCTGGAGACCGTCGAGCTGGAACACGTCGTCGAGCGAGGCGTCGAGTTTCTCGATCAGGAAATCGCGCAAATCCTCGGGCATGCCGGCGTCGATGCCGAGGCGGATGACGTTGCCGCGGCGGCGGCGCTTGAGCGCCGATTCGAACAGCCGCACCAGATCCTCGGCCTCTTCCTCGATTTCCATCTCGCTGTCGCGCAGGATGCGGAACATGCCCTTGCCCGCGACCGCGAATCCGGGGAAGAGCTGGTCGAGGAACAGGCCGATCATCTGCTCGACCGGCAGGAAACGGACATCCTTGCCGGGCAGGCGCACGAAGCGCGCGACCGAGGACGGAATAAGCAGCAGCGCCTGCATCCGGTTGCCGTCGGCGCGGCGCTTCAACTCCAGCGCCAGGCCGCGGCCGAGATTGGCGATGAAGGGAAAGGGATGCGCCGGATCGATGGCGAGCGGCGTCAGCACCGGGAAGATCTCGGCCTGGAAGCGCTGGGCCAGGAAAGCGTTATCCTCGGGCGAAAGCTCGTCCGGCTCGACCACCGCGATTCCGGCCGCTTCCATCTCATCCTTGAGCGCGGCCCAGGTCTTCTGCTGGTCCTGCATCAGCTTGCCGGCGCGCCGGTTGATGGCGGCGAGCTGCTGCGCCGGAGTCAACCCGTCCTGGCTCGGAGTCGAGATGCCGGCCTGCACCTGGCCCTTCAAGCCGGCGACCCGCACCATGTAGAATTCGTCCAGGTTGTTCGCCGAAATCGACAGGAAACGCAGCCGCTCCAGCAGCGGATAGCGCGGATTGTCGGCCTCGGCCAGCACGCGCTCGTTGAAGGCGAGCCAGGACAGCTCGCGATTGATGAACCGGCCGGGCGAGGAGCCTTCGAAGGACTTGTCCTCGGCCCGTTGCTGGCTGCCGGATATCGCCGCCATTTCCCGTTCCATGCGGCGAGACTATAACCGTTAGATGAACATGTCATTGCGAAATTCGGCCTGTGGATGAACACGCTCTATCTTCTTCGCCACGCCAAGGCGGAAACCCAAGGCGCGGGCGGCGACCAAGAACGCAAGCTGGCCGAGGCCGGCGTCAGGGACGCCAAGACCATGGCCGCCGCCATGGCCGAGGCGCGCATCGCGCCCGAACTGGTGCTGTGCTCGGGATCGGCGCGGACGCGGCAGACGCTCGAACTCGTGCTGCCGGCGCTCAAACCCGCGCCGCGGATCGTTTACGAGGACGGACTCTATCTCGCCGACGCGAAACACTTGCTGGCGCGACTCCGGCACGTGCCCGAGGACACGCGCCGCGTTTTGCTGGTCGGGCATAATCCCGGTCTGCAGGAATTGGCCGTGCTGCTGTCCGACCAGCCGTCCGGACCGCTGATGGCGCAACTGGCGCAGGGCTTACCCACATCGGCGCTGGCGAGCTTCGATCTGCCGCTGCCCTGGCGGGAACTCGCCACCGGCACGGCACATCTGCGCGCGCTTTACGCGCTCAAGTAAGCGGACCGGATTCGGGACCGCTTTCCAGCACCCGGCGCGCCAGCGGAATCGTGACGCGGCGATGCGCCGCCAGCGCGGCCCGGTCGAGAGCCGCGACCGCCCCGCGCGCCGCGGCGAAGCTGCGCTCGATCCGGCTCAGGAGATAGCCGATCACGTCTCCGCCCACGGTCAACTGTCGGTCGGCGAACAGCTTGACCAGCACCGACGCCAAGAGCGCGTCATCGGGCGGCGATACCTCCGCGGCGGGCGCCGCCAGGAGACGCGAACGCAGATCGGGGAGCGCGATGTCCCAGCGCGAAGGCGGCGCGCGCGACACCAGCAGCAGATGGCCGCTTTGCTCGGCGAGCAGGTTGTAGAGATGGAACAGCCCCTCGCCCCGGTCCATCAGGAGGGCGCGTTCGGCGTTGTCGAGGATGGCGGCCTTGGATCGGCCGAGCAATTGCCGCACGCGATCGGCCGATAATTCCTCGGGCGCGACAAACACCGCCTGCGAACGCGCCTGGAAGACATGGGCGAGATGGGTCTTGCCGCTTCCGGCGGGGCCGAACAGCGCCAGCGCCGGGCCGGGCCAGCGCGGCCAGCGATCGAGCCACGACACCGCCGCCTGATTCGACGGCGCCACCAGGAAATCGTCCCATCCCAGCGCCGGCCGGTGTCCCAGATCGAGCGGCAGCTGCGCCATGCCGTACCTCAGCCGCGCCGGCCGCGCGGCCGGGTGCCCCCGTCGTAGAACACGCTGGCGAGATAGCGGCTCATGCCGAAACGCACCATCACCCCGGTCACCGCCGCCGCCGGCACCGCCAGCAACACGCCGAGGAAGCCGAACAGCTTGCCGAACGCCAAGAGCGCGAAGATCACCCAGACCGGGTGGAGATTGACGCGGCCGCCGACCAGCTTCGGCGTCAGAAAGCTGTTCTCGGCCACCTGCCCGACCGCGAAGATGGCGACGACGATGGCGGCGGCGGTCCAGGTCGGGGTCTGGACCAGGGTGATGCCCATCGCCAGCACCAAGCCGATGGCAACGCCGACCATCGGGATGAAGGACAGGATGCCGATCAGCATGCCGATGACGATGGCGAAATTGGTGCCGGCGACCGACAACGCGGCGGCGTAATAGACCGCCAGGATCAGCCCGATCAGCGTCTGGCCGCGCATGAAGCCGGACAGGGTCGCGTTGATCTCCGCCATCTCCTTGCGCACGGTGGCGACATGGCGGCGCGGAACCCAGCTTTCGAGACGGGAGACCACGCCGTCCCAGTCGCGCAGCAGGTAGAACGCCACCAAGGGCGTGATGAAGATCAGCGACAGCAGATTGGCGAGCGCCACGCCGCTGGTCAGAATCTCCTCAGCCAGCTTGGCGGCCCAGCCCAACGCCGCCGCGGACAAGGAACCCGCCATGTCCCTGAGCCGCGCCGCGTCCTCGGGCGAGAGCCTTTCCTGCGCCATCGTCAAAAGCTGCTGGACCTGCCGGCGGCCCTGGTCCATGGCCGTGGGCGCGAGGCGCGACAGCTCCGACACCTGCGCCTCGATCAGCGGCAGGATCAGCATCACCACCAGCGCCAGCGCCAGCAGGAACAGCAGCAGCACCACCAGCGTGGCGGGCGTGCGCTTGAGCCGCGCCTGCTCGAGCCGGTCGACCAGCGGCGCCAGGAAATAGGCGATGCCGAAGCCGGCGACGAAGGGCAGCAGGATTCCGCTCAGCAGGTGGAGCGCCAACAGCAGGAAAGCCAGCACGGTGAGCCAGAACATCACCGCCCAGCGCCGGCCGATCAGCGCGTTGGTTGCCATTATTCTCCCGCTTCCTCCGCGCCCGCGAAAATACGCATCCAGCGCACCAGATAGAGAGCGCCAGAGAGCACGGTGGTCGCGCCCACGGCAAGCGCCAACGGCACGGTCATGCCGTAATCCCCCACGCCCAGCCCCAAATGCGCCAAAACCAGGATGATCAAGGCGATTTGCAGCGCGGTGTTGACCTTGCTGACGGCGTTGGGCCGCCAGTGCGGCGGCCGGGCCAAGGCCAGCGCCAGCAGATAGCCGCCGACGATCAAAAGGTCGCGGAACACCACCAGGATCACCACCCAGTTCGGCAGGTAACCGGCGAGGCCGAGAGTCACCGTCATGCTGACGATCAGCGCCTTGTCGGCGACCGGGTCGAGCAGCTCGCCCAGCGTGGTTGTCTGGTTGAAATGCTTGGCGATGAAGCCGTCCACCGCGTCGGACAGCCCGGCGGCGGCGAACAGCCAGAACGCCCAGTCCAGATCGCGGTTGAGGATGAACCAGACGACGAGCGGCGCCGACAGCAGCCGGGCCAGCGATATGATGTTCGGCAGATTCATGGGCTGGCCGCGCCGCCGTGGGTGACCAGGACCAAGCTGGACGGATCGCCGGTCAAATCGAGATTGCTTTGCGCCAGCGCCAGGCGAAGCTGCGACGGGTCGCCGACATAGTGGATGAGGATGTGCGCCATTTGCCGGTTGAGCGACAGGAGATCGACGCGCTGAATCGCGGCAATGGCGGAAAGCTGGGCGTTCAACGCGGCCCAGCCTTGCAGATCGGATACCGGCACGTTGACGGCGAGCGCGCCCGCCTGGCTGAAGTCGATGACGTTGGCCGCCTTCCACGCCTCCTCGATCTGCGCATCCGTGCCCACGACGGCGCGCAACAGGAGATCGGGCTCCGCTTCGCCGGTTCCCGCCGCGTAGGAAGCGATCCAGGTCTGGTTGTCGGCGGAAGAGCCGGGAGAATAGCGCGTGGTATTGACGCTGACGGTTTCGGGAGCGCCCGGCTTGATCACAGCGCGCGTCACCAGCACGTCGGCGCCGTTGTAGCGCTTGGCGATCGCGGCGAGCGCGGCATCGTCGCCGCTGTCGGCGGCCGGCCCATCGGCGGCCGCGAGATCGGCGGCGTCGCCCAGCGGCTGGATCAGCGGCACCAGCCCGGGCGGGAAATTGGCCTGGTTCCAGGCGTTGCGCCACGGATTGGGATCGTCCCACAGCATCGGCGCCGCTCCCCCTTCCAGCACCGGGAGCACGGCCAGGGGTTTCGACGGCGCTTCGGCGAAGGGGATGTGCGCCTGGCGCAACAGGGCGCGGACGCCGTCGGGGCGGAAATGATAGGTGTAATCGGCGAAGTAGCGCACGGCGGAGCGGCGCTCATTCGCCACCTCGAAGCCCTGGATCAGATCGTTGAGGGTGGCGTCGTTAGCCGGCGGCAGGCGCGCGGCGTCGGAGGCGCGCGTGAGCCGGGACAGCATGAGTATATAGGCATGGCGCTCGCCCTCGAGCCGGGCGGCGTCGCGCGCGGATGTCGCCGAGGAGGATGTCTGGTCGACGTGGACCGCTATGGCATAGACGTCGAACGGCGCGGCTTGTTGCGCCCATGCCGGCGCCGCCCCGAACGCCGCCAGCGCCAGAGCCAGCACGGCAAGCAGTAGGATTCTTCCGGTTTCGGCTTCGCGTTTCAACGTCCCAACCCCCATGCCAAGTCGCGCGGTTTTGCGCGCTATCCGGTCCCGGTTTCTATTCTACCCAAAACGGTTCTGTAAACCGAGCCTGGTATCCGGCATAGTCGGTCCGCCGAATTAGGGAGGGGAAACGTGGCGCAAACCGCGCCGGCGATCCGGTTGAACCGGGTCTCCAAGTGGTTCTTCAAGGACGGAAACCGGATCGCCGCGGTCGAGGACATCAGCGCCGATATCCCCGAAGGCGCCTTCATCGCCTTGGTGGGGCCGAGCGGCTGCGGGAAATCCACGCTGTTCAACTGCATCGCCGGCTTCGAGCAGCCCGAGCGCGGCGAAGTGATCTATCGGGGATCTCCCGTGACCAAGCCCAATATCGGCATCGGCTACATGACGCAGAAGGACAGCCTGCTGCCCTGGCGCAGCGTGCTGGCCAACGTCATGCTGCCGCTTTATCTGCAGAAGGTGCCGCCGCCAGAGGCGCGCGAGCGGGCGATGAAGGTGATCGCCCGCGTGGGATTGGCGGGATTCGCCGAACACCTGCCGGCCGAACTTTCGGGCGGGATGCAGAAGCGCACCGCGCTCGCCCGCATGCTGGCCTACAACCCCGCCACATTGCTGATGGACGAGCCCTTCGGCAATGTCGACGTCCAGCTCAAATTGCAGTTGCAGCGCGAGCTGATGAGCTTGTGGGAAAGCGAGCGCAAGACGGTGGTGTTCGTGACCCACGATCTGGAAGAGGCGATTGCGCTGTCGGACCGCGTCATCGTGTTGTCGCGCCGGCCGGGGCGGATCAAGGCCGACATCGAAATCGGCTTGAAGCGGCCGCGCGACCCGGTGCAGATCCGCTTCGAGCCCGCTTTCCAGGAGATTCACAAGCGACTGTGGTCGCTGACCGATACCGCGGAGGAATAGATGGCAAGAACGGTTGAGAGCATCGACGACATCATCGATCCGGGGATCGCGCAGGCGCAACGGCGGCGCAACATCGTGCTGGCGGGACGCATCATCGTCAGCGTCGGATTCATTCTCGCCTGGGAGATCGCCGGCCCGCATCTCGACAAGCTGATCTTCAGCGATCCCTCGGACATAGCATTGCGGCTGTGGCAATGGACGGGCGACGGCACGCTCGCGCAGAACCTGATCGTCACCCTTGAGGAGATCATCCTGGGCTATGCGGTTGGCGCCGGGGCGGGCGTGGCGCTGGGGCTGCTGATGGGCAGCTATCCGGTGGTGGCAAGCATCTTCGATCCGATCCTGATGGCGGTCTACGGCGTGCCCAAGATCGCCTTCGGGCCGCTGTTCATCGTCTGGTTCGGGATCAACCTCACGCCCAAGGTGGTGATCACGGCGCTGGTGGTGTTCTTCTTCGTGTTCCTGTCCACCTATGAAGGCGCGCGCAGCGTCGACCGCGATCTGTTGCGGGTGGTGAAGCTGATGGGCGCGAATGGCTGGCAGGAGCGCCGCCTGGTGGTGATCCCCGGCGCGCTGCCGGCGATCATGCTGGGCTTGAAGCTCGCCATCCCCGAGGCGCTGGTCGGCGCCATCGTCGGCGAGCTTATCGTCTCCAGCCGCGGCATCGGCTATCTTGTGCAGTTCTCGGCCTCGCAGCTCGACAGCGCCGGGGTGTTCGCGGGGTTATTCGTGCTCATGACGCTGGCGTTGCTGTTCAATTCGGCGGTCAATTACGCCACCGGCAAAAGCAGGGGGAGACGGGCATGAGGAAATTCATCGGAGCGGCGGCGGCGCTGCTGCTTATTCTGGCGGGGCATGATTCGCGGGCGCAGGCGCCCACCCATGTGGTGATCGCGCAGACCAGCATCGCCATCGGCTTTGCCGCGGTTTCGATCGCCGCCGACGAGGGCTTCTTCAAGAAGGAAGGGCTCGACGTCGAGGTGCAGCTGGTCGGCCATGGCGACCCCGACGTGCTGGCGGCGCTGCATTCGGAAGGCGCCAATTTCGGCGCCATGACGCTGGTGCCGGCGATGCAGGCGATGGCGCGCGGCGAAAACCTGCGCATCGTCTCGCCTTTCGTGCGCGAATTCGTCATCCAGTTCGTCATCAATCCCGACGTGGCCAAGAAGATCGGCCTGACGCCCGCCATGCCGCTCAAGGAGAAATACGTCCGCGCCAAGGGGCTGACCGTCGGCACGCTCGACGTGGGCGGCGGCTTGGACCTCATGTTCCGCGGGCTCGCCAAGCAATTCGGCCTCAATCCCGGGAGCGATTACAACATCACGGCGATCAATTCCTATCCGACCCTGCTGGCGGCGGCGCAACGCGGGCAGATCGACATCGCGCTCACCGCCATTCCCTATGGCCGGCTGGGGGTGCAGCAGGATGGGCTGGTGATGATGGCCGATTTCTGGGGCGGCGCTGTTCCCGCCTATGCCGGCGCGGTTCATCAGGGGCTGGTGGTCGAGGCCGATTACGCCGCCAAGAACCCCGAGGCGGTGGCGCGCATGCACCGGGCGATGGAGGAAACCCTGGTCTTCATGCACGCCAACCCAGACAAGACGGTGGCCGATCTGCACCAGCGCTATCAGAATCTGCCGGAAGAGCTGCTCCGCTCCTTCATCGTCGGCGACGCCAAGAGTTATGCCGCCCATGCCACGGTCGAGCGCAAGGGCTTTGCCATCATCCGCGACTTCGTCGCCCAGAACAGCAACCCCGACGCGGCTAATATCAAATACGAAACCGTGGTCATCCCGGCGGCGCAGCAGAAGTGAGGGGTGGAACTCAAACTATGAGTAATTGGGATTCCGATATCGCAGCGATGAGCCTGTCAGAGGCGGAAAAGAACGGCCTCCAAGTATATCGAAACTATCGAAAGGCTTTCGAAGCGCATGCCGAAAAAGCATTTGCTAAGGAATTAGATGACGAGAAATTTGACCTTCGGCCGCTTGAGCAAGTAGGAAAACATATTGCAAGCGAGGATGTAAGATTTCTGCCGGTGATTGCATGCGCTTACGCAGACGATCAACTAAATAATATGTTTAAAGCTGAATTAGCAAAAGGTGGCCCTAGTGGAAGAAAGGAATTCTTTGGACCATTTGGTCCTGTCTCAAATCTTTTTAACCGAATCCAACTTGCCTATGCCTTCGAGATGCTCTCACAAGACCTAATGCTTGATCTCGACAAGATTCGACAGGCACGTAATGACCTTTCTCATACATGGGACATTAGCTTACTAAGTGATTTTTTTACAAAAGGCCCTGTAACCGAGGTTTTCCCTATCGACACTTTGCTCTCAGAACGACAAGACTGGTTTCCATCTGCCAGAAAATCTCTAGAACCGTTGCTAGTCTTTCGCATACGCCTGATCTGGATTTTAGCCCGCCTAACCTATGAAGCCGGATGTTATGCGCGAGCAAAAAAACGGAGGCTCAATCCCGTTCAGGCTCTTTATGGTCAGCATCATCCAAAGAGGTTGGCAGATATTGCAAATATTGCGGGGGAAGAGTCGCGGAGAATTATTAGTCCCCAATCTCCTGCATCCCACACATAGAGAACTCTAACTCCCCCGATACACCGGCGCGGGTTGGGTGAAGAACGAACGCAGGATATGATAGACCAGCAGGTAGTTCTTCTGCTGGAACGAGGCGTGGGCGATGCCCGGCAAAACCGCGAATTGCTTGTCGGGATTGGGCAACAGATCGAAAAACGCCAACAGGTCCTCGAATCCTGCGATGCCGTCATATTCGCCGCGCAGGATGAGCGTCGCCGCCTTGATCCGGCGCGGATCGTTGACCGGCAGGTTCTCGCACATGTCGACGTAAGTCCCGATCGGCACCGAATCGTCGAGCGCCAGGATCGCGTCGGCGAAGGATTCCACCACCTTGTCCTCGGCGGTGCCGGCATGGTCGCGGGTGAAGATGCCGTGGACGAAGGCGCGGTCGATCGGACGGCGCAGCTTTTTCTTGAATTCGGGCAGCTTTTTGCGCCGTTCGGCCAGGGTCGGGCTGCCCTCGCCGGTCCACACCATGGCGTCGAGCGCGAGCCGCGCAACGCGCTCAGGATGGCGCTCGGCGAAAAGTGCCGCGCGCAACGCACCCGATGAGATGCCGTAGACCAGCAACGGCCCGCATTTCCGGGTTTTGATGATGTAATCGCTGGCGGCTGCCAGATCGTCGGCGCCGTTTGAAATATCGCAGGTGATCGGGCGCGACTTGTCGGAACGGCCATAACCTTCCATGTCGGCGCACCAGCAATCGAATCCCAATCCTGCGAAATAATCCATCACCGAGGAATGAACCCGGCCCGGAACCTGGAGATCGAATGTCGGCTGCGAGGCCATCGACGAGCCGTGCACGAACAATATGACGGGCTTGCCGTCGGGCGATCCGGAAAATTTTTCCCACAGGAAGAGCTTGACCTCGCCCTTGCGGGTCCAATGCTCCCGGCCCGAAACGGATGCGCCGCCCTGCCCTTCCATCGGGCTCACACGCCCACGCTTTTCATCTGCGGCTCGGGATAGCGCGTCCCCGCCGCCACGCCGCGCGGAAAGGCCTTATCGAGCGCCGCCAAACTGGCGGGTGAAACGGTCAGCTCCGCCGCCTTGACGTTCTCCTCGAGATATTTGCGGTGGCTGGTGCCGGGCAGAGCCACGATAAAGGGCCGGCGCGACAGCACCCAGGCCAGCGCCAGCTGCGCCGGGGTGCATTTCTCCTTGGCCGCCAGATCCTTGAAGGCCTTGAGCAGAGTGACGTTGCGGTTGAGGTTCTCTTCCTGGAAGCGCGGATGCTGGCGGCGCCGGTCGTTCTCGCCGAGATCGCCCAAGCCGCCGATGGCGCCGGTGAGGAATCCCCGTCCCAACGGACTATAAGCGACATAACCCACGCCCAGCTCTTCGCAGGTCTTGAACAGCTCGTCCTCGGCGTCGCGCGTCCACAGCGAATATTCGGTCTGCAACGCGGCCATGGGATGCGCCTTGTGCGCGCGGCGCAACGTCGCGGGCGCGGCCTCGGATATCCCGAGAAAACGGATCTTGCCCTGCTGCTTCAATTTGACCATCGCCCCCACCGTGTCCTCGATCGGGACATTGGTGTCGACGCGGTGGATGTAATAGAGGTCGATCATGTCGAGACCGAGCCGCTTCAGGCTCTTCTCGCAGGCCTCGATCACGTAGTCGGGACGGCCGATCGCCCCCCGGGCGCCGGGCGTCATGATGTTGCCGAACTTGCTCGCCAGGATGGCCTTGCCGCGCCGGTCCTTGAGCGCGCGGCCGACCAGCTCCTCGTTCTTGCCCGCGCCATAGGCGTCGGAGGTGTCGATCAGGTCGACGCCCAGTTCGAGCGCGCGATGGATGGTGGCGATCGCCTCGGCGGGATCGGGGGTGGCGTAGATCGGCGTCATGCTCATGCAGCCCAATCCGATGGCCGAGACTTCGAGCGTTCCAAGCTTGCGGCGTTTCATGCGGACGACTCCCTTGCGAACTTTTCTCAACGCGGGCGCTAATTTGGCACGGGCCCAGGAAAACCGCCTAGAAAAATCGCCGCCGTCCTGTCCTAGGTCCTTGATCGGCATGCGTTTTCTACCCGCTTGCAGATGACAGCGCGGCGCGCCAATGTTCGTCCCAATGGACGGGGAGGCTCCGGCGAATACGGCGGTCAGCGCCGCCGAGATGCGTTACGCCATCGGCTTTTCGGTGGCGCCGGAGGATTTGGCTCGCCTCAAGACTCTGCCGCTGCTGGCCGGGCTCAACGCCGCCAAATCCGCCGAAACCCGGACCTATTACGACACGCCCAAGCGCGATCTCGGCCAAGTGGGGCTCGGCTTGTCCATCCGCAAGGACGGCCTGCGCGCGATCGAGACGCTCGAACCGCTCGACGCCATGGGCAGCGGCGGTTTCGAGCAGCCGGTGTGGCGGGTGAAGCTGCCGCGGCCCGCGCCCGATCTGGCGCCCTTGGAAGACGTCTCCCAACTCAAGGACGTAGCCCAGGACAAGCTCAAGCCGGTGTTCACTTGCCGCCTCAACCGCTCGCGCGTCGCCTTGCAGCAGGACGAAACCGCGAGCATCGGCCTTTCCTTCGACAGCGGCTTCATCCGCGCGCGCGACGGAAGGAAGCTCGCGGTTTCGGAGATCGAGATCGAGCTCGAACGCGGCGGACCCCAGTCCCTGTTCGACCTGGCGCGGACCTTGAGCGAAAACGCCTCGCTGCGCCTGCAAATGGGCAGCAAGGCGGCGCGCGGCTACGCCTTCGCGGCCGTCGTTCCCGGCAAACACGGCTGGGTGACGGAACGGTTCGGCCGCATTGCCCTCGACCGCGACATGTCGGCGGAGGATGCGCTTGCCATCGTGCTGCGCTGCTGCCTCCGGCACATGCTGGCCAACGACCGCGCCGCGCTCGCCGGCGACGCGGAAGGCGTGCACCAGATGCGCGTGGCCTTGCGCCGGCTACGCGTGGCCTTCAGCCTGTTCAAGGGCCTGATCCCCGAGGAGCAGCGCGCCTGGGCGGTGGGCGAGATCAAATGGCTGGCCGCCGCGCTGGGGCCGGGCCGCAATTGGGACGTGTTCTCGGAAATCGTCGCGCGGGTGCGCAAGACCTTCCATGAGGATTTGGATCTCGCCGATCTCGCCAAGTCGATCGCGGCGCAGCAGCGCGGAGCCTATCGCGGCTTGCGGACGGCGCTGGCGTCGCGCCGCTACGGCGAATTCGCGCTCAACCTCGCGGCCTGGATCGAAACCCGCGCCTGGCGGCGGCAAAGCCCCTTCGAGACCTCGGTGCTCCAGGTTTCGCCGGTCGGAAGCCTGGCGGACGCGCTTTTGGAGAAGCGTTACCGCGCGGTGCGCAAGCGGGCCAGGAAATTCGACCAGCTCGACGCCGAGGGCCGTCACGCCCTGCGCATCGTGGTCAAGAAGATGCGCTATGCCGCCGACGTATTCGAAAGCGTCTATGCGAAGAAGCGCGTCCGCCGCTACGTCAAAAGCCTCGAGGCGCTGCAGGACGATCTGGGACTGCTCAACGACATCGCCACCGCCGAAACCCTCGCCCGCGACCTGCCGCTGCCCAAGGGCAAGGAAGAGGCGCTGTCGCGCGCGGCGGCGCTGGTGACCGGATGGTGCGGCCATACCGTCACCGTGCGGGTGCCGAAGCTGGGCAAGCGGCTGAAGCAATTGCGCCAGGCGGAGCCGTTCTGGCACCGGCCGGCGTGACGGAGATCAGCGGCAAGCTGCGGCTTTCGACGCTGCTCGGCAACCATCCCGGCACGGCGGCGTTGAAGCGGGGCGAGATAAGCTCGGCCCTGGTCGAATTCGACTATGCTGACGTCAAGGTGCCCAACACCCAATTCAAGCCGCTGGTGCGCGAGGGCAAATACGATTGCGGCGAACTCGCGATCGTGACCTTTCTCCAGGCCAAGGCCTACGGCAAGCCCCTTGCGTTGCTGCCCGCCGTGGTGATGTCGCGCGCCCAGCATCACACCATTTTCTACAACGCCGCGCGCGGGAAGCTCAGTCCCGGCGAGCTCGCAGGCAAGCGCGTCGGATTGCGGGGATATCCCGTGACCACCGCGACCTGGGTGCGCGGCATATTGGCCGAGGAATACGGCATCGATCCGGACCGCGTGCGCTGGGTCACCTTCGAGGACGGGCATCTAGCCGAATTCCGCGACCCGGCGACCGTTACGCGCGCGCCCGCCGGCAAGGAGATCGCGCAGATGCTGCTCGACGGCGAGCTCGACGCCGCCATTCTCGGCGACAAGGCGCCCGATCCGCGCCTCCAGCCGCTCATCCCGGACGTGGCGGAGGCCGAACGGAAATGGGCGGAACGCCACCGCACCGTGCCGGTCAACCACTTCATGGTGATCCGGCAATCGATCGCGCGGACACGCCCCGACGTGGTGAAAGAGGTCTACCGCATGCTGCGCGAAAGCCGCGACCGGTTGCCGCCCGGGAAGGAGCGCGACGCCTTGCCCTTCGGATTGGAATCCTGCCGCCGAAGCCTCGACATCATCGTCGATTACGCGCTGAAGCAGCGCCTCATCCCCCGGCGTTTTTCGGCCGAAGAGCTGTTCGACGACGCCTCAAGCGCCTTGCGCTAGGGACCGGCCGGCGAAGAAGCCAACGGCGTTCAGCCGGCAGCCGCCCGGGGAGATTGAAAGTCGCGCCTTTTTCCCGGAGCGGCAGCCACCCGGCTGGCCGGCAAGGTGACGGTGACCACCGTGCCTTCGCCGACCTGGCTCGCAAGCGAAATCGTTCCACCGTGCAGTTTCACCAGGCCCCGCGTGATCGACAGGCCGAGGCCGGTTCCCTCGATCTTGCTCATGGCGTCGCGATGCGCGCGCTCGAAGGGGGTGAAGACGCGTTCCAGCGCATCCGCCGGGATGCCGATGCCGGTATCCGACACGCGAATGACCACCTCGCCGCCGTCGCCGATGCCCGCCATGATGCCGACCTTGCCGCCTTCGGGCGTGAACTTGATGGCATTGGACAGGAGATTGAGCAGGATCTGCCGCAAGGCCTTGGCGTCGGCCTCGATCAGGAGATTTTCATTCGCCACGTCCTTGCGCAGGGAAATCGACTTGGCCTGGGCCTGGAGATCGACCATCGTGACCGCGTTCTCGATCGCCACGGCCAGCAATATGCGCTCGTCGCGCAAATCGATGCGTCCCGCCTCGATCTTCGACATCTCCAGAAGATCGTCGATCAGCGCCATCAGATGCTGGCCGCTGGAGCGGATGAGGCGGGCGTAATCCACATACTTGCTTTCGCTGACAAGCGGTCCGGCCGCCTGGGCATCGAGCAGGGAGGAAAAACCGATGATGGCGTTGAGCGGCGTGCGCAATTCGTGGCTGGTCTTCGCCAGAAACATCGATTTCACCTTGTTCGCGTTCTCCGCCTCGAAACGCTCGCTGACCAGGGCCACGATGGTGAGGACGTTCATCGCCAATAGGACGACGAGCGTGCCGACAAGCTGGAGCGGATTGGCGAGTGCGTGATTCTGAAACGGGCCATAGCCGGCCACCGTGCCGGCGGTGGCGCCGATCGCGATCAGCGACACCAGGGTATAGGCGGAGCGCAGCGACATCCGCAGCGCAATCCAGGACAGCGGCACCACCAGAAGGAAAGGGAAGGCCGAACGGATATAGCTTCCGCGCAGCGGCGGCGTCAGGAACAGAATGAGGGAGACGACGGCGATCCAGCCCCACACCGCCAGATCGTTCCGGCTGAAGCCGCCATGCGGGATGCCGCTCAGCCTTCATACGCTTGAAAAGGCGCGGTCGAGCATCCGGGATCGAGCAAAGCTCGATGGCTTCTGCCTCCACGATCTACGCCATACCTATGCGTCCTGGGCGGTGATGGGCGGACAGAGCCTGCCGATCACTGGCGCACTACTTGGCCACAGCGAGCCGCAGACGACGCAGAGATACGCTCACCTTGCCAGCGAGCGGCTCCACGAGGCAGCGAACGATATCACGGGTAGATTGGCCTTGGCGTTGCTCACCGCTAACGCCTCATAATATGAAGGTCGGAAGTGGCCTGCTGCCGATTCTAAAGACACCGAGTTAAGGTGTTTAACGATGGAACGGGAGGTTGGCGATGGGACGACTGACCTGCCCCCATAAACTAACATCGCAACTGGACCACTCAGTGGGGGTCGGTCACCTTAGCCGCCGGGCTCCCTCACAACGGGCTCATCGGGTATTTCACCCCATTCATCGCCGGTCCCGCCACATGCATCGCATGTGACTTCGTTGCCGTCGTCATCGCGCACGGTGCAACGGCCGTTGCAATTCGGGCAAACCTTCCCT
>Ga0187810_10000329_pt1 | contig 19502 bp, 14 predicted proteins | sample NC_wetland_sal_i_9_FD_132963 | JGI IMG/M metagenome (GOLD analysis project Ga0187810, IMG submission 132963) | Wetland sediment microbial communities from Neuse River Estuary, North Carolina, USA - ASW_5 | ecosystem: Environmental > Aquatic > Freshwater > Wetlands > Sediment | place: USA: North...
CGCACCGGCGCGCCGTCCGCGATGGCACGCGCGAGTTCGGCGAGGTGCGATCTGAGATAGACCGTGCGCCGCGCGTCGGCCACGCGGCCGTCCGCCCCCGGACCGTCGGGATAGGAACAGCCGCTTTCGGTGATCTCGATGGGCCGTTTGTAGTCGCGGCCGATGCGCATGGCGATGTCGTACAACCCCTGCGGCCAGACTTCCCAGTCCATATGCGTGATCGGGCCCACCTTCGGCATGATGGCCTTGCAGCGCCACGGGTCCGCGCTGGCCGGTGCATCGGACACGGCCATGCGGACGTAGTAGTTGATCCCGATCCAGTCGAGCGCCGCGCGCATGCGCTCGCCGTCGCCGGGTTCGAAGCCCATCAGCGTGAGCGCTTCGTCTTCGTCCATGAAGGCGCCGGGGTATTTGCCGAACAGCGCCGGCTCGATGAAAAAGGCGTTGTCCAGGGCGTGGAAGCGCTCGGCTGCGGCGCGGTCCGCCGCGCTGCGCGTGGCGGGTGTGGCCGGTGACATCGAGTAGGCGCCGCCGATCTCAAGCCCGGGCGCGACTGCCTTCATGGCGCGGAAGCCGTCGCCCTGCGCCAGATTGGCCGTGTGTGCGGCCCGCAGAAATCCCGCCGCACCCTCCTTGCGCCCCGGCGCGTGGATGCCCGTGCCGTAGCCGAGACGGGTGAAAACATAAGGCTCGTTGAACAGCGCGAAGGTGGTGATGCGGTCGCCCAGGGCTTTGGCGACGATCGCCGCGTAATCGGCGAAATAGTGCGCGAGGTCGCGGTTCGGCCACCCACCTTTGTCCTCCAGTGCCTGCGGCAAGTCCCAATGATAAAGCGTGCAGGAAGGGCGAATGCCGGCCGCGAGCAGCGCATCGACGAGACGGCTGTAGTGGTCAAGACCTTCCCGGTTCGGCGCACCGGTGCCGCTCGGCTGGATGCGCGGCCAGGACAGCGAGAAGCGATAGCTTTTCAGATGAAGCTTGCGCATCAGCGCGATGTCTTCGCCGAAGCGGTGATACTGGTCGCAAGCCACATCGCCGGTGTCGCCGTTTTTCACCAGGCCGGGCGTGTGCGCAAAGCGGTCCCAGATCGATTCGCCTTTGCCGTCCTCGTTCCAGGCGCCTTCCACCTGATAAGAGGCGGTCGCCGTTCCCCACAGGAATCCTTGCGGAAATTGCGGCGCACTTGCGGGGTTTGTCCTGGCGGCGGCGGCGTTGCTGGCCATCGTTGGGCTCCGATCGCTGTGGGGAACCTATTGAGGAACTCGCGGCGATTCCTCACGGGACGAGGCTTAGCCTAAACTGAAGCGGCGCAACACCGGGAGAGTCGATATGGGCGATGTGCAACGCTTTGTCGACGCGCAGGAGCGCGTCATGGCGCGGGTGCGCGAGGAGTTGAAGGCGGGCCGCAAAGCAAGCCACTGGATGTGGTTTGTCTTTCCGCAGATCGCGGGGCTGGGCCGCAGCGAAACCGCCCGGCATTATGCGATCGCCACAGTCGAGGAAGCACGCGCCTATGCGGCGCATCCGGTCTTGGGGCCGCGCCTGCGTGAATGCGTGAAGCTGGTGCTGGCCGTGCCGGGCGGAAGCGCGCAGGAGATTTTCGGCACGCCCGACGACCTCAAATTCCGTTCCTGCATGACGCTGTTCGCCCGCGCCACCGGCGACGCCCTGTTTCACCAAGCGCTGGAAAAGTTCTATGGCGGCGAGGAAGATGGGGAAACCGTCAAGCGACTCTAAACGGCGTCAGTTGTCGTCTTCGACGAAATCGAGATTGGAGAGGATCAGCTTGTTGTCGCCTTCGGCAAGTTTGATCTCCTGGTAGAGGTAACCCGCAGCGTCGGAACTCATATAAGGAATCGACGAAGGCTCCTGCCAGGTGACGCGCGTGAGCACGATCCAGTTCTGGGTAGGCACTTTCTCGAACGAAAAACGTCCGGCGCCGTCGCACAGCGTTGTGCGGTTATAGGTATGGGCCTTCCGGTCGTAGTTGGCGGGATAGCCCTTTCCCGCGCTCAGCGCCTGCTCCAATTCCGTGTTGTAACCGGTAGCGGGAATCAAGGTGACGGACTCGCCCGCGCAGGTTACGACGCGCCCGCTCGGCAGCCGGTAGAATGCCTGTCCGGCGAGATTGGCCGCACCCGGCCCTTGCCAGTAGTGGAAATCGCTGTCGGTAAAGGCAGTCACCAACCCCGGCGCCGGGTCCGAGGCGCATCCCGCCAACAGAAACGCCGCGGCCAACAACGGCAGCCGGATGGTCTGAAATGTGTCTCGCATGTCCTACCCGATGTGGTGGCTTTGCGCGCAGCTACGGGCCAAGACTAGGCCGGATTTGGTAAGTCCTTCGTAAACGCGTGCCGTGTTCCGCTGCCGCTGGTATCGTGGCCGCATGAGTGCGGCCCTGGAATCACCGGTTTTTCTGCCGCCCCCGTTCGCCCACTGGTTTGCGAGCCGCGGATGGGCGCCGCGCGCCCATCAACTTGCGCTGGTCGAGCACGCCGCGCGGGGCGAGTCGGTGCTGCTGGTGGCGCCGACCGGCGGCGGCAAGACCCTGGCCGGGTTTCTTCCCACGCTGGTCGAACTCTCCAGTCCCCCCCTTGAAAGCGCGAGGTCGATCCGCGCTGGCGGATCGGGAGGGGGGCGGACGTTGGCACGCAGCCGCGCACTGCACACGCTCTATATCTCGCCCTTGAAGGCGCTGGCGGTGGACGTAGCGCGCAACCTGGAAATCCCCGTCGCGGAGATGGGGCTCGATGTGCGGGTGGAAACCCGTACCGGCGACACCCCGCCGGGGCGGCGGCAGCGACAGCGCACCTCGCCGCCCGACATCCTGCTCACCACGCCCGAGCAGCTTGCGCTTTTGCTGTCGCACCGCGATGCGCCGCGCCTGTTCGGCGGCCTCAAGGCCGTGGTGCTGGACGAGTTGCACGCCATCCACAATTCCAAGCGCGGCGACCTGATGGCGCTGGGTCTGGCGCGGCTGTCGAAGATCGCCCCCGATCATCGCCGTATCGGGCTTTCGGCGACCGTGGCCGATCCCGCGCCGCTGCAACGCTATCTGGTGCCTCAGGGTGTGGACCGGGAAAATCGCGCGGTGCTGGTGAAGGGCGCGGCGGGCGCCATTCCGCAAATCTCGATTCTGGCGTCCGAGGAATACGTGCCTTGGGCCGGGCACATGGCGCGCCACGCCATGGCCGACGTGATGGCCGCGATCAAGGCGGCGAAAACCTCGCTGGTGTTCGTCAACACCCGCAACCAGGCGGAGCGCACCTTCCAGGACCTCTGGCGCATCAACGACGACAATCTCGCCATCGCCCTGCATCACGGCTCGCTGGCGCCGGGCCAGCGGCGCAAGGTGGAGGCGGCGATGGCGTCCGGCAAGCTGCGCGCCGTGGTGTGCACCTCCACCCTCGACCTCGGCATCGACTGGGGCGCGGTGGACAACGTGATCTGCATGGGCGCGCCGAAGGGCGCCGCGCGGCTTGTCCAGCGCATCGGGCGCGCCAATCACCGCCTCGACGAGCCCAGCCGCGCCCTGTTGGTGCCCGCCAACCGTTTCGAGGTGCTGGAATGCGAAGCGGCGCGCGAAGCGGTGATCGCGGGCGAACTCGACGGCGAACGGCTGCGCGACGGCAGCCTCGACGTGCTGGCGCAGCACGTGCTCGGCATGGCCTGCTCGGCGCCGTTCGACGAGGACGACCTGTATCGGGAGGTGAAATCGGCCTCGTCGTACCGCTGGCTGTCGCGCGAGGATTTCGCGCGCGTGGTCGATTTCGTCGCCACCGGCGGTTATGCGCTCAAGCGCTACGACCGCTATGCCAAGCTGCGCAAAACGCCCGAAGGTCTTTGGCGGCTTGCCCATCCCTTGCTGGCGCAGCGCTATCGCCTCAATGTCGGGACGATCGTCGAAGAACCGATGATCGACATCAAGCTGCAATCGAAAGGCCGCCCCACGGGCGCTGGCGGGCGCGTGCTGGGCCGGCTCGAGGAGTATTTCGTCGAGACGCTTTCGCCGGGCGATACCTTCGTATTTGCGGGCGAGGTGCTGGCCTTCCACGGCATCCACGATGAAGCGGCCTACGTTTCGCGCACCAACGATCCCGAAGCCTTCGTGCCGTCTTACATGGGCGGCAAGTTCCCGCTTTCCACCTTCCTGGCGCAGCGCGTGCGCGAGATGGTGTCGAACCCGGCCTCGTGGCATCTCTTGCCCGATCCCGTCCATGAATGGCTGCGCATTCAGGAATGGCGCAGCGTGCTGCCGCAGCCGGGGCAACTTCTGATCGAGACTTTCCCGCGTTCGGAGCGGTTCTACATGGTGTGCTACCCGTTCGAGGGACGGCTGGCGCATCAGACGCTGGGCATGCTGGTGACGCGGCGGCTGGAGCGGCTTCACATGCGCCCCACGGGATTTTCCGCCAACGAATATGCGCTGGCCGTATGGGGGATGCGCGACCTCAAGGGCCTCGATTTCGGCAAACTGTTCGACGAGGATATGCTGGGCGACGATCTCGATGCCTGGCTGGCGGAATCGAACCTCTACAAGCGGACCTTCCGCAATTGCGCCATCGTGGCGGGTCTGATCGAGCGCCGCTCGCCGGGCCAGGAGAAGACGGGGCGGCAAGTCACGTTCTCCACCGACCTCATCTACGATGTGCTGCGCGAGCACGAGCCCGATCATATCCTCTTGCGCGCCACCTATCGGGACGTGGCCACGGGCCTGCTCGACGTGGCGCGGCTGGGCGACATGCTGAAGCGCGTGAGGGGGCGCATCATCACGCGCCATCTCGATCGCGTTTCGCCGCTCGCCGTGCCGGCGCTGCTGGAGATCGGCAAGGAAATGGTGGGCTCGGAAGCGCGCGAAGACATCCTGCGCGAAACCGAAGATGCCCTCATCGCCGACGCGATGCGGGTGGATGAACAAGGCGAATAGCACACGCGTTCAACCCTCCCCTTGAGGGAGGGTCGAACGATTGAGCGGCGCGTAGCGATAGCGTGCGCGCGAAATCGTTCGGGGAGGGGTATGTCGCGAACGGCGCCTCGGCATACCCTTCCCCGAAATTCGCTCGCAGCGTTCGCAAATTTCGACCCTCCCTCAAGGGGAGGGCGGGCTCTCTAATGCACCCACCACGCCAGGCCATCCGGTTCGCGGCCGGCGTCGATGGAGGCGATGCGCTTCATTTTCTTGAGGTCCACCACGGCAACGAAGTGGTCGCGCGGGCAGGCGATGAAGACGCGCTTGCCGTCCGGCTGCATCTGGATGCCGGAGGCGCCGTTCTCCTCGATGGGGATGCGGTAAGCCACGGCGTGCGTCTTGGCATCGATCACCACCAGGTCCTTGCCGCGCTTCTGCGTGACGGCCACGTACTTTCCATCCGGCGTATAGGCGAGCCGGTTGGCGCCGATCACGCCGGGATCGAAGTTTTCGCGCACGGCATTGGTGGTGAGATCAATAATTGTGATCTTGCCGTCGGCATCGCCGACCCAGACTTCTTTCGCATCGGGCGACACGGCGAAACCTTCGGCGGCGCGGCCGGTGGGCACCAGCGTGTGCTTATAACCGGGCGACGTGTAGGAAGCCGGCGCCGCCGGCGAACCGGGCACGATCATCGGGGCGTCGATGCGGGCATCGAAGATGCTCATGGTGCCCGACATCGCGTTGGAGGCGATGATCTTCGTGGCATCCGCATTGGTCCAGATCATGTGGGTGCGGTCGCCGCCCGTGCCGAGAATGGACACGATGCGGTCGGTCTTGAGGTCGAGTGCCGCGATGGCCTTGTTCTTGTCGGCGGTGAACCACAGCGTTGACCCGTGCAAGGCAAAACCGTGGGGGCCCTGCAAGGGCGAGATGTCGACATCGGGCAGCGCCTTGGCGTTCACCAGATCGACGACCGCGAAGGTGCGCAACGTGCCCTCGCCGAAATGCGAGACGTAAGCCGTGCGGTTGTCGGGCAGCACCACCACTTCGTGCGGGTCCTCGCCGATGGGAGCCTGCGCCGTCACCTTGAGCGTGGTGCCGTCCACGATGGCCAGCGCGTGGGTCTGCTTGGTCACGACCAGAAGATACCCGTGCGGCGCGGCCGAGGCCGGAAGGCACAACGCCAGCGCGAACAGACAGGCAAGAAGGTGCTTCATGGCGGTTCTCCCTTCCTCAAACTCATACTGGTTTGCGAACCGGACTTGAAGCCTGCACAATGTCCGACATGACGGACGACTGCCGCGTAGAGGTGAACGGCGAGACGCTGGTGCTCGACGCCTCGGGCGCGGCGTGGTGGCCGGCCGAGCGGACGCTGGTGTTCGCGGACCTGCATTTCGAAAAGGGCTCGGCCTATGCGCGCGGCGGGCAGCTCATCCCGCCCTACGACACGCGCACGACCATCCGGCGCATGGAAGCCGTGCTGGCGCGCCGCGCCCCAAAACGGGTGATTGCGCTGGGGGATTCGTTCCACGACGGCCACGCCGGCGAACGGCTCGACGAAGCGGAACGCGCCGCGCTGAAAGCGCTCACGCGGGCCTGCGACTGGTTGTGGGTGGAAGGCAATCACGATCCCGAACCGCCCGCCTGGCTCGGCGGCACGATCGCGAGGGAAGCGGCCATCGGCGGACTTTTGTTCCGCCATATGCCGGGTGCGGGCCCATGTGCGGGCGAGGTGGCGGGTCATCTGCATCCGGCGACAAGCATCGCCCGGCGCGGCCTGAGCCTGCGGCGGCGTTGTTTCGTCTCGGATGGGATGCGCCTCTTGCTGCCCGCCTTTGGCGCCTACACCGGTGGGCTCGATGTCAGGGAGGCCGCCGTGTCGTCGTTGTTTGCGGGCGGCTTCGCGGTCTACGCGCTCGGGAAAGAGAGAGTCTATGCGGTGAGCGGCGCGACTTTCCTGCGCGGACGGGGCGTCCCGAAAACTCAGTTTGTCATCCCCGGCTGAGCGCGAGCAGTGCGAGCGCGAAGGGAAGCGGACCCAGGTGGCGAGATCAACTCAGTATTCAAAGAAAACGCACCGTGCCGTCCTTTTGAGAGGCGGGCAAAGTTGGGACCTGGGGCCCCTTCCCCTCGCGATGCTCACGCATCGCTTGGCCGGGGATGACACCGAGTTTTACGTCCTTCTACGGAAGAAGAACGTCGAGCCCCAGCCGAGCAGAAGCGCCATCAGGACTGTCGAGACGCCGTAGAACAGCGGCGAGCCGTGGGCGAACTCGAACAGCCGCCGCTCGAAGCCGGTCTGATCGACGTAAAGCGGCCAGGATTGCGCGCTGATGACGGTGCCGTCGCGAAACAGATAGACCTCGACGTTGTAACTGCCCGGCGCCACCGCCGCGGGAACGGGCACGCGCACGCGGAACAGCGTGCGGCTCAGCATTTCCACCCCTGCCGGGTTTTCGCGATAAAGGCCCGCACGGGCCTGGGTGCGGATAAGCGCGGCGACATAGGGCGCGGGATCGCCGTCGCTTGCCTCGGGATCGGCGTGCAGATTGGCAAGGCCGATTTCGTAGCGGCTGAGCGTTTCGGGCGATGCCACGGCCGCAAGCGGCTTGGTCGCGGAAACGAAATAATACGACGGCAGCACCACGCGCGCGCGGGCGTCGTTGATCCAGATGCCCGCGATGCGGTCCTTGCGGCGCACGGTCATGCGGGTGTCCGGGCCGCGCACGATCACCACGACATCGCCGGCGTCGTTCTCGGAAGGATTTTCCACCGCGCCGAACACGATGATGTCCGTGCCGGCGTAGTTGGAGGTGATCTGCACGCTGTCCTGCGACAGGCCCGAGGTCAGGTTCTCTTCCGCGAAAGCGGGTGCGGCCAGGGCGAGGAGGATGACGAGTGCGCGTTTCATGGCGTGCCCATCGCCAGGCTGTAGAGATCGGCGGGGCGCACCACCATCTCGTAGAACAGCCGCGCCGCCACCGCGAGCACCAACAGGGCCATCAGGAAGCGGAGCTGCTCGCCGCGCAGCTTTGCCCCCGCGCGCACGCCGTATTGCGCGCCGAACACCCCGCCCAGGATCAGGATCAGCGCCAGCACGATGTCGACCGTGTAGTTGTCGACCGCGTGCAGGATGGTCGCCATGGCGGTGACGAACAGCACCTGGAACATCGAGGTGCCGACCACCACATTGGTGGGCATGCGCAGCATGTAGATCATCACCGGGACCATCAGGAATGCGCCGCCCACGCCCATGACGGCGGAGAGCACGCCCACCACGAAGCCGAGCGCGATCGGCGGAATTGCGCTGATGTAAAGCCGCGACTGGCGGAATCGCATCTTCAGCGGCAGGCCGTGGATCCAGTTGTGCTGGCCCGGCCGGCGCGGCCCGCTTTGCCCCGTTTGCTGTGCCCGCCAGGTGCGCACGGATTCGTTCAGCATGATGCCGCCCACCGACCCCAGAAGAACGACATAGCTCGACGACACGGCGAATTCGGATTGGCCCATGCGGCGCAGCACGGAAAAAAGCCACACGCCGATGGCGGCACCGAACAGACCGGCCACCATCATCACGGCGCCCATCTTGATATCGACCGTGCGGTGCTTCCAATGGGTCAAGACGCCGGAAAACGTAACGCCGGAGACTTGGCTGGCGGTGGTGGCGACCGCCACGCCCGGCGGGATGCCGTAGAAGATCAACAGCGGCGTCAGCAAAAAGCCGCCGCCGATACCGAACATGCCCGAGAGGAAGCCGACGCCGAACCCCATCGCCAGGATAACCAGCCAATGCACCGACATCTGGGCGACGGGCAGATAGATTTCCATCGATCGGGTTTCGAAGGACTCGAGGCGAAATCCAATCTGCGCGGGTTGTGCGAGGGGGTCAACAAGTACCTCCCCGCAAAGGGCAGGCTGTTATCCTCTCGTCACTTCGGCGACGGTCGGGGCGACGTTGGCGCGGGCGTCGAGTTGGCCCGGCTTGAACGTATCGGCGGCATGCTGGGCCGCGGCGCGTTCGTCGCTGTTGAGTTGGCCGGCGATGGCCGCCAGCCGGGTCTTCGATTCCTGGTCGCCCTGCGAGGCCGCGATGGCATACCATTTGTAGGCATCGACGAGGTTCTGCGGCACGCCGAGCCCGCGCTCGTACAGCACGGCCAGATTGAACTGCGAGTCCGACAGGCCCAATGCCGCGGCCTTGAGGAACCAGCGCGAAGCCTCGCTGAAATCTTTCTTCACGCCCGTGCCTTCGGCATAGGCAACGGCGAGATTGTGCATCGACTTGCGGCTGCCCTGATTGGCGGCCGCCTGATACCAGCGCACGGCCTTGGCGGCGTCGACCGATACGCCCCGGCCGCGTTCGTACATCGTGCCCAGCCGGTATTGGGCGACGGGCTCGCCGGCATCGGCGGCACGTGCGAGCCACTTGACGGCTTCCCCATCATTGGGGGCAACGCCGTCGCCGTCGAGATACTTCAACCCGACGATCAGCTCTGCGCGTGCGTTGCCGGCGTTGGCGGCGGCCGTGAGGCGATCGATCGGCGCGCGAGAGGCCACCTGCTGCGATGGCGTCTGCTGCTGGGGCGATTGCGGTGCCTTGGCCAGCGCCGTGGGCGTTGCCGGTTTGGGGGTCGCGATCTGCACCGGCGTCGCCCTGGTAGGCGCGGGAGGGGCGGCGGTCGCGCCGGACGGCTGAAGCCCCGCATGCGGCACGACAGGTTTGGGTGCGGGCGCCGAGGCAGGCGCCAAGGCAGGCGCCAAGGCAGGCGCCAAGGCAGGCGACTGTGCCGTGGGCGCGGTTTGCGGCATCGCGATCGTGGCGGTCTGCTGCGTGGCCGGCGGTGCGTGCTTGACCATTTCGGTCGCGGCCGGCTTGCCGAACAAAGCGCGCAGGTTGGGATTGACGCCCTCGCTGGTGGTGTGCCGGGTGAGAATGATGCCCACGATGAGCGCGATGATCACCGACGCGATCAATCCCACGACCAGCGGGCGCGTGCGTTTGGGCTCTTTGGTCTCGGCATTGGCGTCCCAGCGCAGGCCGCCGATCGTGTTCGAACGCTGGGCTTCGGCCTGGGCCGCGACCCGCGCCGAACGCCGTGCGGCTGCGAGATAGGACTCGACGGTCGGCGCCGTTCCATCGTCGGCCGGTGCGGCGACCGGGTCTGCGGCAGCATCCATCGCCGGCTCGGGCGCTGGAGCAGGAGCAAAAGGAGGCGGCGGCACGGCCGCCGCGAAGGGCGGCGGAGGTGCGGCCGCGAAGGGCGGCGGAGGCGTCGACGAGAAGTGCGGTGAAGGCGCCGGCGCGAAGTGCGGGGAAGGCTGAACCGGGCTCGCGAAGGGCGGAGGCGGCGGCGTAGCGGTCGCAAAGAGCGGCGGCGCAGCGGTCGGCTCGATGAAGGGCGGAGGCTCGTAGGCGGGCAGCGGCCCGAACGAGGCGGTGGCGGGCTGGGGCGGTGGCGGCGGCGGTTCGGCCGGCTGCGACTTTTCGCTCATGACCCGGCGCAACTCGGCGGCGGCATCGCGTTGGGCGTTCTCCAGCGCTTCGAGACGCTGCACCACCTTTTTCAGATTGTCTTGAACGGTGTCGGGCTCGTCCTGGGGCTCGAAACGGGCAACCATGTCGGCCAGCGTGCGTTCGATGCCGCCGAGGCGACGATCGAGCGCCGGATCGGGCCCGCGATCCTCCAGTTGGCGTACGCTGTCTTCCAGGCGGGCGATGACGTCGGTTGGGGGTGTATTGCGTTTCTGCGCTTCGATGGCTTCCAGGGCGCGATCGAACGCGCCGGCATTGGCCTGCGCGGCCTTCTCCAGCGCGAGCACGCGTTCGTCCAACGGGGCGAGCCGCGCTTCCAGCGCCTGCGTGGCGGCGAGCGCATCGTGGCGCGCCTGTCCGACGCGGCCCGCGACGTTCTCGATGTTGTTGGCAAGCGAGGAGATCTGCGAAGCCGATTGGTTTGCGGTTTGCGAAATCTGATCGGCCAGACGCGACAGGCCCTGATGCAGTGCCTTCACCGCATCGCGCAAGCCTTCGCCGGGTTCGCGCGCTTCGACGCGATCGAGACGTTCGCTGATGCTCGCCACATGCGCACCAAGCTGATCGAAAGCCTGCGACTGTTCGCGCGCGACGATGTTCATCTCCACCGCGGCCTTGCTCATGACGCGGTTGCTTTCGGTCTGGCTGCGCTCGGAGGCGTCCAGGCGGCGCGCCACGCCGCGCAACTGTTCTTCGATGCGGCGATAGACGTCGGCGGTTTCGGTTTCGCTGCGCGTGACGCGATCGAGCATCGCATCGGAATCGCGGCGCTGGCGTTCCGGCTCAGGGCGATATTCGCTGCGAGGCGTCCAGTCGATGGCGCGATCGGCGGGTTCGCTCACGTCGGCCAGCCCTGCAACGATGCGACGGGTGAGCCACTCGCCGATCGAGAGACCCTCCCGACGGGCGGCAGCACGGGCAGCATCGCGGGCCTCCGACGGGATGCCAGCGACGTTCCATGGCAAATCTGGCCGCATTTCGTCTCTCGTGGGCGTGCCTCCCCCAGATAAGGTACCGACGCCAACATCTTGTGTAAAGCAAGGTACTGCAAGTACGGAGCAAAGGCTCTTCGAGCGCCCATGAACACAGAATCCGCTCACAGGTTTAAGAGTTCGTTAGCGCTGACGGTCGGCCGTAGCTGGGACTTTTACGGATGGCTCCATCACCCCGGCCCGCTTGAGGTCGGCGTCGAGCCGTCCGCTCAGCCGGCGAAACGCCATGCGGAAGTCGCTCGCCAGCGACCACAAGGGATAGGTGAAGGTCGCCGGGTGGTTGTTCTCGACCAGGAAATGCGCGGCCCAGGCCGGTCCATAACCGGCGACCGGGATTGCCAGCAAAATCAAAGGGTTAGCAAAGACGGCCGCCGCCGCAAGCGCGGCCACGGCCAGCCCCGTGCCGAGGTAGTGGAGCCTGCGGGTGGCCGGCTTGGCATGTTCGCTGAGGTAGAACAGCCAGAAATCGTCGTAGCGCTCGATCGGATGGTTCGTCGGCCGGGCCATGCCCGAGCCTATTCGGAGGTCTTTCCCGGGACAATGGCGCCGCGCAGGGGCACGGTTTCGGTCTCGTCCTTGCCCTTTTGGGGCGTTTCCACGGCTTTCACGTCGTGATCCTGATCGCCGGGCTTGAAGCCAAGACCGAGATTTGTGGTGAAGATCTCGGTGACATAGATCGTGTCGGCGTTCACCGCGGCCCCCACGCCGGTGCGGTCGTAATCGGCGAAGGAGAGGTTCTCTTTGTGGGGCTTGGAGGCGACCCAGCCCGCGACGAAGCGTTTGGCGAACGCGTCTACGTCGATGCCCTGGTCCGCCAGAAAGTGCTGCGCGGCCACGTTTTCGCCCACCAGGCCCTGGAACTTGGCGTCCTGGTTCATCAGCATGGTGGCCGCGACGTGCGGGTCCCCGTTGCCCGAGAAGGAATTGGTCCGGGCCATCTCGGTGCTGCGCTTGCGGGCGATCTCGGTGAGCTCCGCATCGGTCGTCAGCGCGCGGGCTTTGGGGTCGATGCGGGCCCGCTCGCTTTCGATCAGGGTGACGATGCGCGACTCAAGGGCCGGCATCTGCGTCGCGGGATCCGGCCTCGAGGGCCCGAAAAGCTCCGCACAGCCTGCGACTGCCAGCACAACAACGGTGCATATCGCCGCACGAACAATCAGTTTGTAAGCAGCCACCTCAATGCAGGAACTCGAACAAGCCCGCTGCTCCCATACCGCCGCCGACGCACATCGTAACGACGCCGTATTTCACTTTACGCCGTCGGCCCTCCAATAACATGTGACCAGTCATCCGGGCACCCGACATTCCATAGGGATGGCCGATGGAAATCGCCCCGCCGTCGACGTTCAGCCGGTCGAGCGGGATGCCGAGCCGCTCGGCGCAGTACACCGTCTGGCTGGCGAAGGCCTCGTTGAGCTCCCAAAGGTCGATATCGGCCACATTCAGGCCGTGGCGGGCGAGCAGGCGCGGAATCGCGAACACCGGTCCGATACCCATCTCGTCCGGCTCGCAGCCGGCCACCGCAAAACCGCGGAACACGCCCAGCGGCGCGATGCCTCTCTGCCGCGCCAGTTCGGCCTCCATGACGACACAGGCGGCGGCTCCGTCGGAGAACTGCGACGCGTTGCCGGCAGTGATGAACTTGCCCTCTTTGACCTTCATGCCGCCGTAGAGCACCGGTTTGAGCGACGCCAGACCCTCATAGGTCGTATCGGGGCGGTTGCACTCGTCACGGTCGACCACGGCTTCGACCACCGACTCTGTGCCGCTCGCCTTGTCGATTTTCTTCATCTTGACAGGCAGGGGCACGATTTCATCGGCGAAACGGCCCGCAGCCTGGGCGGCGGCCGTGCGCTGTTGGCTTGAAAGCGCATAGCGATCCTGGGCCTCGCGCGAAACGCCGTAGCGTTCGGCGACGATCTCGGCCGTCTCGATCATCGACATCCATAGCTCGGGCTTGATCGCCATCAAGCTTTCCTCGGCGATGTTGTTCGTGTTCATGCCGCCCATCTGGACCAGCGAGATGGATTCGACCCCGCCGCCGACCGCGACATCGATCTGGCCGGTGACGATCTGTTGCGCGGCAAACGCGATGGCCTGCAGACCCGAGGAGCAGAAGCGGTTGACGGTCGCAGCCGGGGTGGTGACCGGACAGCCGGCCGCGATGGCGGAGAGGCGGGCGATGTTCATGCCCGTGGCACCTTCCGGCTGGGCGCAGCCGAGAATGACGTCCTCCACCTCGCCGGCCGCGATGCCTGCGCGTGCGATCGCGTGGCGGATGGCGTGGCCGGCCATCACCGCACCATGGGTCATGTTGAAACCGCCGCGCATGGATTTGGCCAGCCCAGTGCGCGCCGTCGAAACGATTACGGCCTCCCGCATCTTCATCCTCCAGGTCGAGCGGCGAAACGGTAGCCGGTCGCTCCCGAAGGTGAAAGCCCCGTCAGGCTTGTTTGGGCTACAGACGAACGCGAAAATGATGCGGTAATTGCCTTCCGCGGCGTCAGGAAGTCTGCGCCGCCCTGGCTTCCATGCTGGCCGTGATCCGCTTGCGGAAACGGAAATAGAACGCCAGCAGCAAGACGAACTGCGCCGCCGCGGGGCCCATCAGCGCGTAGACCGACCAGAACTTTGCGGTCATGGCGAAGGCGACGACCAAGTTCATCACCGCCAGCGCGAACATCAACGCGGCATAGGCGTAGCCCGCGCGCACGATGAGATGGTCGTCGAGGTTCTCCGTCACGATGGGCGGCAGGTAGGGCGCCATCCAGTCCCGGCGCAGCATCACGGCGCCGAGCGCGAGCCACAAAAGCGACGGCTTCACCATGATGAAATGCGGATTATGGAAGAGGATCGTCGCGCCGCCGAACACGGTGATCAGGACCAAGGTCAGCCACTGGAGCGGGCCGATGCTCCTGCCGCGCAGGCGCGTCCACAACGTCTGGCTTATTCCGAGCGCCATACCGAACGCCGTCGCGACGAAGATGTTGTCCGTGATCCAGAACAGCGCCACGAAGACGAACGTTGCCAGCAAGTCCCGGACGATCGGCACCAGAGACTTCACGACTTGCATAAAGCTCACCCGTCTTGCCGGCAGCCGGAACGGCTCCCGCGCGTCCGCCCATATAGATGCGGAACTGCCAAGTAAAGGTAAGTGCCAACGCAAACGAGGCAAGCCCGCATACGGTGTCCCAAACCGGCGGAAGTTTGTGAAAGATCGTTGTCGCAGCGTCGGCCGCGGCCATCGCGGCGAAAGCGGTCGCCCACACGGCGGTGAGCACCATATTCGCGCGACGGACGAGCGCCGCGTCGCGCAGAGGCGGGATCAGCCCATATTGGGCCGTGAACGGCTGCTGCACGCTCATCGACCACAAGACGGCCGTAAGATAACCGCTCTCGACGATCAGGTTGATGTCGGTGCCGGTCATCGCGGACTGGAAAAGCGCGTCGTAAATCGCGAGCGCCCCGAACAGGCAGAACCCGACCGTATCGAACAGCCGCATCGCCCCGGATTCGATGAAAGCCCGGATGCCCACGACAAAAGCGGCCGCCAGCGCAAGCCAAAGAGCAAGGCTCAGCGAAACCGGAGCCATCACGAAGTACGCCAATGGCGGTATGAAGGCGAGCAATACGCCTCCTGGAAGGCTGCCGGGTGATGGTGGAGGGAGTCGCCGGGTGCCCGCAAGGGACACCCGGCGAATAGTCGTGACTTGCGGCTAGTGAGCCGCGGCCGGAGCCGGCGTGGCCGGCGCAGCCGGCGTCTTGCCGTATTTCCGCGAGACGTAGATGTTCCAGAGCTGTGCCGCGCGAACGATCGAAGGATCGCCGGTCACGCCGGTCAGCGTCTGCGCGGCGGTAGTTTCGTCGCCCAGCCGCACCTGGCACATGCCCAGCAACAGCTTGGCTTCGCCCGCCGTCGGGCCGCCGAGATCGGCCGCCTTCTGTGCGACGCGCGCCGCGTCGGCATAACGGCCATAGCCGTAGTAGCCCTCGGCCACGTTCACCGCTTCCTTGGCGCCCTTCACGAGCTTCTCGGCCGCGGGAAGAGCCGGCTCGTCCTTGCGGGCGTCGGCGGTCACTTGGTTCAGCAACGCCCCGACCTTGGCTTGGGTCAAGACACCCTTGGAAAGTCCGGCCTCCAAGGCCTGGCGCGCGTCGCCCCACGAACGGACGGCCTGTGCGGCATCCGCCATTTCTGCGTAGTTCGATGCGGTCCACGTCGCAGGCGTGATTACCCGCAGCCGATAGATGTCGAGCGCGGCGATCTCGCGCTGAGACTTGTTGCCGGCCGGCAGCAGCTCCAGCGAGAAGTCGAGCAGGTATTTCCAGTCGTCGGGCTTGCCGTAGTCCCGCGCCAGCAACTCGAACGCCTTCACCTCGTCGGCCGTCTTCTTCTGCTTGTCCAACGAGAAGGCGAGCACCTGATAGGTGCCGTATTGCGCCAACTTGCCTGCCGCCGCAGCCGTGTCGATACCCTTCTGGGCGTATATCTGGGCGTTCGCGAAATCGTTGATGTTGTAGTAGGCGATCGCGAGCGAACCGATGATCTCGGAGTTGGTCGGGTCATCCTGGAGCGCGATTTTGCCCAGGTCGATCACGCTGGCATAGTCGTTGCCTTCCGCCGCCAGTTCCATCGCGGGCAGCCCGAGATACTTGCGGTCGTCCGGCGGTGTCGCCGGGTTTTTGACGACGGCGGCGAATTCCGTCTTCGCGGACGCGTGGTCGTTGATGCCGAAATAGGCCACGCCCAGGAAGCGGGCGATCATGTATTTGTCGTAGTCGGTCAGATCGGCGACTTGCTGCGCCTCTTTGCACTTGGCGATGACGGTCTGCCAGTCCTTGGCGTCGTTCGCCTTCTTGGCATCGACCATGAATTTCGAGATCGACTTGCTGATCGTCGGGGTTGGTGCCTTTTCGGCGGCCACGGCCGGAATCGTGACCACTGCGACTCCTATCGCGCAGAACGGCAGGCACGCGACGAAGGCGGCCCGCAACAGACTCTTCTTCATGGAATTCCTCACCCTAGCTGTAGCGCGAAGCACCGCGCCCGGCGCCCGCATCGCGCATCTTCGCGTACTATGCAACTTTATTGTGGCGAAGGCCTGCGTCGAAAGTGTCCAGATGGCAATGCTGCGATGCAGCACGATGTCTCATCAGGGTTATCCAGTAGGGTATCTTTAACCATGTCCTGACAGACTGGCTGTGTGGCCTCTGCGCTGCCGAACATGGCCGAGTTAGTCCTGGGATCCGTGCAACTTGGTCTGAAAAACGGCACTGCCGACAAGACCGGCAAGCCGTCCAAGAAAGCCGCCCTGAATCTCGTGCGAAAGGCGGTCGATTCCGGCATCCGGCAGTTCGATACGGCGCGCGCCGATAGCGACGCGGAAGAACGTCTCGGCGAGGCGCTCAAGGGGCGCAAGGCATTCACCGTCACCCAACTGAGTCCGCTCGCGGAGCTGCCGGCGAACGCAGGTCGCGCGCAGGTCGACGCCGCCGTCGACGCGAGCATCAACGAATCGTGCAAGGCGCTGCAGCGCGACAGCCTCGATTGCCTGCTGCTGCATCGCGCCGGCCACATGACGGCCCATGACGGATTTGTCTGGCGACGCCTGCTCGAGCACGTGCAGACGGGCAAGGTCCAGCGGCTCGGCGTTTCCGTGCAATCGCCCCAGGAGGCCCGGGCCGCCCTGTTGAATCACCACGTGGTCCACATCCAGCTGCCGTTCAACATCCTCGACTGGCGCTGGGGCGAGGCCGGCCTGATCTCGCAAATGCTGCGACACCGGAACCTGACCGTGCATGCACGCGGCGTATTTCTGCACGGGCTCTTGGCGTCCGACGATCCCGCCGTGTGGCCGCGGATCGAGGGTGTCGATCCCGTTGCGGTGCTGGGGGTGATCCACGATCTGGCCTGGGAGCTCGGCCGCGAAAGCGCCGCCGACCTCTGCATGGCCTATGCCCGCGGGCAGGAGTTCATCGACGGGGTTGTGATCGGTCTCGAAACCGACGAGCAACTCGATCTCAATCTGCGCCTTTCCGTGAAACGCCCCCTGACGCGCGAGGAATGCCGGCTGGTCGACACGCGCATACCGCACTTGCCCGAGCAGCTTCTCAATCCGGCGCTGTGGCCAAAGTAGAATCCGGCGCGCCGGCCGGCTGCAAAACGTGCCCCTCGGTGCAGATGTTCCTCGCCGTGCGGAACGGAAGATTTGCGACAGCCTTGCCGTCGATGGCGGATGGGGTAGGGTGGTAACGCATCGAGGAGAGGAGAGCGAATGCCGATGGCCTTGCTTTCCTCCTCGCGCGCGGAAGCCGAAAACGCCGTCTACCAGCGTCTCTTCGACCGCATCGCGGGGTTCCCGCTGCTGCAGGGCGTCACGGCGGCTTTGCTGAGGCGGTTTTTCCCCGAATGCAGCTGGTTCGGACTGCCGGGCGGGATGCGTCTCAAGCGCGACGGCGACAACGAGGCGGCACTCTTCCTTGTGGTTACCGGCTGCCTGGGCGTGCTGGTCGGGGACGAACGCACCGGCCGGCGCGTGGTGGCTCATGTTCCGCCGGGCGAAACGGTGGGCGAGATGAGCCTGCTCACCGGCGACGAGCACTCGGCCGAGCTGGTGGCGCTGCGCGACACCGAGCTGTTGCGGATCAGCCAGAAAGGCTACGAGGCGCTGGTGGCCCGCCATCCGCGCGTGATGCTCAATATGATGCGCGTCATGGCGCGGCGCCTGCGCGACACCACGCGGGCCGGGCGCGACCGCACCCGTCCCAAGACCTTCGCCGTCGTACCGTTGCAGGAGGGCCTGGGGCACGAAGCCATCGTCCAGCGCCTGACGAACGCGCTGGTCGAGATGGGGTCGAAGGCCGCGGTGCTCGATTCGAATGCATCGGGACAATCGGCGGAATGGTTCAACACCTTCGAAGCCGCGCACGACGTGGTGTTCTATCGCGGCGATGCGCCCGATACCGCCTGGAGCCATCATTGCGTGCGCCAAGCCGACCGCGTTTTCCTCTTGGCGCGCTCGGACCTGCCGCTGCCGGAGCGGCCGCAGAAATATCACAAGGAGCGCGTCTGCGGCCTGCCGGGGCTGCTCCTCTTGCATCCCAACAACAAGGATGCCGAGTTGCCGGAGCATTTCGCCCTCAAGAACGATCTGTTCGAGACCCATCACCACGTGCGCCAGGGCCGTCCCGAGGACATCAAGCGGTTGGCGCGCTTCGTGGCGGGCCGCTCGGTCGGTCTGGTGCTCGGTGGCGGCGGGGCGCGCGGCTTTGCGCATATCGGCGTGGTCAAGGCGCTGGCGGAGGCGGGCGTGCCGTTCGACTTCCTTGGCGGGGTCAGCATGGGCGCGATCATCGCGGCGGGGTTGGCCGCCGAATGGGACATCGAGGAGCTGACGGCGCGCATGCGCGAGGTGTTCGTCACGGCCAAACCGCTGTCGGATTACACCCTGCCGCTGATCTCGCTGGTACGGGGCAAGAAGGTCACCAAGCTGATGCGCTCGCATTTCGGCGAGATGCACATCGAGGAGCTGCCCAAGCCGTTCTTCTGCATCTCTTCGGACCTCACCATGGGGCGCGTTCACGAACACCGCACGGGGCTGATCTGGCGGGCGTTGCGCGCCAGCGCGGCGCTGCCGGGAATCCTGCCGCCGGTGAACCATCACGGGCATCTCTTGGTCGACGGCGGCGTGATGAACAACCTGCCGGTGGATCTGATGCGCCAGCGCCGCATCGGTCCCTTGATCGCCTCCGACGTGACGGGCGAGGTGGACTTTTCGGTGCGCGACAGCCGCTACGGCGAACGCCCGGTTTGGCGCCTGCTATGGCAGCGCATGCGCGGCACGCCGTCGATCTTCGACGTTCTGATGCGGTCGGGCACGCTCGGCTCCGAGGCGCAGCGCCGTGTGGTGCGCGAGCAGGCCGATTTCCTCTACGAGCCGCCGCTCGCCAATATGGGGCCGCTCGACTGGCGCGCCTTCGACCGCGCGGTGGCGGAAGGCTACGAACACACCTGCAAAATGATCGACAAGCACGGCATCCCGCTCACCGACGTCTGGAGCGAAGGCCC
>Ga0187810_10000330_pt1 | contig 19498 bp, 20 predicted proteins | sample NC_wetland_sal_i_9_FD_132963 | JGI IMG/M metagenome (GOLD analysis project Ga0187810, IMG submission 132963) | Wetland sediment microbial communities from Neuse River Estuary, North Carolina, USA - ASW_5 | ecosystem: Environmental > Aquatic > Freshwater > Wetlands > Sediment | place: USA: North...
CTTGACTTTTCACATTTTGTTCTCCATACCCCATGCACTGATGGAGCGGCGCCAATACGGGCTTGCCGCCGGGCGCTTGAATGCGCCCCTCGCCTAAGGAGCGCTTTTGAGCCACCTCACGACGGCCGGCACGGACGCCGGCACAGTTGAAGTTACAAATCCGGATATTTCCGTAAGTACTTCTGATAATTCGATTTCTGCCCCAAATTCGGGACTGGAATTCCAGGAATTGGAAACGCCTCCCCAGGCGGCGGAATCGTTAACACCCCCTCCTTCACCGCCGGAATTGCAAAACAATTCCGTTGCCGAAGAACCCGGCGTTTCGGAAATATCCGAACCCGCGCCGGCAGCGGAAACGCCGCTGTGCTGGCCGCCGAAGGACGACGCATCCGCGAAGGACCCGGCCGACATCGTGGTGCCGGCCGACGCCGTACCGACGGCCGGGTTCGGCAACCTCGGCCTCTCGCCGGAGCTGCTGCGGGCTGTCGCGGAAGCGGGCTACACGACGCCGACGCCGATCCAGGCCGAGGGCATCCCCTATGTCATGAAGGGCCGCGACATCGTTGGCATCGCCCAGACGGGCACCGGCAAGACCGCCAGCTTCACCCTGCCGATGATCGAACTCCTTGCCCGCGGCCGCGCCAAGGCACGCATGCCGCGCTCGCTGATCCTGGAGCCGACCCGCGAACTGGCCGCCCAGGTGGCCGAAAGCTTCGAGAAGTACGGCAAGTACAACAAGCTCTCCATGGCGCTCTTGATCGGCGGCGTCTCGTTCGACGACCAGAACAAGAAGCTCGATCGCGGCGTCGACGTTCTCATCGCCACCCCGGGCCGCCTGCTCGATCATTTCGAGCGCGGCAGGCTGATGCTGTCCCAGGTCAACATCCTCGTCATCGACGAGGCCGACCGCATGCTCGACATGGGCTTCATCCCCGACGTCGAGCGTATCTGCAAGCTGATCCCCTTCACGCGTCAAACGCTGTTTTATTCGGCGACCATGCCGACGGAAATCCGCCGCCTCACCGAGCAGTTCCTGCAGAATCCGGTGCGGGTGGAAGTGGCGCGTCCCGCCACCACCGGCGCCAACATCAAGCAGGAAATCGTGGAAGTGCCCTCCGACGACTGGGCCAAGCGCGAGGCGCTGCGCATCCTCATCAAGGAAGCGGGCGAGATCACCAACGCCATCGTCTTCTGCAACAAGAAGCACGTCGTGGACATCGTGGCGAAATCGCTCGCCAAGCACGGCTTCAATGCCGCCCCGTTGCACGGCGACCTCGACCAGTCGGTGCGCACCAAGACGCTGGAGCATTTCCGCAGCGGCGAAGTCACCATTCTCGTCGCCAGCGACGTCGCTGCGCGCGGGCTCGACATTCCCGCCACCAGCCACATCTTCAATTTCGACGTGCCCTATCATCCGGACGATTACGTCCATCGCGTCGGGCGCACCGGCCGCGCCGGGCGCAGCGGCGAGGCCTACATGCTCGCCACCCAGGGCGACGCCAAATACATCGACGCCATCGAACGGCTGACCAAGACCAAGATTCCTCACCGCAAGCTGGAAGGCCTGGCCGAACAGGTGCGCGAGCGGCCTCCGCGTGAAAAAGGGGCGCGCGAAAACCATCACGGTCGCGACCGCGATCGCCGCAATGGCCGCGTGGACCGTCATCGCGATCGTCCGGTCAAGGCGCACGGCCAGGTCGCCGCGATGGCCCCGGCACCGCACCAGCAGCCCGCGCCGGTACAGTCCGCGCCGGTGCAGCCGGTGCAGGACGCCGCGCCGCGCCCGCCCCAGCAGCAGCAACAGCAGCAGCGCCGCCCCAAGCCGCAACAGCAGCAACAGCGCCGCCCGCAGCAGCAACAGCAGCAGGCGAAACCGCAAGCGCCCAAGCTGCCGGATCCCCAGCAGCTTCCTGCGTTCCTGCTGCGGCCGGTCGTCCTGCCCAAGGCGCCCGAGAAGAAGCCCGCCCGCACTGCGAAAAAGGTCGAGCCGGAAAACTGAGGCGCGATTTCCCGGTTCGTACGGGCGCGGGAAAAGTTACAGACGCGACGAAAAATATATTCCGCCGAATTCTGAAACGAATTCGCGGCCTGGACCGTCTTCCATCTGAGAAGGATGGAGGGATTCCAACATGCGTTTGCGCATCATCGCGCTTGCGATCGCGGCTATTGCACTGGCGTCGGGCGCCGCCCAGGCAGCCAAGATCAAGATCACCGTCGAGAATTTGTCTGGCGTCGGTGGCGTCAATCTTTCACCCTTGTGGGTGGCGTTTCACGACGGCTCGTTCGATGTCTTCAATGCGGGCGCCCTTGCCACACCCGGCCTGGAACCGCTCGCCGAAGCCGGCGACCCCAGCGGCCTGGCGGCAAGGCTCGCCGCGACGGATCCCGGCGCGGTCACTGGCTTGATTCCCGTCGTCGGCGCCAGCGGCCTTCCGCAGATCGAGCCCGGCGAGTCCGGTTCCATCGTCCTGAATGTGAACCCGTCGGCCGACCGCTTCTTCGACTTCGCGGCAATGGTGGTTCCGTCCAACGACGCCTTCACCTCGCTCGACGACGCCTTGCAGGTGTTTGACGCATCGGGCCACTTCCTGGGCAACAAGACCATCACACTCACCGGCAATGACATCTGGGACGCCGGCACGGAAGTGAACCAGCTCTTCGGTTCCGCCTTCATCGTCGGCCAGAACGCCGCGCTCGGCGACGCGGAAAGCAATCCCGTGGCGTTGCATCCCGGCTTTGGCATCTTCGACGGTTTGACCGAAGCCAACGGCCAGACCTTCATGGTTGCGGACGCCGATGTGGCCGCCCGCGCCGGCTTCGTTTGGGGACGCATCACCATCAGCGAAGTGCCCGAGCCGGGAACTCTGGCTCTCGCATTCGCCGCTTTCGGGCTGGTTGCGTACATGATCCGGCGGTACACCCGCGCGGCCGCGATCTGACGGCCGGTCCGTTCCCGGCCCCTCTCCTTGCCCCGGGAGAGGGGACCGGGCGGTCTTCCGCCGCATTTCCCTTGGCGTGCCGAGGAGAGAAGGCCGGGAAAATGGCGCCGGGAAGCGGTAGAAAACACGCCCGTTTAACGCTTTCTTACCGTCCGATAGGGCACCCTACTGCTGCGCTTCCGGGGCTTTTTGGCCTCGGCTTGCCGGAGGGGACGCGTGGCCGAGAACCGCGAGCAGGCACTGGGCAAAACCGCATTCGAGTTGATGGCGGACTGGAACGTCCTGCCGATACCCGAGAATTTCGAGCTGTTCTATCTGTACGCGGACGGCCGCAACCCGGCGCTGTCGAAGATCATCGAAGGCATGATCCAGCAGCATGCACAATTCACGGCGCCGATCCTGCAACAGCTCCGCGCCCGGTTCCTCACCCACGAGCAGACGGCCAACACCATGGCCGAAGTCGGCTCCAACATCAGCGGAATGCTGGATGCCGTGCTCGGTAAATTGGAGAAAGCCGGCAAGGACGCGAGCGAGTACGGCAAAACGCTGTCGGCCGCCAGCGGCGAACTCGACACCGGCAAGTCGCCGGCGGCGATGGGCAAGATGATCGAACGGCTCGTCGGCGCCACGCATGCCATGGAAAAGCGCGCCAAGACCCTCGAGCACGAATTGCAGTGCTCGTCCGAGCAGGTCACCGAACTGAAGACGCAGCTCGATACGGTCCGCAAGGAAAGCCGCATCGATACGCTTACGGGCATCGCCAATCGCAAGACCTTCGACACCGAGATCGCCGAGGCGATCAAGGATGCCGCCGCCAGCGGCGACGGCGTGGCGCTGCTGATGTGCGACATCGACCACTTCAAGCGCTTCAACGACACCTGGGGCCACCTGACCGGCGATCAGGTGCTGCGCCTCGTCGCCAACTGCCTGTCCGAGAACGTCAAGGGCCGCGACACCGCGGCGCGCTACGGCGGCGAAGAGTTCGCGGTCATCGTGCGCCAGACCGTGCTCGCGGGTGCCGTCAGCCTCGCCGAGCAGATTCGCAGCAACGTGGAATGCAAGAAGCTGGTCAAAAAATCGACCGGCGACATCCTCGGCAGCATCACGATCTCGCTGGGCGTGGCCCAGTTCGCGAAAGGCGATACCGTCGAGTCGCTGGTGCAGCGGGCCGATAGCTGCCTCTATCGCGCCAAGAATGCCGGCCGCAACAAGGTCGTGTCCGAAGCGGAGGTTTCCGCGCCGGCACATTCCGCCGCCGCGTAACACAGTTCCTCTGCTCCCCCCTTGGAGGGAGCCAAAATCGCCAAGCGATTTTGGTTGGGGGCGCCGGTGCGAAGCGCCGCCGCCGCGTAAGTTTGCCCGCTCCCTGAGTTGGATTAGCTTGTCATCCCCTTCCCCTCGCGACGCGTACGCATCGCTCGCCGGGAATGACAAGGAGATCAAATGCGAACCGAATTCGAGCGCGTTACCGTCGAGACGCACGGCGCCGTGGCCGTCCTGGCGTTGAACCATCCCGAAGTCGCCAACGCGATCTCCGGGCCGATGATCGAAGGCTTCCTGCGCGCACTCGATTTCGCGGAGCGATCCGGCTCCCGCGCGCTCGCCGTTACCGGCGAGGGCCGCTTCTTCTCAGCCGGTGCCCATCTCGGCGAGGGCCTGGCCGAAGGCGCCGCCGACGTCCCCGCCAGTATCGCGATCCGCATGGACCGCGGCTATCACCCGCTGCTGCGCCGGCTGCGCGATTTTCCCGTGCCGATCGTCACGGCCGTGAACGGCGCCGCGGTCGGTATCGGCATGAGCATCGCCTTGATGGGGGATATCGTCGTGGCCGGACGGTCCGCCTATTTCCAGCATTCCTTCGCGCACATCGGCTTGGTGCCCGATGGCGGTTCGACGTGGCTGCTGCCGAGGCTGATCGGGCTGGCCCGCGCCCGCGAATTGTCGCTGTTGGCCGAGAAGCTGACGGCCGAACGCGCGCTCGAATGGGGCCTTATTAACCGTGTTTTCGACGACGACAAATTGGCCGCCGAAGCGCTTGCGCTGTCCGCCCGCCTTGCCGAGGGCCCGTCGGTAGCGCTGGCCGGAATGCGCCGCCTGTATTGGCAGAGCCCGCAGAACAGCTACGAACAGCAGCTCGATCTCGAACGCGAGAACCAGATGCGGGCGGGCTCCTCGGCGGACTTCATCGAAGGCGTCGGCGCATTCCTCGAAAAGCGCAAACCCCGCTTCAAGGGGCAATAGGTCGCGAAAGCGTGACTTGCGCCGCACCGCACAAGTTCCAGACTCGCCGGGGATAGCCCACGGAGTGTTCCATGCATCGCCGCCTGCTCGCCGCGGCCGGGATGGCCCTGGCCGGTCTTGCCCTGTCTGCCAGTCCGCCGCCGGAGGCTCCCGCCGTCCCGAAGGCCGAGATCGGCGCCTGGGGCATCGACCTCACGGGCATGGACCAAACGGTCAAGCCGGGCGACGACTTCTACAACTACGTCAACGGCAATTGGGACAAGCAGGCCGTCATCCCGCCCGACCGCTCGAGCATCGGCTCGTTCCAGCAGTTGCAGATCCTCAGCGAGCAGCGGATGCGCATCATCGTCGCCGATCTGGAGGCCAAGCCCTATCGCCGCCTTTCGCGCGAAGAGCGCAAGCTGCGCGATTTCTACGACGCGTTCGTGGATGTGAAGCAGATCGAAGCCCGCGGGCTCGTTCCGGCTTACGCCGACCTGTTGCGCATCGCGCAGTTGAAGGACCATGCCGACGTGGCGCGTCTCATGGGGTCGCCGAAGCTGGCTGCCGGCAGCATTTTCGGCCTCGGCATCGGCGTGGACGACAAGAATTCGAACGCGTACGTGGTCCAACTTTCGGCCGCCGGCCTCGGGATGCCGGACCGCGACTACTACCTGCTCGACAACAAAGAGATCGCCGCCACGCGCGAGGCCTACAAAACCTACCTCACGACCATGCTGACGCTGGTGGGCGAACGCAACCCGCAGGAACGCGCGGCCAAGGTGTTCGCGCTGGAAACGGAAATCGCCAAGTTGCACTGGACGCGCGCGGACCGGCGCGACAGGGACAAGACGTACAACCCGATGAGCTATGCCGAGGTGAAGGCGCTGGCGCCGGAGTTCGCCTGGGATGCGTTTTTCTCCGACACGGGCATTCCGCTTAAGGGCGGCGCGCGGCAGATGATCGTGGGCGAGAAAAGCGCCTTCCCCGCCCTGGCCAAGCTGTTCGCGTCGACGCCGGTCGACGTATGGCGGGACTACCTTGCCATCCACTATCTGCATTCCTATGCCGATTGCCTGCCCAAAGCGTTCGACGATGCCGATTTCGCCTTCTACGGCACTGTAATCGGCGGGCGCTCGGAGAAGTTCGAGCGCGAAACCCGGGCCGTGCGCATGATCGACCGCGAGATGGGCGAAGCCTTGGGCAAGCTCTATGTCGCGCGCTACTTCCCGCCGGTGGCCAAGGCGAGGGCGCAGGAACTCGTCGCCAATCTGCTCAAGGCCTATGCGCAGGACATCCGCTCGCTGCCCTGGATGAGCGATGCCACCAAAGAGAAGGCGCTCGAAAAAGTCCGCCTGTTCACGCCGCGGCTGGGTTACCCCGACAAATGGCGCGACTACTCGGCCCTCGAGATCAGGCGGAACGACCTCATCGGCAACGTCCAGCGCAGCGCGCTGTTCGAATGGAACCGCAACCTCAGGCGGATCGACGGGCCGGTGGACAAATCCGAGTGGGACATGACGCCTTCGACCGTGAACGCCTATTACAGCCGCTCGTTCAATTCGATCACCTTCCCGGCGGCCATCCTGCAACCGCCCTTCTTCGACCCCAATGCGGACGACGCCGTGAATTATGGCGGCATCGGCGTCGTAATCGGCCACGAGATCAGCCACGGCTTCGACGACCAGGGTTCGAAATACGACGGCGCCGGCAACATGCGGAGCTGGTGGACCGACGAAGATCGCACCAAATTCGAGAAAAACACCGCGATGCTCGCCGCCCAGTACGACACCTACGAGCCTCTGCCGGGAGAGCACATCCGCGGGCGTCAGACCCTGGGCGAGAACATCGCGGACTTTGCGGGGTTGACCATCGCCCTGAAGGCCTATCACATCTCGCTCGGCGGCAAGCCCGCTCCGGTGCTTGACGGATTTACCGGCGATCAGCGCGTCTTCCTGAGCTTGGCCCAGGTATGGCGTACCAAATATCGGGAAGGCGAATTGCGCAACCGCATCCTCACCGACGTGCATTCGCCGGGACCGTTCCGCGTCCGCGGCATGACGCGTAACGTGGACGAATGGTATCGGGCGTTCGACGTCAAGCCGGGCGACAAGTACTACCTGCCGCCGGAACAGCGCGTGAGGCTTTGGTGACATACCCAAAAAGCGGATGGCGGATAGCCGGTAGGGCGTTCTCTTTTTCCCTATTCGCTATTCGCTACTCGCTGCTCGCACTGTTATTTGCCGCCGCCGCGCAAGACACTTCCTCGCGCGAGTTCAAGGAGTGTCCCGACTGCCCCGATATGGTCGGCATTCCCGCCGGCAAGTTCGTCATGGGCAGCCCCGCGCGCGAAGCGGGCCGCTTCGATGCGGAAGGCCCCCAGCACGTCGTCTCGATCAGGGCGTTCGCCCTCGGCAAGTACGACGTGACCAGCGAGCAGTTCCTCAACTTCCTGCGCGTGACGGGATATCAGCCCGCGCCGTGCAACGCGCTGCTCGGCATGCGCTGGAAAGTCGCCGGGCCGGGCTTCGCCTACCCGCCCTACGACGAGGAACCGCGCCACTGGCCGGCGACCTGCCTCGATGTCAAGGACGCGCAGGCTTACGTCGATTGGCTCAACAAGCAAGTGCGTTCGGCGCGGTCCGAGCTGGGCAAGAGGCCCGGGCCCTACCGCCTGCCGAGCGAAGCGGAGTGGGAATACGCCGCGCGCGCAGGCACCACCACGGCGCGCTGGTGGGGCGACGACATCGGCATAGGAAACGCCAACTGCAACGGCTGCGGCAGCGCCTACGATTTCCACGCGCTGTCGGACATCGACAGTTTCAAGCCCAACGCGTTCGGGCTCTACGGCATGCTGGGAAATGTGTGGCAGTGGACCGCCGATTGCTGGCACAAGAGCTATGTCGGGGCTCCGTCGGACGCCAGACCGTGGATCGAAAAGAACTGCACGCGGCACGTGCTTCGCGGCGGCTCGTGGGACAACGTGCCGGTGTTCGTGCGCTCCGCTGCGCGCACCGGCGGCGAAGTCGACGGCGGCGAGTTCGATTATTCCAGCTTGGCCGGATTCCGCGTCGCCCGCGATTTGCCGTAATTGCATTCTTCCAATTCGCACTGCAAACCGCGCCGCGACCATCGAAATTCGCTGCCGTAAAACGTGATCGCGCCGATCTCTTGAAGCGACGCCTTGCGGTTCCCATTTCTCTGTCATCAGCGCAGGTGAGTCCGGAATGAGGGGCGCGCATCGATGATGGCGTTTCGGTCGTTGGCGCAGTTTTGCCGTGATCGTTCCTCAATGCTGACGATATCCGGCTCGACTCTGAAGGCGCTGATGCGAGGTCTGCCAGGGGCATATGATGACCACAAGCACTTATGTGAAAGCCGCTGCTTCCACTGAAGAGCGATTTCTACTCGAATGTCTGCGTCGTTTGCACAGTCCCGATCAGCGCTATCTCTTTACGCTGATCGCCGATCTTGTCAGCGTCGGGCTCGCATCGACCAAGCGCCAGGGGCGGAAAGGAGCGTCCCTGACCTGATCAACGCACCACGGCGCGGGTGTCGAGCCGCAACGTGAAGTGCATCTCCTTGGGATAGTCCCCCGGGGGCAGCGCGATCGGCGATGACAGCAGCACCGCGTTGCGGGCGCCGATGGCGACCTCGCGGTAGATCACGTCCGCCTTGGCGCGCGCGGCTTCGATGACCTCGGCGGTGGCGATGGTTCCGTCCCGTTTCATCGTCACGCGGATGGGCACGACGAGCGACCGCCCGCCCGTGCGGCCGAGGTTGAGCGTCCAGCGGCGCAGCACCTGGGCCAGCACATAATCGCGGACGCTGTAAGTCGCCGAATCGCCGGGGGCGCCGTTCGAGGCATCGATGTCCGACACGCCCTGCCCCTCGTCGAGCGTCAGCTTGGAATTGGGCTGCTTGAGGCGGGCGAGCGCGCGCAGCTTGGCATCGAGCGCATCCTCGGGGGTGGGCTTGCGTGCGGTGGGCGAAACCGCCTCGCGCGTCGGCGAGGCTTCCTCTTGCGGCCGTCCGGCTTTCTGTTGCGGCACCGGGGCCCGATTTTCCGCCGGCGGCGATCGCGTTTCGTCGCCGAGCCGGATGAGATCCACCGGTACGATCGGAACCGTGCTGGCGGGGCTCGGCACGCTGTGGTGGTGCATCACCGTGAACAGCACCAGGAACACCGCCACACCGTGCAGCAACAGCGAAACCGCCACGCCGATGCCGTTTTCTTCGGCATACCGGCGGCCCGCCGTCCAAAGTTCGTTCGCGGCCTCGCTCACGGCAGAAGGATAGCCGGTTCCCGCACGGCGGGGGCAGTCAAATCGTCGTGCCCGGGTCGCCGCGCCCCATGGCTTTTCCGGCACATCTGCCGTTATTGAGGCGCATGCATGCGCTCGCTCCCCGCGTTCCGACCTTTGCCATGGCCGTTGCCGCCGGGCTCGGCGTCTCGAACATCTACTTCAACCAGCCCATGCTGGGCCTGATCGAGCATGCCTTTCCGGGCGAGACCGCGGCTGCGCTGATCCCCACCGCGACCCAGCTCGGCTATGCCGCGGGCCTCGTCCTGTTTCTGCCGCTGGGCGACATCGTGGACCGGCGGCGCCTCATCGTGATGCAGTTCGGACTTCTGGCGCTGACGCTGATCGGCGCGGCCGTGGCGCCGACCGCGGCGACTTTGCTGGCCGCTTCGCTGGTGGTCGGCGCGGCTTCCAGCGTGGCGCAGCAGATCGTACCGTTTGCGGCTTCGCTGGCGGGCGACGACCGCCGCGGCGCCGTGGTCGGCGGCGTGATGAGCGGGGTCTTGTGCGGCATCCTGTTGGGACGCACCGTGGCCGGTTTCGTCGCCACCGAATGGGGCTGGCGGGCGACCTTCTGGGTCGCGGTTCCCGCGATGCTGGCCGCGGGTGCGCTGATGGCCGTCAAACTGCCGCGCCGCCCGCCGGAAAGCGCCCTGCCCTACCTCAAGGCCGTGCTGTCCCTCGCCCAGCTCTGGCGCGAGGAGCCGGTCCTGCGCCGCGCCGCGCTGACCCAGGGCTGCCTGTTCGGTTCGTTCTCGGTGTTCTGGACGGTGCTGGCGCTGCACCTGGAGGAGCCCGCCTTCCACCTTGGCGCCGACGCGGCCGGCCTTTTTGCGCTTCTTGGCGTGGTCGGGATTCTCGCGGCGCCGCTCTCCGGGCGTGTGGCGGACCGGCGCGGCCCCAAGGCCGTGGTGATGCTCGGCGCGCTCACCACCGTCGTGGCCTGGGCGCCGATGGCGTGGTGGAACACGATTGCCGGCATGATCCTGGGCGTCATCGTGCTGGATTTCGGCGTGCAGAGCGCGGTCGTCTCGAACCAGCACCAGATCTATGCACTGCGGCCCGAGGCCCGCAGCCGCCTCAACACCATCTTCATGTGCGGCATCTTCATCGGCGGAGCGATCGGCTCGGCGGCGGCTATCACGATCTATCACATTGCCGGATGGTTCCCGGTCTGCCTGTTCGGCGCCGCGATGGCGAGCATCGCCGTCAATCTACAGGTCAGCGCCGGGCGCCGGACGGCCGCGATATAGGCCTTCCCGCAAACTCGCGCCGCTTGCGCTCCACCGCCGGCGAGCGCTCGGCCACCGCATAGGCGCGCCGCGCCCATTCGGCGAATTCCTCGGGATCGTCATAGAGCCGGTCGGGGACCGGATAGTACGACATCACGATCTCTGCGTCGTCCTGCTTCTTGTAGCGGAACGGCTGGCAGCCCTCCGCCACGAACGCCGCACGCGTGAGTTCGTCGGCCTTGAGATAAACGATGTCGTCGTGCGCGAACCCGATCATCACATCGCCGGAGAACAGCCCGTCGCCGCCGAACATGCGCCGCACGCGGATGGGCCCGAAAAAGGCAAACAGGTCGACGATGTGCGCGGCGACGGTCAAATCACTCCGCCTTCGCCGGCGTGATCGAAACGGATTCGCCGCAACCGCAGGCCGCCGTCTGGTTCGGATTGTTGAAGACGAAGCGCGCGCCCAGCTTTTCGCGCACGAAATCGATCTCCGTGCCGATCAGGAACAAGATGGCCTTGGGGTCGATGAACACCTTGACACCCTTGTCCTCCACCACCTCTTCGAGCGGCTTGGCGCTTTCGGCGTAGTCCATTACGTAGCTCATGCCGGCGCAGCCGCCGTTGGTCACGCCGACGCGCACGCCCTGATACTGGCCGTCGGCGTTGGCCATGATCTCGCGGATGCGCGCGGCGGCGGCATCGCTCAGCATCAGCGCCTTGGGGCGCTCGCGGCGGGGTTTGGCGGGTGCAGTGGTGGCGGTGGTGTTCATCAGTACATGTTCAGTTCGAGACGGGCTTCTTCGCTCATGCGGTCCGGCGTCCACGGCGGATCGAAGGTCATGTTGACGCTCACCGCGCCGATGCCTTCCACCTGCTCCAGCGCCTGCTGCACCATCGCCGGCATTTCCCCCGCCACGGGACAACCCGGCGCGGTCAGCGTCATGTCGACCGAGACGTCCTTGTTGTCCGCCACATCCACCTTGTAGATGAGCCCCAACTCGTAGACGTCCACCGGGATTTCCGGGTCGTACACGGTCTTCAATGCGGCGACGAGCTTGGCGGTAAACGCCTCCAGCTCCGCGGGAGGAATCCCGGACGTCGTTTCCGCGACTTTCTCCAGGTCCGTGCTCATTCGGACTTTGCGGGCACGCCGCCCTCCAAAGCCGATTTCATCGTATGCCAGGCCAGCGTGGCGCACTTCACCCGCATGGGATAGGCCGAAACGCCCGCCATCACGTTCAGCCGGTCGCGGTCGTCTTCGTTCAGATCGCCGACGTCCTCGCCCTTCACCAGATGCACGAAGCTGTCCATCAGCTTCTCGGCTTCTTTCACGTTGCGCCCGACGATCATGTCGGTCATCAACGAGGCGGACGCTTGGCTGATGGCGCAGCCGCGGCCTTCGAACTTGATGTCGCTGATGCGGTTTTCGCCGTCTACCATCAGGTGAACCTTCACCTTGTCGCCGCAAAGGGGATTGTACCCTTCGCCGTTGTGGGTGGCGTGCTCCAGCGGCCCGAAATGGCGCGGGTGCCGCGAGTGATCGAGGATCACTTCCTGGTAAAGTTCGCGCAGGCTGTCGTCCACCATCATCACCCGAGGATTTTCCTTGCTTTGGCGAGACCCGCAATCAGGGAATCCACGTCCTCGCGTGTGGAGTAGAGCGCGAAGGAAGCCCTGGTTGTGGAGGTCACGTCGAAGCGTTCCATCAGTATTTGTGCGCAGTGGTGCCCGGCGCGGACTGCAACACCTTCGTTGTCCAATATAGTGGCGAGGTCGTGCGCGTGCATCCCCTCGGTATGGAATGACAGGATGGCGCCTTTGTCGGGGGCTTCGCCGATAACGTGCAGCCAGTTGAACTGGCGCACGGCTTCCCTTGCGTAGGCATAGATCGCCGCCTCGTGTTCCTTCACGGCAGCCCTGCCCAGTCCTTCGAAATAGTCGATGGCGGCCGCCAGGCCCACCGCCTCGATGATCGGCGGCGTTCCGGCCTCGAACCGCGCCGGCGGGTCGGCATAGGTGATGCGCGCCTCGGTGACCTCTTGGATCATTTCGCCGCCGCCATTGAAGGGACGCATGCCTTTCAGATGTGCGCGCTTGCCGTACAGCACGCCGATGCCGGTGGGCCCGTACAGCTTGTGGCCGGTGAAGGCATAGAAGTCGGCGTCGAGGTCCTGCACGTCGACGATCTCGTGGACCGCGCCCTGGCAGCCGTCCACCACCACCGGCACGCCTTTGGCGTGGGCGATGGCGATGATCTCCTTGAGCGGATTGACGGTGCCCAGCACGTTCGACATGTGGGTGACGGCCACCAGCTTGGTCTTGGGCGTAATCGCCGCCTGGAAGGCGCTCGGATTCATCGAACCGTCGTCGCGCACTTCCACCCATTTCAGCACCGCGCGCTTGCGTTCGCGCATGAAGTGCCAGGGTACGATGTTGGAGTGATGCTCCATCTTCGTGACCACGATCTCGTCCCCGGCGCTGATGCGCGGCGAGAGGAACGCGTAAGACACCAGGTTCAGCGCCTCGGTGCCGCCGCGGGTGAAGACGATCTCGTCCGCGTATTTGGCATTAAGGAACCGCGCCACCCTGGCGCGCGCCGCCTCGTAACGGCCGGTCGCCGCGGCGGCCAGCGTGTGCACGCCGCGATGCACGTTGGCGTATTCGGTCGTGGCGAACTCGCGCATCGCGTCGAGCACGGCCTTCGGCTTCTGCGCCGAGGCGGCACTGTCGAGATAGGCAAGCCGCTTGCCGTTGATTTCGCGGGAAAGGATCGGAAAATCGCTGATAGGCGGAACAAAACTCATTTCGCGGCCTCCATGGCGCGCGGCAGGGCGCTCTCCACGTCTTGCCAGATATGGTCGCGCAAGGCGCCGTCGTCGACGGCCGCAATTGCTTCTTCCAGGAACGCGTGAATCAGGAGCTTGCGCGCCTCGCGTTCGGGAATGCCGCGCGAGCGCAGGTAAAACAGCGAATCCTCGTCGAGATCGCCGACGGCCGCGCCGTGCGCGCACTTCACGTCGTCCGCGAAGATGATGAGTTCGGGTTTCAGGTCCGCCTCGGCGCGCTGGCTCATCAAGAGCGCCTTCGCGGTCTGGCGGCTGTCGGAGCCGTTGGCGCCTTCGCGCACGGTGATCTTGCCCTGATAGACGGCGCGCGACCGCCCGCCCGCGACATGCTTGAAAAGCTGCGTCGAAAGCGTTTTTCCCGCCGCGTGCTCGATGTGCGAGGTGACGTCGGCGTGCAGTTCGCCGCCCAACACCGTCACGCCCGAAAGATGCGCCTCGGCGCCTTCGCCCTGCAGCAGGATGTGCAACTCCGTGCGCGACAGCCGCGAGCCGAAATTGGCCAAGTGCGCCACGTAATGCGCGTTGGCCGCCGCTTCCACGGCGATGTGCTCGATGGTGAAAGACCTAGGCGACGGCGATGCGCAGCGCACATGCGTCAGCCGGGCCCCGTTTGCCAGCGCCACTTCCACGCCGACGTTGCGCACCAGCCCGGCGTCCATGGTGTGGACCTCGAACAAGGTCATCGCGGCGTCGTCTTCGAGGACGATCAGGACGCGCAGGTTCCCCGCCGCCGAGACTTGCAACCGTACCGGCTTGGCGATCTGCGCTCCGCGCGGCACGCGCAGCGCCACGCCGCCGTCGGCGAAGGCCAGCGAGGCCTCTTCCATGGTCGGGCGATTGCCGACATTGCCGAGATTGCGCGCGACCCAATCGGGGGCGCAATCCTTGCCGAGATCGAACAATTCGACACCGGCGGGCGGCTCCGGGATCTGCCAATGCGCCGTTCCAGCCTGGGCCACCTGCCCCGCGTCCAGCACCGCGCGCAGATCGCTGTAGCGCCAATGTTCGAAACGGCGATGAGGCATGCCGCGCACGCGGAAGCTTTCGAGCGCTTCCGCCCGCCTTGCCTCGCGCGGGGCGCTCACGCGGACACCTTTATGACGTCGGCGTAGCCCTTGGCTTCCAGTTCCAGCGCCAGCTCCTTGCCGCCCGCGGCGACGATGCGCCCGTCTGCCAGCACATGCACGCGATCGGGCACGATGTAGTTGAGCAGCCGCTGATAATGCGTAATCACAAGCATGCTGCGCTCCGGCGTGCGAAGCGCTTCGACGCCTTCCGCCACCAGCTTCAGCGCATCGATGTCGAGGCCGGAATCGGTTTCGTCGAGGATGGCGAGCTTGGGCTCGAACAGCTTCATCTGCAGGATTTCGAGCCGCTTCTTCTCGCCGCCGGAGAAGCCGACGTTCAGCGCCCGCTTCAGCATCTCTTCGTTGATCTGCAGCGCGGTCGCCCGTTGGCGCACGAACTTCAGGATGTTCATAGCGTCCAGTTCGGGTTCGCCGCGGGCCCGCCGCTGGGCGTTGAGTGCCGTCTTGAGGAAGGTCAGCGTCGTGACGCCGGGAATTTCCACCGGATACTGCATCGCCAGGAACACGCCCTTGGCGGCGCGCTCTTCGATCTTCATCGCCAGAAGATCGTGCCCGTCATAGGTGACCGAACCGCCCGTGACCTCGTAGCCTTCGCGGCCCGCCAGAACATAAGACAGCGTGGATTTGCCGGACCCGTTGGGGCCCATGATGGCGTGTACTTCGCCCGCCCTCATCGAAAGCGTGAGGCCCTTCAGGATTTCCTTGCCGCCGACCGAGGCGTGCAGGTCTTTGATCTCGAGCATCATCCGACGCTCCCCTCCAAGCTGATACCGACGAGCTTTTGCGCCTCGACGGCGAATTCCATGGGCAATTGCTGCAGCACTTCCTTGCAGAAGCCGTTGACGATCAGCGCCACCGCTTCTTCCTGCGTCATGCCGCGCTGCAGGCAATAGAACAGTTGATCTTCCGCGATCTTCGAGGTGGTCGCCTCGTGCTCGACCTTGGCGGTCGGATTGCGGCTTTCGATATAGGGCACCGTATGGGCGCCGCACTTGCCGCCGATCAGCAGGCTGTCGCACTGCGTGTAGTTGCGCGCGTTGTTCGCCCGCGGATGCACGCTGACGAGGCCGCGATAGGTGTTCTGCGCCCGCCCCGCGCTGATGCCTTTCGAAATGATTCGCGAGCGCGTGTTCTTGCCCAGATGGATCATCTTGGTGCCGGTATCGGCCTGCTGGTAGTTGTTGGTGATGGCGATGGAATAGAACTCGCCCACGGTGTCGTCGCCGCGCAGGATGCAGGAGGGATATTTCCAGGTGATCGCCGAGCCGGTCTCCACCTGCGTCCACGAAATCTTCGAGCGTGCGCCGCGGCAGTCGCCGCGCTTGGTGACGAAATTATAGATGCCGCCCTTGCCTTCCTCGTCGCCGGGATACCAGTTCTGCACCGTCGAATATTTGATCTCGGCGTTTTCCAGCGCCACCAGCTCGACCACCGCGGCATGAAGCTGGTTTTCGTCGCGCATCGGCGCGGTGCAACCTTCGAGATAGGAAACGTAGGCGCCCTCGTCGGCCACGATCAGCGTGCGCTCGAACTGGCCCGTCTGGCTGGCATTGATGCGGAAATAGGTGGACAGCTCCATCGGGCAGCGCACGCCCTTGGGCACGTAAACGAAGGTGCCGTCGGAAAACACCGCCGAATTCAGCGTCGCGAAGAAATTGTCGGTCACCGGCACGACGCTGCCGAGGTATTTGCGCACCAGTTCGGGATACTCGCGGATGGCCTCCGAGATCGGGCAGAAGATCACGCCCGCCTGGTTCAGCTTCTCCTTGAAGGTGGTGGCGACCGAAACGGAATCGAACACCGCGTCCACCGCGACGCCGGCCAGCATCTTCTGCTCGGAAAGCGGAATGCCGAGCTTGGTGTAGGTATCGAGCAGCTTGGGATCGACTTCGGCGAGGTCTTTGTATTTATCGGTCGATTTCGGCGCCGCGTAGTAATAGGAGGCCTGATAGTCGATCTTGTTGTAGTGCAGCCGCGCCCAACTGGGCTCGGTCATCTCGCACCAGCGCCGGTAGGCGGCCATGCGCCAGTCCAGCATCCAATCGGGCTCGCCCTTCTTGGCCGAAATGAAGCGAACGATGTCTTCGTTCAGCCCTTTGGGCGCGCGCTCCATCTCGATGTCGGTGACGAAGCCATATTTGTACTTCTCGCCGAGGGCGGCAACTTGGTCTTTGGTATCCGAGCCGGCAGACATCACGGCCTCATGCAGCAACGCGCGAACGGACCCGCGCAAGGAGATTGGAAATGGAGGCGATCGCAGCGGTCACATCCGCTTCGGTCGAATCCCAGCCGAAACTCGCACGCAGGGCACACTTGGCAAGATCGTCACTTACGCCCATGGCGGCAAGCACGTGCGACCGTTTGACCTTGCCCGAGGAGCAGGCTGCGCCCGAGCTCATCATCACCCCGTCGAGGTCGAGCGCGATCAGGGCGGTTTCGGCCGGAATGCCCGGCAACGCGAAATTGGAGGTGTTGGCAAGGCGCAGCGTCCGCTCTCCGAAGATCACGACCTCCGGGCAAATATGCCTCAATCGTGCTTCAAACAGGTCACGCAGATCCGCGCCGGCCGGCCGTAGCGCCGCCGCAGCGGCTCCGAATCCTGCGATTCCCGAGAGATTCTCGGTACCTGCGCGCCGTCCCTGCTCCTGGCCGCCGCCGGCAATCAGCGGCGCGAAGGGGGCGTCTTTGCGCAGGACCAGGGCGCCCGCGCCCTGCGGCCCGCCGATCTTGTGGGCCGACAGGCTGACGTAATCGACCCGGGGCGTGGCCATCTTGCCCGCGGCCTGTACGGCGTCCACCAGCAGCAGCGCCCCGGCCTCACGCGCCAGTTCCGCCACCTCGGCGATCGGCTGGATGACACCGGTTTCGTTGTTAGCGGCCATCACCGCGACCAGCGCCCGGCCCTTGCCTTCGCGCAGGGCGGTTCGCAGCGCCTCGAGATCGACAACTCCGTCGGAGGTTGCGGGAACGGTTTGGAGACGCAGCCCCGCAAAGCGCTCGGCCACGGCCGAGGCATTGGCCAGCACGGAATCGTGCTCGATGGCCGAAACGAACAGGCGCGTGATGCGGGCCTCGGCATCGGCGGCGCCGCGAATGGCCGCCCACAGCGCCAGGGCATTGGCCTCGCTGCCGCCGGCGGTGAACACCACCTCGTCCGGCTTGGCGCCCGCCAACACGGCGACCTGCGAGCGTGCCTGCTCGATCAGCGCGCGGGCTGCGCGGCCGCTGGCGTGCACCGACGAAGCATTGCCGCCGATCGCGAGCGCGCACTCGACCGCCTGCTTCGCTTCGGCGCGCAAGGGCGACGTCGCATTGTGATCCAGATAAGCCATCGCACTCTGATAAAGGGCTACGCGGCTACGCGGTCGCCGCCCTGTTCGCCTTCGCCCTGTTGAAGCTGTGCACGACCCAATACGCGCTTCTCGATGACGTCGGCAAGCGAGACCGACGACAGAAACACGTGGATCTGGCGGCCCAACTCTTCCCACAGGTCGTGGGTTACGCAGCGGGCGCCCTGGGGGGCACAGCCCTTGGGGCTTCCGGGCCTGCAGCGCGTGGCCGTAATCGGCTCGTCCACCGCCATGATGATGTCCGCCACGCGCACCTCGTCCGACGGCCGGCTCAACCGGTAGCCGCCGCCCGGGCCGCGTACGCTGGAAACCAGGCCGCTGCGCCGCAGCTTTGCGAAAAGCTGCTCCAGATAGGACAGGGAAATCTCCTGCCGCTCCGCAATGTCCGCCAGGGAAACGGGCTTGGAGCCCGCTTCGTGGGAGGCCAGATCGGCCATCGCCATGACGGCATATCGTCCTTTGGTGCTGAGCCTCATCGTCTTAACTCCAAACTGCCGCGCGCGTTTTCCTTGCCTTACGGGGGGCCGCCTGGTGTATGAACAGCGGTCCGTTGCGTCGCGTGCTTTCCGTCCCGATATAGATTTCCTGAGTGCCTCGGTCAAGAATTCCTCCTGACGCACCGCGAAGAAATCTCTATGTGTCTGGTTTTAAACAACTTTAATTGTCGGGAAGTACGGCCTCATACCCACAAATCCGTAGCACAGTGTCGTCGGTTCGACCGGAGTGATTCCGCCTATGCCTGACATCATCCTGCCCGGTCCTGCCGGACGCATCGAGGCCCGCTATCTGCGCCAGAAAACACCCGGCGCACCGATGGCGCTGGTGTTGCACTCGCACCCCCAGTTCGGCGGCACGATGAACAACCCGCTGGTGTACGACCTTTTCCACATGTACCACGGGCTCGGTTGCACGGCCGTACGTTTCAACTTCCGCGGCGTGGGACGCAGCCAGGGCACCTTCGATTCCGGCGCGGGCGAGCTTTCCGATGCGGCCGCCGTGCTCGACTGGATGAACACGCTGTATCCCAATCCCTCCTTCGTGTGGATTTGCGGCATCTCCTTCGGTGCCTGGATCGGCATGCAGCTTTTGATGCGCCGACCCGAGATCACCGGCTTCGTCTCCATCGCGCCGCCCGCCAGCATGTACGATTTCGCGTTCCTGGCCCCCTGCCCGGCCTCCGGCCTGATCGTCCACGGCAGCCGCGACCTCGTGGTGCCGGAAGCCGACGTCCAGAAACTGGTGGACCGCCTGACGGCCCAGAAGGGCATCAAGATCACCTACGAAAATGTCGAGGGCGCCAACCATTTCTTCGACAAGCACGAGACCGAAGTGGTGGAGGTGGTGAAGGATTACGTTCACCGCCGCATGACCCAGCCCCACGAAGGGCGCTGATCGGCCTGAGAGGCCGCCGCATTGCCCTCGGCACGGTAGGCTCGTAAACAGCCGGACTGACCTCTGGACCTTGTGCCATGCCCACGCCCGACTTCAAATCCGAATTCCTCCGCACCTTCGTGGC